>Ga0335075_10005969_pt1 | contig 18817 bp, 15 predicted proteins | sample Lox_Sample_24_FD_206723 | JGI IMG/M metagenome (GOLD analysis project Ga0335075, IMG submission 206723) | Soil microbial communities from Loxahatchee National Wildlife Refuge, Florida, United States - Lox_Sample_2.4 | ecosystem: Environmental > Terrestrial > Soil > Wetlands | place: USA... | reverse complement strand
GCGACATGGCATTCATCGCCGTGCGTGAGCGTACCGGCGAGACGGTCGGCGTCGCCCGGCTGGCACATGCGGAGGACGACCCGATGGTTGGCGAATTCGCGGTGGTGGTGCAGCAGGACGTTCGCGGCAGGGGGCTGGCCACGCATCTGATGCGGCGGCTGATCGAGTGGGCGCCGCGGCACGGGCTGCGGCAGGTGGTAGGCGAGATCCTGGCTGATAATCGCGAGATGCTGGCCTTGGCGAGGCGGCTCGGGTTTCGGCTGCAACATTCGGCAGACGATGCCGGGGTGATCGAGGCGCGGCTGAGCTTGCCGGTGCCGGCGTGATGAGAGACTCGCAGATCGCGCCTGCACGGCCGGCGCGCTTGCACCAGGCGCCCGAAAGAATGGCGCCTACCGCCGTCGCCGGCGTGGCGGAGCTGGCGGGAGATGGCCGGCACCAGGCCACTGCTGTCCGGTTTGATTTTCACCAGACGAAGCGTGCCCTTTAACCTTCCCAGAGGCAGGGGATCGCGGTGCGTTCGCTGTGTCGGCTTGCGTCGCCGGCCGCTCAACGTCTGTCGGCAACATCGCAGAAGAGAGAAAGCTTACCACGGTCAGCCAGCGCGCGGGCGCGCACCACGGTTGGGTGAAGATGCTCGCCCCCGCGTCATGGCCAGCCTTGTGTCTGCCATCTCCTGCCGGTTCGTGCCGACTGTGCCGCAACGGCGGGAGATTGCCGGCACAAGCCCAGCCATGACGGTGAGGGCCAGTCCGATTGCCCCACGCGGAACGGGGGTGCCTGTGTTGCACCCGCACACCCCCCATGCTAGAGGCCGCCCGCCGGTGTGGCGCCGGCGGAACGCGCCGAGGGGCGCGCATGGCCTCAATGCATTCGGGACTCTCTGGTGGCAGGCGAAACGACAATCGCATCCGGCGGCGGGCTGGCTGACCGTTACGCTGCCGCCCTCTATGCTTTCGCCGAGGATAGCCGCGCGCTCGATGCGGTCGTTGCCGAGATGGGGCAGCTTGGGCGGATGATCGACGCCAGTGCGGATTTTCGCCGACTGCTCGAATCGCCGCTGATCGATATCCACGATGCGCGCAAAGCGGCCCTCGCGGTGCTGGAGGGCGAAGGCTTCGGCAAGCCGGTGCGCGACTTCGTCGGCGTGGTGGCCAGCAATCGCCGGTTGCGCGACCTGCGCCAGATGGTTGGCGCCTTTGCCAGGCTGGTGGCTGAAAAGCGTGGCGTCATCACGGCTACCGTCGCCTCGGCGCACCCGCTGAGCGACGTGCAGCGCCAGCAGCTTCGCGCCCGGCTGATCGAAGCCGGCTATGGCAACGTCAACATCGTCGAGCAGGTCGAGCCCGACCTGCTCGGCGGCTTGGTCGTGCGCGTGGGCGCGCGGCTTTACGACACATCGTTGAAATCCCGCTTGCAGCGCCTGCAGTACGCGATGAAGGGAGCCGCCTGATGCTGGAGATCCGCCCCGCTGAGATCTCGGAGATACTCAGAAAACAGATCGCCGCCTTCGACACCGAGACCAACGTTGCGGAGACCGGCCAGGTGCTCTCGGTCGGCGACGGCATCGCCCGTGTGTTCGGCCTGCAGAACGTCATGTCCAGCGAGATGGTCGAATTCCCCGGCGCCGGCGTGCGCGGCATGGCGCTGAATCTCGAGACCGACAATGTCGGCGTGGTGATCTTCGGCGATGACCGTCAGATCCGCGAAGGCGACACCGTCGCCCGTACCGGCGCCATCGTGGAAGTGCCGGTGGGCGATGCCTTGCTCGGCCGGGTGGTCGATGCGCTTGGCAACCCAATCGATGATAAGGGCCCGATCGATACGTCGGAACGCCGGCACATCGAAGTGAAGGCGCCTGGCATCATTCCTCGCAAGTCCGTGCACGAACCGATGCAGACCGGCCTGAAGGCGATCGACGCGCTGATCCCGATCGGTCGCGGCCAACGCGAGCTGATCATCGGAGATCGTCAGACCGGCAAGACCGCGGTCATCATCGACACGATCATCAATCAGAAGAAGATAAACGCGGCTAACGACGAGAAGACGAAACTCCATTGTATCTATGTGGCCGTCGGCCAAAAGCGCTCCACTGTGGCGCAGCTCGTGCGTACGCTGGAAGAGAACGGCGCAATGGAGTATACGACCGTGGTCGCCGCCACGGCGTCCGATCCGGCACCGATGCAGTTCCTCGCTCCCTATTCCGGCTGCACCATGGGCGAGCATTTCCGCGACCACGGCCGCCACGCGGTGATCTTCTATGACGACCTGTCGAAACAGGCCGTCGCCTATCGCCAGATGTCGCTGCTGCTGCGCCGCCCGCCGGGACGCGAGGCCTATCCCGGCGACGTGTTCTATCTGCATTCGCGCTTGTTGGAGCGCGCTGCGAAAATGAGTGACGAGTACGGCGCCGGCAGCCTGACCGCGCTGCCGGTGATCGAGACGCAGGCGGGCGACGTTTCCGCTTATATCCCGACGAACGTGATTTCGATCACCGACGGCCAGATCTTCCTTGAGACGGAGCTGTTTTTCCGGGGCATCCGCCCGGCGGTGAACGTGGGCATTTCGGTCTCGCGCGTGGGATCGAACGCGCAGATCAAGGCGATGAAGCAGGTCGCCGGACGCATCAAGCTGGAGCTGGCGCAGTATCGCGAGATGGCAGCCTTCGCGCAGTTTGCTTCCGATCTCGACGCGACGACGCAAGCGCTGCTGGCGCGTGGGGCCCGACTGACCGAGCTGTTGAAGCAGCCGCAATATCACCCGGTGCCGGTTGAGGAGCAGGTGGTGGTGATTTTTGCCGGCGTGCGCGGCTATCTGGACAAGATCGACGTGGGGAAGATCGGCGCCTTTGAGTCGCAGTTCCTGACCGAGCTGAAGTCGCGCGACGCCGGGATATTGGACTCGATCCGCAGCGATCTCGAGATCAAGCCCGAGGTGGATAAGAAGCTGACGACGTTTTTGGACGGTTTCGCGAAGTCGTTCGGTTAGTGGAGCGGTTCCAGGTGATCGCCGCGCGCCCCCAATCCACCTCTCCCGCTCTGCGGGAGAGGTCGCCGTGCGCCAGCACGGCGGGTGAGGGTGCCCGCCCCGTCGCACCCTCACCCGTCGCGGCTGACGCCGTGCCGATCTCTCCCGCAAGCGCGAGAGGTGTCGTTGTTGCGGCCCGCACGAGGCTCCCATGCCCAGCCTGAAAGCACTCCGCACCCGGATCAACAGCGTCAAATCGACGCAGAAGATCACCTCGGCGATGAAGATGGTCGCGGCGTCGAAGCTGCGGCGCGCACAAGCCCAGGCGGAAGCGGCACGACCCTATGCCGAGCGCATGGAACGCATGCTGGGCGCGCTCGCTGCCTCGATCGGCGGCAGCCCGACCGCGCCGCCGCTGCTGGTAGGCACCGGCAAGGATCAGATGCATCTGCTGCTGCCGATCACGGCGGACCGCGGTCTGGCCGGTGCGTTCAATGCCAATGTCGGCCGCGCCGCGCGCACCTTGGCGCGTCGGCTCGAATCCAACGGCAAGACCGTCAAGATCCTGGCGGTTGGGCGCAAGGGGCGCGACTATCTGCGACGCGAGCTGGCCAGCCGGATGATCGGCGATATCAGCTATGCCGGCAAGCGGCGGATCGAATTCGCCGACGCCGACGAAATCGGCCAGCGCATCGCCACCATGATCAGCGCCGGCGAGGTCGATGTCGTCACGATCATCTACAACCGGTTCCGCTCGATAATGTCACAGGTCGTCACCGAGCAGCAGCTCGTTCCCGCACCGATCCCCGAGGACGCGGCGGACGCCGACGCACTTGGTGGGGCGGTGTACGATTTCGAGCCGGACGAGGAGACCATCCTGTCCCGCCTGCTGCCGCAGAACCTGGCGATCCAGGTGTATCGCGCGCTGCTGGAGAGCAGCGCCGGATTCTATGCCTCGCAGATGACGGCGATGGACAGCGCCACCCGCAACGCGGGCGACATGATCAAGCGGCTGACGCTCAACTACAACCGCGCGCGGCAGGCCAACATCACGAAGGAATTGATCGAGATCATCTCGGGCGCGGAGGCCGTCTGAACGGCGGTTGCGCACGCAACGAACGAGGGACCAAAGCTTATGGCAAGCAATATCGTCGGCCGTGTGACCCAGGTGATGGGCGCTGTGGTCGATGTGCAGTTCGACGGCGACCTACCGTTCATCCAGAACGCGCTGCATACCAAGATTCAGGAGCGCCTGCTGGTGCTGGAAGTCGCGCAGGAGCTGGGCGAGCGCACCGTCCGCGCGATTGCCATGGACAGTACCGACGGTCTGGTGCGCGGACAGGAGGTGGAAGACACCGGCGGCCCGATCACTATGCCTGTCGGCCCGGAAACATTGGGGCGCATCCTGAATGTGATCGGCGATCCGATCGATGAGCGCGGGCCAATCCACACCGCCAAGCGCTACCCGATCCATCGCGATGCACCGAGCTTCGAGGACCAGGCTACCACGTCCGAAATTCTGATCACCGGCATCAAGGTCGTGGACCTGCTCGCCCCTTACCTGAAAGGCGGCAAGGTCGGCCTGTTCGGCGGCGCCGGCGTCGGCAAGACGGTATTGATCCAGGAGCTGATCAACAACATTGCCAGGGCGCACGGCGGCGTGTCGGTGTTCGCCGGGGTGGGCGAACGGACGCGCGAGGGCAACGACCTCTATCACGAGATGATCGGCGCCGGTGTCATCAAGCTGGGCGAGAACGGCAGCACCGAGGGCTCCAAGGTGGCCCTGATCTACGGCCAGATGAATGAGCCGCCGGGTGCCCGAGCACGAGTCGGGCTGTCCGGCCTGACGGTTGCCGAGTATTTCCGCGACGAGGAAGGCCAGGACGTGCTGTTCTTCGTCGATAACATCTTCCGCTTCACCCAGGCGGGTGCGGAGGTGTCGGCGTTGCTTGGCCGCATTCCGTCGGCGGTGGGCTATCAGCCGACGCTGGCGACCGATATGGGTGCACTGCAGGAGCGGATCACCTCGACGAACAAGGGATCCATTACTTCGGTGCAGGCGATCTATGTGCCGGCCGACGACCTTACCGACCCGGCGCCGGCCACGTCCTTCGCGCATCTCGATGCGACCACGGTGCTGTCCCGGCAGATCGCCGAGCTGGGCATCTATCCGGCTGTCGATCCGCTGGATTCCACGTCCCGCTCGCTCGATCCGCGGATTGTTGGCGATGAGCACTACCAGGTCGCGCGAGAGACGCAGCGCATCCTGCAGACGTATAAAAGCCTGCAGGACATCATCGCGATCCTGGGCATGGACGAGCTGTCGGAGGAGGACAAGCTGGTGGTGGCGCGGGCGCGCAAGATCCAGAGGTTTCTCTCGCAACCGTTCCATGTGGCCGAGGTGTTCACCGGATTCCCCGGCGTGTTCGTGCCGGTCGCCGATACGATCCGCAGCTTCAAGGCGATCTGTGCCGGCGAGTACGACCACCTGCCCGAGCAGGCGTTCTACATGGTGGGCACGATCGAGGACGCGGTGAAGAAGGCCGAGAGCCTGAAGGCCACCGCCTGATGTCGGTCGCGCTGGAGATCGTCAGCCCGGAGAAGCTGCTGCTGTCGCGGCCAGTGGAGATGGTGGTGATCCCCGCCTCGGAGGGTGACATGGGCGTGCTGGAGGGCCACACGCCGATGATCGTCATGCTGCGCGGTGGCACGATTTCGCTTTATGCGGACGAGCAGGTGACCGATCGGCTGTTCGTAGCCGGTGGGTTCGCCGAGGTGACGCCGGAGCGGTGCACCGTGCTGGCCAACGAAGCGGTGCCGGTCGCGGAGCTGTCGCGTGCCGAAGGCGAGAGACGGCTGGCCGAGGCCGAGGCCGCGTATCAGGCGGCGGATACCAGCGATCCGGTGGTAGAGGATGCGGCGTTGGATCGGATCCAGTCCGCGCGGGCGATGATCGAGGCTTGCGACGAGGGGTGAGAGGAGCCTAGCGACTCTTTGTTACGCATGGGCCGGTCCGTCTTCGACTGTGTACTGTACAGGAACGAGATCGACGTTCTAACTATTCGTCTGCACGAACTTGACGAGGTCGTTGATCGGTTCGTGATTGTTGAGTCGAATATTACTTTCAGTGGGCACTCACGGTCTATCCACTTCAACCCGGGAGATCCACGGCTTGCCCCCTTTGCGGACAAGATCCGCCACGTAATCGTGACTGACATGCCGGTGACCGATGATCCCTGGCAGCGTGAGACATGGCAACGCAATGCCGTGCTGCGCGGTGTGCCTGACGCGGCACCAGGCGACCTCTTGATACTCTCGGACGTGGACGAAATTCCGCGCGCCTCTATTGTGCGTGAGATGATACATGATACTCAGAACTCGTTGTTTGGCCTACAACTCGCATTTTACTATTTCTTTGTTAATTTCAAGAATGTCGAAGGGCCTGAGGCAGCGATCACCTGGACCGTCGCTGGCCGGCGAGATCAAATCGAGGCAATTTCACCAAATGATCTTCGATATGCGATCCGTGATGGGCGGGTACGGGCGCGTATCTTTTCTGACGCTGGTTGGCATTTCTCTTATTTGATGGATGAAGCAGAAATCAGGCGGAAGATTTCTGCCTTCTCGCACCAGGAATTAAATAAACCGGCATTCCTCGATACAGTGAAAATTCGCGACCTGGTGAGCAGAGGCGGTGACCTATTCAGTCGTCCGGGCTTCGTCTGGGCGCTCACAGGTTCCTCTGAGTTGCCCGACTGGCTGCAGCGATCGCGACGTGGTTACCTAAGCCATCTTTTCGCGCCGACTGGCTGGGCGGATCGCATATCTCAGTGGAGCTACGCTCGGAAATATGCGGTTCGCCGCACACCACCCGCTCTGCCGCCCGTGATTATATGCCCCTATGTTTTTGACCGCGAGGCCGATGAGATCCGCATAAAGTTTGAATTAGACAAGCGTTGGAATAGAAAAATGCAATTCTTTCTTTGGAAGGACGCAAAACAAGTAGGCCCCGAGCGCGCTTTTGAGATTTGTTGGGGCCGCTTTCCTGATCGGGATATCGTAATTGTACATTCCGATATGGCGCCTCTCTCGGGCCAGACGGCTATTGAATGGTTCGAGCAGATATGTGAGTACCGAAATCAGTTGCCGGAGGCAGGCATGATCGCCTGCAATCTCTTCTATCCTCGTCACAACCCAGAAGAGCCGCGACGCGTGCAGTGCGCTGGTGGCACCTTTCGAAAGGAGACGGTTGGGCACCTGCACGGCGATGTCACAGAAGGTTCGGGTCGAGAGAACGGTGTTACTGATGCGATGCTACGAAGAGTGAGGCCGGTTGATTGGGTTACATTCGGCGGGTGTTAATCCGACGTAATGTAATTCGGGCTTGTGGCAGCTTCGATCATCGTTACCAATGGGCATACTTTATGGATGTAGACTACAGCTTCGAGGCCAGGTTGCGCGGTTATCGGCTGATGCAGGTGCCCGTCTCGCTGCAACACGAAGAGAGCCGGACGACGCGAAAGATGTGGGCCGAGCGGCCAGAGCTGGCCCAGCACTTTGAGCGGAACAGGGAACTCTTCTATGAAAAATGGCGACCATTCCTACCGGCGCTTCCCTCAGAAGAAATTGTTTCAGCTTGTAGGTAGGCGTCCCCTGGTCGTGTGGCGTCACCCACGACCCCCGTAGGCATACCGCCGACTATAGCCGGGATCGCGGTTTGATTCATCGCGGAATTGACCCTGGCCGGGCGCATGGGCTGCATTTCCCGGCACCGACCACTGCCTGACCCCGATGTTGCGCCGAAGTGGTCCAGCAGTTTAACTCCTGTCCGTGCAGGTGGGGCCATGGCGCTGGCGACATAAACCAGGGTAGCCCCTCGACCAATGCGCCGGCGCACCAACTTCCGGGCCACGCGAGGGGGCATATGGATTTCGCCACTTTCATCCCAATCGGCTTCCTTACCGGCTATCAGTCCTGGGACGGCAATCCGCGCCGTGGACAGCACATGAGCAGAGACTGAGTCCGAGGGAACAAACGACACATGCTGGCCTACGCTATAAGACGCATTCTCGCCACCATCCCGGTCATGTTGACCGTTGCCTTCTTCGTGTTCAGCTTGCTCTATCTCGCGCCCGGTGACCCGGCGGCGATCATTGCGGGGGACCAGGCGACGCCGGCGGATATCGACCGCATCCGTGCGTCGCTCGGGCTCGACCGGCCGTTCCTGGTGCGCTTCGGCGACTGGCTCTGGCATGTCCTGCACGGCGACCTGGGCACCTCGATTTTCACCAACCTGCCGGTCACGCACATGATCGCCCAGCGTCTGGAGCCGACGCTGTCGCTGATGGTGCTGACCGTCGTGCTGTCGCTGATCGTGGCCATCCCGATGGGCGTGCTGGCGGCGTGGAAGCAGGGCTCCTGGATCGACCGGCTGGTCATGCTGCTTGCGGTGTTCGGCTTCTCCACCCCGGTGTTCGTGGTGGGCTATCTGCTGGCCTATTTCTTCGCGCTCAAGCTGGGCTGGCTGCCGGTGCAGGGATTCACGCCGATCAGCCAGGGATTCTGGCCGTTCCTGCGCACACTGCTGCTGCCGGCAGTGGCGCTGGGGCTGATCTATATCGCCCTGATCGCGCGCATCACGCGGGCCACCATGCTGGAAGTGCTCAGCCAGGATTATGTGCGCACAGCACGGGCCAAGGGTGTTGGCCAGCGCGGCATCCTGTTTGTGCATGCGCTCAAGAATGCGGCGGTGCCAATTGTCACGGTGGTCGGGCTGGGGGTCGCGCTGCTGATCGGCGGCGCGGTGGTGACCGAGACGGTGTTCGCCATCCCCGGCCTGGGCCGCCTGACCACTGATGCGATCCTGCAGCGCGACTATCCGGTCATCCAGGGTGTCGTACTAATGTTCAGCTTCGCCTATGTCATCGTCAATCTGTTGGTCGATCTGCTCTACACACTGTTCGACCCGAGGATCCGCTATTGAGCACTACCTTCCCTGCCCCGGGCGCGGCGCCGCTGCCGGAGGTGCTGCCGCCGATCCAGCGGCGTGGCCGGGTCCGCACTTTCGTCCGCCGCCATCCGACGATCGTGGTCGGCGGGACGCTGCTCGGGGTAATGGTGTTCATCGCCATCTTCGCGCCCTGGCTCGGCACCACCGACCCGACCGCCATCGCGCCGGCCCAGCGCATCCGTGATCCCTCGGCGCTGTATTGGTTCGGCACGGACATGCTGGGGCGCGACATCTATTCGCGGGTGCTGTACGGGGCGCGTGTCTCGCTCGGGGTCGGCTTCGCGGTGGCGCTGATCGCCTCGGTGGTCGGCACCGCGATCGGGGCGATCGCCGGGTTCAGCCGGGCGCTGGATGCGATCATCATGCGGGTGATGGACGGGCTGATGTCGATCCCGCCGATCCTGCTGGCGATTGCGCTGATGGCGCTGACCCGTGCCTCGGTGCAGAACGTGATCATCGCCCTGGCGGTGCCGGAGTTCCCGCGCGTCGCCCGGCTGATCCGTGGCATCGTGCTGTCGCTGCGCGAGCAGCCCTTCGTCGAAGGGGCGATCGCCGCCGGCACCCGGCTGCCGCGCATCATCCTGCGCCATATCCTACCCAACGCCTTCGCCGTGCTGCTGGTGCAGGCGACGTTCACCGGCGCGTCGGCGATGATCAACGAGGCGATCCTGTCGTTCATCGGCGCCGGCACGCCGCCGACCATCCCGAGCTGGGGCAACATCATGGCCGAGGGCCGCGCCCTCTGGCAGATCAAGCCGTTCATCGTGTTCTTCCCGGCGATCTTCCTGTCGGTCACCGTATTGTCGGTGAACCTGATCGGCGACGGGCTGCGCGATGCGCTCGACCCGCGGCTGGCGAAGCGCCTGTAATGCCGCTGATCGACGTCCGGAACCTGCAAACCCATTTCGCCACGCCGGACGGTGTCGTGCGCGCCGTAGAGGGCATGACGTTCAGTGTCGATGCGGGTGAAACCATCGCGATCGTCGGCGAATCGGGGTGCGGCAAGTCCGTCACCGCGATGTCGATCCTGCGGCTGATCCCCGAGCCTCCCGGCAAGATCGCCGGTACCATCCGCTTCCTGGAGCGCGACCTGCTTGCGCTGGACGAAGCGGAGATGCGGGACATCCGCGGCAACGAGATCTCGATGATCTTCCAGGAGCCGATGACCAGCCTGAACCCGGTGCTGACCGTCGGGCGGCAGATCGGCGAAACGCTGCGGCTGCACCAGGGCCTGTCGGGACGGCAGGCCGAGGCCAAGGCGATCGAGGCGCTGAATCTGGTCGGCATCCCGGAGCCGGCCCGGCGTGTGCGCGAGTATCCGCACCAGATGTCGGGTGGGATGCGCCAGCGGGTGATGATCGCGATGGCACTGGCCTGCAATCCGAAGCTGTTGATCGCCGACGAGCCAACCACGGCGCTGGACGTGACGATCCAGGCACAGATCCTCGACCTGATGCGCGACCTCAAGCGCCGGCTGGGCTCGGCCATCATGCTGATCACCCACGACCTCGGCGTGGTGGCGGAGATGGCCGAGCGCGTCGTGGTCATGTATGCCGGCCGCAAAGTCGAGGAGGCGCCGGTGCGCGAGATCTTCGCCCGTCCGATGCACCCCTATACGCAGGGTCTGCTCGGCGCGGTCCCCAGGCTGGGCTCTTCGCTGGAGGGGCGCGGGCGCGGGCGGCTGACTGAGATTCCCGGCCTGGTGCCGAGCCTGCGCGAGCCGATCGTTGGCTGCGCCTTTGCCGGCCGCTGCCCAATCGCGACCGAGTTGTGCCAGCGTACCGCGCCGGCGATCGAGCCGAAAGCACCCGCCCACAACGTCGCCTGCCACTACGCCGGGGAACGGATGGCCGCATGAGCGAGGCGTCGATTGCCTTCCAGGGGCTGCCGGGCGCCTATTCGGACCTGGCCTGCCGCACAGTTTATCCGACGATGCGCACGCTTCCATGCGAAACTTTCGAGGCAGCGATCGAGGCAGTGCGCGAAGAGCGGGCCGAGCTCGCCATGCTGCCATGTGAGAACACCTTGGCCGGCCGGGTGCCGGACATCCATCATCTGCTGCCGGAATCGGGGCTGTTCGTCGTCGGAGAGGCGTTCCTGCGTGTGGAACACTGCCTGCTCGCCCCCAGAGGGGCGACAGTCGCAGGGCTGAAGCGGGCACACTCGCACAGCGTCGCGCTCGGCCAGGTCCGGCGTTTCCTGCGTGATCTCGGGATCCAGCCGGTCGTTGCGGCGGATACCGCCGGCGCCGCGCGGCTGGTTGCCGAATGGAACAGCCTGGAGGACGCGGCGATCGCCTCCTCGTTGGCGGCCGAGATCTATGGGCTGCAGGTGCTCCGGGCCAATGTCGAGGACGCACCGCACAACACAACCCGATTTTATATAATGGCCCGGCGCCCGCGGACGCCCGATCCCGACCTGCCGCACCTGATGACAACATTCGTGTTCCGTGTCCGCAACGTGCCTGCCGCGCTGTACAAGGCGCTGGGCGGATTTGCGACCAACGGCGTCAACATGACGAAGCTCGAGAGCTACATGCTGGCGGGGCAGTTCGCCGCCACCCAGTTCCTCTGCGACGTCGATGGCCATCCCGAGCAGCCGCCGCTGCGCCGGGCACTGGAGGAGCTATCGTTTTTCTCGTCCGAGGTCCGCGTGCTTGGCGTTTATCCGGCGGCGCCGTTCCGGGTCGCCCAGGACGGAGGGGAATAGCGCGGTCCAGGCAATGATGGCGGGAACAGGCGGCGAGCCGAATTATCATCCTGTCAGCCTCATTCGATTCCTGTCCCGGCACCAGCCGGCTTCGCTTGGCAATGCAGGCTCAGGGCACTCCTCGCCACGGTGACGGGTGCCGAGAGATGAACTGCATCACCTGCAGGGAGCAGAACGCAATGCGTATGACGCATCCAGCCCGTATCGGGCGAGCTTTTGCTATTGTGACTGTTTTATCGAGCGCCACGACAGCGATCCCGGGCCAGTCGGTCGGACAGACTCGGGTCGGCGTTCCAGGGTCGCCTCTGGCGATCGAGCCGATGACAACGATTGGTGCCGAGGAGGCGGGTTACTTCGAGGATCCCTACCCAGTGCGTCTTGCGCCGTCACGTGCCAAGCAGGGCATTTCTTTTTCCGGAACGACGCGGGCGGTCATGCACTGCGATTATCCGTTATCCGCTGGATGTTTCTCATGGGCACCAGTGCGCATCAGTGCCGGCACGCTCAGTGCGCAGATTGCGGCTGTCGGTGACCAGTTCACGAACTTCCAGAACCTGAACGTCTTCCGGGCCGATGGCGGGCGCTGGCACGCGGTGCTGGCGATCGGCGTCAAAAAGCCTGGAGCAAGGAGCCACTGGACCGTTCTCGTGCATGCCCACCCAACCACGAGTGCCTCGCCAGACAGAGTGCCGTTGGCCTGGACAGCCGACACGGTTCTGTCGGGCTCGTTCTCGACCGAGGTGCAGGGCAACTATGACGGCAAGTATTATGAAGACGAAGGGCAGCTCTATCTTCTTTACGTCAAAAATTTCGTTCGGCCGCCGATGCTGCGCAATGGGATCGTCATTCAACGCATGCTGTCCCCGCGGCGACCCGCGCCCGACGAGCCGGTGACCTTGCTGACGACCGGGGATCGTTTCGGCTCGCTCAGTTCGGAGCGGTACGATCACACGCCGGCGAAGCTTGTAGAGGCTCCCTACATCTCGAAGATCGGCGGTAAGTACGCTCTGATCTATTCCACCGGGGCATATGAGTTTGCCGACTACAAGGTCGGGGTGGCCTGGTCCGACACGCTTCTACCCGCGCCGAATGGCCGCTATCGGAAGGTACTGCAGACCGACGTTGCAGGCGTGTGGGGTCAGGCAGGCCGTCCCGAAGTGCGCTATCTTCTCCAATCGCAACAGCCGACCTGGCCCAACTACACGCCCGGCCAGGTCTTTGGTCCCGGCGTCGCTTCGGCGCTGCGGGTGCCAGACGGCGCCTGGGACCTGTTTTTCGCCGGGTACGACTACGCGGATCGCCCGATCGCAGCTAATCCGCCGGACGCGCACCACCGCCGCCCGTATTTCGTGCAGCTCAGGGCAGCGGTGCCGGCTGACCAGTCCGTTTCTACCGCAACTGACGCTGAGCTGGCCGGATGGCTTAACCCGCAAACGAGGTGACATTGCCCGGCCTTCGCCGGGCATGACGGTGGGGCGCGTGGCGCCGTGGGCGGACATGCGCGCAGCGATCCGACGTGGACGCGAGCGAAGTTGCTTGCGATCCTCCCGACGCATCAAATTCGAGGAATCGCATGCCTCTTCGCATCGCCGTCGGTGGCTTCCTGCACGAGACCCACTCCTTCGCTCCCCGCCCCACCACCTGGGCTGACTTCCTGCAGCCCGGCGGCTTCCCCGCTTTGCAGCGTGGGCCGGGGCTGATCGAAGCGGTGCGAGGCACCTCGGTGCCGATTGCCGGCGCCATTGCTGCGGCGAATGGGGTCGGCGCGATGCTCGTCCCGCTCGCCTGGACGTTTGCTGCACCCGCCGGGCCGATCCAGGACGAGGCCTTCGAACGGATCGCCGCGCTGATCTGTGCCCGCCTCTCCGATGCGCTCGATGATGGTCCGCTCGACGGCGTCTATCTCGACCTGCATGGCGCGGCGCTGGCGGAAAGCTTTCCGGACGCCGAGGGCGAGCTGCTGCGCCGTGTGCGGGCGATCGTCGGGACGGCGATGCCGCTCACCATCAGTGTGGACCCGCACGCCAACCTCACCCGCGCCATGGTGACGTTGGCCGACGCCGTTGTGCCGTTCCGGACCTATCCGCATATCGATATGAAGGCGGCCGGTGCACAGGCGATGCAACTTCTGCTGGCGCGGATCGAACGCGGCGGTCCATGGGCGCGGGCGTTCCGGCAGCTCGACTTCTGGATCCCGATCGGCAGCCAGTGCACGCTGATGGCACCGATGCAGGACATCATGAGCGAGCGCGAGCGGGTCGCGGAGCAGACGGGCGTCGCCGAGCTCGCTTGGTGCTTTGGGTTTCCGTACGCCGACTTTCCCGATTGCGGCCCAGCGTTGGCCGCCTTTGGTGCGACGCAGCAGGCGGCCGATGCCGCCGCCGATGAGTTCACCAGCCGGGTCGCAGCGCGGGAGAGCGATTTCGTGCAGGACACGCTGCCGGCCGCCGAGGCAGTCGCCGAGGCTCGGCGCATTGCCGCCGGCGCCCGCCGGCCGGTCGTGCTGGCGGACACCCAGGACAACCCGGGCGGCGGCGGGCATGGCGACACCACCGAGCTGTTGGCCGAGCTGGTGCGCCAGGGCGCGACCGGCGCGGTGGTCTGCCTGATCAATGACGAGGAAAGCGCTGCCGCCTGCCATGCGGGCGGAGAAGGCGCCTCTCTGTCGTTGTCGCTTGGTGGAAAGTCGGATGGGATGCCGTTCCCCTGCACCGCGCGCGTCCTGCGGCTGACCGACGGGCGGTTCACCCTGACTGGCCCGATGGGTGCCGGCAACCCGGCCAATCTGGGCCCGACCGCGCTGGTCGATATCGATGGCGTGCGGGTGATCGTGGTCAGCCGCAAGATGCAGGCGCTGGACCAGGAAATCATCCGCCATGTCGGGATCGAGGCGGCGGACTGCCCGATCCTGGCGCTGAAATCGTCCGTGCATTTCCGCGCCGATTTCGCGCCGATCGCCGAGCGGGTCATCGTAGCCGTCGCGCCCGGCCCGGTCGTCGCGGATCCGGCGACGCTCAACTTCCGCCACGTCCGCGCCGAGGTCCGGCGGCGGCCGCGGCGCCTATGACATCGAGCCGAGCGGCCAGGACCCACCGTTGAGCGCCCCTCGCTGCCCGTGGCGCTTGATCGTCACGGCATGCAGCCGAGCGCGCAGAACGTACCGTTGATCGCGCCCTCGGCTTGGCTGGTCGCGATATTGGCCTCTCGCACAGGGGGCATGTTGGTCAGCACTGCGAGTGTTCGCTCCGGACCCAAGGTGAAGATCGGCGCGTTCAGCGCTGCAAGCGCTTCCGTCCGGTTGCCGCTACCCAACGCCAGCGAGACTGTGACCATGCTGTTGACCACGGCCTGGGAGGGTGCGGTCGGCGGAATACCCAACACGCGGCGAACCGCTTGGCGCGCCTGGAGCATTTCGTCGTTGATGACCGGGCTCATGAACTCCAGCCTGGGGCTGGTGTTGATCGCTCCCGCTGCATAATCGAGCGCCGCGACCGCCCGGGCGGCACTCGCCGGGTCATTGCGGGTCCTGGCGGGCGAGGAAAAGGCCCAGTTCGCGTAATAGATGGCATTGTCCGGATCGACGAGCCCGGAGACGGGGGGCATCACGGCGGTATCGACCGGCGGCGAGCAGCTCGCCAGCATGAGCAGAACGGCCAGAGTCGCATAGTGGCGCAACGGCTCGCCTTTCACGTGAGAGATGGGCTGCCGTCGGCGACCATCCAGGGTTGCCGTCTGATTATTTGTGCGAAAAGCCTATCGCCGATACCGCCAGTGGGCGTCGGCGCTCCGCGCTACCTCTCGTGCGCACCGTCCCTGGTCGGGTATTCAATCAGCGGTGCTGACCTCGGCGGGAAGGAAACATGATCAGTCTCCGTATCAGTGGCACTCTTCATCGGCGACCTGCCGGACGACATGCCGCTGGTGGGTATTGCGCCATGTGCGAGAAGCAAACCCGGAGTCGTGCACCAGCGTCAACAAATCTGCCTTGATTCCGGGGACAAGACGCTTTCGGCGATCGAATGATTGGTCGCCAACCGAACGGTACACTTCACCATCGTCCAGACAAACCAACAGGGAGTCTGCGCCCAGAAAGCCTGGCAATGTGCTTGAGCTTGTGTAGTTCGCTGCCATCCCGACTCGCCACCTATGTAATACCACGAGCCCGAGAGAATGACGCTCTACCGCCCGCGCCGGCGTGAGGGCCGCGAGTGCCGGAGAGTCGATCGTTCCGGCGGTTGGCATTACGCCCTCGTCATGGCTGGCCTCACATGAGGGTTCCTCCTGTCAAACGCCGATCTCTTTGGTCGCATGCTCAACGGCATCACAGCCATCGCGACTGGCTCATTTCCAAAGACACCAGAAATACGCCATTCTCCGCGCTGGATGGCCGCTGCCTGGGCACGGGTACGACCGGCGATCGACATCGGTGGATACGACACACAAACGGCGCTTCGCTTATCTCAGCACCGCCATCCGCAACGTGCACAGGGTCTTATGCCAGTGAAAAGGCCGCCGGAGTGAACGGACGCCAGCGTCCGCTCCGTCCCTTGCACGGGTGCGCCCGTCAGATCGCGACCTCCCGCCCGATCTCAACCACCGTGTCCGCCGGCAGCCGGAAGTAGTCCGTCACGTGCACCGAGTTGCGCTGCAGGAAAGCGAACATGCGTTCCAGCCATCGCGGCAGCCCCTGTCCGTCCTCACGCGCCACGACAGTCTCGTGACCGACGAAATAAGTTACATCCGACAAATCCACGTGGCAGCCCACCCCCTGGGCTCGTTGCAACAGAGCGGGCACGTCGGGCCGCTGCATGAACCCGAACCGCGCCCGTGCTCGCCACACATCCGGTGCGATCTCATCCACCATCAGCCGCTCGCCTTCCCCAACCCAGGGCACCGACTCGGTTGTGACAGAGAGTATAACCACATGCTCGTGCAGCGAGCGGTTGTGCTTGAGATGCCACAGCAGCACCGGCGGTGCGTCGTGCTCGGTGCGCGTCATGAACACCGCGGTGCCAGGCACGCGGGGAATGCCGCCGCGCGTGATCCGCTGCATCACCTCACCAATCGGTATCACCGAATCACGCAGGCGCGCCGCGACCGCCGCCGCGCCGGTGTGCCAGACCAGCATCACGCCATAGACCACCGCCGCCAGCAGCAACGGCACATAGCCGCCGTCCGCCACCTTCATCAGGTTGGCGGCCACGAACGCGGCGTCCACCACCGCCAATGCGCCTGCGACGGCGGCTGCCGCCGGCACGCTCCAGCGCCAGATCTCACGCATGGCGATGAACAACAGCACGCTGGTCATCAGCATCGTCGCCGAAACCGCGATGCCATACGCGGCCGCCAGGTTGTCGGACTTGCGGAAGCCGATGGTCAACGCGAGCGTCACCACCATCAGCATCCAGTTCACCGGCCCGACATAAATTTGTCCGTAGCCGCTGGCCGATGTCTGCGTGATCGGCAGCCGCGGCAGCCAGCCGAGCTGGATCGCCTGCCGCGTCATCGAGAACGCGCCGGTGATGATCGACTGGCTGGCGATCACGGTGGCGATGGTTGCAAGCAGCACCATTGGCACCAGCACCATCGCCGGGCACAGGCGGAAGAAGATATTGTCCGTGGTCGGCGCGCCCGCCAGCACGATCGCCGCCTGACCGGCATAGTTCAGCACCAGGCTCGGGAACACCAGCGCCGACCAGGCGAGCCGGATCGGGCGGCGCCCGAAATGGCCCATATCGGCGTACAGCGCCTCGGCGCCGGTGACGCACAGGAACACCCCGCCCAACACCAAAAGCGCCGTCCAGCCGCCGGAAAAAAGGTAGCGCAGCCCTCGCCACGGATTGAGGGCGACCAGCACAGCCGGATGCTGTGCGATCCCCCACAGGCCGAGCAGCGCAATCGCGGCGAACCACACCGCCATCACCGGCCCGAACAGTCCGCCGATGCGCGCGGTGCCCTGCCGCTGCACCGCGAACAGAACAATCAGGATCGCCACCGCCGCCGGCAGCACATAGCGCTGCAACGTCGGCGCGACGATGTCGAGGCCCTCCAGCGCCGATAGTACGGAGATTGCCGGGGTGATCGCGCCGTCGCCGTAAATCAGCGCCGCCCCGAACAGTCCCACCAGCACGATGATCGGTCGCCGATGTCGCTTGACGCCCAGCAGCGACATCAGCGCCAGCACACCGCCTTCGCCGTCGTTGTCCACCTGCATGGCCAGCGCGACGTATTTCACCGAAGTGACGATGATCAGTGTCCAGACGATCAGCGACAACGCACCCAGCGTCGCGGCCGGCGACGGGTGGGCGCCGGTCGCGTCCAGCACGGTCTTCAACGTATAGAGCGGGCTCGTGCCAATATCGCCGAACACCACGCCAAGCGCGGCGAGGGTAAGCACCGGCAGGCCGGAATGGGCGGCCGGCGGTTTTGACGACACGGTGGCGGTCTCGGACAAGATGCACTCCGAAACTACACCTCTCCCGCTCTTGCGGGAGAGGTCGGTTCGCGAAAGCGAACCGGGTGAGGGTCTCGCCGTGCAGAGGGTCGGCCCTCCGCACGCCTTAAGCTAGCCGCCGTAGAAGACGTTGTCGCCGAGGTCCTTCATCTCCAGGATCGCCGCGTCGGGACGGCCGGCGATCGGGTGCGGCAAATGCACCTCCGTCACCTCGGCGACCACGATGTGATGGTCGCCTTCCTCGACGATCGTCTTCACCTGGCATTCCACCGCGCCGGCCGCTGAATCCAGGATCGGCGCGCCATTGTCCGCTGACCGGAACGACTGCCCGGAGATCGTGCCGCCTTCCAGTTTTGCCGGCTTGAAGAAGGTGAAGGCGAGCCCCTTGGCGTCCTTGCCGAGCATATTGAGCACGAAACGGCGTGCCGACTTCACCACGGCATAGGCGCCGGAATCGGTCTTCACCCCCACCGCCACCAGTGGCGGCGCGAAGGATGTCTGGGTGACGAAGTTCACAGTCGCGGCGGCCACCCCGCCCTTCCCGTCGTCGGCGGTCAGCACGTAGATCCCATACGGGATCATTCGCAACACGGTCTTCTTCGCGTCGGCATCCATGGCGTTTCTCCTGACGTTGATCTAGTTGAAATGCAAACCGCCGCTCAGTGGAATTGTCTGGC
>Ga0335075_10005968_pt1 | contig 18818 bp, 17 predicted proteins | sample Lox_Sample_24_FD_206723 | JGI IMG/M metagenome (GOLD analysis project Ga0335075, IMG submission 206723) | Soil microbial communities from Loxahatchee National Wildlife Refuge, Florida, United States - Lox_Sample_2.4 | ecosystem: Environmental > Terrestrial > Soil > Wetlands | place: USA... | reverse complement strand
CGCCGGCGCCGACGCCGGCGCCGCGGCCAGCGCCCGCGGCGCCGGACCCCGTGGGGCATGAGTAAGCGACGTTGACTAGCGTGACCGCCGTGGCGGGAAGGCCTGAATAGGCGGCCTTGTCTGATTACTTTCAGTGCCTATCTCGTCACGCTCGGGATAAAAAAGGAGGTCGCGGGGTCTTCCAAACGCATTGATCCCGGTGATATAAACATTTTGCGCGCATGCTGTAATCCATCGGATACTGGGAGTGACTAATGCGTCCATCCCGCATGCTCGCGATTGGCGTTACCGCGCCGGCCCTCGGGCTCGCCGCCGCGCTCATCGGAACGGGAATCCCCGCGCAGGCCGCCTCGGCGGTTCATTACGTCGCCCTCGGCGACTCCTACTCCTCGGGGCTCGGCTCTGGCGACACCAGCGGGTCCTGCGACCAGAGCCCCAATGCCTACCCCGCCCTGTGGGCCAAGGCCAACGCGCCCGCGTCGTTCACCTTCGCCGCGTGTTCCGGCGCGACCACGAGCGACGTCATCAGCGGCCAGCTTTCCTCCCTCAGCGCGGCGACGACCCTGGTCAGCATCACGATCGGCGGCAACGACGCGGGCTTTGCCTCGATCATGGAAACCTGCGTGCTGAAGTCCACCAGTTCCTGCGAGAGCGTCGTCTCCTCGGCCGATAAATTCGTCGCCGACACGCTGCCCGCCCGGCTCAATGCCACGCTGGCCGACATTCGCGCGGCCGCGCCGAACGCCAAGATCGTGGTGCTCGGCTATCCCGATTTCTACGACCTCAGCGCCTGGCTCTGCCTCGGCCTTTCCAGCGCCGACCACCAGGCGCTCGACACGGGCATCAACGACCTGGACAACGCGCTGCAGGCCGCCGCGGCGAAGAACGGCGACACGTTCGCCGACGTGCGCTCCGACTTCGCCGCGCACGAGATCTGCGGCGGCTCGTCCTGGCTGAATGCCATCACGCTGCCCATCACCAGTTCCTATCACCCGACCGCGACGGGCCAGAAGGACGGCTACCTGGCCGGCTTCACGGCGGCGGCAGCGGCGGACGGCGAGTAGCCGGCGTGACCCGAGCGATCATGGGACCCGCTTCGCCCGGTGGCGGCCGGGCTAGCGGCCCCAGTGCTTGTGCAGGTGGGGGATGAGGTCGGCGGGGCGCTCTTCCGGGAAGAACACCTTGGCCCCGTCGACCTCAACGATCCCTTGTGCCCCGGGGATGATGTCGCGCAGGTGGTGCGCCCACGTGATGCCGAACGTCGTGTCCCCGGTTCCCCACACCAACTGGGTGGGCGCGGTCAAGGCCCTCAGCGGCTCGGCGATGGCGTCCATCTGGACCGGGTCAAGTGCGGCGATCGCCCGCTCGAAGGCGCGGGCGCGCTCCGCGGTCCCGCCGATCGGCACCAGGTAGGCCTCCCACACTTCCTCGGGCACCTGCTCGGGGTGCTCGTACCCGCTGCCGAGCGGGTTCGCCGGCCACGCCGCCCGGTCGGCGACGATGCCGGTGAACGACTCCGCCAGCCCGCCCTGGCGCGCGGCCTCGACCATCGGCAGGAACTCTTCCGGCGGGAAGTTGCCCTCGCAGTCGCAGTTGGTGAGGGTGAGCGTCCGGATCCGGTCCGGGTGACGGGCGGCGAAGATCTGCGCGACGGCGCCGCCGGTGTCGTTGCCCACCAGGTCGACCTCGGCCAGGCCGAGGCCGTCGCACAGGTCGGCGACGGCCTGGGCGAGCGCGGTGGCCGACAGGTCATCGCGAGCGGGGCTGGCGCCGTGCAGCGGCAGGTCGATCGCGACGCAGCGGCTCGTGTCGCGAACGTCCTCGATGACGTGCCGCCACAGCACGCCGTTGGTGCCGAGGCCGTGCACGAACAGCGCCGCCGGCCCCGAGCCGAATTCGGTGTAGGCGATCTCGCCGTCGGGGGTGTCGAGCGACCGGCGATGCGCGGTGAAGGTGCTGACGTCCATGAGATCCTCCAGTTAACATACCGACTGTCGGTCTATTAAATACATACCGACCGTCGGTCTGTCAATCGCCCGACGCGCCCGACGCGCCCGACGCGGCCGACGCGCCCGACGCGGCCGACGCGGACGGACGCGGACCGACGCCGACGATGGCACCACGAGTCACAGCAGGTAAAAATGAGTCCCATGACCGAACAGCAGGCCGCCGAAGGCAAGCGAGCAGCCCAGGGCCGTGCCACGCGCGGCCAGCTCATCGAGGTGGCCACCCGGCTGTTCGCCGAGCACGGGTACGAGGGCACCTCGATCGAGGCGGTGCTGTCGGCCGCGGGGGTCAGCCGCGGCGCGCTTTACCATCACTTCGCGGGCAAGGAGGCCCTGTTCGAGGCCGTCGTGTCGACCGTGTCGGACCAGGTCATGGCGGATCTCACGGAGGCCATCGACGCCACCGCCGACCCGTTCGACGCGCTGCGCACGGCCGCCCTGGCCTGGATCGACCTGGCCGGCGACCCGGTGATCCAGCGGGTCGTGCTGGTCGACGCGCCGTCGGTGCTCGGCTGGGAACGGTGGCGGGCGATGGACGACGGGCGCACCCTCGGCGCCCTGCGGGCCATGCTGCAGGGCGTTAGCGACGCCGGGCGCCTGCCGGCCGAGCTCGTCGCACCGTTCTCGCACATGCTCCTGGCCGCGCTGGACGAGATCGTGCTGGTCGTCGCCCGGGCGGACGATCCCAAGACGGCGCTGGCGGAAGGACGGATGGCGGTCGAGGAACTCTTGTCGCGCCTGCTGCGGCCCTGAGTCAGCGGGCCCCCAGGGTCGGCACCAGCCGCTCCATCCGGGCCACCTCCACGGGCAGCGCGTTGGGGTCGGCGATCCGCTGGCGGAGGGCGGCCAGCCGCCACGAGTCCTCGACCGGCCCGGCGGCCCGGACGAACTCGCGGGTGAACGCCGCCTGCACGCTGCGCGCGATCAGGGCCTCGAGGCGCGGACCAGGAACTTCCGAGAACCCGACGATCGCCCAGGTCAGCGCGACGTCGGCGACGGCAGGACCGCGGGCCGCGCCCTCCCAGTCGATGATCATCGGCCCGTCGGCGGTGAGGATCACGTTCAACGGGTGCAGGTCGCGGTGCAGCAGCACGTCGGTCTCCCGCGGCTCGCCCGACCCGAAGCGGGCCGGAAGCGCCGGCCCCCCCGGGCCGGGGGCCGGCACCCGGTGCACGAGGCCGTGCAGCCCGGCGAGCAACCGGGCGTACCCGCGATAGGTCCACGGCCGCCGCCCGAACCGCTCAAGCATCGTCGGCCCGGCGGCCTGCTCCATCACGATGTCGGCCCCGGACACGTCGAACACCTCGGGCACCGGCACGCCGCCCGCCCGGGCGTACGTCATCACCCGGGCCTCGTGCTCCACCAGCCGGGTCTCCCGCCCGTCCCGGTACCGGCGCAGCACGCGCCCGCCGCCCACGGCGTAAACGTCGGCGTTCCGCCCTGACCCGACCAGCCTTCCCGGCGTCCTAACGGTCATGAAGCAGAGTCTGTCACCCCGCCCGCTAGCCGTGCACCACCACGCCCCGGATGTTCTTGCCCGCCACCAGGTCGGCGTAGCCCTGGTTGACCTGGTCCAGCGTGTACTGCGAGGTCACCAGCTCGTCGAGCTTGAGCTGCCCGGCCTGGTAGAGGTCGAGCATCTTCAGGATGTCGCGCTGCGGGTTCCCCGAGCCGAACAGGCTGCCCTTGATCGTCTTCTCGAACAGCGTCAGCACCGCGCCGGAGACGTGCACGGTGAGCTTCGCCGGGTTGGCGAGCCCGGTGACGACCACCACGCCGCCCTTGCCGATCACGTCGAACGCGGCCGCGACGACGTCCTCGTCCACGACGCCGACCGTGACCAGGGCCTTGTCCGCGAGTTGCCCGTGCGTCAGCTCGGCCACGGCCGCCGCGGCCTCGGCGGCCGAGGAGAACGCGTGCGTCGCGCCGAACTCCAGGGCCGTCGCCCGCTTGAACTCCAGCGGGTCCACGACGACCACGTTCTTCGCGCCGGCGTGCTTCGCGCCCTGGACCGCGTTGATCCCGATTCCGCCGATGCCGTAGATCACGACGGTGTCCCCGGCGCGGACGTCGCCCGCGTACACGGCGGTGCCCCACCCGGTCGGCACGCCGCACCCGACGAGCACCGCCGTGGCCAGCGACAGGTCGGGCGAGACCTTCACCACCGAGTGCTGCGAGATCGTGGCGTACTCGGCGAACGTGCCGAGCATGCACATCTGCCCGTAGTCGGTGCCGCCCGAGTGGAACCGGAAGGATCCGTCGGGGAACGACCCGGCCAGGATCGTCGCGCCCATGTCGCACAGGCTCTGGTGCCCGGTCGCGCAGTAGCGGCAGACGCCGCAGTTGGGGATGAACGAGCACACGACGTGGTCGCCCACCGCCACCTTGGTCACGCCGGGGCCGACCTCCTCGATGATCCCGGCGCCCTCGTGCCCGCCGACGATGGGGAACCGGGGCGGCAGGTCGCCGTCGGTCAGGTGCAGGTCGGAGTGGCAGAGGCCGGCGGCGACGTACCGGATAAGCACCTCGCCGGGGCCCGGCCCGTCCAGGTCGAGTTCGGTGATCTCGAAGGGGGTCTTGACGTCGTGCAGTACCGCGGCCTTGACCTTCATCGCGGGCCAACCTCCTTGTTCGCCAGGCATGAGCGGATGAGCCTGCCAAGGATTTTCCCCGTGTGACGCCGCGTTAACTGTCGCACATTGAGACGCCATGCGAGCAGGGACCGGCCCGCTCCGGCGGCGCGGCGGGCGGCCGGCGGAGTCACCGTGAACCCGTTCGGGATAACGAGTTTGATCTTCGCTGGCGCAACCGGTGACCCGCGCCCGGCGTCAGTGCAGGTAGGCGCCGCCGTCGACCACGATCGCCTGCCCGGTCATGAAGCCGGAGTGCGGGCCGGCGAGGAAGCGGACCGCGCCGACGACGTCGTCCGGCACCATCTCGCGGCGCAGGATGCGGCTGCCAGGGGCGTTCTGCCGCATGGCACCGACGCGGTCGGCGTGCTGCTCCACGCCCGCGGAGACCGTGAACCCGGGCGCGACCGCGTTGACCAGGATCCCGTCGCCGCCGAGCTCGCGCGCCAGCGCCTTGGTCATGGCCAGCACCGCGCCCTTGCTGCTCGTGTAGTGCAGCAGGTAGGCCGTGCCCTTGAACGCGGTGGTCGAGGCGATGTTGATGATCCGGCCGCCGCCCCGCGCCCGCATCGGCCCGACGACGGCCTTGGCCGCGAGGAAGCTGCCGATCACGTTGACCTCGAGCACCGTGCGCCAGTCGTCGGCATTAAGCAGCTCAAACGGTCCCGGGGTGAGGCCCGCGAAAATGCCCGCGTTGTTGACGAGAATATCGATTCCCCCGAACGAGTTCACGGTGGCACGGACCGCGTCCGCCAGCTCCTCCTCCGCGGTGACGTCGGCGAGCACGCCGAGCGCCTCGCCGCCCGCCTTCTCCACCTCGGCGACCGTGACCCCGGGGTCGGCCCGGTCGGCCACGACGACCCGTGCCCCGGCCGCGGCGAGGCCGACGCAGATCGCGCGGCCGATGCCGATGGCGCCGCCGGTGACGAGCGCGACGGAGCCCGCGAGCTCCGTTCCGCCCTCGTTCGGTGCTGATGGCGTGCTCAATCGCGGCTCCTTCGGTGGTGCCGGAAACCCTACCCGGCGAACTTCAGCAGAAAGTATGTCACAGTTGTACGGAGATCAATACCTCCGTACGATGCGCCAGGAGGTGACGGCGCGGGCCGCTCGATAGATGTATGGATGTACGTACATTCGTATGATAGGCTTTGCGGGTCACTGGAGCGGCGTTTAATGAGGTTTGGGAGGTACGCGGCCTATGGACCTAGCGCTCGCGGGCAAGCGTGCGATCGTCACCGGGGGCACCGGCGGCATCGGGATCGCGATCGCGCGGCAACTCGCACTTGAGGGCGTGCGCACCGCGGTGTGCAGCCGGAGCCTGCGGCGCGCGGCCGACGCCATCGCCGCGCTCGACGTTCCCGACGCGGCCGGCCTGCTGCGGCCGGCCGAGGTGGAGCTGAAGGATCCCGCGTCGGTCGCCGCGATGGTCGACGCGGTCGCCGCGGAGTTCGGCGGCGTGGACATCGTGGTCAACTCCGGTTCCGAGGTCAGCGGCAACGTGGCCGAGGACTTCGCGCACATCACCGACGACCTGGTGCTCTCCTCGTTCGAGGACAAGGTGGTCGGGATACTGCGGGTGTGCCGCGGCGCGGTGCCGCTGATGCGCGCCCAGGGCTACGGCCGGATCATCAACCTGGCGGGCAGCACCGCGCGCGAGGCCGGGTCCATCGCCGCCGGCGCCCGCAACTCGGCGGTGGTGAACCTGACCAAGGCGCTGGCCTGGGAACTGGGCCGGGACGGCATCACAGTCAACGCCATCCACCCCTTCACCACCATCACCGGCAACCTCGGGCCCCGCCTCGAACGCATGGCGGCGCGGCGCGACCGCACGGCCGAGGACCACCTGAGCGCAATCTCCGCGCGCACCTCGCTCGGCCGCCTCGTGACGGCCGAAGAGATCGCCGACTTCGTCGCCTTCCTCGCCTCGCCGCGCTCGGTCGCGCTGACCGGGGAAGTGCTCGCGCTCACCGGCGGCCTCGGCACCGCCGTTCACTTTTGACTAACCGACTCCAGGAGTTTCTGTCATGACGAGCACAGTCCCGGCGGTTGGAGAGCTGAGCGGGCCATCGGTTCTCGACGCCCTGCTGCGCCCGCGCAGCGTGGCGATGATCGGGGCGTCGCGGAACCCCAGGGCCCTGGGCGGGCGGCCGCTCGGCTACCTGGCCAGCTACGGCTTCCCCGGGAAGGTCTTTCCGGTCAACGGCAGCGCCCCGGAGGTGCAGGGCCTGTCCGCGTACGCGTCCGTGCTCGACATTCCGGTGCCGGTCGACCTGGCCATGGTGATGGTCAGGGCGGAGCTTGTCGTCGACGTGCTGCGGGACTGCGCGGCCGCCGGGGTGCGGGTCGCGGTCGTGGTCAGCTCCGGCTTCGGCGAGGGGATGGGGGCGGGCGCGGGGATGCTCGAGTCCGTCGCGGACGAACTCGCCGCCAGCGGCATGCGGATACTCGGCCCGAACTGCGAGGGCCTGGCCAGCCTGCCCGCCGACGCGCCGCTGACGTTCAGCCCGGTGCTCGACATCGACGCCTCCGGCACCCGGCTGCGGCCGGGCACCATCGCGATCTTGTCGCAGAGCGGCGGCCTCGGGTTCGCCGTCGCCCAGTGGGGGACCGAGGCCGGCCTCGACTTCTCCTACATCATCAGCACCGGCAACGAGTTCGACCTCGACTGCCTTGAGCTGGCCGGGCGCCTGGTGGAGTTGCCCGACACCGACATCGTGATCATGCTGGTCGAGGCCTTTGACGACCTCGCGGAGTTCGCTCGCCTCTGCGGGCGGTTCAAGGAGACGGGCAAGCGCCTGGTGGTGGCGAAGCTCGGCAAGACGCCGCCGGGGGCCAGGGGCGCCTACGCGCACACCAGGCACGTCGCGGGCGATCAGGCCGAGTACCGCCGGCTGTTCCGTGCCTACGACGTCCTCGAGGCGGACGACGAGGAAGACCTCATCGACGTGGTACAGGCGACGGCGAAGACGCGCCGGCTCGGGCTGCGCCCGCTGCCCGCGGGCGCCAGGATCGGCATCGCGACCACCTCGGGCGGCGCCGGGGTGTGGCTCGCCGACGCCTGCGCGGCGCGCGGCTTCGCCGTCCCCGAGCTGTCCGCGCCGCTGCAGGAGCGGCTGAAGCCGCACATGCCGCCGTTCGGCTCGCCGGTCAACCCGGTCGACCTGACCGCGCAGCTCACCGCCGGGGGCACGGTGGTGCCCGCGCTGCGCGTGCTGACCGAGTCGGCCGAGGTCGACGCCGTCGTCCTGGTCACGTCGCTGTCCTCGGCCGGCCGCCTGGAGAAGGACGCGGCGGCGCTCGCCGAGCTGATCGCCGGGTCCGCGCTCCCGATCTTCGTCTTCACCTACACCAAGCCAGCGCCGTCCTGCGTCCAGATACTCAAGGACCTGGGCGTGCCCTGGTACACCAGCGCCGCCCGCGCCGCCCGCGGCCTCGCGGCCCTAGTCACCGAGGTGGCCGATGAGTAACTCAGACATCCCGCTGGCCGAGCGGCTGGCCGACCGCGAACTGCTGCGGTCGGCCGCCTTCGTCGGCGGGCAGTGGGTCGTTGCCTCTTCTGGTTCCTTCGCGGTCACCGACCCCGCGACCGGGGCGCCCGTCGCCGTGCTGCCCGCGATGGGCGCCGCGCAGACGCGGCAGGCCGTCGAGTCCGCCCGCGCGGCGCTGCCGGCCTGGCGGGCGCTTTCCGCCCTGGACCGGTCCCGGATCTTGCGCCGCTGGGCCGACCTGATCAGGGACAACGCCGACGACATCGCCAAGATCCTCACCGCGGAGCAGGGCAAGCCGGTCGACGAGGCCAGGGGCGAGGTGGTCTACAGCGCGGCCTTCCTCGACTGGTTCGCCGAGGAGGGCCGCCGGGCCTACGGCGACATCATCCCGTCGCACTCGCCGGACGTGCGCGTCCTCGTGCTGAAGCAGCCGGTCGGGGTGACCGCGGGCATCACGCCGTGGAACCTGCCGGCGGCGATGATCACCCGCAAGGCCGCGCCCGCGCTCGCGGCGGGCAACACGATGGTGCTCAAGCCGGCCGAGCAGACGCCGCTGACCGCGCTCGCGCTCGGCCTGCTCGCCGAGCGGGCCGGGCTGCCCGCGGGGGTGCTGAGCATCGTCACCGCCGCCGCCGCGGAGGCGCCCTCGATCGGGGTTGAGCTCACCGCCAACCGGGACGTGCGCAAGATCAGCTTCACCGGGTCGACCGAGGTCGGCAAGCTGCTCATGCGCCAGGCGGCCGGCCGGCTGCAGAAGGTGTCGCTCGAACTCGGCGGCAACTCGCCGTTCATCATCTTCGACGACGCCGACCTGGAGCAGGCGGTCTCCGGCATCGTCTCCGCGAAGTTCAGGAACGCCGGGCAGATCTGCACCGCGGCCAACCGGATCCTGCTCCAGCGGGGGATCGCCGCGGACTTCACGGAGCTGCTGCGCGCCCGCGCGGAGCGCGTCACCGTCGGGCACGGCTTCGACCCGGGGGTCGAGATGGGGCCGCTCATCGACACCCAGGGCCTTGACAAGGTCGAGCGGCACGTCGCGGACCTGGTCGACCACGGCGCCAAGGTGCTGACCGGCGGGCGGCGGCACGCCCTCGGCGGCACGTTCTACCAGCCCACGGTGATCAGCGGGATCGGCGCGGAGTCGGTCGCCTGGCGCGAGGAGACGTTCGGCCCGGTGGCCGCGCTCACCGTCTTCGACGAGGAGGACGAGGCGGTCGCGCTGGCCAACGACACCGACTACGGCCTGGTCTCCTACATCTACACCAACGACCTCGGCCGGACCTGGCGGGTGTCGGAGGCGCTCGAGGCCGGCATGGTCGCCGTCAACACCGGCCGGGTGTCGAACGAGCAGGCGCCGTTCGGCGGCATCAAGGAGTCGGGGCTCGGCCGCGAGGGGTCGATGTACGGCCTCGACGACTGGCTTGAGCTGAAGTACATCAACCTGGCTGGCCTTAGCCGAGGTGGTCGCTGATGGCCGGCTCGCTTGTCCTGCGCGCCGTGAACGGGCCGGTCGCGGTGCTGACCCTGAACCGCCCGCAGGCGCGGAACGCGCTCGACGACGGCATGCGCGAGGCGCTGCGGGTCGAGCTCGCAGCGCTGTCCGAGGACGAGGACGTCCGGGTGATCATCCTCACCGGCGCGGGCAGCGCGTTCTGTGCCGGCGGTGACGTCAAGGGCATGCGTCGGCGGCTCGAGCAGCCGGCCGGCGAGGTGGCGATCCGCGGCTGGCGCAGGCAGCACCAGACCGCGGCGTTCGTCACCGCGCTGGCCGGGGCCGACCAGATCACGATCGCCGCGGTCAACGGCCCCGCGATGGGGCTCGGCCTGGACATCGCGCTGGCCTGCGACTTCATCATCGCGGCACCGGAAGCGCGGTTCGCCGCCTCGTTCGTCAAGCGCGGCCTCATCCCCGACGGCGGCGGCCTGTACTTCCTGCCCAGGCGCATCGGCCTCCAGCTGACCAAGGAGCTGATCTACTCGGGCCGCACCGTCGACGCGGACGAGGCGCTCCGCATCCACCTGGCCGACCGGCTGGCCGCGCCGGGTGAACTGCTGGCGGCGGCGCACGCTTACGCCGCCCAGTTCACCGAGAACTCACGGCCGGCGATCGCGCTGATGAAATCCATCGTCAGCCGGACCTTCGAGACGCCGTTCGAGCTGATCGCCGCCCAGGGCCGCGGCGCCCAGGCCATCAGCTACACGACCGACGAGCACCGCGCGGCGGTCGAGCAGTTCCTCAGGCCGCGACCCTTAGTTCCCCTCCAGTGCGCTCAGGGCCGCGCGCGGCTGCTGCGGGTGAGCGTTGGCCAGGATCCTGCGGTCCGCCCGGTGGGCGGAGAAGGGGATGGACTTCGCCAGGTCGTCCAGGTGGTCGGTGAGGATCGAGCCGATGTAATGGTGCTGGCCGACGTCGATCAGGGCCGACTCGGTGGTTCCGTAGACCAGCCCCTGGGGCGAGATCATCATGTAGATCCCGATCTTGTCGACATTGCGGAGCGCCTCAAGGAGGCCGGCCGCGTCGCCGAGGCGGTCCTGGGCCGCGAGGACGGACAGTTCGAAGATGCCGCCGGGTATCGCGTACTGCTCGCGGTTCAGCCATCCCTGGCCGATCGCGGTGAACTCAAGGAGCTTCCAGCAGATCACGTTCTGGTGGGAGCTGACGAGCGGGGCAATGTCCGGTACGACCTGGTAGTTCCGGCGGGAGACCACGGTGCGGACCGAGACCGGGACGCCGAGCGCCTCCAGTTGGTCGAGAAGTGCCGTCACGTGGCGGAAGTTGCCGCGCGTGCCGCGGAAGCCGTCGTGGGTGCCGGCGTCCGGGCCGTCGATGGACAGGCCCACGTACTCGCAGCGGCCAAGGATATCGAGAAACGACCGGGTGACGTGCTGCGCGTTGGTCTGCACCTGAACCGCGAGGCCGAACGCGAGTGCCTCCGCGACCACGTCCGCCAGGTCGGGTCGCAGCGACGGGTCGCCGCCCGCGAAGACGACCGCGCGCGTCTCGCCGGCGGCCAGGGCGTGGATCACCGACACCGCGCCCGCGGTGTCGAGCGGCGGGCCGGTCGTGCGGTAGCAGAAGCTACAGGGCAGGTTGCACTCCGACCAGCACTCCCAGTGCGCCTTCTTGATGCCGTGCCGCCGCAGGCTGCCCGGGCAGGCGAACACGACCTGACCCCGGCGGCAGCCGCCGCAGGCCGATGGACTTGTCCCCCGGGCCGCGGTCACAGCGTCGTTTCCTTGCCGACGTTGATCTGCCCGGTGTCGGTCTTGAGCGTCAGCCACCGGCCGCTCAGGGGAGGGATCTCCTCATCGGGCAGGCCGTTGGCCGCGAGCAGGCCGCGAAGCAGGCCGGCGTGGGAGATGACCAGCTTGGCGTCCGATTCGTGGTCCCCGTGCACGAACTCGGACAGGACCCGGCTGAGACGGCCGGTGACCTCGTCGTCGGTCTCGCCACCCGGCGGGCCGTCGATTCGGCCGACCCGCCAGGCCTCGATGAGGCCCGGCCACCTCCGCTCTATTTCGTCCTGGGTGAGCCCCTCCCACTCGCCGAGGTAGCGCTCGCGCAGCAGCGGGGTACGGGAAACGACGCAGCCGAAGGCCTTTCCGAACTCCGCCGCGGTCTCTGTCGCCCGGCTGAAATCCGAGCATATGACCCCGACGATCTTGAGATTAAGATCACGGAGTCGCTTGGCCGCGATCTGGGCGTGCACCCGCCCCTTAAGCGAGAGCGGGGGGTCGGACGTCCCGTGCCACTCCTTGCGGTCGCTGACCTCGGTCTCCGCGTGTCGAAGAAATAGATAGAGCATGCGTGTCTCCCCGTTACCCGATGTGGTGCCGTCGCCGCCGCCTCCTTGTCCTGGCCGCGGCCGCGTATTCGATGAACGCCGTGGACAGGAAAGCCGCGGCGATGCCCGCGGTCAGCTCAATCCAGCCCCACCACGCTGGGCGCGCCCACCAGGATCTTTATCCGAACGCCGGCCATGGCACGCTCGCGCAGGATGTCCACCGAGAAGAGTTGCGCGGTGGTGACCAGCATCGGCAGGCAGATCTCGTCCTGCGCGCCCCGCAGCAGGTCAAGGTAGGTGGAGTACACCGGAGCCTCGGTCATGGGCCCGAGCACGTGGGCGGCATTCGGGTGCAGCTTGGCGCGCAGTGCCCCCAATTGGCCAGGGACCTCCGGATCTTGCAGGCGCTTCCCGATAAGCTCGCGCAACTCGGGTGACTGCATCGTGAGCGCCGGGCTTTCCGAGTCGCTATTGGTCACCCACTCAAGGGCACGCAACTCTCGCAGGGCGGCCTCGGCGCTAACCCGATTCTCCAGCCCTGGATATTGGAGCACAATGTCCAAGAGTTCTCGCTCTGGCCGCGCGTGCTGGCGAGTGGCCATCACAACTGCGAGAGTAGCAGCCTCTCGGGAAAGCCCGCTAGCGGAAAGCCTTGTTATTAGGGAACTCTCATCTGGGTCGAGTGAAGTTGGCAACGTTTTCCCCTCGCATGCCCCGAAGAACCTCGGAGCACACCATCCCCAAGCGCGATATCCGGCTCGATGTCCGGTTTGTTCGGATTAATTGGCAGCATACAACAACGCGTTGCCAAACAAAGTGGTCGCGGGGGAGAGAGCGAAAACTTGTTATATAAGCGCTCGTAAGATTCCATCGAATAAGGGAATTGCCGGAAAATGAATTACGCAGTTGTAAGTCCGGGCGGGTGATAACGCGCCGGTGCCGATTGATGCGGAGCCCGGGCCCTGGCGGCTGGCGGCTGGCCCAGGCGGGCAAGCCGGGCTGGGCGATCGGGACATCACGGTACATAATGGGGCTAGTGATCACCCCCCGGCACCGCAACACGGCCCTGCTCGTCGCCGGGTGCTTCTTCATGGAGATGCTCGACGGCACCATCGTCACCACGGCGACCCCGGAGATCGGCAAGTCGCTGCACGCGCCGCCGGCGTCGGTCGGCCTTGTGGTCACCGCGTACCTGCTGACGCTCGGCGTGCTGATTCCGCTGTCCGGCTGGCTGACGCGCCGGTTCGGAAACCGCGTCATCTTCCTCACCGCCATCGCCCTCTTCACGCTCGCCTCCATCGGCTGTGCGAGCAGCGTCAGCCTGGGCATGCTCGTCGGGATGCGGGTGCTCCAGGGCGCGGGCGGGGCGATGATGGTGCCCGTCGGGCGGAACATGGTCGTCTCCATGGCCGACAAGCGGGACCTGCTGAAGGTCACGTCCTACGTCGTCTGGCCCGGCCTCATCGCGCCGGTCATCGCGCCGCTGGCGGGCGGCCTGATCACCACGTACGCGACCTGGCACTGGATGTTCCTCATCAACGTGCCGCTCGGCATCGTCGCCTTCACCGTCGCCACCAGGATCATCGAGAACCTGCCGGGCACCGGTGTCACGGCGCCGCTCGACTGGCTGGGCGTGCTGCTGACCTGCGCCGGGCTTGGCGGCCTGACGTACGCGGCGCACCTGGTCTCCGACGCTCACCCGCCCGTGGCGGAGACGACCGGGTTCGGTGCCGGGTCCGCGATCTTGCTTGTCCTGGCGATCCGGCACCTGCGGCGGACGCCCAACCCGCTGCTGAACCTCGGGACGTTGCGGGTGCACACCTTCCGGATCACGCAGCGGGGCGGGACGCTCTACTACACGGTCTGCGGCGCGATGCCGTTCCTGCTGCCCCTGGAGTTCCAGACGCTGTTTGGCTGGTCGCCGGTCAAGTCGGGCGCGGTGACGCTGTTCATCTTCGTGGGGAACGTCGGGATCAAGCCGGCCACGACGCCGCTGATCAACCGGTTCGGGTTCCGCACCTTCCTGATCGCCTCGACCGTGGGGACGGTCACCGTCGTCGCCCTGCTCGCGCTCATCACCGCCAGCACCCCGATCCCGCTGATCGCGCTGCTCGCGATGGCCCAGGGCGTCTTCCGGTCGACGGGGATGACCACCTACTCGACGGTGGGGTTCGCGGACACGCCGCCGCAGGACGTGCGCGACGCGAGCACGCTGCTGGCGACGACCCAGGCGATGGCCACCGGCCTGTCGGTCGCCGTGGCGACGGTGTTCCTCCGCCTCGGCGGCGGAACCGGCCGCACCGCCTACATCACGGCGTTCCTGCTGCTCGCGGCCATCGCCGTGGGCCCGGCGGTCGAGGCGGTGCGCATGCGCAGGGACGCCGGGGACGCGGCCAGGCGGCGCTCCTCGGCGGCCGCGGGGAAGAGCGCCGCCACTCAGTCGCCGTGAGGGTCGGGCCCAGTATCTCGCCGTCTAACCTTCGAAGGCGCTCCAGTCCGGGCGGTCGCTGTCCAGCGGGACCGTGGGCAGGTCCCAGCGGGGCGGGGTGCCCGGCATGCGCGCGGCCGGCGCGAGGTAGCGCAGCACGCCGAACGGGGTCCGGCGGGTGATCATCAGCTCGTCGAGTCGCGCGCGCGGCAGGTCCGGCTCCCTGGCGGCGGCCAGCGCCGCGTCGGCCCGGGTAAGCCCGGTGAGGTAGCGGCCGGTCTGCGCCAGCGACAGGTCGATGTGGTAGCTGCCGCCCTCGCGCTCCCGCCGCCCGAGCGCGACCATGACCAGGAAGGCGGCGAGGTAGCCGGTCGTGTAGTCGAGGGGGTTGGCGGGCAGCGAGCGCGGCACGCCGTCGGCGCCCGCCAGTTCCCACGCGATGCCGCTCGCCGACTGCACGACGCTGTCGAAGCCGCGCCGCCCGCGCCACGGCCCGGCCGTACCGTACGCGGACAGCGACACGGTGATGATGCCCGGCCGCAGCCGGGTGAGTTCCGCGGCGGAGAAGCCGAGCGCGTCGAGCGCTCCGGGGCGGTAGCCCTGCGAGAACACGTCGGCGCCGGCGACGAGCCGGCGCAGGGCGGCGGCGCCGTCGGCGGTCGCGAGGTCCAGGTCGCACGAGTGCTTGCCGTGCCCGGTGTCGCGCATCATCTGCGGGTTGTCCGGCACGGCGGACGTGCCAACCCGCAGCACCCGGGCGCCGTGCTCGGCCAGGGTCCGCGCGCAGGTCGGCCCGGCGAGCACGCGCGTGACGTCGAGGACGCGCAGCCCGCCGAGCGGCCGGGTGTCGCCGGAGCCGGCCGGCTCGGGCGGGCTGTCGCCGGTCTTGGTGATGGCGAACAGCGGGAGTTCGGCGAGCGCGCGCCCCTGCGGGTGGTCGGCCCACTCGTCGTGGGTGCGGACCATGGCGCCGCAGGCGCCCGCGGCGATCACCGCCGCTTCCAGGTCCAGGCCGTTCCAGCCGAGTATCGCGGCCGTGATGGCCTCGTCTGCTGAGTCGGGCGCGAGCCCGAGCACGTCCAGTTGCCGCCGGAAGTGGTGCGCGAACAGCCGCTGCAGGAAGACCCAGCGCCCGTCCTTGGTCCGGTAGAAACCGACCGGCGGCCGGCCGGCCGGCGCCAGCGGCGGAACCGCGGTCAGGTACCGGGAGCTGCGCATCGCCGCCGCCGCGGCGTCCACGTCGACGCTGACCGTCTGCACCAGGCCCGCCCGCTGCTCGAAGAGCCGCGCCGCCTGCGCCGCCCCCGCGGCGATGGCGGCGGCGCCGAGGTCGCCGATGCGAAACGGTGTCGGCAGGACCGGGTCGGCGCCACGGAAGGCGACCCGCGGCGCCGCGGACTGTCCCGGGGGCTCCTCGCCCGCCAGCAGCATGAGGTCGTCGAGAATGGCGGCCGGGGTGTCGGCCCTCATGCCGCGCCCGCCGCCCGCCTCCGCCGCCCGCCGCCCGGTGACACCGTCCACGCCCGCGCCCTTCGCCGGCCACCGGCCGACTGCGAGTCAGTTGTACGGTAGACCGATCATCCAGGGCTTAGGGTAGCAGGCTCCGGGGCCCGCGGCCGGTCGGGCCGCTGCGCGGGCTCAGGCCAGCTTGAGGTACGGGTCGCCGTCCTGGCCCGGCGCGAGGTCAAGGGTGACGGCGTACTCGTAGCGGTCGCCCCGGTACCAGGAGCGGACGTACTCCACCGGGCGGCCCGCGGCGTCGTGCACGATCCGCTCGACGAACAGCACCGGCGCGCCGAGCTCGACCTCGATCTGCGAGCACACGTCGAGGTCGGCCAGCTGCGCCCGGATCGCCTGGGTCGCGTTGCTTAGCACGATCCCGCCGTCTATCAACAGCTCCATGAGGGCCTTCTTGCGCAGCCCGGCGGCGGTGATTTTCTTGCCGGCTTCCGGTGGCAGATAGGTGATGGTGAGCGCGAATGGCTGGCCGTCCATCGTCCTGGTCCGCTTGACGATCGTGCCGACGGGGTTATCGAGTTGAAGTGCCTCGGCGATCGGCAACGGGAGCGTCGCGTTATGGCTGAGCTCCATGTTCCTTGTCTTCGCCCGGTGCGACTCGCGGATGAGGTCACCGAGTGAGCCGCGGAAACGCTGCTGCAAGACGTTCTTGTCCCGCGCCTCCACGAAGGTGCCGCGCCCCTGACGACGGACGACACGCCCTTCCATCACCAGTTCGCCGACGGCCTGCCTAATCGTGGCCCGGCTTACCTCGAATTCCGTGGCCAGCTCGTCTTCGGCAAGGAGCCTGCCGCCAACGGGATAGATTCCGTCTTCGATTCGCTGCCGGAGAATACCCGCTACCTGGTGGTAGAGCGGGAGCGCTTGCGCATTGTCGATCACCGAATAACCCCATGGCTCCATGGGCGCATGTAGCGGTGGAAATCCGGCACTTTCGCCCCCGTGGTTGACGTTTTGGGTCATCTTACGGCAACGGCAGGTCAGCGCAATATGGAGAAGTGCGAGCGGTAACTAATTTTCAGGCGTCGAGGCCCAGCTCACGGGCGATGAGCATGCGCTGCACCTCCGAGGTGCCCTCGCCGACCTCCAGGATCTTGGCGTCACGGTAGAACCGGCCGACGGCGAACTCATTCATGAACCCGTACCCGCCAAAGACCTGCGTCGCGTCCCGCGCGTTGTCCATCGCGGCGTTGGACGCCGTCAGCTTCGCGATCGCCGCCTCCTTCTTAAATGGCTCGCCCGCCCGCATCTTGGCCGCGGCGTGCCACCACGCGAGCCGCGCGTTGTGGGCGGCGACCTCCATGTCGGCGATCTTGAATTGCAGCGCCTGGAACCGGCCGATCGGCCCGCCGAACGCGTTCCTGTCCCGCACGTAGGCCAGCGACTCGTCCACGCACCCCTGGGCGAGGCCGGTGGACAGCGCCGCGATCGCGACCCGTCCCTCGTCCAGCGTCCGCAGGAACTGGGCGTAGCCGCGGCCGCGCTCGCCAAGCAGGTTCGCCGCGGGCACCCGGCAGCCGTCGAAGGACAGCTCGTGGGTGTCCGAGCAGGCCCAGCCGACCTTGGAGTACTTCGGCGCCACGGTGAACCCGGGTGTCCCCGACGGCACCAGGATCGTGGAGATCTCCGGCCTGCCGTCCGGCCTGGTGCCGGTCACGGCCGCGACCGCGACCACGGCGGTGATCGACGTGCCCGAGTTGGTGATGAACGACTTCGACCCGTCGATCACCCACTCGCCGCCCTCGAGACGCGCCCTGGTGCGCATCGCCCCGGCCACGTCGGTGCCGCCGCCCGGCTCGGTCAGCCCGAACGCGCTGAGTTTCGCGCCGGCGGACAGCGCGGGCAGCCACTCGCGCTTTTGCGCCTCGGTGCCGAACCGGAGGATCGGCATGATGCCGAGCCCGACCCCGGCCTCCAGCGTGATCGCCACCGACGAGTCCACCCGGGCGAGTTCTTCCAGGGCGAGGCAGAGCGCGAAGTAGTCGCCGCCCATGCCGCCGTACTCCTCGGGCACCGGGAGCCCGAACAGGCCCATCCGGCCCATCTGCGCCACGATGTCGTAGGGGAACTGGCCCTGCTCGTACAGGTCGCCGATCACCGGCGCGACCACGTCGCGGGCGAACTCCGCCACGCTCTTGCGCAGTTCCTCGTGTTCCTCATCGAGCTTGTAGCCGAGCATCGGCCTCAACTCCTCACCGCCGGAAGGGTGCTACGCACCGTCACCCGGCTCGGGTCCGATTACCGCCAGTGGTTCGTCCATCGTGACCTGCTGGCCGACCTTCGCGGACAGCTCGCCGATGACCCCGTCGAGCGGCGCGGTGACGGTGTGCTCCATCTTCATCGCCTCCACCACGAGCACCGGCTGACCCGTACTGACCGTGTCTCCCGGGGTCACGTGCACGGCCAGGATCGTTCCCGGCATCGGGGCGCGGACCGTGCCGTCGGCCGCCCCCGCCCGGGTGCCGCGCAGCGGCGCCGGCGGTTCGTCGTGCACCGCCCACGCCTGCCCGTCGCGGCCCAGCCAGGTGGTCGAACCGTCCGCCGCGTAAGCGAAGCGAACCGTCCGTCCGTCGTAGCTGAGGATAAGGTCGGTGCCGTCCGCGCCCGCCGGGCGGAACTCCGCCCGCGCGGCCACCGGGTCGCCGTCGCCGACCGCGACCTCCGCCCCGGTGGACGCCAGCCCGCGCACCCGCACGGCGGTCGTCGTTCCCGGCCCGTGCGACGACCCGTGCGACGACCCGTACGACAGCCGGAACCGCGTCCAGGCCCGCTCGCCCGGCCGCCACCCGTCCGGGATGTCCCACGGGTCGGTCACCGGCCCGGCGGGCTCCCGCGCCAGCACGCGCGCCAGCGCGGCTGCCGCCAGCGCCCATCGGATATTTCCGGATATTTCCGTCGATGGATCGCCGTCCGGGGCGCCGATCCGCCGCTCGACCAGCCCCGTGTCTAGGCGGCCCGCCACG
>Ga0335075_10005967_pt1 | contig 18819 bp, 16 predicted proteins | sample Lox_Sample_24_FD_206723 | JGI IMG/M metagenome (GOLD analysis project Ga0335075, IMG submission 206723) | Soil microbial communities from Loxahatchee National Wildlife Refuge, Florida, United States - Lox_Sample_2.4 | ecosystem: Environmental > Terrestrial > Soil > Wetlands | place: USA... | reverse complement strand
GATACAAATCCAACAATCCCATGTGGGTCGCGGTCTGCTCCGGTGTGTAATTGTGGCCCTGGTCGGCGGTGGCGGCTTGGGAACGGTCGAGGCGAAACGGATTAGCGGCACTCGTTCCATTGCCCGCTGTGTTGAGGAAGTTCGGGTTGATCGTCATGAGGGCTCCGGAAAGCCCGTTCACCGTGGGCGTACCCGGCCGAGCGCGAAACGCAGGTTCGTGCGCCGGATTTGTCGCGGTGGGGTATGTAGCGAAATAGTGATCGAAGGAAATATTCTCCTGGAAGATCACGACCAAGTGCTTGATCGGAGTGGTCGTTTCGCCGTAGTCATTATGTCCGTTGGCGGAGACTGAGCCACCACCCATAAAACACACCGCAAGAGCCGCGGCCAAAGCTATCGCCTTGCTAAATCTGGAATGATGCATGCTTCCTCCTTGGGCGTCTTTGCTAACGGTCGATTCAGAATCGGCGTTCGTGAGTGGAATCTTGTCGCAAGCATCGCGGAGCCCCAGCACTGTCGACCAGGCGTGTTAATCGGCTGCAAATGAGGGGTCAATTTTCTGGGTCAGATTGCGGTCCGATAGGGTCCTGCCCGTTGCGTGTGGCATGAGCTTTATTGCCGTGCCGAAAATCGGACGACTCAAGGCCGAATCGCAAAGACGATGGCACGTGCGTTTTGGACGTTGGCCAGACGAGGATGATGCGTTCCACTTGCCGAGATCGGACGCGTGAAAAAGGCCGCCCGAAGGGATTATCGAGTACCAGGCTATCGGCGATATCATTCGGAGAAGTCAGACTCGATGCAGGATGAGAGCACCTTGGTCGGTCTTGGCTGGAATCCGCCCTGAAAGTCTGAGGTGATCAACAGTTTGCACAGGGAGCTACAGTTTTCATCAAGGCTTTATTGCAAACGAAATACAACCGCCGACCGATGGCTGGTTCTACCTGGCGCAACGATAAAGTACATATGTTCCGGACAGGCTGTTGGCGGGTTCATGTACGAAGATATCGAATGACGGCCTTCCTGGGAACGGTCCCTCGTGAGATTCCGCGTTGCGAATCTCCCTGGGGAAAATTAAACGATATCAGGAGACAGCTATGGCCAATGTGAGTCGTCGAGACAATTTATTCCAGGATCTTTTCGATTTCCGGCGTGATTTCGACCAGATGTTCAATCGCTTCCTGACCGGGTCGCCGGGCCAGTCGGATCAGGGAAGACATGAATCACGAAGGCTTTCGTTCGCTCCGGCGGTGGAATCATACCTGGACCGTGAGGGCAAGAAGTTCGTCGTGCGGGCCGCGCTGCCTGACATGGATCCGAAAGAAGTAAACATTCAGGTTCAGGGCAACGAGCTCTGCATCAGCGGCGAACGAAGGATCAATGAGGAGCGCAAGGACGCCAACTTTGTGCAGAGCGAAATGATGTACGGGTACTTCGAGCGCGACATCCCCCTTCCCGACGGAATCGACACGAATAGTATCAACGCCGAGTATCAGAACGGTGTTTTGGAAATCACAGCGCCTGTCTCCGCAGCAGCCTTGCCAAAACGGATCGAAGTGAAATCGAAGGAAGGAACGAAGCAAATCGGTGCTTCGGCGGGCGGCAGGTAAGAAGCCGGAGAACCGCGCCGACAATTCAGTAAGGATTGGCGGCTACGGAGCCTTCGGGGGCCTCTCTCAAAATCGATTGAGCCCGCCTGTTATTGCTGCTTGCAGCGACCGCAGGCGGGCCACGTCACTTCATTGACCGGCTGACTTTCGGCGAGCGAAGAATTGCCATTTGTCTTCGCTCGGCGGCACGGCAACGTCGAAGAAACCCACCATCATTTCATCGTAGGTCTGATCTCCCCAGCGGACGGCCACGTTGGGGTCGGGATTGTGCGGGTTGTCGCGAGAATTGTCGAACCAGGCGACGGCCTGGAGCATCGTGCCTGCCTTGAGTGGAAGCGGTTTCGCGAGCTTGTAGCTCAATTGCCAGTAGAAGTTGTAATTCACGTGTAGCAAGATTTGAGGCGCCTGCCCTGGGCGAATGATCCTGTACTCGAACGCTTTCCCACGCAGGTGCATGTGGGGAAAAAAACTGAGAAGTGTTGCATCGTTCGGCAGTGTGCCGTGAACTTCCGTGCGGTAGTCCGGATCATTCGGCGGAATGACGAACCAATCGTCGGTGAGTTGGAGCGTAAGAACGCGTTGTTTCGGGGGGCTTTTCGCGAATATCAGGCCGATGCTCGTTTGATCGGCGGCGCGATGCCCTCGTGCGATGTAATGCATTTGGAAGACGAGATCGGACCCTGCCGGAATGAATTTCGCCAGGCCATCGGGCCATTCGTCCGGCGAACTTCCCGGGGCGTACACAAGCAGAATGGAGCTGTCGGTCCACTGGGCGTCGCGGCGATCCCCCGGGTTTTTCAGAGTTGAGGCCGTGAAAGGCACACCAATCGGCGCGTTCCGCAACCATCTCGATGTCGGCGGCCTGATGTAAACCACTGCGTGATGGACATTTGCGCGGATTGACGGACGAACTTCACACATTTGCACCCACTTACCTGTTTTAAATCCGGTCGGAACGATTTCGTACGTGTATTCCACATCGCCGCGTGCAGGAATAGCGACGGGCTTCGGCATCGTGACGACGGCGTCTGGCTGCGGAATGATCCAACCGTTCGCCCACTTGCGTGGCGGAGGAGCGGCGCGCGGGTCGCCCGCTGCTGCACCGGCTGCGGCCCATTCGGAAAGCATGCTGATCTGTTGGGGAGTAAGTGACGGATCGTCGGAAAAATGTCCATAACGCGGGTCGGCAAACCACGGCGGCATTTCTTTCGTCTGTGTTGCGTGCGCGATTTTTGCGGCTTTTGCGCGCGCCTGCTCGTAGGTCATCAGCGCAAACGGCGCGATTTCGCCCGGTCTATGGCAGCGCTGACAATGTTGCTGCAGGATTGGGAGCACATCGCGGTAGAACGTCGGTGCTTGCTGTGCGGGGTGCTTTGCCGAAGTCATCGCTCGAGCGGTCGAACTCGCCGACCACCCCGTAACGATCGCTAAACACGACAACGTCACTACGCAGGCGACAACCAAGGCATGCATCGTGCCGAAGGTTTGTCTCACAACCGATTAGTTACACGTTCGCCTAGCCGGGTTGCAAGGTGACGGTACGTGAGGTTCGAGCACCGACCAACACACGGTTCAGAAGCTGAAGGCCGGCCAAGGACGACTTCCAACGCAGTCAAACTGCAAAGGCCCGCGCCGGGTCGCCGTGTGCAGTCACTCCCGAGCAAAAAGGACATGGCCGGCCCTTGTCGAACGAAGAAGCTAGTCCCATGTTATCGAACGTCGAAATAGGTGCAATCGGGTGGACGTGGTATCGGTGAATCGCCGGTTGTGATCATGTCTTGACAGAAACAGGTATGCTGGCCCCATGAAGAAACGGCTTGGTGTATACGCTTCTGCCGTCGACCGGGCAACCTGCGCGTTTTGCGAGGTCGTCGCGGGTGCGGCAAGCGCGCACGTCGTGTTCGAAGATGCAATCTCTCTCGCATTCCTCGATAACCGGCCGCTATTTCCTGGACACTGTTTGCTCGTCACAAAGCAGCATTACGCGACCTTATCCGATATTCCACCCGACCTGGTAGGACCGCTGTTCCTGAATGCGCGATTGCTGGCTGACGCGGTGCAACGAGCGATGCATGCCGACGGGAACTTCGTGGCGATGAACAACATCGTGAGCCAGAGTGTTCCTCATTCCCACATCCATATCGTTCCTCGTAAACGGGGCGACGGCCTACGCGGTTTTTTCTGGCCGCGTCACAAACTCGCAGAGGAGGAGGCTGCCGCCGTCCATGAGGCCATCCTCGGAACACTCGGCGAAGAGGGCTAAGGCGACGCGAGAGTTGCGCGTCAGGATGCCAGGGCGGCGTCCTGCGACATGGGCGGAGCGAAAGGCCCTTTGCCAGATGATTCGCGTATGATGAACTGGGGCTCGATTGCAATTTCGGCAACATATTCGCCACGGCCTTCAATGCAGTCGAGCAGTGTGCGTGCCGCGATTTCTCCCATTTTTCTGAGGGGCTGTCGCACCGTGGTCAGCGGCGGGTTCGTATAGGCAGCAGCATGGATGTCGTCGAATCCCACCACAGAAATATCGCCTGGGATACGTAGTCCCGCTTCCTGGGTCACGCGGAGCATAGCAACCGCTGCGTTGTCGTTATACGCAAATACGGCCGTGAAATGGTGTTTTCTGCCTAGCAGTTCCTTGGCACATGGGATCGCGTTCTCCGGTGCGCGGGCCGCATCCTCACCCTCGAGTTCGACCGTAAGTGCGGGCTGAACGAAGAGGCCAAGTTCGCGCGCAATGACGTTGATGCTCGACCAGCGGTCTTCGGCATCCGAACTGATGCGCGGTCCCTTCATGAAGGCGATATCGCGATGCCCCAGATCAAACAGGTGCTGCAGAGCCAGGCGAGCCGCCTTCGTGTGGTCGATCACAATGTTGGTGACTCCCTCAACGGCCTGATGTCCCGCGATGGCGACCGTAGGCAATGCCGGCGACTGGTCAATTGACGTGTCGATGGTAATGAAGCCTTCAACTCCGCGCTGCAACAGCAGCTGGGTATAACTTTCGAGGAGCTTTTTGTCATGGCGGTGAGCGACGGTAAGGTAGAAAAAATCATGCCTGCGCAAATAATCTTCGATGCCACTGATTACCGTCGAGCCGTAGGGGTCGCCGATTTCCGCCGCGATCACGCCGAGAGTATTGGTGCGATTGACTCGAAGCGCGCGCGCGAGAAAATTCGGGCGGTAATTAAGCTCGCGGGCAGCAGCAAAGATACGGGTCTTCGTGCGATCGGGTACGGAGCGCGACGCAGGCGAATCGTTTAGGACGGCGGAGACCGTTCCTGGCGTCAGCCCAACACGTTCGGCGACGGCCTTTAGAGTGACTGGAGCCGGCCGGCCTGGACGTGCGTTAATTTTCTTCCCGTTCACTGGGTTCACATCCAGTCCCGCCTGGCGTACGGGGCCTCACGATTCTAACGTATTGTACATCGGGAGCTTAAGCTTGCGACGAAACTGACCGTCTAACAGGAGGCCATACGCCGGTCGATGACAGTAGGCAGTTGCGGCTCGCTCACTGGCAGGAACCAACTCACAGGGGATCAAAGGATTCGCACATTAGCCACCGGCTGCATCCGTTCTGCTTCGGACCGGCCTACTATTCAACAGGCCGCCAGTCGGCGGGTGGAAATGCAATCCGCCAGAAGTTTGGTGCGGGAGAATCGAACTCGACGGAGACGTGCGAACCTTCCGGCATTTCGCGCGGGGCACGCGTCACGCGGCAGACGATGCGCTCTTTGGTCTGGCTGTGCTCTAGCACGAAGCGACAGTCTGCGGGCAGCCCACGCTTCATGATCAGCAAGGCGCCGGCGTTGCTGACGCTAAAAGTGCTCGCCTCAAGGGTAGTTTCCTTGCCCTGCAGCGCCGCGTGAATCGTAACAGGAACGCGCAGCATCACGCGCTGCACGCGGCGGCGGTCCTGCTGTAGGACAACCGGCTCTTTCGCCTTGGACCGGTCAGGGACAACCGCCGGGCCAAATGGGCGCGCCGAGGTAGCCCCCGCGCTGTGACCGGATTGCGAATTCTTCGCCTGGGTAGACGGCGAACTCTCAGTTTTCAAAGATCAACGCCCCAAAAGCCCATTTCCGGAGATACCAATTCGATCCCCAAATCCCATCCGTCGTTCCGTTGCTGCCCTTTCCACACGACGACCGCGGTTGACGATTGCCGCGTCGCCAGATGTGAGACGGAGCGCCTGGCGGACATCGATTTCCTTCGGACTAACCAGCAGGCAGCCGTAATGGCTCACAACGCGCGTGAATGCGGACTCAAAGTGCAGCGGACCCGGCGTTCCCGTCCATTCGATGGTGACCGGAACACGCGAATTCATGCGGGGGCCCCGACGCTTGGGCCTCAGCCGGATGTCCCTCGGTAGTTGCGTGGCGACTGGCATTCTGGTTCACGCTCCGAAAAACCTATGCGTGGCTCGGGACTGGCGGACCTGAGCCAAGCTGCTGAAGTGCCTGAGGTTAAGAACGCGGCAGAGAGCGCCTAGCCGCGAAACATATGCTAGGGGGTGCAGACGAGGCTGGTCAATGGTACGAACGGACAGTCTTAGGCGAGGGAAACTGAGGCGAAGACGCTGCGACGAGTCCTGCTGCGGTATTCGAAATGTTATCCCGCAGCAGCACGATCGAGGAACCAGAGAACCGGGCCGGGCGGTTGAATGTGCGCTGCAGGAAGGCGGCTTGTTTGAGGCGAAGTCTCAGCACGAAGACCAGCGATAATTTGGCGTTTGTCCTCGCCCGAAACGAGAAAAAACGTGTTGCGGCCGCGATTGAGAACGACCGGCGTCATTGTGATGCGCTCGACGGCCGGATTGACTCCCGTCGGAGGCATCACGGGAAGTACCCAGCGTTGTTTCTCGAGGAGGGCTGGCGAGTCCGGAAACAGCGAGGCGGTGTGGCCTTCGGCGCCAACTCCCTGGAGTTGCAAGTCGATTTGCGGCGGCTCCGGGCCAAAAAAGTCGCGCAGTTCTTTTTCGTACGTTTCGGCCGATTTGTCTGGCGGGGCGGAAAGGGTGGGAATCGGGTGGACATTTGGCGCGGGAATCGGCACATGCGAAATGAAAGTGTCTCGCGCGAGCCGGAAATTACTGCGTTCATCCTGGTGCGCGACATAGCGTTCGTCTCCCCAGAATAGATGAACCTTTTCCCACGGAGTATCGTCGCGATAGGGCTTATCGGCCCAAAACTGGAATATTCGTATGGGCGTGTGACCGCCCGAAAGGGCGATGGTGAAGCGTCCGCGACGCAAAGTGGTCTCGGAGATGATTCGCATTATTTCATCCATCGCGGCGATACTGAGAGTTTCGAGATCGGGAAAAATACGAGTGTCCATGCGCATGAGGGCATCCACCTGACACAGTCAGCAGTTCATAGCTTACAGTCAACAGTGCCTGCCGACAGTCTTGCAATCAACGGTTCCACGTAGAACTGCGAGCGCCAGCATTTAGGAGAAATCCGGCGTCAGTGACGCGGAGCACGAACCCAAGATGGATCTTCTCGATCCGAATCGCGCGGGTTCCCGTCGCGGACTTTGAAGGCCTCGTCAATCCTTTGCTGTCTTGAAGGCATGACCGCCAAATTCATGGCGCATCATGGCTAGGAGCTTGTTCGCAAAAGGCTCGGGATCCTGCGAGCGGAAACGCACATCGAGCGCGCTCGAGATCACTGGCAGTGCAACGCCGAGGTCGACTCCTTCAGTCACGGTCCAGCGACCTTCACCCGAATCTGTGACGTAAGCGCCGATGCCCTCGAGCTTCGGATTTTTCGACAACGCATCGACCGTTAGATCGAGCAACCAGGAGCGAACGACACTACCGAATTGCCAGATCTTGGAGACTTGTAACAGGTCTAAATTGAATTCCTTCTTATGCCGTAGAAGATCGAGCCCTTCCGCATAAGCTTCCATGATGCCGTACTCGATCCCATTGTGTACCATTTTTACAAAATGGCCTGAACCGGCCGGGCCGACCCGCCCCCAGCCTTTGTCCGTACCCGGAGCGAGCGTCTGAAAAATGGGCGCTAGCCGCTTCACTACGTCGGTATCGCCGCCGACCATCATGCTGTAACCCTCGGTGAGCCCCCAAACACCACCACTCGTGCCGCAGTCGACGAAATTGATCTTCTTTGGCGCGAGGCTCGCAGCGCGACGGACCGAATCTTTGTAGTACGAATTTCCGCCATCGATGATCGTGTCCGCCGGCTGGAGATGCGGCAGGAGCGAATCGATCGTCTGGTCGACGGGATCTCCAGCAGGCACCATTAGCCAGACAGCGCGTGGCGCATTCAATTGCCCGAACAACTTTGCCAGCGAATCTGCCCCTTTGGCGCCTTTTTCAACGACTCGCTGTATGGCGATGGGATCGCGATCGAATCCGACGACGGTGTGGCCGCCGCGCACGAGCCGCTCCGTCATGAAGCCGCCCATCTTACCCAAGCCGATCATTCCCAGTTCCATTTCTTGCCTCCTCGACCACTTCTATGATCGTTTAAGATTTCTGTGGCCAGGCTCGCACGACAGGCCTGAATGGCTACGAGCTTGAAAAAACAGCGAGGATACGAAGATTCCTCGCTATTCAGCTGCAGCAACGTGCGGATTTTCGCTCACGCGGACGCCCAGGCGCACCAACTCGTCGCGGAGATCGGCCACATTCTTGTACAAAACTGTATGGATGCCGAGTTCGTGCGCACACTCGAGATTCAGCGCGCGATCGTCGATCAAGATGCATTCGTTTGGCGCGCGCTGCGTAATCTTAAGCGCCAAGCGATAGATTTCCGAGCTTGGCTTGCGCACGCGAAGATAACAAGAAGTCAGGAAGATGTCGAAGTACTCGCGCAGTTTGAACGTCGCAATCCGATATTCGTTGATTTCAAGCGACTCGTTATTCAGCGTGGCCATGAGGCATTGCTTCGTTCGTGAGAGAGAGCCCGCAAATGCCAGAGCGTCAGTCAGGGGCTGCGACTGTTTGAACATAAAGGCCTTAAAATCCTGGGGAGAATAAGTCCGAGGGCGATAGAACACTGTGCGCCTCAAATAGTCATCAAGGGAAAGGTCGCCTGTTTCGAACGCATTCAGCACCAATTCGTGGCGGTCTTCAAATTCAGTCCAATCGAGCTGGAACTTGTCGACGGCCCGGTGTCGCGCGTCGCGGTCCCAACCGTTTGTCAGTATGACTCCACCGTTGTCCCAAAATAGAGCGGTGATTTGAGGCATATTCAGTGCCATCGCAGGAACGCACCGCGCGGCGTGTTCAATCCGTAGTTGGCAACCACTTGGGTACCAGCTCCCCGTTATTATCGCCCTTCCCCCGCCCACGACAGAAGAGCATTCTGTGGGTGACTCTCGCGACCGGCTCTTTGGCGTCCGCAGCTGGCCCGAAAGTCTTCGCGGACTTGGGGCCGTCCCAACTAACCTGCGGTCACGACGGACACGACTATGATGACGCTCGGGAAATTCGGGACTCAGCGAAGATCAAAAAGGCAGGTTACTTTTACGATCGGGCATTCAACACGCCCGATTCAAGAATTCATCGGCTTGCTGGAAGAAAACGGAATCGAGCGGCTAATTGATATTCGGACAATTCCGAAATCCCGGCACAATCCGCAGTTTAATACAGAAAGCTTGGCGAGAAGCTTGTGCAAGGCAAAGATCGATTACGTCCATCTGAAGGAGCTGGGAGGGTTGCGGCGCGCACGGCGAGATTCCCCTAACACTGGATGGCGCAATGCCAGTTTTCGCGGGTTTGCGGATTACATGCAAACTCCAGAATTCGAGTCCGGGATCGATGAGGCAATCAAACTAGCCAGCGCGAAAATCAGCACGTTGATGTGTGCCGAGGCAGTGCCTTGGCGCTGCCATCGCTCCCTTGTTGCGGACGCATTAGTCATACGCGGAATCGAAGTGCTCGAAATCGTGGGAGACTCTCCGCCGAAGGCGCACAAGCTGACGTCTTTTGCACGCGTCCGCGGAACGAGCATCACCTATCCGCCAGAAAGCGGCGAGCTGTTTGATGCCCCTGAGAACCGACCGGAAGAATCGCTGGACAACGAGGCGCTAGGCGTCAAAGGCCGAGACTCTTCAAAACGAAGGCAACATTCCTGAAGGCCCATGGCAAACGCATCTGGACGCTGGGACAAGGGGAGCCCCTGCGAGATCATTTGCGGCACAGTCGGTCTCCCACAGCCGTATCGAATGTTTGAAAAACTAGATGCTGACGAGCCGGTCTATCGGAGGATTTTCTTGCGAGTGGGTTCCATATGTGTGTTGGCCGCGTTCGCGGAAGACGCGTCCGATTGATCCCCGCCAAGCCCGTTCAGAGGAAGGGTTACGCTGAAGGTTGCCCCACCGTTTTCGTTCTGAACTTCGATCTCGCCTCCGTGTTCTTTGACGATGCCGTAGCAAATGCTCAGGCCCAAGCCTGTCCCCTTCCCGACGGGCTTTGTCGTGTAGAAGGGATCGAACACGCGATGGGGATTCTTGACGCCCGGTCCGTTGTCCGTGAACTCGACCCGAACATTGTCACCCACCGCAAAAGTGCGAATCCAGATTTCTCCCGGATGATTGCATTCCGATATGGCATCGACGGCATTATTGAGAATGTTGAGAAACACTTGCTGAAGCTGGTGGAAATCGGCGCTGATTTCCGGCAGCTTCGGGTCGAGTTGACGGTGAACCTGGATGCGGTGGATCTTCAAATCATACTCACGCAGCGCAAGGGTATCCTCGATGACGCGGTTGACTTGAGCCGGACCACGTTCCGGTTTACGCTGGCGCGCAAAGCTGAGCAGGTTCTGAACGATGTGATGGGTGCGCTGGGCCTGTTTATATAGCTTTTCGAGATATTCGGCTCCACGACCGCTGACTCTGTCCTCGGACTTGAGAAGTTCGCTGTATCCAAGAATAGCGGTCAGAGGATTGTTCAATTCGTGCGCCACGCCCGACACCAGCTGACCGACTGCAGCCATCTTTTCGCTCTGCAGCAACTGCTCCTGCATCTGCCGCAGTGTCTCGTACGCTTCGCGGCTCTCTTGTAGGAGGCGGGACTTGTCAATCGTAATGGCAATCTGATTGCCGACGGCCGCGAGTAGGTTCAACTCGGCCGCCGAGAACTCCCGCACGTCACGTGAAGCAACGACAAGCGCGCCGATGATACGGTCCTTGGTCCAAAGGACAGCCACCTGTGAAACAACGAGACGTTCCTGTTTATATAGCTCGCGAAATTCCTCTGCCGCGGCCAAGGCGGAGCCGGAAAGAAGCGTAGCGTGCGTCTGGCTGACTTGCTGAAGCAGAGACCGTGGTATTTGCGCCGCGCCCATCGTTCGCGCGTATTCGGTTACGCAGCCGAAGTTCGCCGCAGGCTTCAAAGTCGCCGCTGTCTCTTCCAAGAAATAGACACCGGCGACATCCGCAGAGAAGAGTTCCGCAACCTTGGCTACCGCGCGGGTGAGCGCATCCTGAAGCTTGTCGGCCTGCGCGAGCACATCGGCAATCGCGTTAAGGGCGAGCAATTCGCGATTGCGGCGGCGGATTTCTGTCTCGGCGAGCTTTTGCTCCGTAACATCCAGAATAAATCCCTGGTAGGCGGCGATGGCTCCCGAATCGTCGCGCGTTACGAAGCTGGACTCGCGCGCGACTCGGATTTCGCCGTCACGGCGACGAAATTGAAATTCGAAATCCGTTACCTCGCCGTACTCGTTCAAAAGCCTCTGGAGTTTCTGGCGCTCTGCGGGATCGACATAGAGATCCGAAGGTATATCGGCGCGCAGCAACTCCTCCCGCTTATCGTAACGGAGCATGCGCATGAAAGCGTCGTTAAAGTCGAGGAATCGCCCGGAAGGTGTGGCGATAAAGATTCCTTCCTGGACCTTTTCGAACAGAGTTCGGTACTTGCTTTCGGCCTGGCGACGCTCTGTAAAGTCTTTCAGAACGTGGATCGTGCCACGAACGTTACCTTCCGAGTCACAGAATCCCGACGTGGTGACGAGAAAATGTCCGCCAAAGCTTGGATCGATTTGCTCCGGCTTCCCTGCCGCACCCTCACAGTATGGGCAAACATTCCAGCGGGCTGTGCCTGATTTCAGGAGTTCACGCAAGACTTGGCCTTCGACCAAGTCAGGGTCCAGACCGAAGTGCCAGGCCAGCGCTCGATTCGCTCGGACAATGTGGCCATCGGAGGTATGGACGAAAATGAGGTCGTCGATTGAATTGAAAGTGTCGAGCCACTGCCGGCGTGAAATGCCCGCCTCTTCCATCAGAGACGCGTTTCGGACTGCGAGACCGAGAAGATCGGCAACGTTCGCCAAAAACTCGATCTCATCGCTCTCGAAAGCATTTGCCCTTGAAGACCCGATGCAGAGCAAGCCGAGTGGTTTTCCCTTCACTCCAATCGACACCACGACCGATGCCGCCAAATCTTCGCTTTGCAACCATTGCGGAATTTTAGCGGTCCCAAACGCCCGTCGTGGGATGATGCGCGGGCTCTTTTCGAGCGCTTGGCGCACCCACTCTTCCGAGGTGTCCATGCGCGCATTCGCCGGATTTGGATCGAAACCCACCCAGGCCTTGGCCACGAGCGAAGCGGACCCTGACTCCTCATGCCAAACGAAGACAGCGCCATGGCTTGCATCCAGACTTTTTGTCAATTGATGCAGGACGGCGTCGAGAGTTTCGCTAACCCGCAAGGATTGTGCCGCTTCGGCAGTAATCAGGGCCAAGCCCTTCAGCTTTTCGTTCAAATCTTCGGTGCGCGCTCGAGCCGCTTCGAGAACGACCACGGCCATAGCCACACCGAGTGTGATGCCCATGACCGTGTGCATCGAGAATCGGAGGAGGGCAAAACTTTGAAAGCCCCAAGCCGCCTGGTCCGCCCCGTGGAGACCGCAGACCAGAAGGGAGCCGGCAAGCAGCTTCCAACCAACCCCGCGACGCTGCGAGGCTTGCCAGCGCCAAAGCACTGCTCCGGCGCCGACCAGCAGCACGCTTTCCGTAAGCGATTCGCACCATAGAGCGGTAGTGAGGGAGCGCCTAGCGACGAGGGCGAAAAACAGCGGCGCCAGGATGCCCAATGGCCACAAATAACGAAGCCGCGTCCCATCGCCGCGACACTCAATAACTGCCGCGAAAAAAAATGCAGCGGCAAGGACCGAGGATGCCGCCCCTATCGCGCCGATCCCGGCTGCACCGTTCCAAAAACGAGAGAATTGCAGGGCTGCCGCAAAGATATAAAACATCCATCCGCAAAGCCACCAGCGGAAAAAACGCGCGGGGAACCCTGTCGCAAGGAGGACATAGAGGATTAGGAGAACAAGCGCGGCAGAGCAATTCAGGAAGGCCGCTGCGAGAAATCCCGGGTTCGATAACGAGAGCATTAGCCGCTGGGAAACACCGAAATCTTATACTTTCGGTCAGTATCGGTTTATGAAAAACGTCGCCTTCGGGAAGCTACGTGGAACCGTAACATGTGAGTACAACTTAGGGCAACACGACTCCCACAGGTGTGTGCCTGGCTTTATAATGCGGCTTCGTGCAGGACCCAGAGCGGCCACGGATAGCCCATGACTGAAAAAGAGCGAGTACTCGTCGTCGATGATGAGGAAGCGATTCGAGAGGTAGTTTCGACGCTTCTGGAAGCGCAGGGGTATCGATGCACGCCCTGTTCGAACGGTAGAATCGCCTTAGAAACCTTCGGCAAGGACACGTTCGACCTGGTTCTGAGCGATATTGTCATGCCCGAGATGGACGGGCTGAAACTGCTGGCGCAACTGCGGTCACTCGATCTCGACGTGCCGGTGATCATGGTAACCGCGATGCACGATATTTCAATCGCACTCGAAGCAATTCGGGCCGGCGCATACGACTATATTCTGAAACCATTCGAGAAAGACCAGCTCCACCTTAGCGTGCGGCGGGCTCTGGAACACCGGCGTCTAGTGATCGAAAACCGGATGTACCAGACCGAACTTGAGAATCTGGTGAGCGAGCGCACGCAGCAGCTTTCCGTCGCGATCCAAGACCTCGAGCAGTCGTACGATTACACCCTCGAGGCGCTTGGCGGTGCCCTCGATGCAAAGGATGCGGAGACCGAGGGCCATTGCCAACGCGTGACGGCGTTTACGATCACGATGGCGAAAAAGATGGCCGTGGACAAAAACCTGCTGCGGCACATTGCTCGCGGCGCCTTTCTCCACGACATTGGAAAGATGGGAATTCCGGATCATATCCTGCGTAAGCCGGGGCCACTCACTTCCGAAGAACGTGAGATCATGCGGCGGCATTGTGAAATCGGGTACGCCGTTCTGGAACGTATTCCCTTCTTGAAGGAAGCAGCCGAAATTGTGCTCTCGCACCAGGAATGTTATGACGGTTCCGGCTACCCGCGCGGGTTGAAAGGTGAGCAGATCCCGCTGGGAGCGAGGATTTTCGCGGTAGCCGACACACTCGACGCCATGATCTCAGACCGACCCTACCGCAAAGCAATGCCGATTTCCGCCGTGCGCGAAGAAGTCCGCAAATTTTCGGGAAGGCAATTTGACCCTAAGATTGTTGAGGTTTTCTTCTCGATCCCCGATCGTGTCTGGCTGGACCTCCACGACAAGATTGGTGATCCGTTCCGTTTGACGCAACTCGAGCATGTGTAACGCTTCGCGTCAGATATTCGCCCAGGACGAAAACTCCAGAGCCCGCTGATCGTTCCAGCCGTTCGCCTCAAGCTCCTGTTGTTCCCGTCTTGTACAATTCGGTTGGTTCGCCCATATCGCGGATTTGAACTAGAATGCGTGCGTGCCGACTGTGACGCGAATCGCCCCTTGCCTGCTCTTGTCCGGTATGTACTACGCTTCCCCTTTTTCTGAGTCAGGACACGCGCCTAAAGTTGATCGTCCTCGCGCGCGCGATCTCGGCATTCACCCCGGCGTTTATTCCCCAGGGCCACTGAACGCGATTACGGACGTTACCGGTGTTGAAGTCGGCCAAGTGACGATCGTTCGCGGTGACAACATCCGAACTGGCGTGACGGCAATACTCCCGCACGCGGGCAACATGTTTCAGGACAAGCTCGCGGCCAGCGTTTACGTGTCGAACGCGTTTGGGAAATTGGTCGGCTCAACCCAGGTGAACGAACTTGGAGAGATTGAAACTCCGATTGTGCTGACGAATACGCTGAGCGTGTGGGATGCGGCAGCAGCTCTCGCCTCGTGGGAACTGGCCCTTCCCGGCAATGAGGATGTGCGCTCGATCAATCCCGTCGTGGGCGAGACCAATGATGGATGGTTGAACGACATTCGAGGACGCCATGTTTCCGCTGATGATGTGCAGCAGGCGATCGCGAATGCCCGAGGCGGGCCAGTCGACGAAGGTTCGGTCGGGGCAGGTGAAGGAACAATTGCGTTTGGCTGGAAGGGCGGAATTGGGACGAGTTCTCGCCGATTGCCCTCGCAGGCGGGTGGATACACGATTGGTGTCCTGGTGCAGACGAACTTCGGGGGCAGGCTGACAATTGCCGGTGTTCCGGTGTGGAGATATTTGCAACCAAGCGACTTCATGGGTAATCGCGCCGATGGGTCGTGCATGATCATCGTTGCGACGGACGCGCCGCTTACCTCGCGCCAACTCCATCGTCTCGCCAAACGCGCAATTTTCGGAATGGCTCGTGCAGGCGCAACGGGCAGCAACGGTAGCGGCGATTTCGTAATCGCGTTTTCGACCACGAATCGCCTCTCAGCGAATGCGGCGCGCGAGCTCCCGCCCATCGAGAGGCTCAGTGAGGAATCCCTCTCGCCACTATTCGAAGGCGTCATCGACGCTACAGAAGAAGCGATTGATAATTCCCTTCTGCGAGCTACCACCGTTCGAGGGCGCGATGGTCATGTCGCACCGGCGATTCCGATTGAAGGGCTTCGCGAGATCCTCGAACGAGCTACGCAAGACCAAGTTCGTGGGACGAGTCCCTGATCTCCGGGCCTCGCTTTTCTCTTCTGCCGTTTGCGGTAGTGCCAGTTATAATCTTGTCCGGCTTTCGGGGCGCGGGTTCGAACGCACGGAGGAAACATGAACCGAACTGGCATCGCTGTCGCCGCACTCGCAGGTTTGCTCGCCCTACCACTTGTCGCTCCTTTACCGGCATCTGCGCAGGAATCAACCACCATGGCGACGACCACCCTCAAGGTTGGCGACATGGCTCCCGATTTCACTCTACTCAGCGACCAATCGAAACCGATCAAGTTGAGTGATTACCGAGGCAAGCAAAACGTGATGCTTGCCTTCTACGTCCTGGCGTTCACTGGTGGTTGAACGAAAGAACTCCAGGCCATTCAGGCTGATTTGGCCAAACTGCAATCCAGTAACACCGCTGTTTTCGGAGTCAGTATCGATAGCCCCGCCGCCAACGCCGCCTTTGCAAAACAAATCGGAGTTACGTTTCCTCTACTCAGCGACATGAACCGTACGGTGCTAACGCAATATGGAATCCTGAAACCGTACAAAGTTGGAGGCGGACAGTACGATTGGGCGCGGCGCACCACCTTCGTCATCGATCTGCAAGGGAAGATTCAGCACATCGATTTCGACGAAGGAGCCATCAATCCGAACACTGCGGTTTCGGTTTGTCTTGACCTTCACAAGAAATCGGGACAATAGTCGTCGAGAACTTTGAGTACTGCATCGTGGCTCTAAAGCCCAGATGCGGCACTCCGGTCCTTGCAGAACCCGATAAGGCCGTGCTGCATTTCACAGTCTCTGCTATCTGAAGGAGAAGCACTCTGACGATCACTCGCCGATCCTTGCTGAAAGCGCTCGCATCGCTTACGCCAGCATTGGCTTTCGGCCGGCGCTTCCCTTCCTCAGATGACCTCCCGATCCACAACGGCCCGTTCAAAGGCACGCGTGAATCTCTACAGAAATACGAAATTCCCAAGTGGTACCAGGACGCCAAATTTGGCATCTGGGCGCATTGGGGACCTCAATCCGGAGTTGAGCAGGGCGACTGGTACGCGCGCAACATGTACATCCAAGGCAGCGATCAGTACAACTACCACGTTGCGCACTACGGCCATCCGTCAAAAGTCGGCTACAAGGACTTGTGTCCGCAATGGAAAGCTGCCGACTGGGATCCCGAGCACTTGATTCAGCTTTATAAGCGCGCTGGAGCGAAATACTTCATGAGCATGGGAGTCCACCACGATAATTTCGATCTGTGGAATTCCAAACACACGCGCTGGAATGCGGTGAAAGTCGGACCACATCGCGACGTCGTGGGAATATGGCGCGCTGCTGCGCTAAGGCATGGACTGAAATTCGGGGTCAGCGAGCACCTGTGGATCAGCTACAAATGGTTTGCCGTAAGCCATGGCAGCGACCAGACTGGTCCGCTGGCAGGCGTTTCCTATGACGGAAGGAACCCGGCGTTTGCTGACCTCTATCACGACGCAGGCTGCGAACAGTGGTCGAAAGACAAAACCTCCGACGAATTTGGCTGGAACGATTTCGGCATCCCCGACGCGTGGAAACGACATTGGTTTTTGCGAATCCAGGATTTGGTCAACCATTATCAACCCGACGTGCTTTACACGGATGGGCCCGTGCCCTTTGAGAACTACGGCTTCAGTGCGGTCGCCAACCTTTACAACCTGAATGCCAGCTTGCACGGGGGCCAGACCCAAGCGGTCTACACAAGCAAGCGACCGGAAGATTGTGCGATCGGTACTTGCGTCCTGGACTACGAGCGTGGCCTTCCCAACACGATCCGGCCTTCACATTGGCAGACAGACACGTGCATCGGCGAGTGGCACTACAGCCGTCCGCTATACGAGAAGCACGGTTACAAAACGCCGAAGACGGTGATCGACATGCTGATCGACATCGTTAGCCAGAACGGGAATCTGCTGCTGAATTTCCCGTTGCCAAATAACGGTCAGCTTGATCCGGATGAAATGAAAATCCTCGCCGCGATCACCGATTGGATGGCGACCAACGGGGAGGCCATTCACGGCACACGCCCGTGGAAGATTTATGGCGAGGGGCCCAGCGTTGTGTCGGCAAAACCTGGCGGCGGATTTGATGAAGACTCGCGGAAGGCGCTGACGGCGGGAGATGTTCGATTCACCACCAAAGACAATGTGCTCTATGCCTTTGTCATGGGTTGGCCCGAAGACGACATTACGGTGCGCGCGCTTGGCACGCACAGCCCGCAATCGCCCAAGAAAATAGCTCATGTTGAGTTGCTCGGGGCGGCTGGCCCGCTGACATGGACGCAGACCCCTACTCGACTTAGAGTCAGCGTTCCGCAGCAACGCCCACTGGATTACGCGATTGCCCTCAAGATTACCTTCGCCTAGTTGTCTACAGCGATGCCGTCGCGACGGACTCGGGCGCAACTGCAGCGAATAAGAGTTTCACCTTAAATTTTCTCGCAAACGTCATATACTAGGCCGCCGACCGGGGCGTTCAAGAAGAACATTCGAGCGCGAGTGTGTTTGCGCGCGACAAAGGCACAACAATTCGGAGGAACCCAGCTATGAAGTCGACGTTCGCAAAGTTGCCGCTCCTAGCGTTCGCCGTGTTCGCGGCAATTCAAGTCTCCTCAGTAACTGCACGCGCTCAAAGCACGACGGGTGAACCCAAACTGCTTCTGCTGCAAGCTCCCACACTGAGCAAAACGCAAATCGCCTTCGTCTATGGAGGAGACATTTGGACCGTTCCGCGCGAAGGTGGTGTGGCACACCGTCTTGTTACGGGAACCGATCTCGAGACTGGTCCGATCTTCTCGCCGGATGGATCGATGGTTGCTTTCAGTGGCAACTATGATGGCAACGTTGATGTCTACGTCGTGTCGTCCGCAGGCGGCGAGCCGCGCCGACTTACCTATCATCCCGGCGCTGATATCGCGGTTGGATGGACGCCAGACGGCAAGAGCATCCTGTTTCAATCACCGCGCGCGAGCAACAATGATCCGCATCATTTGTTTACCGTGCCGGTGACTGGCGGACTGGCCGCGGAACTGCCGCTAGGAATGGCCGAGGATGGCTCCTATTCGCCGGATGGGACGCATATCGCCTACGTTCCCGTCTTTCAGTGGGAGCCTGACTGGAAAGGATATCGCGGCGGCCAGACAACACCGGTATGGATTGCCAATCTCTCCGATTCCAGCGTCGTCAAGGTCCCGCGCGAAAATTCGAACGACGGCAATCCGATGTGGGTTGGCAAGACCGTTTAC
>Ga0335075_10005966_pt1 | contig 18820 bp, 15 predicted proteins | sample Lox_Sample_24_FD_206723 | JGI IMG/M metagenome (GOLD analysis project Ga0335075, IMG submission 206723) | Soil microbial communities from Loxahatchee National Wildlife Refuge, Florida, United States - Lox_Sample_2.4 | ecosystem: Environmental > Terrestrial > Soil > Wetlands | place: USA... | reverse complement strand
ACGAATACCCGGTGTTCGACACGGTCCACGGCAAGGTCGGGCTGGCGATGTGCAGCGAGGTCTATGTCCCGGAAGTCTCCCGTGCCCTGGCCCTGCGCGGCGCGGAGCTGTTGTTCCTGCCTGCGGGTTTGAACAAGCGGAAGCTGTGGGCGACATGGCGCGCTTTGCTGTGGGCGCGCGCAATCGAGAACCTGGCGTTGGTGGTCTCGACGCAGAATATGGTGGCGCCGGATGATCGCGGCCTGGCACTGATCGCCGCACCGGAGGAAATCATTTACGAAAGCACCGTCCCCGGCACGAGCATCGTGGATGTCAGCCTGGCTCGCGTGCGCGAATTGCGCGAGGGCCGCGACGGCAACGGCTCATCGGACACATACGGTGCCAAGCAGGGCGTGCTGTCGGAGCAATGGCAGCGCCCGGAGGTGGCGCGACGGATTTATCGATAGGCGGTTGCCGAGCTTCTCGGCCGTTGCGGCGCAAAGCGCGATTTGCGCTTTGCGGCCGGCCTGGGGGAACTCGATGCGGTGAAGAGCTGGTTTCTCGCCGATGGCGTGCTCAAGCCCGGCGCTGGCGCTCTCGCCGATCCGTATGGGCAGGAGCTTAAGTATCGTGGCCAATCGCCGTTCTGCTGCGAACGGGCTCGCCTGAACATCCTCAGCCAGGCACTCTGCTTCGCGTGTGTTCACAACCGGCTCGAGGTGGCGGATTTTCTCCTGACGCGAGGCGCCGGCAGCAACGCCATTGTTCCTGGTCTCGACATGAAGGCCACCGTGTTGCATCGCGTTGCCACGAGCCCGCGTTTCACGCGTTCGGAGATCGAGACAGCGATCCGCTTCCTGCTCGATCGCGGTGCCGATCCGGCGATACGCGACGCGGTGTACCACAGCACGCCGATCGGCTGGGCCGGCCACTTCGGGCAGAGCGACAGCATCGACCTGCTGATCGATCGCGCCGGGATCCGTGATGCCGTCACCTGTGATCGACCCGATCGGGTCCGCATGCTGCTCGCGCGCTATCCAGACCTGGCGAACGCGAGGGATGAGAGCGGCAAGACGCCGCTACATCATCTGCACGGTGCATTGACCCATGGGATCGAAATGACCGAGCTGCTGGCGCAGCACCACGGCGACCTTGACGCCCGCGATCGGCAGGGCGTCACGGTCCTTGCCAACGCCATCGCATCGGGCGCCGCCGACCTGGCCGATCGTCTGCGATCCCTGGGCGCGGGCTAAGTACTCTGTTTCATAAATACGGTGACGTATATCGTTAACCTACCCGAATCCTTGCGTGCCGGTCGCATAAAATAATTTAGCCGCAGATGCACGCTGATGTACGCAGATAGAGCATGTAGCGCGGTCTATCTGCGTGCATCGGCGTGCATCTGCGGCTGGAATTCTTCGCTTCTTGCATGCGGTACGGCATTATGGGCCATACGGTGTGTCGCCGTACTCATAAAATCCGGTGCCAGCCGTAAGAAAAGCAGCGCGCTTATACCAGGATGTTCTTGCAGCGTCATACGTTACCGTAATTGCGAATCGTCGGACTAATACCAGCGGACGAAACCGCTGACCCACCCGTCATGGCCGGGCTTGACCCGGCCATGACGGGTGGGTCAATCATTGCGTTAGTTGGTACAAGGCCGTGCTTGCCATTAATCCGCGGCACGCAGTGCACCGATCAGAAATTCCTTATTCCCCTCTGGGCCCGTGATCGGGCTTTCGGTGACGCCCAGCACCGACCAGCCCGGCAGCCCTGCCCACCATGTTCGAACGCGATCGCATACTGCCTGATGCACCGCCGGATCGCGCACCACGCCTTTGCGCCCCACCGCCTCGGGACCCGCTTCAAATTGCGGCTTGATCAGTGCCACCGCCCAGGCGCCGCGGACGCACAACGCCAGCGGCGCAGGCAGCAAAGTCGCGAGCCCGATGAAGCTCGCATCACAGACCATGGCTTCGATCGGATCCGCAATGTCCACCGTCGTCAGGTAGCGCGCATTGGTCTTCTCATGCACGACCACGCGCGGATCCGACCGCAGCTTCCACGCAAGCTGCCCATGCCCGACATCGACCGCATGCACCTTCACCGCGCCATGTGTCAGCAATACATCAGTGAACCCGCCGGTCGACGCGCCGACATCCAGGCAAATCCGTCCCGTCGGGGACAGCGCGAAATGACGCAGCGCATGCTCAAGTTTCAATCCGCCACGCGACACCCAGGGATGGTCCTGGCCACGCACTTCCAAAGGCGTATCGTCCGCAACAACGAGGCCCGGCTTGTCGATGCGGCGTTCCGCGGCGAACACCTTGCCGGCCATGATCAACGCCTGTGCCCGCGTCCTCGATTCAGCCAGACCGCGATCGACCAGAAGCTGGTCGGCGCGATGCTTCACGCCGCGCTCTTCACCGGACGCGGCCAGCGCATCGCTACTTGCGGCAGCACCTCCTCCACCAGCCGCCGTGTCTGCGCCAGCATGTCCTCATCCCCCTGTGCCGCCGGACGCAGAATGAATTTCGAAGCGCCCGCCGCCACGTATTCCGCAAGCCGCGTCATGATGGTGGCCGCATCACCAACGGCAAACACCTCCCGCGCATCCCGCCCGGTGCGCGCACGATACGCCTCCGCGACCCGGTCCATACCTGCATCACCCCAGCTTCCGAACCGGTACGCAAATGCGGCGCCGTAATGATCGTCGTCGATCTGCCGCCCCGCCGCCGCCACCGCCGCGCGGATCGCAGCGATCACCCGACCCACCTCCTCCGCCGGTTCGGATCCAGCCTGCCACCCGGTGCCATACCGGGCCGTCCGCCGCACCGCCGCATCCGACGAACCCCCGATCCACATCGGCAAATCCGGCTGCGCCGGCAGCGGCGCAATCCGAGCGCCCGTCAACTGGAAGTGCCTGCCCTCATAATCCAACGTCTCTCCCGCCCACAGCCGGCCGATGATCTCCAGCGCCTCATCCGTCTTGCGCCCACGTGTCCCCGCATCGAGGTGCATCGCCTGCCATTCCGGCCCTCGCGGGCTCCCAATTCCGAACCCCGGCAGCAGCCGCCCGCCTGACAGCATGTCGATCGTCGCGCATTGCTTCGCCAGCAGCACCGGCTCGCGCATCGCTACCGAAACTACATTGACCCCGAACTTGATCCGCCGCGTTCGCCCCGCGATCGCCGCCAACGCGCTCATGCATTCCAGGATCGGCGCACGGCTGATCAGCCGGTCCGTCTGCCATAACGAATCCACACCACCCGCTTCGCACAGATCGACCCAGCGCCAGAAGCCCGCGACGGTATCGAACGGGAACTCCATGATCCCCAGCCCTACGGCGATGCTGCGTTGCATGCGCGGACTCCTTCCAAATGAAACAAATGTCATGCTCCGACGTCCCGCCATCCCGCGCAAGGGATCGCTAACGCGCTGGACGGCGCGCGAGGCAACCGGTAGGACACGCCCGCGCCGGGATACACCGGTACGGGAGGGAGACGAACCGAATGACCGCCAGACTGACGCGCCGCACATTGCTTGCTACCGCCGGCGCCGCCACGTTGCCAATGCCCGCCATCGCGCAGAACAAGCCGATCAAGATCGGATTGCTGACGGTGAAAACCGGTCCTCTCGCCCAAGGCGGCCTGCAAATGGACCAGGGCACGGCACTGTATCTCAAGGATCACAACAACAAGATGGCCGGGCGGCCGTTGGAGCTGGTCACCGCCGACACCGGCGGCAACCCCGCCGGCGCCAAGACCAAGGCGCAGGAACTGATCGAGCGCGACCAGGTGGACATGATCTTCGGCCCGCTCGCCGCATTCGAGCTGCTGGCGATCTCCGATTACGTCGCCGCGCATAAGACGCCGCTCCTCAGCCTCGCAGCCGCCGAGGACGTGACGCAGCGCAAGCCCAACACCTTCCTGGTGCGTGCATCCGGCTCGTCGGCACAACCCATGCATCCACTGGCCGACTACGCCCGCAAGGAACTCAACTACAAGACGGCAATCACCATCGCCGAGGACTTCGCCTTCGGCTATGAGCAAATGGGCGGCTTCCAACGCGTGTTCGACGACGAAGGCGGCCGCGTGGTGAAGAAGCTGTGGCCGCCGATCGTCACGCCCGATTATACGCCGTACCTGGCGCAGCTTTCCGGCGTCGACGTGGTGGTGCAGGGCTTCGCGGGTTCGAATCCACTGCGCTTCATGAAGCAGTACCACGATGCCGGTTTGAAGCTGCCGGTGCTCGCCGGCGGCCCGGCTGGCGACGACGCGCTGATGAAAAGCTACGGCGACGAAGCATTGGGCATGATCAGCGCATCGAACTACACATCGGATCTCGATACGCCGAGCAATAAGGCCTTCGTGGCCGGCATGATCAAGGAAACCGGCTCGATCCCTGGCCTGTACGCAGCCGGCATGTACATCAATGGCTTGGTCGCGGAAGCCGCAGTAAAGGCACTGGACGGCAAGACCGACGACAAGGAAGCGCTGATCAAGTCAATGCGTGCCGTGTCGATGACCGACTCGCCGCGCGGCCCGTTCCACTTCGACAATTTCGGCAACGTCGTCGGCGACGTGTTCATCAGGCGGGTGATAAAGGCCAACGGCAAACTGGCGCAGCACACGATCAAGACCTACCACAACGTGAGCCAGTTCTGGACATTCAACGAAAAATGGTTCCTGGCGCAACCGGTCTACTCGCGGAACTATCCGCCCCTGAAGTCGTGAACACCTCGGCCGCGAAGCGGGAGAGGTCGAGATGCGTAGCACCGAGGGTGAGAGAGATCAGGTGGGTTCGTAAGTACGGCGTACCGACCCGATCACCCTCACCCTCGGCCCTGCGCGTCTCAACCTCTCCCCCGTGCGTTCGCGGGAGGGATTAGCCATGTGGACCATTCTTGCCATCAACAGCATCACCTTGGGCGGCCTGCTGTTCCTTCTGTCCGCCGGCTTCTCCCTGATCTTCGGCCTGATGCGCATTCCCAACCTGACGCATGGTTCGATGTTCATGCTCGGCGCCTATTTCGGCGTAACGTTGATCTCCTGGGGCGCCGGCTTCTGGATCGCTGCCATCGGCGCCGGCCTCGGCGTCGCCTTGTTCGGCGCCATCATCGAGCGCCTCCTCCTCCGCCGTCTTGTCGGCGCGGAACTGGCGCAAGTACTCGTCACACTCGGCCTGTCCTTCATGGTCGCCGACACCTGCCTGATGGTCTGGGGCGGCGACCCCATCTCGGTAGACACGCCCGCCATCGGCGTCGGCTCCACGCATCTGCTCTCCGTTGCCTTCCCCACCTATCGCCTCGTCATCATCCTGATCGCCGTTGCCATCGCCACGGCGCTGTGGGGCTTGCTCGACAAGACACGTCTCGGCGCCATGATCCGCGCCGCGGTGGACGATCCCGCCATGGCGCGAGTCTGCGGCATCCGCGTCTCGCATCTCTTTACCATCGTCTTCGCGCTCGGCGCCGGCCTGGCAGGCTTCGCCGGCGTCATCGGTGGGCCGATCCTGTCGGTCTATCCGGGCCTCGACCAGGACATGCTGCCGCTCGCGCTCGTGGTAGTGATCCTGGGAGGCACCGGCAGCCTGTTAGGCTCGCTGGTCGGCAGCTTTGTCGTTGGCTTCCTCTATAATTACGGTCAGGTACTCTTCCCCGAACTGGCGTACGTCGTATTGTTCTTGCCAATGCTCATCGTGCTGGTGGTCCGCCCGCGCGGCTTGTTCGGTCGGGTAACGCTATGAAGCGCCCGCATGTCATTGCGAGGAGCGCAGCGACGAAGCAATCCCCTTCAAGCCAACGCATCATGCGCTGCAACCACGAAGATTGCTTTGTCGCGCCGCGCCTGGCAATGACAGAAGGGGACAGGCCAACGCGGACCCGCAATGCATTGCCATGTCGGGCCAGCGCATGAAGATCCTCGCCCTCCTCCTCGCCTGCGCCGCGCTGGTATCGCTGCCGTTCTGGGTTGGCAACGCCTACTACATCAACATCGCCTCGCAGGTGCTGATCTACGCCGTGCTGTCCATGGGCCTGAACATCCTGGTCGGCTACGCCGGCTTGGTAACCCTGGGCCATGCCGGCTTGTTCGGTGTCTCCTGCTACGCTGCCGCAACGTTGATCAACGCCGGCCATGGCAGCATCGTCGCCACGATCGGAGCGCTGGCCGCAACGCTCGTCGCCACCGCCATCTTCGCCATGCTCTCGCTGCGCGCGACCGGGCTCGGCTTCGTCATGATCACCGTGGCGCTGGGCCAGATCGTCTGGGGCATTGCCTTCCGCTGGATCAGCCTCACCAACGGCGACAACGGCGTATCCATCAACACCCGCCCGCATCCCTTCGGTATCGCCCTGGACAACGCCCCCGCCTTCTACTGGGCCACTCTGGTCGTATTCCTGATCGCGCTAGGCTGCATCACGGTCTTCGTCGCCTCCCCCTTCGGCGCCGCGGTGCGCGGCACGCGCGACCAGCCGCGTCGCATGACCGCGCTCGGCTACAACGTCTGGCTCACGCGTTTCCTCGCCTTCCTGCTCTCCGGCTTCTGGAGCGGCGTCGCAGGCTTGCTCTACCTCTACTACAATCAATTCGTCTCGCCCGAGACCGTGGCGCTCAGCTCCTCCGCCGAAGCATTGCTGATGGTCATTGCCGGCGGCACCGCCACAATCTTCGGCCCGATCTTCGGTGCCGCATTGGTGGTGATCATCAAGGACGTCGCCAGCGCCTATATCTCGCGCTGGAACTTCATGCTCGGCGCGATCTTCGTTCTGATCGTCGTGTTCATGCCGGAAGGCTTCGTCCCAGGCTCGGTGCGCCTATGGCGTTGGGCGATCGCATCGCGCCACCCGCGCGCGCGCGTGTTGACCGAGGAACGCGTGCCATGAACGCGCTCGAAGTCCGCGGCCTGAGCAAATCCTTCGGCGGCCTGCGCGTGACGAACGGGGTCGAACTGCTGGTCGCGTCCGGCGAGCGCCGCCTGATCATCGGCCCGAACGGCGCCGGCAAAACCACATTGTTCAACCTGATCACCGGCGAACTGGGTCCCGACGCCGGCAGCATCGCCGTGTTCGGCCACGACATCACGCGGATGGCGGCGCGGCGGCGGGCACATCTGGGCCTGACGCGCACCTATCAGATCATCACGCTGTTTCCCAACGAAACGCTGCTGCGCAACGTGACGTTATCCTTGCTGGGCCTGTCGCCGCTGCGCTGGAATCCGATCGTGCGGCTGGACCGCCAGCACGCCCTGATCGACCGCGCCGCTGACGCACTGCAACGCGTCGGTCTGTCGCATCTGGCATCGCGCCCGGTGGCGCAGACCTCCTATGGCGAGCGCCGCCGCGTCGAAATTGCCATGGCGGTGGGCCAGGCGCCAAAGGTATTGCTGCTGGACGAACCCTTCGCCGGCCTCTCGGTGGACGAACGCCGCGACGTCGCCGCCCTGATCGCCACCATTCCGCGCGACGTGACGATCGTGATGATCGAGCATGACATGGACGTGGCGCTGGAATTCGCCGAACGCATCAGCGTTCTGCATTTCGGCGAGGTGATCGTGGAGGGCACCCGCACCGAAGTGGTAGAGCATCCGCGCACCAGGGAGATCTACCTTGGCGCCGCCTGACGCTCTGACGCTGAGCGAGATTGATGCCTATTACGGCGACAGCCATGTCCTGCACCGCGTCTCATTCCGCCTGGGTGAGGGCCGACTGCTTGGCTTGCTCGGCCGCAACGGCGCGGGCAAGTCCACCAGCATGGGTGTCGCGGTGGGATTGGTACCGCCGCGCCGCGGATCGGTTTCGGTCTATGGTGTCTCGGTCGGTGGCCGCTCGCCGGAAGCGATCGCCGCGCACGGCGTGGCGTTGGTGCCGCAAGGCCGCCGCGTATTCCGCAGCCTGACAGTACGCGAGAACCTGATCGTGGCAGCCCGCAAGCCGCGCGCCGGGGGTCCGGAGCCTTGGACGTTGGACCGCGTCTACACCACGTTTCCGCGCCTGGCAGAGCGGCGCGAGCAATATGCCGGCTACCTGTCGGGTGGCGAGCAGCAGATGCTGGCGATCGGGCGAGCACTGATGTCGAACCCGCGTGTCTTGCTGATGGACGAGCCGTCGGAGGGGCTGGCGCCGCAGATCGTCGCGGAGGTGATGGCGACGATCCGGCGTTTGAAGCAACGCGGGCTATCGATCGTGCTGGTGGAGCAAAATGCCGAGCTGGTATTCAATGTCGCGGACGATATTATAATTTTGAACAGTGGACGGGTGGTCGTGGACGAAACGGTGGCGGCGCTGCGGCGGGATGGCGTGGATTTGCACAAGCATTTGGGGGTGTTTTAGCATCCACGCTCGGCAAGCGTAAGGCGCGCGGTCCCCGCTCCCACCCACGATGTCATTGCGAGGGGTGTAGCGACGCAGCAATCTCGTTCAGAACTGTGCTCACGCATTCGCCGCTGCCCCCGTCCAGACTTCGCGGTACAGTGCCACGATCTCCGCTGCCTCCGGCACCCGCGGATTATTGGCAGGGCTCCCCGACGCCAGCGCCTGCTGCGCCATCAGCTCCATCTTATTGTTCCAGTCCGCTTCCCTGATCCCGTAATCGGCTGGCGACGGCACCGACAACGCCTTGTTCAGTGCCTCCAGCCCGGTCAGCAGTTTCGCCGCCGCCACCCCATCCGCATCCCCCGCCTCGGCAAACCCAATGCAGCGCGCGGCCTCCGCATAGCGTGCCTCCGCCCCCGGTACTGAATACCGCGTGATCGCCGGCAGCAGCATCGCGTTGGAAAGCCCGTGCGGCACATGGAAATGCGCCCCGATCGGCCGCGACATCCCATGCACCAGCGCGACAGACGAATTGGAAAACGCCAGCCCCGCCTGCGTCGCGCCCAGCATCATACCCTCGCGCGCGGCGGCGTTGCGAGGCTCGGCAAAGGCAGTGCGGATGTGCTTGCCGATCAGCGCCATCGCCGACAGTGCCAGCGCATCGGAAAACGGGTTGGCCCGCTTGGAAACGAACGCCTCCAGCGCATGCGTCAGGCTGTCCACGCCGGTATCGGCGGTGGTGCGGGCCGGCACCGTATAGGTAAGTTCGTAATCCACGATCGCCGCCAGCGGCAGCGCGCCGAGCCCCGCGATCAGCATCTTCTCGTCATGCTCTGTATCGGTAACGACGGTGAAGCGCGTGCATTCGCTGCCCGTGCCGGCGGTGGTGGGAACAGCGATGATCGGCAGCGCACCCGTGTCGGCCGCGACCGGCGCCTTGTAGTCGCGCATCTTTCCCCCGCCCGCGGCCAGGATCGCCATCGCCTTCGCCGTATCGATCGGCGAGCCGCCGCCAAAGCCAACCAGGCAATCGAACTTTCCCCTGTGCAACGCGGCAACGCCGGCCTCGATCACGCTATCGGTGGGATCGGACACGGTGTCCGAGAAAACCGTCACGGCGATCCCCGCCCGCGCGAGCGGTTCCAGCACGCGCTGGATCAGGCCCGTCGCAACCATCACCGGGTCCGACACCACCAGCGGCCGCAACAGCCCGAATTTCCGCAGCAGGTCCGCGATCTGTCCCACGGTGCCGCCGCCCACCACCAGGACGCGCGGCGAAGCAATGGTGGCGTTGACGGTGCTCATGGCGGTTTCCTCCTATCGGCGGCGGTGGCGGGGCACCGGCCGACACTTCCCCCACAGATTGCCGCCAGGTGATCCGCCCCGCAATGACGCTGGCAGGCATTTGACGATACCCTTGGCGGCATCGTCCTGGCCTCTCATACTGACCACATGAATGACGGCGAATCGCCCGGCCCGGTCCCCGCCCTCGAAGAATCGCTGGCCGCGTGGGATGAACAACTGGCTGGCCTGGAACGGCAGGCCGGCGCGACGCTGCGCGCCGCCAAGAAGCTGCGCAAGGCGGCGCATGAGGGCACGGTCGCCGGCTTCCCTGCCGCGGTCGCGGAACTGCAAAAGAATGCCGCCGCGCTGCACGCCGCGCTCGGAGACGTGGCTGCGCCGGAGATCGACCTTGCCGGCGCCTTCGCCGATGGGCGCTTTCTCGCGGAGCTTGCCGCCGCCGCCGCGGCGCTGAACGTGACGGTGGTGCAGCGCGACGGCCGGGTCAGCGTCTATCCGCTGGCACTGCGCCTGGAGCCTCGTTCCCAGGCGGTGCGTATCGGCCGGCGGCTGGAGCGGCGCATCCGGCCGAGTTTCCTCGCCCACCATCTGCGGGACCTGCAACAGCGGCCGAACCGCTTCAATGCCCGCCAGTTCCTCGACCGGTTGCTGCGTGCCTATGCCGCGCTGGCCGCATCGCGAGACCCGGCCTGGCAGGTCAACCGCCCCGGCGAGGGGCCGCTGGTGCCGCTGGCGGATATCTATGAATTGCTGACCCTGCTGCCCGCCGCCGCCGCTGACTATCCGTTGGAGGAATTCCTTCTGGATCTGCTGCGGCTTGATCGGCAGCCGGACGCGCGCAGCGGGCGCGGCCATCGCTTCGAACTGGGCGGATCCACGGGTACGAAGGGCGCCAAGCGGCTCTCGGCCTATGACGAGACCGGCGCCCAGCACGACTACTACGCGATCCGTTTCATCTCGGAGTGACGCCCGATGGACGTGATCGACGTCCAGCCCGTGCCGCTGACCCGATGGTTGCAGGCCGTCGAGCCAGAGTATTTTTCCGAGTACCTCCCGGCTGGCGGCGCCGCGGTAAAATTCCTGGTCGGCGACGAGACGGCGATCGTGCACGCGATCGATGCGACGCCCGTGCTGGCGCAGCGCCACAACATGCTCTTTCTGCACGTCAGCGCCGGTGCAGCGCGGCTGCACATGTTGCAGGACGTGTTCTTTGCCTTGGCGCGTGCGCTGCCCTGGGACGATTTGTTGCAGCGCTACGCGGAAGGCTTGTTCAACCGCAACGGCTATGCCTGGCCGCGCCCTGGCACCGCGCTGACCATGCCGGAGCTTGCGTCTGCCTTCGGCACCGCGGTGCCGCTGCTGGAACGCCAACGCGACCAGTGGCTGGCCCGCGACCTGTGGGCGGATGCGACGCTGGCGCAGGATTTCCGCTCCGCCGTCCTGAGCCTGGTGCTGGCGCGGCTGGAACCCGCCGGCGCAGAGGAGGCCGACAGCCTGCCCGTGCTGCAATGGCTGCGAGGCGAGAAGGTGGGGCTGACTCCGTTGCGGCATCATGGCATCGCCGCCCGCATCGCGCGGACCAATGCGCGCGCCATGCTGGTGTCGCTGTGCCATTTCGTGCGCAAGGCCGGACTGGGCGGCCTGCTGCTGACGCTCGACCTGCGTCCTGCCTTGCGTGCCGCCGGGGCGGGTGAGGCGGTCGTGCGATACTCGCCTGCCGCGGTGATGGACCTGTACGAGGTGCTACGTGAGGTCGTGGACGACGTAGAGCATTTGCCCGGCTTGTTCCTGCTTGTGCTGGCCGACCAGGCGCTGATGGCCGGCGACCGCCGCCGCACGCTTGATATGTACAAGGCGCTGGAAATGCGGATCTGGCCGGATGTGCGGCCCGGCGACCGGCAGAACCCGCTGGCTCCGCTGGTGACGGTGAGCGGATGAACCTGGAAGCCCGCACCGCGATCGAGGCGCTGCGCGCCGGCGTGCCCAATCGAGCCGCCGTGCGTCTGATGGGCACCGCTGAATCCGGCATCGAGCAATCCTTCGACCAGCTTTTGTCCGCGGTCTGGTCGGAGGGTGCCACGCCGCGCGGCCTGGGCATCGCCGGCGGTTTCGGCGCCGGCAAGTCGCACATGCTGGCCTATCTGGCCGAGGTCGCCCGCACCCATAGCTTCGTCGTCAGCCGTGTGGTGGTGAGCAAGGAAACGCCGCTGGCCGACCCGAGCCGATTGTTCGAGGCAGCGATGCGGACCGCCGTGCTGCCTGGCCGCAACGATGACGCTCTGGCCGGCGCGCTGGCCGCGTTGCGCGCTACGCCGGAGCAATTCGATGCGCTGGAGGAGGCCGTGCGGGACCCGGAGAGCCGGCTGGCGCCGGTGTTCTCCGCGGTATTGTTCCTGCTGCGCCGGAACACGGTCTCGGCGGAGACGCTGCGGCGGTGCGAGCGGTTCCTGGCGGGGGGACGCATGGCGTCGGCCGTGTTCCGGCAGGCGCTGGCGGGCGTGGGTGCGCCGCGCATGTTCGATGTGAAGATGCCGGCGACCGCCGAACTCGCGATGCAGCGCATCCGCTTCGCCGGCTTGTTGTTCCATCACGCGGGTTACGCCGGGTGGTGTTTGCTGCTCGATGAGGTGGAGCTGATCGGGCGCTATACCCCGCTGCAGCGTGGCGTGGCCTATGCCTGGTTGGCGACGTGGCTTGGGCTGGAGGGGGCGGTGCCGTTTCCCGGCGTTGCCACGGTGTACGCCATCACCGACGATTTCGTCTCGGCTGTGATCGATTCGCGGCAGGACACGGAACGCCTGTCTGAGCGCCTGCTGCTGAAGGGGCGTGAGCAAGAGTCGACGGCGGCGGTGGCGGCGATCCGGCATATCGAGGATACGGTGCGGCGGCATCGGCTGCCTCTGCCGGGGGCGGAGGAGCTGGCGCAGGACTGCAACAGGCTGCGGGAGATCTATGCGCAGGCCTATGACTGGGCGGCACCGGCGCTGCAGCCGGGCGAGCGAACGGCGACCAGCACCATGCGGCAGTTCATCAAGGCGTGGGTAACCCAGTGGGACATGCAGCGGCTGGGCGGTGCGGATGGCCCGATCGTGGCCGAGGCGATGGCCAGCAATTACCAGGTCGATGAAGGGATGGCCGTGGCAGAGCCACAGGGCGAGGGGGACGTGGAGTCGGGCTGACGGAGGCGGCGGGCCGATTGTTCGGGGCATGGCGGCATTTGGGGGTTTGCCTCGGGGGAGGCTGCGGTGCGTGGCGGGTCTCGGTGGAGTCTCATTTCGCTGTAGGTGGGACAATGAGGGTTGGGGCGAGATGGTCGGGGCGTCGTTCTCGCGGATGTCTCGTTTCGCTGTGGGTGGGACGCGCTGAGGGGAATTGAGAGCATGTCTGCGCTTGTCCCGAGATTGTCTCGTTTCGTTTCCTGTGAGACGCTGGCGCCAATTCTGGGACGCCAATTCTGGGACGCCAATCCTGGGACGCCAATCCTGGGACACAGCGGCCTGCGACCAGTCGCGAGCAGCGTGGCTGCGGTGAGCGGGCTGGTGTTATGCCACGCCATTCTCGGCGCAGCTGGCATGGCCGCCCTGGCGAGGCGATGTTTCAACCGTTGGCGCTGCCGATCGCCCTTGGGCCGTGAGACGGCGCAGCCGCGGCATCGCACTGCCTGGCGGGGACGGGTAACTCAGCCAATGCCTGCTGCATGGCGCGCCGGCAGGCCTCACGGGTTGCTTCGTCCTGGGCGCGTGTCACCGGATCGGCATCCCGCTTGCGGCGCAGGGCCTGCACTTGCATGAGTTGCTTCCGGGCCGAGCTTGCCAGACGCAACGTACTGGCGCCGCAGGCGGCCCAGCGCTGCGCTGTTGCGGGATCGGCGACCTGAGCGCGGCGCATGCAATCGGCGGCCTGTGCCGTGCAGGCGATGTACTGGGCGGCAATGCAGGCCTCGGCGGCATTCGCCGGCGCCAACGCGGCCATTTGCTCGATCGCGAGTTCAACGTAATCGTCCGGGGTTCCCTGCCCGGGCGGCGGCAACATCCTGACGAGGTTTTGCATGGTATGGCTGTAGACGAAAGGCTCAATCATATTGCTTATGTCCAAATGGTTGACTCCCGGCGGCAGGATACCGGCGGTTAGTTGTTCTGTCAATTCCGATTTTGGAGTGCGCAGTACCGCGGCGGAGAGTGCGCGCAGCCGGGCTGGATCGGATGGAATGAGGTGTGGTGCTGGCCGGCGCGCTTTATGCACAACCGCGTTCAATCGCGGCGACGTGGCTATGTACCTGCTGCCCAATCAAGGTTCTGCTATGGCAGTGGCAGGTAAATATGGGAACCGCAGATGAACGCTGATGAATGCAAATAGAACGTGCGACACCGACTTATCTGCGTCAATCGGCATTCATCTGCGGTTCCAATTTCTTAAGGACCGCTTTTGCCGCAATTCAGCAAGTTTCAAAATGCGTCGCCGGATTCACGAAACCTTGGATAAGGTTGGCTTGATGAGTGCGTTGGCGTCGTAGCCGCGCAATCGGTGACAGGCTTCGAACCTTGCAGCCATCCCCTGGTGCGCACGTCGCGCGAACTGTTCATGGCCCGGGCGCCGCGTTGCGTGCCATCATCCTATGTCCTGCGGGACATTTTGTGTCGCCCACCGAGGTCGGCCTGAACAGATTATGGTCACCGCTGGCGGGCGGATCGGCTGTCGCCTCACGCTGACGCGGTCTCTTGCTGCTATCCATGGTTGGCCGCTCCGTCATGCGGAAGATCGAACGATTGGCGGGCGGCGCATCCCGCAGCGGCAGATCACCCCTCGGTGACGCGCCTGCGCGCGCGCACACGGGTCAGCGGCGGGTTTGCCTGCCGCAATCGAAGCCAGGCGGGCGAGCGGGCGCTGCCATTAACCATAGGTTCAGAAATCTCGGTCAAATTGGGGACGAAGGAAACTCTCTCCCATGCGGTTGCGCCCGCCATCATTCGTGCCGGATTTTTCGCATCCCTTTGCCAGGCAACTTCTGGTGGCGGTCAGCCTCGGCGTCGGACTCTTCCTGGCGGTGGCGATGGCGTGGTACGCCGTTACGTCGCGGCGGGCAGCGATCGCCGACGCGGTGCGCGAAATGCGCAACGATGCCCTACTGCTCGCCGAAGACCAGGATCGCCTGCTGGGAGCGGTCGACACCGTGCAGCGCGGCCTGATCGAGCATATGCGAGAGATCGGCGTCGATTCGCCGGAAACCCTGGCGCAGGTTATGGCCCTGCAGCCGGTGTACCAGAACCTGCGCGACCGGATTGCCGGCCTGCCCTATATCTCGGCGTTGCTGATACTCGACCGTCACGGCCAGCTGATCAATTTCTCCCGTTCCTGGCCACCGCCGCAAATCCACGGCGGTGAAAGGGACTTCGTCCGCGACAACACCAACGCCGGCGTGCCGCGGCCGTTTCTCAGTGCGCCATATCGTGGCAAGGTCTCGGATCGCTGGGAAATCTATCTCAGCCGGCGGTTCGAAGCCGCGGATGGCCAGCTCCTTGGCTTCGTCGTCAGCGCGATTGAGATCAGCTATTTCGAGCAATTCTACGCTCGTTTGCCGCTGACGGGCGGCGGCAGGTTCACTCTTTATCGCCGTGATGGCACGCTGATCGCCTGCTATCCGCACGCCGATGCCGAAATCGGCAGGAATTTCGCCGATACGCCAAATTTCGGCCGTTTGCTCGGTGCCTTGGACGGCGGTGTGGTGCGCCAGAGCGGCCGCTTCGATGGCCAGGATCGGCTGATCGTGCCGTATGCGATGGCACACTTTCCCATCATCGTCTCGGTCACCGACACAATGGCATCGATCATGCGTCTCTGGCGGCAGGGCGTCCGTATCCTTGTTGCCACGACGCTATTGCTGGAACTGGCGATTGCCGGCGGTGTGTTCCTGGTGCTGCGCCATCTGCGCAACCAGGAGCGCTTGCTGGCGGCGGAATCGGTGCGGGGGCGGGTCGAGTCGGAGTTGGCGCGCGCCGAGGAACGTGCGCACGCCGCCACCGCGCTGCACTTGCAGGAGCAGCGATTCCACGTCGCGGCACAGAACATGCTGCAAGGCTTGCTCATGGTTGGTGGGGACGGCAGCATCCTGGTCGCCAACCGGCGGTATCATGAGCTGTGGGGACTGCCGGCGGACAGCATCACGACTGGTATGCGCTATTCTGAGATGCTCGATTTCGTTGCGGTAGCCGGCAATGTCGGCCGGGACGACCTGGATGTCGTCCGCCGCCGCCGCGCGGACGCAATTGCCGACAGCGAGCGCTCAAACTTTCTGTGGGAGCTGTCCGACGGCCGCGCCGTTGCGATTACGCACCAGCCCATGCAGGATGGCTGGCTTGCGACCTACGAGGACGTTACCCACCGGCGGGTGGCCGAAGCGAGGATTGCGCATCTGGCGCGCTACGATGCTTTGACCGATCTGCCCAACCGCGCGTCGTTCCGTGAAGCACTGGATCATGCCCTTGCCTTCGCGCGACGCGGCCAACTGCTTGCATTGCATTACCTTGACCTCGACCAGTTCAAGGCGGTGAACGATACGCTCGGCCATCCGGTGGGCGACGGCCTGTTGCAGGCCGTGGCACGGCGCCTGCGGGACGGCCTGCGCGAGACCGACACCGTCGCCCGGCTTGGCGGCGACGAATTCGCGATCGTGCAGAGCGGGCTCGAATCGCCGCTGGACGCAACCGGATTGGCCAACAGGATGATCGACGTGATCGGTGCGCCGTTCGAGGTCAATGGACACCAGATTATAATTGGCGCCAGCATCGGCATCGCCTTCGCGCCGGCGGATGGGCTGGATCCCGATGAGCTGCTGAAGAACGCAGACCTCGCTCTGTACCGGGCAAAGCTTGACGGGCGCGGCGTCTACCGGTTGTTCCATGCCGCGATGGACGCCGAAATGCAGGCGCGGCGGTTGCTGGAACTCGATCTGCGCCAGGCACTGCGCGGCAATCAGTTCGAGCTGTTCTATCAGCCGCTGATCGACCTGCGTCTGCAGGCCGTGGGCGGATTCGAGGCGTTGATCCGTTGGCGCCATCCGCAACAGGGGATGATCTCGCCGGCGCGGTTCATTCCCCTCGCCGAGGAGATCGGCGCGATTGTGCCGATTGGTGAATGGGTCGTGCGGCAGGCCTGCATAGCCGCGACATCCTGGCCGCGGGAGACGCGGGTGTCCGTCAATCTGTCACCGGCGCAGTTCAAAAACCGCGAGCTGGTTGCCACGATCGCGGCGGCACTGCATGATTCGGGTCTGGCGCCGGGGCGGCTCGAGCTAGAAATCACCGAGACCGTCATGCTGCAGGACACCGCGACGACGCTGGCGACGCTGCATGAACTACGCAGCCTGGGCGTCCGCATAGCGATGGACGATTTCGGGACCGGCTATTCGTCCTTGAGCTATCTGCGGCGCTTCCCGTTCGACCGGATCAAGATCGACCAATCCTTCGTTCGCGAGCTTGGCCATCAGCGCGACTGCGGTGCCATTATCCGCGCGGTTATCGGGCTGAGCCACGAGCTCGGAATTGCCACGACGGCCGAGGGCGTGGAAACCCCGGACCAGCTCCGCGCGCTCGCCCGCGCCGGGTGCTCTGCGATCCAGGGTTATCTGTTCTCCAAGCCAGTTCCGCTGAGCGATATACCCGCACTGCTGCATTCCATGCCCAAGCCGACCGAGCTGATGCTCGAATCGGTGCTGGCGGAGGAGATCCTTGTGGCGTGAGGCGGTGGGGGTGCGTGAGCGTGCACGGGATGGCCGTGGGAGATGGCCGTGGGAGATGGCCGTGGGAGATGGCCGTGGGCTTGACCGGCCGAGGTTGCTTCGTCGCTTCGCTCCTCGCAATGACATATCGGAGTTAGAGCACTTCCTTGTTCACGACGTTGTCGCGGTTCGGCGTGCCGTCCAGCACGCTGAGGATGTTCTGCGCCGTGGTCCGCGCCATGCCGGCCACTGCTTCCGTCGTCACCCCGGCCATGTGCGGCGAAGCGATCACGTTCTCCAATTTCAGCAACGGATTGTCGGTGGGGGTTGGCTCGGCCTCCCAGACATCCAGGCCGGCGGCGGCGATCTGACCGGAGGTCAGCGCCGCATGCAGCGCGCGTTCGTCGATGATGCCGCCGCGTGCGGTATTCACAATATACGCGCTGGGCTTCATGCGGGCGAACTGCGGCGCGGAGAACATGCCGACTGTTTCGGGATTCTTCGGGCAGTGGATCGAAACGAAATCAGCGCGTGGCAGCACGCCATCCAGGTTGTCGACAACCTCGCATCCTGCAGCGCGGATGACCGCAGGATCGACATAGGGATCGCGCACCAGCACGATCATATCGAACCCGAGGCAGCGCTTCGCCAGCCGCGTGCCGATGCGGCCGAAGCCGACGATCAGTACCGTCTTGCCCGCGAGTTCCATCGGTAGGCCGCCATGGCGTTCCCGCCAGCGGCCCTCGCGCACCATGCGGTCCAGCGCGACGTTGCGCTTCGACAGCGCCATCATCAGATGGAACGCTTGCTCCGCCACGGAAACGGAATTGGCGGTGCCGGCGATCATCAGCGGTACGCGATGCGCGGTCAGCACCGGGACGTCCACGGCGTCGTAGCCGACGCCGATGCGCGCCACCACTTGCAGCGCCGGCGACGCGTCCATCTCGGGTTGGGAAAACGGCGTCAGCGACAGGGCGATGCCGGAGCAATCGGCCAGCATCGGCAGCAACTCCGCCTGGCCAATGGTCGGCGGGTAGATTACCGTTTCGATGTCGTCGCGGGCCCGCAGCAAGGCGACGCCTTCCTGCCCCATCGTGCTCGGCACCATCACCTTGCGCCGGTTCGTCGCCATCGATGCGCGTCCTTCACAGCTTGCGTTGCAGATTGGAAACGTAGGTGCGGTTGTGCGTCGGGCCCAGCATCACCTCGTTCATCACCACATGGCGCGGCAGGCAGGCGATGTAGCGGATCAGGTCGCCGCAATCTTCCGACTGCACCATGCGCGCGCGCTCCTCCGGTCCGACCGGGTTGGGGCGCCTGTCCAGGATCGGCGTCGCCACTTCGCCCGGCAGGAACACGGTGGAGCGGATGCCGTTGACGCATTCCTCCATGTTGATGGTGTGGCTCATGGCCACGACGCCGTGCTTTGCGGTGCCGTAGATCGGGCCGGAGAAGCCGCCGATGAAGCGTCCCGCCATAGAAGACGTGTGGATCATCACCCCGTCCTGCTG
>Ga0335075_10005965_pt1 | contig 18822 bp, 20 predicted proteins | sample Lox_Sample_24_FD_206723 | JGI IMG/M metagenome (GOLD analysis project Ga0335075, IMG submission 206723) | Soil microbial communities from Loxahatchee National Wildlife Refuge, Florida, United States - Lox_Sample_2.4 | ecosystem: Environmental > Terrestrial > Soil > Wetlands | place: USA... | reverse complement strand
CTGTACAGCTTCAGGGTCCGGAGCACGGGGTCGACGCTGTGGGTCCTCTCCGCAATGATCGTCACGACGTTCGCCGCCATCGAGGTGGACGTGCTGCGCGGCGCCCAGCCAGCCGATGAGCTGACCGAGGTCCCGCTGATGGCCGCTATGTTCTGGGTCATGATGTGGCACGGCCGCCGCCATCAGGCGGCCAACGCGGAGCGCGTCAAGGTCAGTGAGGACAACGAGCGACTGCTCGCCACTCAGCGACGCTTCCTCCAGGACGCATCGCACCAGCTCAGGACACCAATCACGATCGCACTTGGGCATTCTGAGCTGCTCGCCCGCAACCTCGCTGACAACCAGGACCAGCGCGACATCAATGTCGTCGTCGGAGAGCTCAACCGCCTCAAGACGCTCAGCGAGCGCCTGCTGTTGATCGCGGCATCGGCCAATCCGGACTTCCTGCGGCCCGAAGCCGTAGAGCTCGATCAGTTCATGACCGACGTGCTCTGGCGCTGGCGGCCGACGGCTGACCGGCACTGGCAGCTCGGATGCCTGGACGAGGCGACCGCGCTCGCCGATCCCGAACGCCTCGGACTCGCCATCGACGCGCTGCTGGAGAACGCTGTCCAGCACACTCAGCCGAACGATCTCATCCGGCTCGCGGTTACCCGCGAAGGATCGCACGGAGTCGTCAGCCTGGTCGTGCAGGACACCGGGAAGGGCATCGGGGCCGCCGATCTCGAGCGCGTGTTCGAACGGTTCGCGACCGGCTCGCCGGTAGTCGGCCGCCGCGGTACCGGACTGGGCCTAGCCCTCGTCAAGGCGGTGGCCGAGGGCCACGGCGGCGAGGTCAGGGCGCAGAGCACGCCAGGCCTGGGCAGCAGGTTCGAGCTGCTGCTGCCGCTCGCGCCCGCGCCCGCACCCCCGGCCGGGCCCGGCTCGATGCCTGTCGCGCTGCCGACGAGCAAGGCACGCGGGAGCAACCTGTGATCACGACGGACGACAAGGAACCAGCGGCCAACGTGACACGGCGCAGCTGGTTCCGCGGACTGACCAAGGCCAGGAAGATCAGTTACCTGGCCGCGGTAGTGGTAGCCGTGGTCGTGGTCGCGCTCGTGGTCACGCTGGCTGGTGGCCAGGCCAAGAAGAGCGGGCCGCCGCCGCTGGCCAAAAACTTCTCTCTGGCTCTGCTCGGGCACCCAGTCAGCCGCGTGACCCTGGCCTCTTATGCGGGACACCCACTCATCATCAACTTCTTCGCGTCCTGGTGCCCACCGTGCCGGCGCGAGACGCCCATGCTCGCTCAGTGGTACGTGTCCATGCACGGGCGGGTCAGGGTGCTCGGCATTGACTCCAATGACGAGACCGCGCCAGCGCTGCGGTTCGTGCAGAAGGCCGGGGTGCACTACCCGGTGGCGGTCGACCCGTATCCTGCCACGACCACTACCTCGTACGGCGTTTTGGCGCTGCCGCAGACGTTCTTCCTCAACGCCCGGCACAGGATCGTGCTCCATGTGCTCGGGCCGCTGACGAAGAAAGATCTGACCAGGGGCGTCTCGCTCATGAACTCCGATCGGAGCTGACCGACTGTGCCATCTGTTACCTCCAGCGACCGACCGCAGGTGTCTGCGCGGCCCAGCGGCTGGCCGGTGCGCCGGATGCCGCGGTGGCTCCTGCTGGCTGGCGCTGTGTTCCTGGTAGCCGCGGTGGCAGTGGCGCTGGTACACCGGCCATCCACCGCCGAGCGCGCCAGCGACATGACCGGCTTCCTCCAGGAGGTCAACGCCGATATCGAGTCTTGCAGCGGCGGCGTCGCCGAGTCCCTGACGGCCCTGCACCAGGTCCAGGCCGACAACTACAGCAACAGCACCGACGTTAGCGACGGCGCCAGCGTCGCCTCGCAGGGTGCCCAGAACTGTGAGCCGGCTAACAACGAAGAGATCGATGACCTGCAGACCTACCAGGTACCTGAATCGCTCGACAGCTTCGGACTGGTCGGCGCAGTAACCAACCTGGTGACCTGGGCCGTCCCGGACGCAGAGCGCGTGCAGACCGACATTGCGCTGATCTTGTCCAGCACCACGCCGCAGGCGAGGAGCAGCGCTCAGGAAAACCTCAGCCGGGACCTGAATACTCTGAACGCGCAGCGTGCGAAGATCGAGGCCCCGATCGCCAAGGCCATCAAGGTCCTGCACATGCACGCGGCGCCGCCCAGGCTGGCAGGCTGACAGCTGCCTAAAATGCGCGCGGGGCAGCGCGAGACAGCACGACAGGAGGCTAACTAGCGATGCCAGGCATGAACACCGGCCTGAGCAACACCAACCCGACGCTGGTCGCGGCGTTCCGGTCGGCTCTGCTACACCAGGGTCTGGCCATCATCCTGGTGTTGCTGCTGCTCGGGCTCGCCTGGGCGGGCATTAGGGAATGGGTTCCGGGTGCCAAGTCGGGAGCGGGCCGGCCCTGGTCGCTGGCCGACTCCGCATCCGGCGCCCGGGAGCCGGCTGCGCGCCGGCTGCTGCGGATCGGCTTCGGCATCATCTGGATTTTTGACGGGCTGCTACAGGCGCAGCCGGCCATGGCGGCTGGCCTGCCCTCCCAGGTCATCAAACCAACGGCAGCTAGCTCGCCGGTATGGGTTCAGCACCTGGTGAACTGGGCTGGGACTTCCTGGTCCTACCACCCCATCGAGGCGGGCGCGGCGGCAGTCTGGATCCAGGTCGGCATCGGTGCCTGGCTGATCGCCGCGCCGTCCGGCTGGTTCTCCCGGCTGGCGGGGCTGGCAAGTGTTGGCTGGGGGCTCGTGGTGTGGGCCTTCGGCGAGGCGTTCGGCGGCATCTTCGCGCCCGGTCTGACCTTCCTGTTCGGTGCGCCGGGCGCGGTGCTGTTCTACTGCGCGGCCGGGCTGCTGATAGCGCTGCCTCCGGCCCGCTGGCGGGCGGCATCGCTCGGCCGGCAGGTCATTGGCCTGCTCGGAGTGTTCTTCCTCGGCATGGCGGTCCTGCAGGCATGGCCGGGCCGTGGCTTCTGGCAGGGCCGGCTGCACGGGGGCCCCGGCACGCTGGCCTCGATGGCGCAGTCCATGTCCAGTACGCCGCAACCGCATGTCCTGTCGGCCATGGTCAATTGGTTCGCGTCTGTCGACGAGGCGCACGGCTTCATCATCAACCTGGTCGCCGTGATCGTGCTCGCCCTAGTCGGCGCTGCATTCCTGATCGGCGCTGCCTTCCCTGAAGGTGTGTCTTTCCCCTCAGGCGCCGCCTTCTCAACCCGGATCGCATCCCTGACCACCGGGCCGCGCCTGGTGCGGGCGGCGCTCATCCTGCTCGTCGTGTTCTGCCTGCTCGACTGGGTGCTGATCGAGGACTTTGGCTTCTTTGGCGGTCTCGGCACCGACCCCAACAGCATGATCCCGGTTGCGCTGCTGGCAACGGGCGGCTACCTGGCCATTGTCAAGGTGCCGGCCCCGGTCGTTGATGCCGCAACGGCTGCCGACGAGCCAACCGTGTCTGCAACCACCGTGCCTGCTACCACCGTGCCTGCTACCACCGTGCCAGCTGCCACTGGGTCGGCGATCGGTCCCCGCGCCCTGCCGGCCCGGCTGGCCCCCGCCCGGCTAGCCGCCGCCCGGCTAGCCAACGCCTTCGGGTCCGCCAGCCTCGGGGCCGTGTTTGCACTCTGGGCCGTGGTCATGGTCCTCATCGGCGCGGGCCCGCTGGCTGCGGCACAGGCCAGTCGGACCGCCGACCCGATCATCGCCCAGGCCATCGACGGCGACGCTGCGCCGATGAACTTCCCGGCATCCCCGTTCACGCTCACCGATCAGCAAGGCAAGCAGGTCAGCCTGGCTAGCATGCGTGGCAAGGTGGTCCTGCTCACCTTCCTCGACCCGGTCTGCACCTCGGACTGCCCGGTGATCGCGCAGGAGTTCCGCGAGGCAGACCAGGTGCTCGGGAGCGGCTCGCGTCACGTCGAGCTAGTCGCCATCGTGGCCAATCCCGTGTACCACTCCGTCACCGACACCAGAGCGTTCGACAGCCAGGAACGCTTGAACAACCTGCCGAACTGGCTCTTCCTGACTGGCTCGCTGACCCAGTTGCAGCATGCCTGGAAGGTCTATGACATCGCAGCCCAGATCCTGCCCGCCGGCGGCATGATCGGGCACACCGAGGTCACCTGGGTCATCGACGGCCAGGGCCACATCAGGGAGGAGCTCAATTTCGATCCCGGCCCCGGCACCGCAAGCACCGAGGCATCATTCGCAGCAGAGCTCGCTGCGGAAGCCCACCAGCTCATGGGGTCAGCATGATCTCACGGCGCATCTCTCTGGCAGTTGCGGCGGCGGCGGCTGCGGCGGCGCTGGTACTGGCTGGCTGCGGAAGCAAGCCCGCGACCAGTCCCGATGCCCGCCCGACGGCGGGCATCACCGGGCCGGCCCTGGCTACGTCACTGTCCGGCAGTGCTGCTAGCTGGGCCGTGGTCGAGATGGGCGGATCAGCCGCGCAGCACAATAACTTCTGGGAGTTGTTCGCACGGCCGGCGACGGGGACAGGCTGGAAGCTCGCGACGCCGGTCGGAGTGGCAAGCAACGGCGGCCTGGTGGCGGCGGTGACCGGTCCGGCCGGGCTGGTGACGGGCTTCCGACCGAGCCAGGACCTGATCTTCTCGCCATTGACCGGAACCAGCAATGGCGGCACCAGCTGGTCGACGGGCGGCGTCGTCAGTTCTGGCCTCGCCGACCTGCCCGGCGCTCTGGCAGCCGACCCGGCAGGCAGGTTGCTCGCCGTCACCGACTCGGGCGATATCGAGACTGGTTCACTGGCAGCGGCGAACTGGACCCGGCTCACCACGGAGTCAGCACTGAGCCGCGGCGCGGGCCGTGCCTGTCAGCTCACGGCTGTCACCGCGGTCGCATGGACGCCGGGCGGCCAGCCGCTGGTCGCGGGCGACTGCCGACAGCCGGGCGCCGTAGGCATCTTCGTCCTGCGGGCAGGGACGTGGCACGCCACCGGGCCAGTTCTGCCCGCGACCCTGGCCCGCGAGCAGGTCAGCGTGATCGGCCTGAGCGCGACGGGAGCCCGGCTCACTGCTGTGCTCGCAGCCGGCACCGGAGCGGGCACCGGACTGGTCGCTGCCTGGTCAGCCAACGGGGCGAATACCTGGACTCTGTCGTCGAAGCTGAGCACCGGCCCGGCGAGTGCCGGACCGCCATCGGTGTCGTTCGGTTCGGACGGCTCGGCCAGCGTAGCCCTGCCGGCGCGGCATGCGGTGACCGGTGGCGCCACCATCGGCTGGCAGACCGCAAGCTGGCAGTCGCTGCCGGCGCTTCCCGCCCGGACGGCGACCCTAGCGACGGCACCTGGCGGGCAGCCTGAGGCCCTCGCCGTCGACCGCGGCACCCTCACGGTTTGGGAACTGGCCACTCCGTCGGCGGTCCGGTGGACGCTAGCACAGACCATCCACGTTCCCATCCCTTACGGGTCATCGAGCTGAGCAACATGAACTACCTAACCGAGCACTGGTCCTTCGATCCGTTCCTGGTCATCGCGATCGTGCTCGCGATCTGGCACGAGATCGGTCTTGCTTGTCTCGCCCGGCGGTCAGCCCCGGACCTGGTCAAGCAGCTCCGGCGACGGTCGGTGTTGTTCTACGCCGGCCTTGTGGTGCTGCTGATCGCCGTGCAGTCGCCGATCGAGTACTGGGCTTACGACTACTTCTTCGTGCACATGATCCAGCACCTGCTGCTCATGTTCGCGGTGCCGACGCTCGTCGTCGCCGGAGCACCGTGGCAGCCACTGCGGGCCGCGTTGCCGGTCCGGACCAGCGAGACAGGCGCCGGCGAAGTCGTCGCCAACCGCTGGTTCCGGCCGCTTCAGGCGGCCGGCCAGTTCATGCTCAGGCCGTGGGTTAGCCTGACCTTGTTCAGCGTGGTGATGGTGGTCTGGCACTTGCCAGGTCCGTTCGACCTGGCCGACCGCAACCAGACGGTGCAGGTCTGGCTGATGTTTTTGAGTTTCCTCATCGCCGGAGTCCTGTTTTGGCTGCAGTTCATCCCTTCGCCGCCGTTCCGGATCGGGATTACGCCGGTCTCCCAAGCCATCGCGCTGCTGGCGACCAACGTAGTGATGTGGGTTCTGGCCATGGCGATGGGCTTCCTGACAAGCGGCTCGTGGTACTCGGTCTACAACCACATCCCTGGCATCACTCTGCCCGCCTTCGCCGATCAGCAAATCGGCGCTGGCATTTTGTGGATCTGCGGTGACTTCTGGGCCGTCCCGACGATGGTCTTCGTCATCAAGAAGCTGCTGGCCGAAGACGGCAGCGTCAGCGCTGCGGTTGACCGCATACTTGGCCGTGGTTCGGCGCGATTCAACTGGGCGAACCGCGGTTAGCCCCGCTCCGCGAGCAGGTCGGCTAACCGTGCGTGCCATGACACGGCCAGGAACCCGCGCAGCCAGGCTGGCTGCCGCCGGCCTGGCCGTGGCCCTGTCGTGTCTGCTGGCAGCCTGCGGCAGTAGCGCCAGCGGGCATCCGGACTACGACGTCCGGGTGGGCACGGTCACCGGGCTGGGCCGGGTGCTGCTCGATGGCGCGGGTCACACGCTGTACATGTACGTGCCAGACCATCAGGGCAGGTCCACCTGCTACCGGGTTTGCGCACAGCAGTGGCCACCGCTGCTGCTCCCGCACGGAGTCCGGCACCCGCTGGCCGGGCCCGGAGTCAATGACGCCCTGCTCGGTACTGTCACGAGGTCCGGCGGATCGGTGCAGGTCACGTACAACCGCTGGCCGCTTTATCTCTATGACGCTGACGTCCAGCCTGGCCAGGCGACTGGGCAGGGCGACAATATGGGCCTGTGGTACGTGCTATCGCCTACTGGGGCCGTCAACCATCGTCCGCTGCCCGGCCAAGCAGGATCGTGACGACCGGAACGGAGGGCGGGAACGACCGCGTGTCGTCGATCTGCAGACCGGCGAGGTCGTGGGAGGTTTCGCTGGTGCTCGGACCGCGGCGCTGGTCATGATCCGGATAGGGCCCCGGCAAACTGAACTGGTTGAGCTGCTGATCGGTACTGCTAGTTTCACGCCCAGGCTCGGCTACGCGGTCCCGCCGGGGAAATGGGGAATCCGGGCAACGCTGACCTTCGGCCCAGACCCGCGCGACTCACCCCGCCGGCGCACGCCGGTCATGCCCCTGACCATCACCGCCTGACTGGCAGCTGCGGTTGGCCATGCAAGCCACGTCGTCGGACTGACAGACTGAGCTCATGACGGCGGGACAGGGTGCCGCGGACTGTTTCGTCTGCCGGAAGCACCGCAACCGGGGAACGCTCATGCCCGGCGGCCCGATCGCCGAGGATGACCTGGTCCTCGTCTCGCACATCGTGACTCCCGACGCGTTAGGCGGGGATGGCACAACCGCGTACCTGGGCCGCTTGTTCGTCGAGCCGCGACGGCACGCGCCAGGTCTTGCGGACCTTACTGACGCCGAGGCCCAGAGCGTAGGTTTGTGGACCGCACGCGCCAGCCGGGCTCTTCGCGAGGTGGCAGGGGCCGTCCATGTCTACGCAGCCATCATCGGTGACGGCGTGCCGCATCTGCACGTTCACCTGCTGCCGAGATTTCCCGGCACGCCGCGCGAGTACTGGTGGACGCGCCATACCGGCTTCACTGCAGTGGAGGAGTGGCCGCAAGCGCGACGCGGCGGCGTCGCGGATATTGAAGCGCTCGCGGCCGGGCTGCACAGCTACCTGGCCGGCTGAGCGTCGCCGCACTCCGGGCCGAGCAGGGCCGCCAGCACGTCAGCTTCCCGGCGCAGGCGCTCGGCCTGGCTGGAGTGGCCGAGCCGGTCATATTCGACGGCCGCGGACTGCCTCTCGCCGATTTCGGCCAGCACAATCTGCATAACGTCGGCTGCCGAAAGCCGCTTGCGGGGGACTTCTCCGGCTCCAAGCCAGCCCGCGCGGCCGGCGGCGCGGTTACGTAGATTCGTGCGGTGGCTAACTACGTCATTGCCATTGATGATCCGCTGGCGGCCGATGTCCGGGAACTCGTCTCGCGCCATCTGCACTTCGCCAGGTCGCAGAGCCCGCCGGAAAGCGTGTTCGCGCTCGACACCGACGGCCTGCTCGACCCGGCGGTGACGTTCTATGGCTGCCGGCGCACTGGCGAACTACTGGCGATCGGCGCCCTGAAGCACCTCAGCGACCACCAGGGCGAGGTTAAGTCGATGCACACGGCTGCCGCTGCGCGCCGGCTCGGCCTGCGCTGGGCCATGCTCGGCCACCTCATCGGCGTTGCGCGAGAGCGCGGCTACCGGCGGCTGAGCCTGGAAACAGGTTCGATGGATGGCTTCGCCTCAGCCAGGGCACTGTATGCGCGCGCCGGGTTTACTGAGTGCGAGGCGTTCGCCAGCTATCAGCCCAGCCCGCACAGCATTTTCATGTCGCGGCCGCTCTAGGTATCCACACCCCTCGGGCGACCCGTTGACCTTAGTGCCTGTCTGGAAGCCGCCGAACAACACCGCCGCCACTATCAGGATCACGAGCAGGACGAGTAGCCAGAGCAGGCATCCGACCGGCCCGCTCACCCGTCGCCCGTTGTCCTTCCGGGGCCGCCCGCTCCAGCCAGCCATGGCATCTCCAGGTTCTCGCCCGCGGTTGTCCCTAGCCGCGGCCGGCCGACAGCTACCCAGCAGCACGCGAGCGAATCTTCTGTCGCTAACTGGGTAATGGCAGGGCCGCTATCCCATCGGCGCGGAGGAACGACGTGCTGGAGATCTCGCGAATGGGCCGGCTGGCGAGCCGGGTCGCTGTCGTCGCGGCGGCCGTCATCGCAGTCATCGGCCTGCTGCTCGTACTGTCCGCGGTGCATCTGCTACCGCAGCTGCGTAATCCCTTCCGCACTACCACGACCGTGCACAGCCAGCCACCGCTGCTGAAGTCAATCACCTCGCTCAGCCGGTACGAGGCCGCCAGTGGCTCATTCCAGGTAGTGGTAGAGCTCTCGAAGCAGACTGCTTTCCTGCCGTCGTTCATCGCAGGGAGCCAGACGCTGTTCATCGGAGTCGGAACCGACATCGCCTTCGTGAACTTCGCGAACCTCAAGGGCAGCGCCATCCGGGTCACTCCAGGCCACGCCGTGACTGTGATGCTGCCTAAGGCGCAGCTCGAGCCAGCCGTGCTGAACGTCAGCCAGTCTTACGTGTTCGCGCAGCAGCAGGGCCTGATCAACCGGGTGGCCGGATTCTTTTCCGGCAACCCCAACAGCCAGCAGGAGGTCTATATCCTGGCTCAGCGCCGGATCCAGTACGCGGCTCGGTCAAGTGCGCTGCTGGCCGACGCGCAGCGGAACACCACCGCGATGCTGACCGGAATGCTGACCTCGCTCGGCTTCCGGCACGTCACGATCGACTACAGCAGTGCCTAACATGCAACTCTGCTAACCGTTGAGGGCAAGGGATTGTCAGCTTGCTCTTAACTAACGATCAGCCGCCATGAGGCTCCCGCCACCTGGAGTTCCCGGCTAAGTTGACTCATTGACATGACGGCTTAGAGTAAACGACGTATGCCAATTGTCCGGTAGGAGGTGCCGCGATGAGTCCAACGCTCGGGCAGCGTTTGCGTGCGCTCCGGATCGAACGAGGTCTCAGCCAGGCGGATCTGGCCGGTGATCTTGTGTCGCCGAGCTACGTTTCGCTTATCGAGTCCGACCGGCGGTCGCCGGAGCGGGACGTGCTCGATGGTCTTGCTCGCAGGCTCGGCTGCTCCCCGCTCTTCCTTGAGTCGGGCGTCGCGCCAGAGGAGCTCAACGAGCAGCGGCTGCGGCTGCAGTTCGCAAACATCGCCAGGATGAACGGCTCGCTCAATGAGGCCCGCGATCAGCTCGAAGAACTGCTTCGCGCGGCAAGCGGCGAGATCCGGCTCGAGGCGATCTGGGGCCTAGCCCGCACCGAAGAGGCGATCGGCAATCTTCACGAGGCCGTGGCGCACCTTGATGCACTGCTCGACGCTGCGCGGACCAGTGAGCCAGGCGCGCCGGGGCTACTCACCTTGCTCAACGCCCGATGCCGCATCTACCGGAAGGCGGGCGACTTCGCCCGCAGCATCGAGGTCGGCGAAGCCGGGCTCCGTGAAGTGCGCGAACTCGGCCTCCAAGGGACCGAAGACGACATCAGGCTGGCCTCCACACTGGTCGGGAGCTACTGGGGCCGAGGCGACTTGTTCTCGGCTCAGCACCTCGCCAGCCAGGTAATCGAGCGGGCGGAGAAGCTTGGCTCGCGGGAGGCCCAGGGCAACGCGTACTGGAATGCGTCCGTGGTCGCCGCGGCGCGCGGCCAGTTGAATCTGGCGCTCGAGCTTGCCGCTAAGACGTTTGCCCTGCTTGCCGAGAGCGCACCAACCGAGAATCTGGCCGGAATGCGAGTCACCTATGCGTGGCTGCTGCTGCGTTGTGAGCCGCCGCGCCTTGACGAGGCCCAAGTACTGCTGGACCGGGCCCACGAGGTGTTCACCGCGCTGTCGGCCGGCACGTACCTTGCGAACTGTGAGACCGAGATCGCGCGCTGCGCATTGCTGCGGGGCAACTTCGACGAGGCCGCCGAGATCGCGGACCGGGCAATAGCGAGATGCGCGGACGGCTCGCCGCATCAAGCGCAGCCTCGCCTGCTCAGTGGCCTCGCGCTTACGTTGAGCGGCCGCCCCGAGGAGGGCATTGCACTAGTGACCATGGCCGCGAACCTGATGGCCAGTCTCGGATCAGGTCTGGACGCCGGTCAGGCATGGCGCGAGCTAGCTGAAGCCCTCATCCAGGTCGGCCGGCCCGAACAGGCCATTGACGCGTTGCGGAAGGCCGCCGACTTCGCCGGCGCGCGGTCGGCTACCCTCCGTGCAGGCATGCAGCTACCCCTGCCGGTCCCCGATTGATGCGCTCCGAAGCTGCCGACCGCAGCTAACGGACCGTGGTGCTCAAGTTCCGCAACAGGAACGCGACGGTGCGGCTTCGCAGGCTGGCGACGTTTTGCGGGCGGCTAAACCGATGACCCTCATCCTCGAAAACGGTTAGCTCGCAGTCCTGGCCAGCGCGCTTCAGCGCATCGGCCAGTGCCGTGGCCTGGCTGACCGGCACCTGCGCGTCCTGGCGACCGTGAAACAGCAGCACTGGCGCTTTGATGTCGGCGGCCCTTGCGATCGGCGAGGCAGTAGTCAGCCGGTCCGCGTCAGCGATCGGGTTCCCGATCCTGGCAGCCTCCCGCGGTCCTGCCGGGCCGCCGAACGAAAGCAGCGCACCGACATACTGGGCCAGATCAGTCGGCGCTGAAGCTGCCGCGACCGCCGCAAGCGGCACTTCCCTTTGCGTGGCGAGCATAAGCGCGGCATACCCGCCGTAGCCGTACCCGATCGCCGCGACCCGGCTGGCGTCAATGAGCCCGGCCAGGTCTTCCGACCGCAGCGCGTCGATTAGGTCGTCCTGCATTGCAAGCGACCACTGTCCGTCGCCGGAGTCGCGGAAGGCCTTGCCGAATCCGCGGGACCCGCGGTAGTTCACCTGCAGGCAGCAGAGCCCGGCGGCGGCAAGAGACTGCGCCCAGGGGTCCAGCTGCGCGACATCCCTTGCCCACGGGCCGTCGTGGATCGCCACGACCACGGGCCAGGGCGGCGGCACGCTGGGACGGGACACGAAGCCGGTGATCTGCCTGCCGTCCCTCGCCCGGTAGCCGATCGGGTCCCTGCGCTGAGTCCTGACCTGGGCCAGGCTGGTAAACCTCGCGAGTGGTTTGCTCACCTCTGCGGCAGCGCGGCTGATCGTCACGAAAGCCGGACCGCCGACCGGCATTGACACCTCAGCCAGGCAGTGAGTCGCATTCCGGCCGATGATCGCGGCCGCCGCGCCATTCGCGACCTGCTTGAGCCTGCTCAGCTCAGCCGCTGCATCGTCGGTCAGCGGAGTCTGCGGAGTCACCGGGTTAGTCGTCGTCACCAGGTCGGGACCGGTCCCGTCCGGCGACATCAGGACTGACGTGACGTCGAATCCCTCGTCCGAGCTAAGCACTCTCGGCGCCCAGTCCGGGGGCGACATCGCGACGAGAGCGATCGTGTCCCGTCCGGCTGAGCTCAGGGCATACAGCGTCGGCGCGGCTGCGCCGAACGATAGGGGGCCCGAGAGTTCGGCGTCCGCCGCTGGCATTGTGAGAATGCGCGACCATGAGGTCCCGGCCAGCGGGGTGTGCCACCATTCACAGGCGCCGTCAGCCGAATGGACCGCGACGGCCTGGGTAGCGTTAGCCAGCCAGCTATCCGCTGGCCGGCCTGGTGAGTCCCACTCTGCCAGCACGGCACCGCCAGGCGTGACAGCCTGAAGCTGGAAGCCGCTGGTGACCGGATGTCGCACCCCGATCAGGATGCTCGGCTTATCCCCGCCGCTCTGGCCCGCATACTGCGAATCGGCTCCGAGACCCGGCGTCAGGCGGGTCAGCGTCCGGGCGCGGAGGTCGAGCCAGGCCAGCACGTGCTGCTCCGCGCCGGGAAGTTGCAGCACCAGGACGAGACCGTCACCACCAGTCCCCCAGTGATAACCGCGCAGCCGCCATGGCTGCAGATCGGACGCGAGCTGCATGGGCGAGTTACCGGTACCGATCCACACATTGTCGGCGCCGTCATGCCATCGGACGGCGGCGAATCTGTCACCTGCGGGAGCCAGCCTCGGGCGGGTCCAGTCTGGCCGTTCAGGGACGACGTATCCGGTGGCCATCCTCACCCTGATCGCTAAGCCGCCAGCTGAACAACGTGGCGACCGGTTCTTGTGCCGATAGGACGTTATCTGGCAACTTCACGCTCAGTCAAGGTCGTCCTTGACTGATCCAGTTATGTCTAGGTGCCATCTGTAGTGCAATCTAATAGCAGAATGACCGCTTTACTTGACTCTGCGCCTGAGGCGGCGAGTCGCCGTCTCCAACACCAGATGGGTGGTACATCACATGACCAGCATCCGCATCGCCGTCGCCTCGCTTCTCGCCGCCGCAGCCTTGTTCGCGGGGGGAACGCTCGTCCAGCACAATGCGGCAGTGAGCGCGAGTCACAGGACCGTTGTGGCCGACCCCATCCTCTGCTGCGACGACGTCAGCATCGGCTGATCGGTTCTGTTAGCGGGGGCGAGCCGCCGAGTCTGGGCCATCGGCGTGTCCCGGACGGGGCTCTTAGCCGGACAGCGCGGCGCTGTCCGGCGGGCAGCGCGAGTGGAGGTCACACCTCAGCGCGCCTTTCTGGGCTGGCCGGGTGAGCAGGAGGGAAGGGCGGCGGGCCGCTGGTTGTTTGCCACTGTCATGCAAGTTGAGATCTGGTCAGACGTGGTATGCCCGTGGTGCTATCTGGGCAAGAAGCGCTTCGAGCGAGCGCTGGCCGACTTCGAGCACGGCGACCAGGTGCAGGTGGTGTACCGGTCCTTCGAGCTCGATCCAGCGGCACCGCACGGCGTGACGACGCCGACGGTCGAGCGGCTGGCTGAGAAATACGGCATGAGCGCGTCCGAGGCCGACAAGGCCCAGCGACAGATGGAGGAACGCGCCGCGGCGGACGGCCTGACGTTCCGGATGGCCGGTCTCCGCAGTGGCAACACCAGGGACGCTCACCGCCTGCTGCAGCTGGCCAAGGAAGCCGGGCTGCAAAGCGAGCTGATGGAGCGGCTCCAACGTGCCTACTTCACCGACCAGGAGTCGATCTTCGACCACCCGGCACTGATCCGGCTCGCCACCGAGACCGGCCTGGACCGCGACGACGTGGCGGCTGTCCTGGCAAGCGACCAGTACACCGACCACGTCGAGACGGACGAGCGGATGGCCCAGGCGCTGGGCGCGACGGGTGTCCCGCTCTTCGTCATCGACCGCAAATACGGCATCTCCGGCGCGCAGCCGCCCGAGACGATCGCTAGCGTGCTTGAGCAGGTCTGGGACGAGGCGCCGGCATAGACATGTACAGCGCGGGGCATAACGGCTTAACCATCTCACTCCATCTGGTTCGCTACACCCATGACAATCCCTCCGCACGGCCAGCCAGCCGAGCCGCCTGCCTGGTTCACCCGCGCCCTTGCCGCTCCTGTCATCTCCGCTTCGGTGACAGTGGCCGGAACCGAGATCGCCTACCGGGAATTCGGCGACGGTGCGGGCGGCGGCATCATTTTGGTGCACGGCGGCGCCGCACATGCCCGCTGGTGGGATCACATCGCGCCGCTGCTGGCAAGCGGGCGCCGGGTGATCGCGGTCGACCTGTCCGGTCACGGCGACAGCGGCCGGAGTGAGAAGTACACGCTGGACGGCTGGGCGAGCGAGGTAATGGCCGTTGCTGCGCACGCAGGCTTCGCCGGGCCGCCGGTTGTGGTCGGCCACAGCATGGGCGGCTTCGTCGCGCTGCGCACTGCCGGCCTGTACGGCGCGGAACTGGCCGGCATCGTGGTCATCGACTCCCCGGTGCAGGACATCACGCCAGAACAGCAGGCAGCCAGAGACGAGCGTGCGTTCGGCCCGCTGCGGGTCTACCCGACCCGGGAAGCCGCGATCAGCCGGTTCCGGCCAATACCTGACCAGCCGGCCCTGCCCTACATCCGGGCGCATATCGCGGCCACGTCGATCCGCCCGGTCAAGGGCGGCTGGAGCTGGAAGTTTGACCCCGCCGTCTTCGGCCGGTCGGCGGCGACGCCGCAACTCCTGCGGCATCTCGACTGCCGCGTCGCGCTCTTCCATGCCGAGCATGGCATCGTCCCGCCGCAGACGACCGAGCTCATGTACGACAAGCTCGGCCGACGGGCGCCGGTGATCGAGATTCCCGCGGCGGGCCACCACGTGATGCTTGACTACCCCATCGCGCTGGTGACCGGCATGAGGACGCTGCTCTCCGACTGGGACCACTCCCGGCCGGCTGACCCGCAGCCTAGCTAAGTGACAATGGGCCGATGAGCCCACCGGTAGCGGGGCGACCGGAGCGACGGGGGCGTGTCATCGTCGTCGGCTCGGTCAACGTAGACCTGGTCATGCGGCTGCCCCAGCTGCCGGCACCCGGCCAGACCGTCATCGGCGGCACGCTGGCCACGCATAACGGCGGCAAGGGCGCTAACCAGGCCGTGGCGGCCGCGAGGGCAGGCGCGGCGGCCTTCTTCGTCGGCGCGGTCGGTGCGGCAGACGGGCAGCCGTCGGTCGATGCCCTCGCGGCTGACGGCGTCGATGTGACCGCCATCGAGCGCGTCAGCGAGCCGACGGGCCACGCAATTGTCCTGGTGGCCGAAGACCGAGGCGAGAATCAGATAGCCGTCGCAGCGGGTGCCAACGGGCTGGTCTCGGCAGGCCACGTCAAGGCCGCGCTGGAGGTACTGTGCCTGGCCCCGGCTGACGTCCTGGTTTTGTCGTTCGAGCTGCCCGCTGCCGCGCTCCAGGCGGCCGCTGACGCAGCCCGCCAGGCCGGCTGCCATCTGGTGGTCAACCCGGCGCCGGTACTACCCCGTTCCCTGGACCTGCTGACCGGCGCGATCGTAACCCCGAACGCGGGCGAACTCGCAGCCATCGCCCGGATCGCCGGCCCTCCTAGCCAGGACAGTCCCCCCGGCGAGCACAGTCCCCCCGGCGAGCACAGTCCCTCCGGCCAGCCCAGTTTCCCCGGCGAGCACAGTCCCCCCGGCGAGCACAGTCCCCCCGGCGAGCCGGATGCAACGGCGACAGCCCTTGCTGCCCGGACGGGCGGGCCGGTGATCGTCACGCTCGGACCGGAGGGCGCGCTGCTGGCCCTTCCCCACCGCAGCGAGCACTTCCCCGGTTACCGTGTGGCTGTCCGCGACACCACCGGGGCCGGCGATACCTTCACCGGCGTGCTCGCCGCCAGCCTCGCCAGCGGGGAGCCGCTGGCCACGTGCACAAGGAGAGCAGTCGCCGCATCGGCGATCGCCGTCACCAGGGAAGGCGCCCGGCCCGGCATGCCGACCGCCGCTGCGATCGACGAGCTGCTCGCCGGCGCCTGAGCCGGCGCTGGGGACCGGCGGCCTGGCAAACTTCTGGCGCAGGATGCCGCACCGGCCGGCAAAGTTATCCCGGCTTTCGTTTGGCGCAGCGTCACATCGCTCAAATAACCGGCTATGCCGACAGCTCGCTCCGGGTCGCAGACGATGACGGCGGACCCGATCAGCCAGTTCTTCGCCAACCTCGCCGCGCCGGGCCACCTGGCTACGTTCGAGAGTCATTCGGCCACGCTGCGCTTCGACGTGCACGATGGCGGCCAGGATCAGCACTGGTACGTAGCGGTGAATAACGGCGACGTCGCTGTCAATCGTCAGAACGCCGTGACCCGTCAGAACAGGGGCGCAGACGCCGTCATTCACGTCGATCGCCCGCCGTTCGAGGCCATCGTCACGGGCAGGATGAACGCCATGGCCGCCCTCCTGCGCGGCGTGCTGACCTGTGAGGGCAGCATGGCCGCGCTCATGATGTTCCAGCGGTGCCTGCCGGGACCGCCCGACTCGACCGGCCGGGTCGCGCCGATCAGTTCGCAGACAGTGATGGCTCAGCGGAGGCCGATGTGAGTAATCAGCTCGTCCAGATCCTCGAGGGCAACACCTTCGTCGTGAGCGACGACCGGGGCGACATCGAGGCATCCAGAACGGACCCGACCGGGCTGTTCTCGTTCGACACCCGGTTCCTGTCCCGATGGGTGCTGACAGTCAACGGCCAACGGCTCACCGCACTGTCAACCGATGACATGCAGTACTTCCAGGCCCAGTTCTTCCTGGTGCCGGGCGGCGGATCGGTCTACGTCGACGCGAAGCTGTCGGTCATCAGGCAGCGCGAGGTCGCCGACGGATTCAGGGAGCAGTTGCGCCTGCTCAATCACGAGAACTCGCCGGTAGACCTCACTATCCGGATCGAAGCGGCAAGCGACTTCGCCGACCTGTTCGAGGTCAAGGACGCTCTCAAGAAGAAAGGCAAGTACGGGAACGAGCTGGTGGACGGCTGTCTCGTGCTGCGATATCAGCGGGAGACCTACGCCCGTGAGACCTGGATCAGCTCGACTCAGCCCGCGAGCATCGATGAGAAGGGCTTCACCTTCAGCGTCACCGTGCCAGCGCATGGCGAGTGGAGCACCGACCTGGATGTCGTCGCGTCGGAAGGCCTGGCCGACGGACCGCACGCCGTATCGCAGACCGGGCCCATCGGGATCCGCGGGCAGGGCCGCCCGCGGGTGCGCGAGGACATGGCCCACGGCCTGCAGAAATGGCTCCAGAAGGTGCCCACTGTGGAGAGCGACTGGCAGGCGGTCGGGCATATCTACCGACGCTGCCTGACCGACCTGGCCGCGCTTCGCTTCTCCACGCTCACCTTGCCTGGCCGTGCAATGCCGGCGGCGGGCTTGCCATGGTTCATGACAATCTTCGGCCGGGACAGCATCTTGACCAGCCTGCAGGCGCTGCCGTTCACCGCCGAGCTTGCCTCGACCACGCTTCTCGCGCTGGCCGAGCGCCAGGGCACCAGGATCGACGACTTCCGGGACGAGGATCCGGGCCGCATCGCGCACGAGATGCGCTATGGCGAGCTGACGGCGTTCGAAGAGCGTCCGCACTCCCCTTACTACGGCAACGCCGATGCCACTCCGCTGTACGTCGTGCTGCTCGATGAGTATGAGCGCTGGACTGGCGACGCCAAGCTGGTCCGAGATCTCGAGCAGCCCGCACGGGCCGCGCTCAACTGGATTGACGAGTACGCCGACCTCCAGGGCAACGGCTACGTCTCCTACCAGCGGCGCAACCAGAAGACCGGCCTGGAGAACCAGTGCTGGAAGGACTCCTGGGACTCGATCTCCTACCGCAACGGCGACTTGCCCGGATTCCCGCGTGCGACCTGCGAGCTGCAGGGCTACGCCTACGACGCCAAGGTACGCGGTGCCCGGCTGGCACGGCACGTGTGGCAGGACGCCGCCTTCGCCGACCGGCTGGAGAAGGAAGCCGCCGATCTGAAGCGACGGTTCAACCGTGACTTCTGGGTTGAGGACGGCGAGTACTTCGCGGTGGCGATCGACCATGACGGACGCAGGGTGGACTCGCTGACCTCTAACATCGGGCACCTGCTGTGGAGCGGCATCGTCGAGCAGTCCAAGGCCCGCGCCATAGCCAGGCACCTGCTCGGCCCGCGGCTGTTCTCCGGCTGGGGAATCCGCACGCTGGCCAAGGGCGAGGCGCGCTACAACCCGATCGGCTACCACGTCGGCACGGTGTGGCCGTTCGACAACTCGTTTATCGCCTGGGGCTTGCGCCGCTACGGGTTCAAGGACGAGGCAGCCTGCGTCGTGGCCGGCATCATGGAGGCAGCCGAGGTGTTCCATGGCAGGCTGCCGGAGGCGTTCGCAGGCTACGAACGCGCCGCGACCAGGTACCCCGTGCAGTATCCGACTGCGTGCAGCCCGCAAGCCTGGTCGACCGGGGCTCCCCTGCTCCTGCTGCGGGCCGGCCTTGGCCTCGAGCCGCAGGGCGACAACCTGATCGTCGACCCTGCGCTGCCCCTGCGCTTCGGCCACCTGCAAATCTGCGACCTGCCCGGCCGGTGGAAGAAGATGGACGCGTTCGGACGCGGCCGCGTGGATACCGACCGCCTGATGGGGCGCAGGCTGGGCGCCAAGCAGCCTCCGGCCGGCTAGCCGCCGACGACGTCGTAGATCGCCCGCACGTACTGCTCGCCGCGGTCTGAGCCGATGATGCCCGGCCCCATCTTGTTCATCATGTACGAGATCGTCATGCGCCTGCCGAGGTCCATGATGATGACCGAGCCGCCCCAGCCGCCCCAGAAGCAGATCTTCTCGTCGGGCACATAAGGTA
>Ga0335075_10005964_pt1 | contig 18822 bp, 21 predicted proteins | sample Lox_Sample_24_FD_206723 | JGI IMG/M metagenome (GOLD analysis project Ga0335075, IMG submission 206723) | Soil microbial communities from Loxahatchee National Wildlife Refuge, Florida, United States - Lox_Sample_2.4 | ecosystem: Environmental > Terrestrial > Soil > Wetlands | place: USA... | reverse complement strand
GCGCGATCGCAACCGCGCAACCTGCCGCGGTTGCGATCCTGGCGGCGGCGAGCTTCGTGCGCATGCCGCCTACCCCAGTACCTGCCCCACCCGCCATTGCTTCGATCTCCGCCGTGATTGCGGCGACGTGCGGGACGTGCGCAGCAGTTGGGTCCCGTCTCGGGTCAGTCGTATACAGCCCGTCGACGTCGGAGAGCAGTACGAGTTGGTCGGCAGCCATCATGGCGGCAACGCGGGCGGCGAGGCGATCATTGTCGCCGATGCGGATCTCGCTCGTCGCAACCGAGTCGTTCTCGTTGATGACCGGCACGACGCCAAGCTCGAGCAGCGTTGTAAGCGTTGCCCTCGCGTTAAGGTAGCGACGACGATCCTCCGTATCACCAAGTGTGAGAAGGAGCTGCGCGGCAACGATTCCGTGTGCAGAAAGCGCCTCGCTCCAGGCCTGGGCGAGCTTAATCTGGCCAACGGCGGCGGCTGCCTGCTGCTCCTCCAGCCTCTGCTTGGCCCTGAACCCAAGCAATTTGCGGGCGAGCGCGATCGCTCCCGAAGAGACGGCGATCACCTCTGTTCCGCGGGCGCGGACAGCCGCGATATCTGCCGCCATTCCCGTTAGCCACGCGGTTTTGACGCGTCCGGTGGCACTTTCTGCGACGAGCGCGCTGCCGATCTTTACGACGAGCCTTTTCGCTCCGGCGAGGTGTGGGATCGTCATGGCGGGAGCACCTTCGCTGCGGCCGCGAGGGCTTCCGCAATGCCCGTGCCGGTGACGGCCGAAATCACGAAAGTGGGCCGTCCGGATTCCCGCTCGAGCGCCTTTCGCGCAGTTTCAGCGGCGGCTGGGCAGATCAGGTCGGCCTTGGAGAGCAGGACAATCTCGGGTTTTCCCACCAACCCGGGTCCGTACGCCTCAAGCTCCTTTCGCACCCCCCGCCATGCTGCAACCGCCGCCCGAGAGCCGACCGCTCCGTCTACCAAGTGCAGAAGCATCTTTGCCCGCTCAACATGGCCGAGGAACCGTGCTCCGAGGCCGGCCCCTTTGTGCGCACCTTCGATCAACCCCGGAATGTCAGCGAGAACAAGCCTGGTCCCGTTAACCTCGGTCACGCCCAGTCCCGGCGAGAGGGTGGTGAACGGATAGTCGGCAACCTTCGGTCGCGCCTTAGAAATAGCTGCCAAAAACGTTGATTTTCCAGCATTCGGCAGTCCGATTAGCCCCACATCTGCAATCAGCTTGAGGCGCAACCAAACCCAGCGTTCCTGCCCGGGGAAGCCCTTGGTCGCCCGCCGTGGCGCACGATTGATGGGCGATTTGAAGTGATTGTTGCCGAATCCGCCATCTCCGCCTGGAAGCAGAAGGACGCGACGGCCCTGCTTGGTCAGGTCGGCGAGCAGCGTTGCCTTGTCCTCATCGAGGATTTCGGTACCGGGCGGCACTTTGATAACGAGGGCGGGTGCACTCTTACCAGTGCGGTCGACGCCGGCGCCATTGCCACCCTTTCGCGCCCGGAAGTGCTGGTGGTAACGGAAATCAATCAACGTGTTGAGAGAAGCGTCGACCTCGAACACGACATCCCCGCCCTTGCCTCCGTCGCCTCCGTCAGGGCCACCGAACTCGAGGAATTTCTCCCGTCGGAAGGCGACCACGCCATCTCCTCCGTCCCCGGAACGGAGATAGATTTTCGCCTCGTCGAGAAACTTCAGGAGCGAGTCAACCCGCCGACTGCGCGACTGAGACGAACACCTTTCCTTCGCTGCGGCGGCGAAATTCAATTTTCCCACCCACCAGAGCGAAGAGGGTGTGGTCTCTTCCCATGCCGACATTGAGGCCGGGGTGGACCTTGGTGCCACGCTGGCGGACGATGATGTTGCCGGCGATCACGCTCTCGCCGCCGAACTTCTTGATGCCGAGGCGGCGGCCGTCAGAATCGCGGCCGTTGCGCGAGGAACCGCCCGCCTTCTTATGCGCCATCACGCTCCTCCTTTCGTATCTCGCCCACCCGGAGCACTGTGACTGCCTGGCGGTGGCCCTCCTTGCGGCGGCTGTTCTTTCGCCGCCTTTTCTTCAAAATCAAAACCTTATCTTCCCTTTCCTGGGAGATGACGACGGCGGCCACCGAGGTCCCGCTGACCAGAGGATGGCCTACCGTCACGGCCTCGTCTGTGCCCACGGCCAGCACCTGGTCGAGGATAATGGTTGAACCAGGGGCTGCGGGTAGTTTCTCCACTTTCAAAACGGACTGCGGCCGGACGCGGTACTGCTTGCCCCCCGAACGCACGATCGCAAACATTTGCCCTGCCGCTCCGTCGTGTTCCATGTGCAAAAACCGAGGCCGCGATATAGGGCCTTGAGGCACAAAGTCAACGTACGAGTCCCTGCTTGGCAAGGCGGAGAAGATAGTTCGCCCAGCGCTCCTGTTGCTGTTGGCCAAGCAGGTAGAGATATTCCCAGGAATAGATGCCTGTTTCGTGCAGGTCGTCAAACTTCAGCCTCACGGCATAGTTGCCGACCGGCTCGATGCCGACGATGCGGACATCCTTTCGCCCGTTGACAAGTTGTCTCTGCTCGATGCTTTGGCTCTTTACCTCCGCACTCGGGCTCTCGACCCGGAGATATTCCGCTGGGAGACGGAAGCACTTGCCGTCGTCGAAAGTGACTTCGAGGACCTTCTCGGCGCGGTGGAGGTGGATTTCGATCGGCGACGGCACGGCTCAGTCCTCAAGCTTGCGGGCCTCGTCCGGCAGCATGATAGGAATGCCGTCACGGATCGGGTAGGCAAGGCCGGCCTTGCGGCTGATCAGTTCGTTCCTCGCTCGGTCGTATTCGAGCGGCCCCTTGGTTAGTGGACAGACCAGTATCTCAAGCAACCGCGGGTCGATTGGAGCTTTGGACTCGTTCATGGCCTCAGCCTGCAAGCGGTATATTTTCGGCGCTGCCACTGGGTGGAGTATAGGCGTCCACGCGGAGCAGTGTCAGCAGAGTTTCGGCGCGGGCGGCTTCAGTCGGCGCGTCAAGCAGTGTTCGCTTTTTTGTCGGTGGGAAGGGGCAGAGCACGCTGAGCGTGCGGATGAGATGCTCCTCCTGCAGAGTCTCAGGGACTTTCCAGTCGGCGCCGAGGCCGCACGCGGCGACATAGCTCTTCAGAGTCGCGAGCATCGGCGCGCGCTCGAGCTTTATCGGATCAGGTATGCGAAGGTCATGGGCAAAGGAGGCGAGGTTCGCGCGGATGCGTCGGTAGCCGCGGCGCATTTCAAGCTCCTGCTTCAAGCCGAAGGGTACAGCCCACTCAGGGTGATCAGGTAGGGGTTGTTGTCGGTTTCGCTAAAGGCGGGCATTCGACCGGGACAACCGATTGTGAAAAGGGCCAAGCCGTTGGGCAGATCGACATGGGACGGATCTGGCTGGATCAGGCCAAACACGCGGCCTTCGCCAACCGCTTCCTCGATCATGGCAAGGTAGCACGGTTCGAAGATGCTGAGAGGCAGCGTAGTGTGCGGCAGAAGCGGGGTATCGGACAGCGTGAACACCGCGAACTCTCTCGGCAGATGGCAATGTGCTGCGCGAGTCCGGACATCAGCGGAAGAGCAGTGTGGAAAGGTTACGGCGCGCTGACGTGGTGGCGGGATCGTCGAAGCCCCAGGCCTCGAAGAACTTCAGGAGTTGCAGGCGCGCAGCATCGTCGCGCCAAGTGCGGTCCTGGCGGATTATCTCGAGCAGGGCGTCGGCGGCCTCTTTGCGCCGGCCGAGCGCGTTGAGAGCTGTTGCCATATCGTAACGTGCTTCGAAGTCCCCCGGGTTGGCGGTGAGACGTTGCTCGATATTCTCGAGACCGGCAGTCGCCCTGCGCCCTTCCACAGCTAGGGCGAGTGCGGAGCGGGCACCGCCGATCTCGGCATGTTCGGCCAAGGGGGACGGAACCGATTCGAGCGTCTCCTGCGCAGCGGCCTCGTTGCCGGCAGCAAGCTCGGCGCGGATTAACCCAGCCCAGGCCTCGGCGTTCTCCCCATCGTTTGCCACGGCCTCAGCGTACAGACTCGCGGCCTCTGCTGCGTCGCCTCTCTCGAGTGCAGCCTTGGCGGCTGGCAAGACGTCGGCACCGGGCATCGCGCCGCCCGTGTTTTTCAGGATGTCTTCGACAAAGCGTTTGACCTCCGATTCGGGCAGGGCCCCCTGGAAGAGATCGGCGATCTGGCCTTGCCAGAAGGCAGCAACGGTGGGGATGGATTGCAGCGGCAGGCCGAGGCTTGCGAGTTGCTGGACAAGGGCACGGTTCTTGTCGACGTCGATTTTCACCAGCTTGACCCGCCCACCGACGGCGCGGACGACTTTTTCGAGCGTCGGTGTCAGTGTCTTGCAGGGGCCGCACCAAGTGGCCCAGAAATCGACCAGCACGGGGATGGTGCGCGAGGCATCGACGACCTCTTTCATGAACGTCTTCTGATCGCCTTCGACGATCATGGCCTGCGTGGAAGGTCCGGCAGCAGCGGTGGCTGGCTTCTGGCCGATGATAAGGTCCATGAGGTCGTTCCCGAAGGGTTACAGGCAGTGACCTAATAGATGTGGCGTTCCGCGCGCAGCGCAAGGCGGGTCAAGGAGGGCGGAGGGGGGTCGATGTCCGCGTAGAGGTTCTCGATGTCTTCGATCTCGAGGGAAGCCCGAGGAGGTCCGGTGGCCAGGGGGAGTTTGAGCCTTCGACCGGAGCGCGGTACTCAATCAGGCTTTCCACACCGCTGAACGAGGTCGCGCCCTTCCAAAGGCGAGTTCCTTGTGCCGGGGGCGATGGCAGCAGGCTCGCCCGTACGATGGCGGATCGAGAGCATAGCGCCAAAGCCACCCCGCATCTGGCGTGCAGCAATGGCGTGACCTGGACGCGCTGGGAGATCCGGGTACAGAACGGCGACGGCGCGGACGCAGGTCGAGCGTACGCATGCCGCGGATCAAGAGGTACGTTTCCCTCGGGCCGAGAATCTGGTCGAGCACCGTATGGGTACGGCAGACGCCGGTCCAGAGATCGTCTTCGCGGGCGGGCGTGAACGTGTCGGCAACTACATGGGAGACTTTTCAGATATTTGGTTGCGGCGTGCGGGACGAAGTCGGCGGCGCGGGTGCCGGATTTGCGGGCAAGGGTCGCGACGCAGGCGATGCCAATGATCGGCCAGAGCGGGTTGGCGGACGTTTCGAGCCAGACGAAGCATGTCGCGCTGGGATGGGGCGTAGCGGCGAGGGCTTCGAGGCGGCTTGCGTCCACCACCTCGACCTGGAGGCCGAGGCCATGGGCGCCGGTGAAGAGCGATACGCGAAAACTCCAGTACATCACCTTCAAGACAATAACGTGCGCACCTGGTTCGAGGGACAGGAAGAGGTCGATTGCCGTGGCCATTCCAGAGCCCAACAGCATTGCTGACAGTGCCGTTTCGAACATGGCGACACTGGCTTCGGCTTCGCACACGGTCGGGTTGCCAGGGCGGCCATAGACGTTGCCGCTGCGATACTGACTTGTCGAGGTTGCGGATTTAGATGATGGCGAGACGAATGGGAGGCGCGAGCACGCGGCTCGGTTCGTCGACAAAGCCGGGTGTCTGGGCGGCAAGGGTGCGCGCCAACCAGCGGGACGAGGCGAATTTGAGCATATGGTCTCGCGCGGGAGACGGCGTCAATCGGGCCGTCCTTTCGGTTTGCTCTCTGAGACTGCCACGATTGGATATTAGTTGAAGCTTCTGCGGGCCGAGAATGATGGCATTCGCGACAGGGCGATCCGTGGAGCAATTCCGTTGCCCCAGCTGGCAGGGGCCTCCAGCGGCCGTCTAAAGGGTGGCTCCCAAGGAGCCACTCTCCGCGCCGCTTGGGCAGTACCAGTCGCCAAACTGTCATCGGAGCATCACGAGCCTCTACACAGAGCGCGTGCTTAACCGGGCGGCGTTCCTGCCTCATTCAAACAACAGGGAGAGAGGGATGCCGCGAGCTTGCTTTTGGATGCTGGCTGGCCTTGTCACGCTGGGTTTGGCGCAGGCACCTGCCGCCTTCGCCGCGTCGGCCGACTGCCCGAACGACGGAACGGTTCGCTTCGGCGTCGAGCCATACGATACGGCGGCAAGGCTTCTGCCGATCTACCAGAAGATCGGCAGCCTGATCGGCGAAAAGCTTGGCTGCAAAGTAGAGGTCTTTGTCGCGACAAGCTACAACGCCGAGATCGAGGCCATGCGCAACGACAAGCTTGAGATCGCTGAGTTCGGACCTCTTGGCTACGTGCTCGCCCATCAAGTCGCGGACGCAGAAGCGGTTGCCGCGTTTGGTACCGTCGACGGGAAGCCGGACACCTATTGGGCCAGCATCGTTACTTATCCGGGTTCCGGGATCAAAACTGTTGCCGAAATCAAGGGCCATAGCTTCGCTTTCTCCGATCCAGCCTCGACCTCAGGCCATTTGTTCCCGGCCTATGGGCTGCGCAAGAACGGTGTCGATCCGGACAGGGACATCACGGCGCTGTTTGCGGGTAGTCACACAGCCTCATTCGAAGCGCTGTATCATCATAAGGTCGATGCTGGAGAATTGAACAGCGAGCAGTTGCAATCCGCAATCGAGCGCGGCCACTACAAGTCCGGCGATTTGCTCTTTCTCTGGAAATCCGCGCCAATCCCTACTGACCCGTTTACGGTGCGAGGGAACCTCCCGCCCGCGTTCAAAGCGCGGGTAACTGAGGTGCTGCAGACTCTCGACCTCACGAGCCTCGACGCGGCCGACCGCCGGATCATGGTCGGCTCGGGCATCACTAGGTTGGTTCCTCAAACGGACAGCGCATACGACGGCATCCGTGATCTTGTGAAGACGTTGCATATCAACTTGCAGAAGTTGAGTTGATCGGAGCATAAGCGCACCGCGGGGTAAACGCGGCATGCTGCAGGTACGCGACCTGACGATGCGATACCCGACCGGTAAACTTGCGCTCGCCGACTTTCAATTGACCGTTCATCCGGGCGAATTCGTCGTCGTGCTCGGTGGCAATGGCAGCGGCAAAACGACGCTGCTGCGCTGCATCTCTCGCATGTTGCGACCGACGGCCGGCGAGATTTGGCTCGACACTGTCGATCTCGCGGCGCTGTCGGGCGAGCGGCTGCGGCGGGCGCGGTTGCCGATGGCAATGGTATGGCAGCAGACAAGCCTCGTGCGGCGACGTAGCGTACTCAGCAACGTCGCCAGCGGTGCGCTTGGTCGGTATGGCGGCCTGTGGACGATGCTGGGCGGGCTTCCGGAAGTGGAAATCCGCGCCGCCTACGATTTCCTGGGCGAGGTGGGTCTTGCCACCCTCGCGGCGCAGCGTGCCGGTACCCTCTCGGGCGGGCAAGCACAGCGGGTGGCGATCGCCCGTGCGCTTGCGCAGCGGCCGCGCGTGTTGCTCGCGGACGAGCCGGTTGCGAGCCTCGACCCCGAAGCCGCCGACGAGATCATGCGCCTACTCAAACATCTAGCGAACGAGGACAATCTGGCTGTCCTCTGTGTGTTGCATCAGCTCGAGCTGGCCTATGCCTATGCTGACCGTGTCGTCGGTATTCGCAACGGCCGCGCCGCCTTCGATCGGCCGGCGTGCGATCTGCCTCGCGAGGAGGTGCGGCAGCTCTATTTGAGCGAGGTTGCGTGAGCGTCGAGGCTTCCGCACCGCAATTGCCGACACGAGACTGGCCGGGCGCACTCGTACTGGCACTGCGTCTGGCCGCGGTCATGGCGTTCGTGGCGATCGTCGTGCAAGCAGCGATCGTCGTGCGGGCGCGGCCGCAAGACTTGATCACCGGTGCCCGCGGCATGGCCGATATCATAGGCCGGGCGATGCCCCCCGATTTCGCGAGGATCAACGTTATATGGTGGCCGGTGCTGGAAACCGTCGACATCGCGATTTTCGGCACATTGGGCGGGGTCGCGCTGGCAGTGCCGCTGGCGATTCTGGCTGCCGCCAACGTGACGCCCTCGCGCGCCCTCTATTTCGCGGCGCGCGGCGCCATCGGCTTCGCTCGCTCGGTCCCTGACTTGGTTTGGGCGTTGCTCTTCGTGACTGCTGTCGGCCTCGGGCCGTTTCCAGGCGCACTGGCGCTCTCGGTACATTCGGTCGGCATGCTGGGGCGCCTGTTCGCTGAGACAATCGAACACATGGACATGGCGCCGATCGATGCACTGACGCTGACCGGCGCCCGGCGCATGCAGGTCTTTTCGCACGGAGTCATCCCATCGGTCTTACCGTCTTTGACGGGCATCACGCTGTACCGGTTCGACGAAAACATCCGCTCTTCCCTGGTGCTCGGTTTCGTGGGTGCGGGTGGCATCGGTTTCGAGTTGCTGTCAGCGATGAGCCTGTTCCAGTACAGGCTCGTGTCGCTCTATCTGATCGTCACGTTCGTTCTCGTTATTGCAGCCGAACGCATGTCCGCACTGATCCGCGCTCGTCTCGCTTGAACTGGATCGTGTCCCGAGTCGTGGTGTAGGAGCCGAGCTCCATGGCGGGTTGGACCGCCGTTGTCAGGCTGCGATGGCTGGCAGCCCGACAGTTGGATTGTCGCGCATGATGCCGAGAGTTTCCAGGCTCATGTAGCGACGCTGGACCGTCCATTCGTCATTTTGCTCGAGCAGCAGGGCGCCCACCAGACGCACCACCGCCGCTTCGTTAGGGAAGATGCCGACGACTTCGCTGCGCCGTTTGATCTCGCCGTTGAGCCGTTCGAGTGGGTTGGTGCTGTGAATCTTGGCGCGATGCTGCGAAGGGAAATCCATGTACGCCAATACGTCGGCTTCGGCGTCGTCCATCAGGGCGGCCAGCTTGCCGCCCCGCGGCCTGATCTGGTCAGCGACCTGCCGCCATTGCTCGCGTGCGGTCTCGGCATCGTTCTGGGCAAAAGTGGTGCCGATCTAGGCGGAGACGATGTGGCGCTGGGTTTTGCCGGCATGCGCCATGGCGTTGCGCATGAAATGCACGCGGCAGCGCTGCCAAGTGGCGCCGAGCACTTTGCTGACGGCGGCCTTCAACCCCTTATGTGCATCAGAGATGACCAGCTTGACCCCGCGCAAGCCGCGGCGGGCCAGGCTGCGCAGGAACTCCATCCAGAACGGTTCCGCCTCGCTGTTGCCGGTGGTCATGCCGAGCACCTCGCGCCGACCGTCGGTGTTCACCGCCACCGCGACGATGACGGCGACGGAGACGATGTGGTGGTCGCGGCGAGCTTTGACATAGGTGGCATCGAGCCAGAGATAGGGCCATTCGCCTTCGATCGGACGGCACAGAAAGGTTTGCACCCGTTCGTCGATCTCAGCGCAGAGCCGCGAGACCCGTGACTTGCTGACCCCGTCCATGCCCATCGCCTTGGCCAGCTCGTCCACCGAGCGGGTCGAGACGCCCTGGACATAGGCCTCCTGGATCACCGCCGTCAGCGCCTTCTCAGCGGTGCGGCGTGGCTTTAGGAAGCCAGGGAAGTAACTGCCCTTGCGCAGCTTCGGAATGCGCAGCTCGACCGCGCCGGCTCGGGTTTGCCAGTCGCGATCGCGGTAGCCGTTGCGGTGATTGGTGCGGCTCTCGCTGCGCTCGCCAAGCGCCGCGCCGCACAATGTCTCGGTCTCCAGCTCCATCAGCCGCTGTGCCGCAAAGCCGATCATCTCGCGCAGCAACGTGGCGTCTGAGCTCTTCTCCAGCAGCCCGCGAAGGGCGATCTTCTCATCGGTCATCGTGGTGATCTCCAGGTCAGAGTTGCGTGTTGGCAACCCAACCCTAACCAGGGAACACCGCGGTGACCGCCGCTGTGGGTAAGTAGCCCGCCTCCGCCATGACTCTTGGCGGTCGCTTCGGCGGCCTACTTACCCACAGCTCCTACACCACCACCCGGGACACGACCCCGCCGGCTGCGGATCTGGATATCCGGTTAGGAGTCGCCGACAGGACCGCAAACCATTATCCGCAAGTTCTGCGGATGGGCGCCCGATGGTGACGTTGCCCATTTCGAAGCAGCCGACCCGGTTCCGGCCAACTGGAGTCGTCTCGTCTCAGTCGACGAAAGAGCTGACTTGGGTCGAAACTCGGCGCCCGCGCGCACGCGTAGCACACTGATTGGCCACCCCGAAAATGGCTCGAACCCCAAGAGGCGTTCCACTCAAAGCGAGAGACCCTGATCGTAGTCGCGCGCGAGACGGCGATCATGCTCCTTCGCTTCAGCTTCGTGTGCCGCGCGCATCTGCTCGCGCCCGAGCACATTCGCGAGCCGGTGCTGCAGGTCGGTGCTAGCGCGGGCGATGATCGGACGCGCCCGACTGAGGTGATGGGTGACCATCCTGCGGACCTGGTCAGAAGCCTCTGCCATGCGCGCGATCGTGCCCCACCGCTGCCGCGTCGAGGCCTCCAATCCATGCACGATCCGCTCGTTCTCCCGTGCCTGCAGGCGTGCGCGGGCATCCAGGAATTTCCGAAGGAGCGCATCGCGTCGCGCGCCGCTTTCCAGCTTTCCTTCGTGCCGGGTTAGGGCCTTGAGGAAGCCACGTGTGGCGTCGCGGCGCACCTGATCCGCCTGGCTGACGATATCCGTGGCATTCAGCTTCTCGGGCCTGCGGCCGATGTTGCGCGCCCAGTTCATCCAGAGATCGGGCTCGCGGACTGGGTGCGGATCGCCGAGCGGGCGACAGTTCACCACTTCCTGCTTCTCGGCGCCTTCGGAAGTCAGCCAGTAGTCGCGTTCCCGGTGCCGCGAGCCGGAAACGTAGGTTCTGTGTCCTTCGGTCGCTTGCGACCCGCCAGGAGTGACGAAGATATGCTCGGTCGAGGTCACGCCCTGCGCGGTGTTGGTCGTCATGGCGTAGCCGTAGGTGAGCAGCGCACGCCCTGTCCGCGCATCGGCGAGGGTCTCCCGCCTGACCAGCCCCTCGCTGCCCTTTTCGTTGCGCAGTACGAGGCCTCCGGAGCGGATGGCTGAGACCTCGAGGACGGAGCCGTTGTCTCCGATCACCCCGGAGCGGCCGTCGCCGAGGCTTGCGTTCGTCCGCCGGAACAGCCGGACACGGTCGCCGACCGCAAGCGCCAGCTTGTAGTCGGTCCCGGCATTGGGGTCGCTCGCCTCGAGTACTCTGCGGTTCCGGCCGAGCTCGCCCGTAGCCTGCAGCCGCGCGCGGATCGCCTCGCCGATGGCCCGGGCATCGTCGTTGGTCGGCGCGCTCACCGTCAGCGTGTAGTTGCGGCGTCCGGCATTGGCGGCCTGGCGTTCGTGCCAGAGAGCGGCGGTGCGAGCGATGATCTCCCGGTACCCGCCCGGAACGATCTCTGCCGTTTTGTCCTCGCGCTTCATCTCCAGGGCCGCCGCGGCCTCGCCTTGGCGGAGCAGGGTAGCGATCTCACGCGCCCTGGCGTCGGTCTGCCGGACCGTCGTTTCGATCGATGGGATCGGACCGAGCGCCTTCTCGATGAGCCCCGTGACGAAGCCCGCTTCGATCGACTGGCACTGCTTTGGATCGCCGATCCCCACCATCCGGAACCCGTAGCGGTCCTGCAGGCGGAGCAGTTCGAGCAGCTGCCGCGCGCCGATCGTCGCGAGCTCGTCGATCACCACCACGCTCTTGTGGGTCAGGGAAAGCCGTCCCGACTGCACGCGTTGCAGGAAAACGCTCGCCGCCGAGAATGTGTCACCAGCTTCCGGCTTGAGCCCCGCGCCCAGGAGATCGCGCGCCTGCCGCCAGGCGAGGCTGATTCCATGGATGTCCGCGCCCTTCTCGTGCCAGGCCGCCACAAGGGGATTGAGAAGCGTGGTCTTGCCGCTTCCGGCAGCACCGACCACCGCGGCGAAGCGTCCGCTCATCCCGAGATGGTTGATGAGACGCCGCTGCGCTCGGCCGTGCTCGCCCGTGAAATCCAGCCTTGAGGCTTCGAGTGCACGCTTGATCTCCGGCAGTGTGAGCAGGCCGCGCCGGTCTCTCCCGTGCTTGCGGGCGAGCGCGATCAGCTCGCTCTCCTGCGCGACGTGCGCCTTGGTGGTGAGCCGATCCTCGGTCACTACGGCGGCCTCGTTGTTCGCATCGGGAACGCTGACAGGCACCGCGATCAGGGCGGTGGTCGCGGCGCTGCCGCTGCGCTCGGCAATGCCGCTTTTGGCGATCCCGCGCTCGGTGAAGGTCTGGCGGACCCGATCGACATCCTCGGCTGCGCCGATGCCTGTCGCGATCAGCCCGCGTGCCGCAGCGACCCGCGCGTCTTCCTCCTTGATGACGGCACGGCGACCGAACTCACGCGCCAGCATCCGCGAGCCGGCGGCATAGGCCTGCTCGATGCGCTCCAGTTCTGCGAGCTCTCGCAATGGCCGGCTCGGGTCGAGCACGTTCTGGTGCCGGTAACCGAGGGTCTCGGCCTGGTGCTGCCAGGAGACGAAATCGCTGAGATCGTCACCTTTGGCGGTGCGGCTGGCGAAGGCACCACCTTTGAGCAGCTTGATCCGCTCATCGGGCGACATGCGATCCCAGTCGGCGCCGGCGGATCTCGCGTAAGTCTTGGCATCCGCGACCGCATCGCGCGTGCGCTTGGAGAACGCCGCCCGCACTGCTTCCGGCACAGCGGCAAGCCTTGCCGCGCCCAGCGTCTCGTCCAGCACGACCTCTGCGCCCTGTGCCCGCAGGTTCTGCGCAAGATGGGCCTGGTAGATCGCGCCCCATTCGTGGATGCGGCTGTGCATCCTTATCGTATCGAGTGAGCCCACGCGGCCGTTCGGGCAGAGCACCACGTTGGGCACCGCGACATGCGTGTGCAGTTGTGGATCACCCGCGACCTTCACCGTGACGAGCTCGGTCTCCACCGTGCCGTCCGGTTTCGTGTGTGCAATCTCGAGTGTCGGCCGGGCGGCATAGTGATCGAAGCTGATCCAACCGATCGCGCCCAACTCCCTGCCATCCTTGCCTCCTTTGCCCTTGCGTGCCTGGCCGACGGTCTCGGCGAGGTGCAGCATCGTCGCATGCACCGCCTCGCGATGGGCCTGCGCGATGAGGTTCCGTTCTGCTTCGGTCGGCGCAAAAGCCCACGCAAGGGAAACCGATTTGTCGGCGCTGAACGTGAAATCGATGTACCCGAGCGGCGTCCGTGCGTGGCTCACAGCCTGTCGCCAGGCAAGCACATCGAGGGGTTCGCCGCTTGCCGTGAGGCCCGCCAAAATATTGGCTTGGTCGGTCTCAGTGACCGCCTTGCCGTTCTCCGCCCCGAGTGCCTTCGCGAATCGAACGAGGGCCGGTGCTGCGACATCTTCGGCAAGCGCGTTGCCGTCGGCCCGCCGGCCGGCGAGCACGTTGGCGAGCTCCTCGCGCGTTGCGAGGCGCATCGGATCGAGACCAAAGATCTCCGAAAGGGGAAGGGTGGCCTTCTGGTACTGCTTGCCTACGATCTTCTCCCCGCCTGCCCGCAAGCCCGCGAGCAAAGAAGCGATTTCATCGCGGGTCGGCGGGCGGGAGAGATCGAGACCGAGCAGCGCGGCGAGAGCGGAATCCATGTCGCGGCGCGGCTCCGGCGCCATGCCGGGCATCTGGGCATCAACGGCCTGGGCGTGATCCTGGCCGTCGATCGTGCTGGCTGTAATGCCGCGCTGATAGTAGCTCGCGAGCGCCTGTGTCGTCGCCGGGAGCGTCTGCGTGATCAGATGATCCGCCATCTTGCGGGCCGCACCGACCGAACCCGCCGCGCCGCCACGAAATGTCAGCATTCCGGGTTTGACGCCGCCGGTGAGGCCGCACGCCCAGAATTGTCACGAGCGGAACTCTGCTGCCGCGGCCGCGTCTTCGTCTCCTGGGAGGCAGCCCGCGTGTCCGTGCTCTTCCTGCGCGCAGATGATCCCTCCGCATCAACACCGAGCGCGCCGGCGAGGCCTCGCACGACTCCTGCTTCGACCTCCGCACCGAGCCCACTCATCTCCGTCTCCACGCGCTCGAGCACGGTCGTCTGATCGCGCAGTGCGGCGGCCACGGCGGCCATCGCCTCTTCGAGAGGGTGCGGCTCGTCGCTCGGTGTTGCTGCCTCGATCAACTTCGCCAGCATCTCGGTCTGCGTGCGCTGCGTCTCAATCATGAGTCTGAGCGCATTTTTTATTTGCTGAAGCTCATGTGAGACGGAGTGGATCTCGTGCGTGGAAAGGGCCGTCATCGCGGTCTGACGTTAGCTGCGCGAGTCGTGCGCGCGCAAGCGCTATGACGCACCATAGGTGCAATGGTCTGTTGCCGAAAATTCATGGAATCACGAATCTCAGCGGTTCCTTCTGCGACTCTTTGATGCTACCTTTCCGTCTCCAAGTCGACTCTTTGGTGACCCCGCATATGACTCTTTGCTGTACTCTTTCCGTAACTCGTATGTACCCAAGCCGTACCCGGACGGGATCCGATGGACTGCGATCCCGGCACTGAAATCGAGCTTCTGCGCAGCGAGCTGCGCCAGGGACGACATGTGCGCTCGTCGGTCGGGGCATGGATGTTCCGCAATCACGTGGCTTTCGCCGCACTTCTGCTCGAAGAGGGTGTCGATTGGGAGCGCCTGGCTGCGGGCTTCGCCAGGCTCGGATTGACGGATGCCACGGGCAAGCCGCCGCGCGCCGGGACGGTCAAGATCACCTGGCGGCGCGTCCAGGCTGCACTCGAGCGCGAAGGGATCGTGGCGCGAAGACGGCGGCGGAGCGGAAAGGCGAGGGGGCTTCTCGCAGTCATCGGGACGGGTTCGGCAGAAGCGCTGGCCGCGCCGGATGCAGCGAGAGCCGCATCGTCCATCGAGCCGGCGGAGTCAGCTCGCCGGTTCAGGCCAGTGCGGAAGCGAACGCCGGAGGTGCAACGGGCGATGACGCCCAAGGAGCAGGAAGACCTGCGCGTGCTGCGAGCACGCGTGTTCGGAACAGAAGCGGAGTGAGAGCATGGCTGATGGCGGAAAGGCTCAGAAGGGCGAGAAGATGATGCCGGCAGGCCGCGGCAGGCCGGTGAAGTTCGCACCGGGCAGCACGGCGCCTGTGGTCCGAGTGGATGACGTTGCAGCGCTTGCTCCGCGACAGGAGCCGGAGCCGCCCGTCGCGCAGGGGATCGACCTCTCGGGCAAGCCGAAGATCGTTTTCGCGGCCGGGCGCGGAAAGACCGGGAAGACGACGCTACTCCGCTGGCTCACGGAAATGAGCCTTTGCGCCGGCCGCTCGGTGCTGCTCGCCGACATAGACCCTTCGAATGCTTCCTTCTCGGCTTACTTCGAGGACGTATCGCGGCCAGACACGGACGACCCTGCTGGTGTCCGGCACTGGCTGGTGGAACTCCTCGAGTTCTGCGCGACCGGGCAGCAGTCGGCGATCGTCGATCTCGGGGGCGGCGACACAACGCTGCGTGCGATCGCAACCGACATGCCGGGCTTCGCGACCCAGCTCGAGGCAGCCGGGATCACTCCCGTGATGTTTTATCTCTGCGGCACGCAGCCGGAGGATCTCGCTCCGGTTCTCACGCTCGCCGCCCGGGGATTCCATCCCAAGGCGCAGGCGCTCGTGCTCAACGAATACAGCGTTCCGGCCGGGGTGCCGCGCGTGCAGGCCTTCGGCCGGCTGGTCGCCTCGCCGGCTTTTAGTGAGCTTGCTCGGTCCGGCATTCAGCTCTGGATGCCGCGCCTGTTCGCGGCCGATGCGATCGAGACCCGGCGCTGCTGGTTCACCGATGCCCGGGAGCGCAAGGTCGATCCGCCGCTCGGCGTGTTCGACGGCGTGCGTTTGCGCGCCTGGCTGGAGGCGATGGACCGCCGCTTTGCCGGAGTGCGGTCATGGATTCCCTGAACAGCAGACGGACGCCAGAGGAGGAATTCGAAGCCGCGCTCCGGGAGGCGCAGGAAAAGCTCGTCGAAGCGGAGCGCATTGCGGCGCTGAACGGTGATCCGGCTCAGCCGCTGATCGCTGCCATGGCCGCCAAAACCAGAGCCATGGCCGCCTTCCACGGGCTCGAGCGAGAGAAGGTCAACGGCCGGCTGGATGTCGTGGACCACCGCCTCGACGAAATTCACGAGATCCACGCCGAGCTGAAGGAAGCGACCACCCGGGCAACCGATGCGGCGAAGACGGAGATGGGGAGAGCCCAGGCAGAGGTCGCCCGCCAGGCGGCGGGCATGATCGCCGCTGCGGCCGCGCAACAGTACCGCACGATTACCCGGACCAATTGGCTCAGGTCGGTGGCTGGAGCTGTGGGTGTCGTGCTCGTGGTGTTCGTCACCGGCGGCGCGCTCGGCTTCGCCTGGGGCCAGGGTAATGCTGCGCGCACCATTCGCACCGCTGATCCGGTCGTCCAGTTCGTTGCGCGCGAAGAAGGCGCTGGTGCCGTGCGCGATTGGAACATCTTGATGCGTTACAACCCGATCAAGTCTCTCTGGGCACAATGCTCAGGCAGCAAGGTCGCGGTGCAGAATAGCCAGAAGGCGTGCAATTTCTGGCTGTGGATCGGCCCGCCCGCGCTCGTGCGCGCGAGAGGGTAGGCGATGCGCGTAGTGCGAACGATCCTCATCCTGCTGCTAATCGTGCTGCGGCCGGTCCTGCTGGCCGTGCTGTGGCCGGTCGCGGCGCTTGCGCGATTCGTTACTTTCGGCAGCCCGCTCGTGCTGTTCTTCCTCGTGATGATCCTGCTCCACACGTCGGACCCGGTGCAGCGCTCGTTCGCGTGGTCCCTGATCGCCATGATGGCGGGATTTGCGTTGGCTTCAGCCGGGCTCACGGCGTTGCAGCGGAAGCTCCGGGAGGATCCGACGCTGTGGTTCGGCCGGCGCGAGCCAGCTTCTCAGCCGTTCGGATCCTGGCAGGCACGGGGTTTCAGGGCAGGGCCAGTGACGGCGCCCGAAGTAGGATCTTATCCGCGCTCACTGCCACACCTGCGGCGGTGATGATCTCGATCCTTGGAGGTTTGTTCGACATAGGTCATCGAGTTGATGAGGCTTACTCGTGCGGAGCTCTTTGAGCTGCACCGGCAAATTGCTGCCTTCCTCCCACAACCGCCCGAGGCGTCCGCGGAGCGCGTTGTCGCCTCCACCAGCCTGGGGAAACATCCGGCAGGTACTTGCGCGGGTGGCACCGACCCTATGATCATGGGTAAGCCACGGAGAGAAGGGGGTCTTTTGCCGCAAAAGCCCAATTTTTCACCAATATGGATAATTTCAGCGTTCGCTGAAAGCATGTTAATCAGTGCAGCGCCTTGACGTATTTCACCGGAAATACTACTTTCAGCGAATGCTGAAAGCGGACCTTTTAATGAAAGACCTTGAGAACCGTGCGGCGGACAAGCTGAGAGAGCTTCTCAAGGGGATTCCGGTGATCAAGTTCAAGGATGCGGAGCTGGAGGCACCGGCGGGGCGTGGGCGTACAGTCGACATCCTGGCGCACGCGACCATCTCCGGGCGTCGTCATTCCTTCGTGTGCGAGGTGAAGTCCATCGGGCAGCCACGTCATGTGCGAATGGCGTTGCCGGAGTTGCGTGACTCCGTTGCCCGTTTTGGGAAGGCGGCGACGCCGATTTTGATTGCACCCTATCTGTCGCCGGAGGCGCAGGCGTTGTGCCGCGAGCAGGAGGTCGGTTTTCTCGACCTAGAAGGTAATGCCCGGTTGGTGTTCGATGGCGTTTTCATCGAGCGTCTTGTCGCCAGCAAGCCGCGGGCGGAGCGACGGGAGATCAAGTCCCTCTTCAAGCCGAGATCGGCGCTGGTCTTGCGCGTGATGCTGCGCGCCCCCGAGCGCACCTGGCGCGTCGCCGAGCTGGCCGAGGCTGCAGGCGTGAGCTTCGGCCATATCAGCAACGTTCGCAAAGCCCTGCTCGCTCGGGAATGGGCGCAGGTTGCGCCGGAAGGCATGTCTTTGACCAAACCCGATGCGCTACTTGATGCCTGGCGCGACGCTTACGAGCCGCCGGCCGGGCAGCGGCTGGGTTTCTATACGACGCTGCACGGCGGCGCCTTCGACGAAGCCGCGCGCAAAACACTTTGCGCTGGCGCAAACGACGGGCAAGCGATCTTTGCGTCATTTTCAGCCGCGCATTGGCTTGCGCCTTACGGCCGGATCAGCACTCAGTACTTCTACGCGGACGATACCGGCCTGAAGCGCCTGCGCGACGCCTTGAACCTTTCGGAAGCCCAAAAAGGGGAAAACGTGGTGGTCGCGCTGCCTAAGGATGCAGGAATCTTCCGGGATACCGTGGAGCCGGCTCGGGGAATTGTCTGCACAAGTCCAGTGCAGACCTATCTTGACCTCGGCGTGGCCGGGGAGCGCGGCCGGGAGGCCGCCGATCACTTGCGGCAAGAGAAGCTGAGATGGCGCCACTGACTCCCGGCGAACCGCAGTCCGCCGCCGATTATGATGATCGCACGACAGCGGCGGTTAAGAAAGTACTGCTCGAGATCGGGCAGATCCTCGGCAGCTTTCAAGGCAAGTTCGCCGTAATCGGTGGGGCCGTACCCTGGCTGCTGCTGGACGAGGAGGACATGCCGCATGTCGGCACCCTCGATATCGATCTCGGTCTGGACGCGGAAGCGCTCGGCGATGGCGAATATGCCACGCTTGTCGGTGCCTTGATGGGGAATGGATATCAGCAGCGCCGGGAACTTCGTCGTTTCCAGCTCGTGCGCCAAGTTGCAGCCGCGGATGGTGGTCCGGCGATTGACGTTATCGTGGATTTCCTGATGCCGCTAGACGCGGAGATCGTCAAGAACGTCCCGCCGTTGATTAGCCAGTTTGCCGTACAAAGGGCATCCGGCGCGGACCTCGCCTTGCGCTTTTACCAGATGGTCGCGATCGAAGGGGCTATGCCCGAGGGCGGCCGAAACCGCGTCGAGATCGCGGTGTGCTCTATCC
>Ga0335075_10005963_pt1 | contig 18823 bp, 14 predicted proteins | sample Lox_Sample_24_FD_206723 | JGI IMG/M metagenome (GOLD analysis project Ga0335075, IMG submission 206723) | Soil microbial communities from Loxahatchee National Wildlife Refuge, Florida, United States - Lox_Sample_2.4 | ecosystem: Environmental > Terrestrial > Soil > Wetlands | place: USA... | reverse complement strand
CCGCATCGCCTATTCGTGCATCAACTACAAGGATGCGCTCGCGGTGACCGGCAAGGCGCCCATCGTGCGAGGCGCGGTGCGCACCGCGGGGATCGATCTGTCCGGCGTGGTCGAGAGCGGCGGAGACTCGCATTTCGCGCCGGGCGAGCGGGTGCTCGTGACCGGCAGCAACATCGGGGAGTCGCTCGACGGCGGCTTCGCCCAGTTCGCCCGCGTCCCCGCGCAGGCGGTGGTTCCCTTGCCGCCCGCGCTCAGCCTGTTCGATGCCATGGTGCTCGGGACGGCGGGCTTCACCGCAGCCATGGCGGTGTGGCGCATGCAGCAGAACCATCAGGTCGCCGATCACGGCGCGATCGCGGTGACCGGTCCCACCGGCGGGGTGGGCAGCATCGCCCTCGCCATCCTCAAGCAAGCGGGCTTCGCCACTGCCGCCATCACCGGCAAGGCGGACGCTGCGGATTACTTGCAGCGCATGGGCGCCGACGAGGTGGTGAATCGGCACGCACTCGATCTCGGCAGCAAGCCTCTCGAGAGCGCACGATGGGGCGGTGCGGTCGACAACCTCGGCGGCAGGACGCTTGCCTACCTGATGCGCACCGTGCGGCCATGGGGCAACATCGCATGCATCGGACTCGCCGAATCGGCCAGCTTCGAGGCGACGGTGATGCCGTTGATCCTGCGCGGCGTGAGCCTGCTCGGAATACATTCCGGGGAGGTGCCGCGCAACTGGCGCCTGACCCTGTGGCAAAAGCTCGCCGCGGAGTGGCGCCTCGAGTCTCTCGGCGATCGGCTGGTGCGCGATGTCATCGATCTCGAGCGCATACCCGAGATGTGCGCCGAGCTCATCGCCGGCCGTGCGCTCGGCCGCTACGTGGTGCGCATCGGCGGGGATCTCTAGGCGCGATGAGCCTTGCCGATGGGCTCAGAGAGCCTCGTCTCCCGCGGCTTTCTGCAGCAGCGGCACGACCGCGGCGAGGTTGGCGGCCAGGGCTGCGGGCAGGTCGTGGCGGCCGATGATGTACTGCGGATCGTTGTAGGCAAGCCAGCTCTTGCCATCGGCGTCCTCCCAGGCGAGGGCCTTGAGGGGCAGGTCGAGGCCGGCGGCCGGCGCCGTTACCATGAGCGGCGTGCCGGCTTTCGGATTGCCGAAAATCAACATCTGCTCGGGACGCATGCTAAGTCCCGCCCGCGCGGCATCGCCGCTGAAATCGATGTGCGCGAACACCATGATGCCGCGCGCCTGCAATAGCGACTCGAGCCGCTGCAGGGTGGCGGCCGCCGGATGTCGCGATGCGACCGTCACGATCCCGTTTTTGAGATTCGACATGCGCTTTCTCCTTCGGGCCTGATTCAATCACGCGGCTGGGCAAGAATGAAGTGGCTCGCCTTCGGCTCGCCGCCGATGTTGAACCGCCGCACGGCCGCCTCGAGCTCGCGGTCCGCCTTGGTTATACGCCGATGCAGGCGCAAGTGCTCGATCCAGGAGTCGGTCATGAACGTCTCCACGAAGCGGCCCTCGTCGGCGGGGTCTTCGAACAGGCCGACGTCGTAGGCGCCGTCTCGGTGCAGCCGCCGCGCGTACGGTGCCATGGCCCGCAAGAACTGCTCGCGGTGGCGCGGGTCGATGCGATATTCGACCATCACCAGCACCGGACCTCGATCCGGATCGACGTCTCGCGTGGTGATCGGCTCGGGCCAGTGCATCGACGGCGTCCAGTCGACGGCCGCGCCGGTCTGGAGCTTCCAGCGCCAGGTGAGCGCAATGGCGACCAGGGCGCCCGCGGCGGCAGCGTACAAGGCGATCGGTAGACCCGTGATACTCGCCATTTCGCCCCAGATCAGGCTCCCCAGGCTCAAGGAGCCGAACATGACGGTGACGTACATGGCGAGCCCTCGCCCGCGAACCCATTCCGGAAGCGCGACTTGCGCCGATACGTTGAGGCTCGCCACCGCCGCGATCCACGAGGCGCCCGCGATCAGGCTCGCCGCGAGGGCGATGACGGCGCTGTGCGCCGCGCCAAAAAGCGCCGTCGCGACGGCGGTTGCAACCGTTGCCGCGGCCACCAGCGCGTCGGCGCCCAACCGCGTGCGAAGCGGCCGCAGCAGAAAGGCGCCGCCCACGGCTGCCGCGCCGATGACGCCGAGCACCAGGCCGTAGAGCGTGGGGGTTCCCGCGATCCGGGTGCGCACCACCAGCGGCAAGAGCCCCCAGTAAGCGCTCGCGAACAGAAAGAAGCCGACCGCGCGGATCAGGGTCGCGCGCAGATGCGCGTTGTAGCGGGCGTGCCGCAGGCCGGCTCGCAGGGCGCTCACAAAGCCCTCCGGGGGCAACGGCGAGACGCTCGGCGTGGGCCTGCGCCAGCGCACCAGGGCCGCGATGACCCCCAGGTTGCTGAAGGCGTTGAACCAGAAAGGCGCCCCGATGCCGAGCGTCGCGGCCATGACGCCGCCGAGCGCCGGGCCCACGGCACGGCTCACGTTGATGCCGACGCTGTTTGCCGCAATGGCGCTCGTCAGCTCCGGCTTCGGCACGAGCTGCGGGACGACCGCCTGCCAGGCGGGCGCGGTGACGGCCGAGGCCGCGGTCACGACGAAGGTGAACAGCAGCAGGCTGCCCGGCGTGATCAGGTGCAGCCACACGAGCGCGGCGAATGCGGTCGAGGTGAGGGTCACGGCGCTCTCGCCCCAGATGAGAAAGAGGCGCCGATCGACGATGTCCACCAGGGCGCCGGCCGGCAGGGCGAACAGGAACATCGGCAGGTTGTTCGCCACCTGCACCAGCGATACCGTGAGCGGATCGGGATCGAGGCTGGTCATGAGCCAGGCGGAGGCGACGCTGTACATCCAGCCGCCGATGTTCGACACCACCGTCGCGCTCCAGATGACGGCGAACAAGCGGTGCCGGAATGGCGCCCAAGCGGCGATGCGCGGCGGCGAGACGGCGGGCCTCTCGCGGGATTCAGCGCTGCTCATGCCCTCGACCATGCCCCAAAAGTCTCATCCTACCTCAAGGATCGCGGGCAGGGTCCGCGCGCCCCGCGGCGGCCGTTTGGCGCTGACCGAGCACGGGCCCGGCGCAGCGGCTAGTTCGGCTCCAGGTAGGCGAGAATCCGCAGGCTCTTCGGATCGAACACGGCGAGCAGGGGGCGCGCGCGGCCGGTCAGGGCGAGGCCGTTGGCCTGATCGGGAGAGAACCCGGCCGCCGCCATGCGCCGCCTGAGGAGCTTCTTCTCCGCGCCCGTGAAGAATTTGATGTCGTCGATGCGCTTGAGCTGCGTGCGCAGATCGAAAGCTCCGTCGGCCCAGGGCCGGTAGTACTGCGGTCGGGCGGTGACGTCAAACCCCCCCTGGATCGCCGACTGCATGATCTTGGCGGCATCCTCGGTGTTCTTCGGCAGCGGGGCCCACACCCAGCGCGGCAGGCTGTACCAGTGCGGCGCGAGCGCGGCGTTGTGCGCGCGCGCCAGCTCGGGCGAGCCCGGCTCGAAGTCATACGCCTGCACGATCGACAGGCAGTTCTCGGAGAAGGCGTAATAGAGAGGCCGCCCGTTCCACAGGGAGGTCGCGCCATAGCCGAGCGCCGCCAGTTGCACCGCGACGATCATGGCGATGTCCCGGGCGAGCTCGCGGCGCGGTTTCCTCGGGCTCGCGATGATCAGCGTGAGCAGCGGGCCAAGGACCACATCGACCCCGACCAGCACGGCGATCACGTGCGGTACGTCGGCCAGGTACCAGCCGGGCCAGTGATACCACCAAAGGTACAGCGCCCCGAGGGTGAGGCTGAGCGCGCTGGCGCTGCCGAGCAGGTGCAATCCGAAGGCCTTGAGCCTGAATCTCATATCTTGGCACTCGATGGGTCGTCCGCGACAGGCGCTATTGTTCACAAGATTGGCACCCGGCAAAAGTGCCCGCAGCAGGGCTCGGCGCAAAGTGCCGAGGCGGTCACAGTGCGTCGCGGCGCCCGGGAGGGCCCCCCCGCGGGCCGGGCTCCCCCCGGCCGCCGCGTACCGCGACCCGCTTGATACTCAACGTGTGTTGAAATAACATTCAACGACCGTTCAAGCGATGGCTTCGCGCGGCGGCAAAGAACTACAGCCTATTCGGGGGACGCACTCATGATACGCAGCTTCTGCTTGACCTTGCTCGGCCTGGCGGCGATGGGCGCCGCCGTTGCTCAGGATGCCGCGACCGCCGGCGGCACGCACAGTGCCGGGGCGCTGCAAGAGGTCGTGGTCACGGCGCGGCGCTTTTCCGAGGATGTGCAGAACGTGCCGATCGCGGTGACCGCCATCGGCGCCTCGACCCTGGAGAGGCAGGACGTCACGAATCTCGAAGACCTCAACAGCTTCGTGCCGAACTTCAAGATCTCCGCCGACCGCGCCACCAGCAGCACCATCAACGTCTACATCCGCGGCGTGGGGCAGAGTGACCCGCTGTGGGGCAACGAGCCCGGGGTGGGCGTGTATATCGACGATGTGTACCTGGCGCGGCCGCAGACCGCGCTGCTCGACGTGATCGACGTCCAGGACATCGAGATCCTGCGCGGTCCGCAGGGCACCCTCTACGGCAAGAACACCATCGCCGGTGCGATCAAGTACGACACGCGCGACATCGTCGGGCCCGCGACCTTGACGGCGTCGGTGACCGGCGGCAACTACGGCGAGCACGATGAGAAGCTCAATTTCTCCACCCCCGTGATCGACGAGCACGTCTACTTCGGCATCGCCCTCGCGGACCTGCAGCACAGCGGTTACGGCCACGTGGTCGCCCAGCCGGGCGCTCCGCCGAGCCCGTACGTCGGCCAGGATGTGTCGAACAAGGACGTGCAGGCGGGGCGCGCCAATCTGACCATCAAGTGGGGGGAGAGCTCCAAGCTCAGGATCACCGCCGACGATACGCTCGATAATTCCAATGCCTCGGGCGGCCAGCGGCTCAACGATTATCTGGCGCCGCAGCTGGGCAATCCGTTCGACATGTATGACGACATGCCGGTCAACCGGGATTTCTCCCACCGCAGCGGCGAATCGGCCACCTACACCCAGAACCTGACCGATCAGCTCGCCTTGAAGGTCGTCGGCGCCTATATCGAGGGCAGGAGCCAGCAGTTCATCAATTTCGCCGAGCTCGACCAGAACCTGTTCGAGGTGCCGGGCTATTACCACGATCAACAGTCCTCGGGCGAGGCGCAGCTCACCTTCAGGAACGAGATGGTCAACGCCGTGGGCGGCGTGTTCTACATGGACAGCACCGCCTGCGGGTCCTATAACGCATCCATCGGCACCTTGAGCGGCACGCTGCCGCCCACCATCGCTCCCGACCTCGGGCTCTACATCACCGAGCTCGTCGAAGGCTGTGTGCTCACGAAGAGCTCGGCGGTCTACGGCGACTCTTCGTGGAAGCTCACCGACAAGCTGGATCTCGACGCGGGCATACGCTGGAACGAGGACGACAAGACCGCTCACGTGTACCAGAACGATTACACCAGCTTCGCGCCGACGCAATTGCTGCCCGGCCAGCAGCTCTTCAACCCCGGGGCGGCGCCGGCCGGATTCTTCCCCGACGTGGTGACCGACTACACCGGCAACCGTGCATTCGTGAACATCACGCCGCGCCTGGGCGTCGATTATCACTTCACCGACCATGTGATGGGCTACCTGACCTACAGCCGCGGCTTCAAGAGCGGCGGATTCGACATGCGCGGCAACGCGGCCGTCTACCCGCAGACCGAGGGCGGTTACGCGTCGGAGACCGCGGACAGCTATGAGCTCGGGATCAAGACCACCTTGCTCGATGACACGCTGCTGTTCGACATGGACGTGTTCTACAACCCGTACCGAAACGCGCAGATCCCCGTGCAGGAATTCGTCACCTACAACGGCGCGCCGACGAATCTCACCGCCGAGCTCAATGCCGGCAAGCAGATCAACCAGGGCGTCGAGATCGAGTCGGTGTGGCGGCCGACCAAGCCCCTGACCCTCGGACTGAACGTCGGGTATCTGGATTCCTATTACAAGGACTTTCTGATCCCCTGCAACGTGTTCACGCTCACGCCGGGATGCGGCGGCAGCGCCTCGACGGTCAACGTCGCCGACGCGAATCGGCCGATCAACGCGCCGGCCTGGACCGCATCCGGAAACGGCACCTACACCTGGGATCTGGCCGCGGGCTCACTGCTCGCCCGCTTGGGCTACGACTGGCGCAGCTTCACCAAGGTTGCTGCCACGTTCCAGAGTCCGACCGACCAGCCCGCCTACGGTCTGCTCAATGGCGGCCTCGCCTTCACCACGACCGGTGGCGCATGGCGCTTCTCCATCGACGGCAAGAACCTGACCAACCGCTACTACCGCGTCGCCGGCTACGACTTCTTGGGTCCGCCGATCGGGCCCGCCAACTCCTACATCGGCGGGGTCAGCCAGATCGGCTATTATGGCCCGCCGCGGACCTACAGCGGCACGGTGACCTATCACTTCTGACATGACCACCCCGGACATGGCGGCGGATCACCTCTACCGCAGCGCCGACGGCCTGAACCTTTATTGTCGGGTGTATCCGGCGCGCACTGCGGGCGCTCTGCCGGTGCTGTGTCTGCCCGGGTTGACCCGCAACAGCCGCGATTTCGCCGCGCTGGCTCGGCACCTGCAGCCGCAGCATGAGGTGCTGGCGGCGGATCTGCGCGGTCGGGGACGCTCGGACTGGGACCCCGATCCCGCTCGCTACCAGCTGCCGACCTACGTGCAGGACATGTGGGCCCTGCTGCAATCGCGCTGCGCGGCGCGCGTGGTGGTGATCGGCACCTCGCTCGGCGCCTTGATGGCGATGGTGATGGCGGCTCTGCAGCCCGCCCGGATCGCCGCGGTGGTACTGAACGATGCGGGGCCGGAGCTCGACCCCGCGGGCGTGCGCCGCATCGCGGCCTATGCCGGCAAGCTCCCGCCGGTGTCCAGCTGGGCGCAAGCCGCGGCGCAGACCAAGAGCGTGTACGCGGCGGCGCTGCCCGGACTGAGCGATGCCGAGTGGCTCGAGTATGCCCGGCGCGGCTATCGCGAAGATGCGCGGGGCGTCCCCGTGCCCGACATGGACCCGGCGATCAGCAAGGCTTTCAGCACGCCGTCGGCTGCGCCCGTGGATCTCTGGCCGCTGTTCGCGCAGCTCGGGTCGATGCCGATGCTCGTGATCCGCGGCGCGCACTCCGACATCCTGAGCGCCGCGACGCTCGAGCGGATGGCGCGCGAGAAGCCCGATCTGATGCGAGTCAGCGTCGAGAACCGGGGGCACACGCCGCTCCTCGATGAGCCGCAATGCCTGTCGGCGATCGATCTGTTCCTCGCGCAGCATGGCCGCGCATGATCCGGACTGCGCCCGGGCTGCCCTTGCAGGGCAAGGTCGCCCTGGTCACGGGTGCGGCCGGCGGCATCGGCCGAGAGATCGCGCGCGCCTTCGCGCGCGCCGGTGCGAAGCTCGCGGTGGCCGATCTCGACCGAGCGGGCGCCGAGGCGGTTGCGCTCGCTCTGGTGCGCGAGGGAGCCGAGGCGATCGGCCTCGGAGTCGACGTGGCCGAGGAGAGTGAGGTCGATGAGTCGATGGCCAGGGTCATCGCGACCTTCGGACGCCTCGATGTGCTGGTGAGCAATGCAGGCATTCAGATCGTCGCGCCGCTCGAGCAGTTCGAGCTGGCCGACTGGAGGCGCGTGCTCGCCGTGCATCTCGACGGCGCTTTCCTCTGCACCCGCGCGGCGCTCAGACACATGTATGCGCAGAAGAGCGGCTGCATCGTGTACATGGGCTCGGTGCATTCGCATGAAGCCTCGCTCCTCAAGGCCCCGTACGTCACGGCCAAGCACGGGCTCATGGGCTTGACCCGGGTCGTGGCGAAGGAGGGCGCCAAGCACGGGGTGCGCGCCAACATCGTCTGTCCCGGGTTCGTCCGCACGCCGCTGGTCGACAAGCAAATCCCCGAGCAGGCGCAGGCGCTCGGCATCTCGCAGGCGGCCGTCATTCGCGAGGTCATGCTCAAGGAGACGCTCGACGGGGAGTTCACGACGGTCGAGGAGGTCGCGCAGGCGGTGCTGTTCTTCGCCTCCTTCGCCTCCGGCGCGCTCACCGGACAGTCCTTGACGGTGAGCCACGGCTGGTCGATGCGGTGACTGCTCGCTCCGTGCGCGCGCCGAGCCGCCGGGCGGCTCAGGTGGTGCGCACGCGCGCCAGCGCGGCGCGCCAGCCGGCGATATCGGCCTCGCGCGAGGGTACGGAGCGCGGCTCGCAGCGCGCATCCGGCCGCGCGAGCCGCGCGATGTCCTGCAAGGATCCGTACATGCCGCAGCCGAGCCCCGCGAGGCAGGCCGCGCCGAAGGCGGTCGACTCGCTGATCCGCGGGCGCTCGATCGGCACACCCAGGACGTCGGCGAGTCGCTGCATGAAAAGTCCGTTCATGGCCATGCCGCCGTCGATCTTGAGCGCGGCGGGCCGGATACCGTCCGCAGCCATCGCCTCGAGCAGATCGTAGGTCTGGTAAACCACGCAGTCGAGCGCCGCCCTGGCGATCTCGGCGCGGCTCGAGGCGCGCGTGAGCCCGATGAGCGCGCCGCGTGCACCCGCATCCCAGTACGGGGCGCCGAGTCCCGTGAAGGCGGGCACCAGATAGACCCCGCCGCTGTCGTTCACGGATGCGGCGAGCGCTTCCACGTCCGGCGCGCGCGAGATGATTCCCAGGCCGTCGCGCAGCCACTGGATCGCGGTGCCTGCGGACAGGATGGAGCCCTCGAGGGCGTAGGTGGTTTCTCCTGCCAACCGGTAGGCGATGGTGCCGAGCAGGCGGCTCTTCGAGCTCACCAGCTGCCGGGCCGTGTTGAGCACCAGAAAGGCGCCGGTGCCGTAGGTGCTCTTCATCTCCCCGGCCGCGAAGCAGCCCTGTCCCACGAGGGCGGCTTGCTGGTCGCCGGCGATGCCGCGGATGGGCAGCGCCGTCCCGAGAACGCTCTTCTCGGCGTGGCCAAAGTCGCCGGCGCAATCACGAACCTCGGGCAGGCAGGCGCGCGGGACGTCGAACATCTCGCACAGCGCCTCGTCCCAGCAGCCCTTGCGGATGTCATAGAGCGCCGTGCGGCTGGCGTTGGTGGCATCGGTCGCGTGCAGCCGTCCCCCGCTGAGCCTCCACAGCAGGTAGCTGTCCACGGTCCCGAATGCGATGCGCCCGGCCTTGGCATCCTCGCGCGCCCCGGGCACGCGATCCAGGATCCAGGCGATCTTGGTCGCCGAGAAATAGGGGTCGAACAGCAGGCCGGTCTTGCGCCGCAGCTCATCCTGCGCCGCTGGGCTCGAGCGCTGCAATTCGGCGCAGCGTGCGGCGGTGCGCCGATCCTGCCAGACGATGGCGTTGTAGATGGGCGCCCCGCTCCTGCGGTCCCACAACACCGTGGTCTCGCGCTGGTTGGTGATGCCGAGGGCGGCCACCGAGAATGCCTGCTCGGTGAGCCGCTGCAGTGCGCGGCGGCCGGTGGACAGCACGGTCGCCCAGATGACCTCGGCGTCGTGCTCGACCCAGCCGGCAGCCGGATAGATCTGCTCGAACGATTGCTGCTCGAGGGCGAGCATCTCGCCGCCCGCGGAGAAACCGATGGCACGGCTCGAGCTCGTGCCTTGATCGATCGCGAGCAGAACATCCTCGGCCACGGCAATGCCCCCCACGGACCGGGGCGCCACGCCCGCTACCGGCCCGTCCGCAATGCTAACATCCGCCGCGCGTACCTTCTCGGGAGCTCATATGCAGGGCGTTCGGCCGCTCGCGCGAATTCTGGGACTCGGCTTCGGACTGGCGCTGGTGTTCGGCGCCACGGTGGGCGTCGGCATCCTGCGCTTGCCCGGAACCCTGGCGGCGACGCTCGGCGATGCCCGCCTGATCGTGCTTTTCTGGGTGCTCGGCGGTGTCTACTCGCTGCTCGGGGCGGTCTCCGTGGCCGAGCTTGCGGCCATGCTGCCGCAAGCCGGAGGCTTCTACGTGTATGCGCGCCGCGCCTTCGGGGGCGGTGCGGGGTTCATGATCGGCTGGAGCGATTGGATCAACAACGTGTCCGCGCTCGCCTACGGCTCGATCGCCGCCATGACCTTCCTTGCCGCGCTGTGGCCGGCGAGCGCATCCCACGCACGATCGGGCGCGATCCTCATCATTGCCGCCTTCACGGCGCTGCACTGGGTGGGCCTGAAGCTCGGCAGCACGCTCACGCGCATCATCAGCGTCTCGATCGGACTGATGCTGCTGATCCTGGCGGGCGCCTGCTTGCTGTCCCGGTCCGCTCCGGCATCCGCCCTGCCCTCGCCCGCGAGCGCCGCGTCGCTTCCGCTGCTCTCGCTCGGCATGGTGGCTGCGCTGGTGAGCGCCATGCGCGCGGTGCTTCTCACCTACGATGGGTGGTATTCGCCGATCTACCTCGCCGAGGAGAGCACCGATCCCGGCCGCACGCTGCCGCGGGCGCTGATCGGCGGGACGCTCGTGCTGATCGCACTGTACGTCCTGATCAACGTCGCGCTGCTCAAGGTGCTGCCGCTCTCCGTGCTGGCGGCCTCGGACCTGCCGGCGGCCGCCGCGGCGCGCATGGTATTTCCGCGCGGCGGGGCGCAGCTCGTCACCGTCATCGCTCTGCTCACCGTGTTGAGCCTCATCAATGCGACGCTCCTCATGACACCGCGCGTGCTGCTCGCCATCGGGCGCGACGGGCTGTTCACGGCCAGGGCCGCGGCGGTGAGCGCCGGCGGTACGCCGAGGCCCGCGCTCGTCCTGTCGAGCGCCGCCGCCATCGCCCTCATCCTCACCGGCACCTTCGATCAGATCATCGCGCTCGCCGCCGTGTTGTTCCTCATCAACTACATCTCGGCGTACATGGCGCTGTTCGTGCTGCGGCGGCGCGAGCCCGCGCTGCCGCGGCCCTATCGGGCGTGGGGCTATCCGTTCACCACGGGCATCGTGTGCATCGGCTGCGTGCTCGCGCTCGCCGCCGCCGTCGCCCAGGATCTGCGCTCCGGCGTCGCGGCGGCGCTCCTGCTGGCGGCGTGCGTGCCGGTATATGCGTGGATCGCCCGGCGCAGGCGGCTGCGAGGGCCGACGCCCGCCGTCGAGCTGCTGTGAGCGGGACACCGCCCCATCGAGCGGGCCGCGCGCGCTCAGTCGAAATCGGTGGACAGCGCGGGGTCGAGGGCGTGCTCGAACATGCGCTCGATCTGGGCGGGCGTCGTGCGCCCGAGCGACAGCGGCGGCAAGGCATGGCGCGGGAAGAACGCCGCTGCGCTGGTCTCGATGCTCGCGCGCGGCGCCCCGCCCGTGAGCTCGCAGATGAAGAACAGCTTGTAGATGGAATCCAGATGATGCCCGCGATTGCGCCGTCGATAGTCGTACACCGCGGCCAGCTTCAGCACGCGCGCCTGGTAGCCCGACTCCTCGGCGACTTCTCGGACCGCGCTTTGCGCGGGTGTCTCGTTGACGTCGGCCCAGCCGCCCGGCAGCGTCCACGCCCCGTCGCTCACTTCGCGCACCAGCAGCACGCCCTCATCGCGGAACGCCGCGGCGCGCACGTCGACCTTGGGGGTCGCATAGCCGCAATCGCGACGAAACTCCTCGAGCAGCGCCGTCGCGGCATGGCCGGAGCCCTGCGCGATGAGCGCAGCCGACAATTCGCGGACTCGCTCGAAGCGCTGGCGGTCGTAAGGATCGCGGGTGAAGGTGAGTCCGATCTGGGCGATGGCTCGCAGCTCCCGGCCGATCGCCAGCCAGGCGGGCTCATCGTCCGCCCCCTTGCGCGCGCCATCCTGCGAGTCCCCGGCCGTCACGCCGCCGCCGCCGCGGCGCAGGTCGAGTCGAGCAGCAGCTCGCCGGCGGACTGCGTGCTCGCCAGCATGAGAAATCCCGGTCCCTTCCCGGGGCATGCCACGATCAGGGTGTAATCGGCCAAGGTCCCACCCGACCCGGGCATGTGCTCGGCGAGCAGCTTGAACGGGTCGCGATGCTCGAGATCTTGCGGGACCTTCCGGACGTAGTACTCGGCGCGCCCGATCGCAATCGACATCCAGGCAGCGGTGATGCGCGCCGAATCGCGCTCGAGCGCCCGCAGCACGTCGCGGCGCAGGCATTCGATGTGGATGTGCAGCTGATCCTGGCTGCGCGCGTGCGGCGGGTTCACCGCAAGACCGACCAGGCTGTCGGCAATGGGGTGGCCCACGACCGCCGCCAGCCGCACACGCTCCTTCCAGGCCTCCCAGAAATAGTTCTCCGCGCCGGGCTCGAGCAGCGCCGGGCTCTCGATGCCGGAGATGCTGCGCGTGGGTATCAGCAGAAAATGGGCGCCGCCTTTGCGGTCGGCCAGCACGGCATAGCCGCGCGGCGCGTCCTCGACGCGTAGCTCCTCGCACGGCGCAGCACTGTGCTGCTCGCGCCAGTGGCGCAAGCATTGGTCCTGGACGATCTGTCGCAGCGCATCCCGATTGGCGCCCGCGGCCGGCCCCGCGCACAGCAGCACGGCGCAGCCCCCGGCCGCGAGCAGCGCCGCCCACCCGCGGCAGATACTCACCACCGCGCGCACCACTTCAGGAGCGCGGGACGGCGCGCGCTCGAAGCGCCGCCCTAGAGCGGCTCGGCCTCGGGGACGGGACGCAGCGCCCGGGAGAGGGGGATCCGAACGTCCAGTACGCCGCCGCCGGCAGAGCCGGAGAGTTCGAACGTGCCGCCGAGCGCCCGGACGCGGTGGCGCATGGAGGCGAGAACGTGAATGCCGCTCGGCGAGTGTGCACTGGTGACTCCTTTGCCGTCATCCTTGATGCGAAAGACCAGTGTATCCTCATCGATATCGAGCATCACGTCCACGGTCTTCGCGCCGGAATGTCTGATGAGGTTGGCGAACGCCTCCTGCGCGATGCGAAACAGCGCGATGGCGGCGTCGGACGTCAATTTCGGCTCTTCGTCCGGAAAGTACTCGTTGCACGCGAGCCCGGCGCGGCTGCAGGTCTCCTTCAATTGCCAGCGCAGCGCGGCGATGAACCCCACGTTGTCGAGCAGCGTCGGGCGCAGCTCCTCGATGATGCGGCGCTTCAGGTCGATGGCGGCCGAGAGGTTCTGCTGTACGCGGTTGAGCCGCTGCTTCAGGTCCATCTCGGCGGTGCCCAGATGCTGCTCGGTCCAGGAGATGTCCATGCGCGCACCGACCAGCAGGCCGCCGAGCTCGTCGTGCAGCTCGCGCGCGAGGCTCGCCTTCTCGCGCTCGGCCACGCTTTGCAGATGGGTCGACAGCTCGACCAGCTCGCGCGTGCGCTCCTCGACCTGGCGCTCGAGCTCGAGCTTCTGGTTGCGCAGCTCCTCGGTTTGCCGTGCCCGGCGGTGCAGATACTGATAGATCAGGCACGCCGCGATCACCACCAGCAGGATGTTGGCAAGCACGGCGACGGTCGCGAGCGAAAGGCTCATGAGCCGTACCGGTAGGTGGGGTTGTCCATGAGAGAATGTTCGCTGCTGCGTCGGTACAGGATTCAATCTCTGCGGAAAATGCCAAAAAAGCAAGTCAGTATAATCCTACGTGTCGCGAGCTCGCCCGCGGCCGCGGCCGGCTGAGCCGCGGCCCTGTTTTGACGCCGCATGCTCATCGCACGCCTCGACAGAGTCTCGTTGCGCTTCGGCTCGAGCCCGCTGCTCGAGGCGGCCGACATGCAGATCGCGAAGGGCGAGCGTGTCTGCCTCCTGGGACGCAACGGCGCCGGCAAATCCTCCCTCCTCAAGCTCGTGAGCCGCGAGCTGATGCCCGATGCGGGCGAGGTCTGGGTGCGGCCCGGCGCGAGAACGGCGAGTCTCGCTCAGGAGGTCGCGGCGGCGAGCGATGCGAGCGTGCACTCGATCGTGCGCCAGGGACTCGAGCCCGCGAGTCCCGATGAGGAATGGCGGGCGGCGCTCGAGCTCGAGCAGGTCATCGCGCGCCTCGGGCTCGATGCGCAGGCATCGATGTCGGCATTGTCGGGCGGCTGGCGCCGGCGCGTCATGCTGGGCCGAGCGCTGGTCAGACGCCCGGACCTGCTGCTGCTGGACGAGCCGACCAACCATCTGGACATCGAGGCGATCACCTGGCTCGAGCAGAGGATGCTCGAATTCGAGGGCGCGCTGCTGTTCGTCAGCCACGACCGCGCCTTCATCCGGCGATTGGCCACGCGCATCGTGGATCTCGACCGCGGGCAGCTGAAGACCTGGCCGGGAGGCTACGATGATTATGTGCTGCAGAAGCGGGCGGCACTCGATGTGGAGGCGCGGCAGGCGGCCCTGTTCGACAAGCGGCTCGCCCAGGAGGAGGCCTGGATTCGCCAGGGCGTCGAGGCGCGGCGCACCCGCAACGAGGGACGCGTGCGCGCGCTCGAGCGGCTGCGCATCGAGCGGCGCGAGCGGCGTGAGCCCCTCGCACGGGCCGGCATCAAGGTCCGGGACGCAGCGCCGTCCGGCAAGCTCGTGTTCGAGGCCCGCGACGTGGCGTTCGATTTTGGCGGCGCGAGCATCATCGCCGGCTTCTCCGCGCGCATCATGCGCGGCGATCGGATCGGCATCGTCGGCGCCAACGGATGCGGCAAGACCACCTTGATCAAGCTGCTGGTGGGCGAGCTCGAGCCCACGCGCGGCTCGATCCAGCGCGGCACCTCGCTCGAGACCGCCTATTTCGACCAGCAGCGCGAGACGCTGGATCCATCGGCCTCGCTCATGGACAACGTGACGGGCGGCAGCGGCGAGATGCTCGGCATCGACGGGCGCACGCGGCACGTGTCGGGGTATCTGCGCGATTTTCTGTTTCCGCCCGAGCGCCTGCGTGCTCCCGTGAGCATGCTCTCCGGCGGAGAGCGCAATCGCCTGCTGCTCGCGAAGCTGTTCGCGCGGCCGAGCAACCTGCTGATCATGGATGAGCCGACCAACGACCTCGATGCCGAGACGCTCGATCTCATGGAAGAGCGCGTTGCCGAGTATTCGGGCACGCTATTGCTGGTGAGCCACGACCGGGCGTTCCTCGACAACGTCGTCACCAGCACGCTCGTATTCGAAGATCGCGGGCGCATCGACGAGTACGTCGGCGGCTACACCGACTCGATGCGCCAGCGCGCGGCGCGCGGCGACAGGAGCGCCGCGGTCCGGCCCGCCGCCGCGGCGTCCGCCGCCACGCCGCCCGAGGCCGCGCCGCCCGAGGCCGCGAAGGCGCGCAAGCGCTCGTACAAGGAGCAGCGCGAGCTCGAGGCGCTGCCCGCCGCCATCGAGCGGCTCGAGGCCGAGCAGGCGGCGCTGCAGTCATCGCTCAGCAATCCCGCGCTGTTCCGGGACCGTCCCACCGAAGCGCGCGCGCTGAGCGAGCGGCTGGGCGAGCTCGACGCGCAGATCGAAAGCGCCTATGCGCGCTGGGACGCGCTGGAGTCGCGCGGGCGCCTCTAGCGGCGCGGGCGGCCGCGACCCATCAGATCGCTCGGGTTCGGGATGGCGCCGCCGGCGCTGTCCGGTATCACCAGCGAGGAGGCCTGCTCGCGCCGCATCTCCTGCAGCTCGCGCACCGTCTGCTGCACGGCCAGCTCCGCCGCCTCGCCGAACTTCGCAATGGCCGCGCTCAAGGTCGTCGCTTCCAGGTCGAAGCTGATGGGCAGCGCGCCCATGGGCGTCATCACCTGGGCCTGACCGACGAACAGCACGGGGCGTGCCGCGTCGGTGGAACCGTCGGCGCTAACCGGCGTCAGGCGCCGGATGGTGCCGACCCTGCGATCGGTGAACGTCTCTTCCCGATAGACCTGCGAGGCGTCCATGGTTGCCTGGCGGCCGTCATTGGCGGAGCTCATGTGCGGATCACCTTTGTGTCGAAGTGCTCGAGGCGTAACCCTAGCAGTTTCCGCGGTACGCTGGCGAGGCCGCGCGCACCGGTCCTGCGCGCGGACCCGCGCGCCGGCGCTTGCTGCGGAGCTGCGCCCCGGCCCCTCGTGCCGACCTGCGCCCCGGTCTGCTAGGCGCCTGCTACGATACGCGGCTTGACACTTTCTCACACAATTCGAAAGGTCCCGACGTGGACCACGCTGTTCGGGATCGCGCTGTTCGGGGTGGCCCTGTTCTGGCTGCATCACGTCATCGCGCAGTATCGGTGGCGCGACATCCTGGCCCACATGCGCGCCATCCAGAGCGCGCAGCTCGGCGCGGCGGTGTTGCTCACCGCGGCGGGGTACGGCTGCCTGACCCTGTACGATGCGCTGGGCCTGCGCTTCGCCGGGGCGCGGGTGCCCTATCCGCGGCTCGCCCTGATCTCGTTCATGGGTTATGCCATCGGCCACAACGTCGGATTCAACACGCTGAGCGGCGGCGCGATCCGGCTGCGGGCGTACTCCGTGCTCGGCCTCACCACCAAGCAGATCGCCACCGTGGTGGCCTTCGGTACGCTGACGTTTTGCCTGGGGGCCGCGGCGCTTCTCGGGCTCTCGCTGCTGTCGCAGACGCCGCTGTCGGCCTCGGTACTGCACCTGCATCGCTCGCTCATCGCTGCGGCAGGTTGCCTGCTGATCGCCGTCGTGGTCGCCTACCTCACGCTCGCTTGCCGCCGCCACGAGCCGCTGCGCTGGCGCCGCATCGTGATCCCGGTCCCGACTCCGCGCATCGCCTTCGCGCAGATCGGGGTGGCGTCGGGCGACTTGCTGTGCGCGGCCGGCGTGCTGTTCGCGCTGCTGCCGGCGCACGCGCACATCGGGTTTGCCGCGTTCGCGGCCATGTTCATCATCGCGATCGCCGCGGGCATCATCAGCAACGTGCCCGGCGGCGTGGGCGTGTTCGAATCGGTGCTGCTGCTGCTGTTTCGCACCATGCCCGCCGATCAGCTCCTCGGCGCCCTGCTCGCCTACCGCATCATCTACTACCTCGTGCCGTTCGCGGCGGCCCTGTGCCTGCTCGGAGCACACGAGTTGTGGGTGCATCGAGGGCCCATGGTGCGCATCGGGCAGCTCGGGCGCACCTGGCTCGGCGCCGTCACGCCGCAGGCGAGCGCCATCCTGGTGTTCCTCGCCGGCGCGGTGCTGCTGCTATCCGGAGAGACTCCCGCCGTCGGCGTTCGTCTCGAGCTGCTGCGCCGGTTCGTGCCGCTGCCCATCCTGGAGCTGTCGCACCTGCTCGGCAGCGCGGTCGGCGTGGGGCTGCTCGTGCTTGCGCACGGCCTGTATCGGCGGCTGGACGCGGCCTGGTATCTGACCATGTGGCTGCTGTGCGCGGGCGTGCTGCTGTCGCTGCTCAAGGGATTCGATTTCGAGGAGGCGATCATCCTCGGCGCGGTGGCCGTCGTGCTCGTCTCGGCGCGCGCGCGCTTTCGCCGCCGCGCCTCGCTCATCGAGCAGCGCTTCTCGGTCTCCTGGGTCGTCGCGGTGCTGCTGGTGCTCGGCGCAGCCGTGTGGCTGGTGCTGTTCGCCTATCGTCATGTGCCCTACAGCAAGGAGCTGTGGTGGGAGTTCGCCTTTCAATCGCCGGCGCCGCGCAGTCTTCGGGCCCTGCTCATGGCCGCCATGACGGCGGCGGCCTACGCCTTGTACCGCCTGCTGCGTCCCTCCAAGCCTGCGATGCTGCCGCCGAGCGAGAGCGATCTCGAGCGGGCCGCGGTGCTCATCCAGAATGCGCACGATGCCACCGCGAACCTCGCGCTGCTCGGCGACAAGAGCCTGCTGTTCAACGCGGATCGCACGGCCTTCATCATGTATCAGGCCTCGGGCAGCAGCTGGGTCTCGATGGGTGATCCGGTCGGCCCCCCGGCGCTGTACGAGCCGCTGGTGTGGACGTTCCTCGAGAATTGCGACGACATGGCGGTCGAGCCGGTGTTCTACCAGATCAAGCCCGACAATTTGCCGCTCTACATCGACCTGGGCCTGACGCTGAGCAAGCTCGGAGAGGAGGCGCGGGTACCGCTCGACACGTTCTCCCTGGACGGCGCGGCGCGAGCGGACCTGCGCCATCCGCACCGCCGTGCGCGCAAGGACGGCGCCGAGTTCGAGATCGTGCCGCGCGCGGCGGCCGGCGCGATCATGCCGCAGCTGCGCGCGGTCTCCGACTCCTGGCTGAGCTCGCGCAATACCGCCGAGAAACGCTTCTCCCTGGGCTATTTCGACGTCGGCTACCTGTCGCATTTCGACATCGCCGTGGTGCGCAGAGCCGGAACCATCGTGGCCTTCGCCAATATCTTTCGAGCGGGCGCCGATACCGAGCTCTCCGCCGATCTCATGCGTTACAGCGATGCCGCCCCGAAGGGCGTGATCGATTTCTTGCTGGTCGAGTGCATGCTGTGGGGCAGGGCGCAGCACTACCAGTGGTTCAGCCTGGGGATGGCCCCGCTCTCGGGCCTGGAGGAGCATGCGCTCGCGCCGGCCTGGCACAAGCTCGGACGCATGGTGCAGCGCTATGGAGAAACCTTCTACCCGTTCGAGGGCCTGCGCAAGTTCAAGGAGAAGTTCTTGCCGGTGTGGCGCCCGCGCTATCTCGCCGCGCCGGGCGGACTCGGACTCGCCGGAGCGCTCCTCGATGTGACTTCGCTGATCTCCGGCGGCGTCAGCAAGGTACTCACCAAGTAGCCATCTCCTGCGTGCCAATTCCGCGTCGATCCTGCCGTCAAAATCGCGCATCTTCGGCAAAATAGCCCAATCGGCCGCGCAGAGGCCCCGCGCAGAGGCCCGCGCAGAGGCCGAAGCGCCGGTGACAGGGTCAGCGGGTCTCCTCGACGCGCGCATTCATGGCCGCGAAGGCCTCGAGGGCGCTCTTGCGCGCAGCTGCGTGCTCTACCAGGGGATGGGGATAAGTCTCGCCGAGGCGCACGCCCGC
>Ga0335075_10005962_pt1 | contig 18825 bp, 13 predicted proteins | sample Lox_Sample_24_FD_206723 | JGI IMG/M metagenome (GOLD analysis project Ga0335075, IMG submission 206723) | Soil microbial communities from Loxahatchee National Wildlife Refuge, Florida, United States - Lox_Sample_2.4 | ecosystem: Environmental > Terrestrial > Soil > Wetlands | place: USA... | reverse complement strand
TTCTGCTCGCCGCTCTCCCCGAGTCCGAGGGCCATCGGGATCATGCCGATGATCATGGCCGTGGCCGTCATGATCACGGGGCGCAGGCGCGTGAAGCCGGCCTCCAGGGCGGCCTCGCGGGCGCTGCTGCCGGCGCTCATCTGCTCGCGCGCGAAGCTGATGACCAGCACGCTGTTCGCGGTCGCCACGCCCATGCACATGATCGCCCCGGTGAGGGCCGGGACGCTCACGGTGGTGTGCGTGAGGAACAGCATCCAGACGATTCCCGCGAGCGCGGCCGGCAGCGCGGTGATGATGATCAGCGGATCGAGCAGCGATTGAAAGTTCACCACGATCAGCATGTACACGAGGATGATCGCGCCGACCAGCCCGAGCAGCAGCCCCCGGAAGGATTGGCGCATGGTCTCGACCTGGCCCTTCAGATGCAGGGTCGAGCCCTTCGGCAGGTCCTTCCTCGCCGCCTCGATCACCTGGTCGAACTGAGTCGCGATGGACCCGAGGTCCGCTCCCTGCACGTTGCCGTAGATGTCGAATGCGGTCTGCGCGTTGTAATGGGTGACCAGCTCGGGGGCGACGCTCCTGTGCATGGTCGAGAAGTTCGCGAGGACCTGCGAGGTGCCGGAGGCTGCCGGTACGGAGCCGACGGTCTGGCTGATCGGCGTGTTGCCGAGGTCATTGAGCGAGCTCATGCGGTATTGCGGAGTCTGCGCGACCACATTGTATTGGGTGCCCGTTCTGGGGTCGATCCAGAAGGACGGGGATGTCTGGAAGCTTCCCGACAGCGAGATGAGCATGTTCGAGGCGACGTTCTCTTGCGTGAGGCCGAGGAGCTGCGCCTTGCTGCGGTCGACGTCGACGTTGATCTGCGGATAGTCATAGGGCTGCTGGATGTGAAGATCCACGGCGCCCGGGATGGCCACGAACCTCGGCAGGAGCTTCTCGATGAACGCACGATTGGCAACCGTGTTCGGCCCGGTCACCTGCACGTCGAGCGGGGAGGGCAGGCCGAAGTTCAGGATCTGGCTGACGATGTCGGCCGGCAGGAACTCGAACTGAGTCGAGGGGTAGGAGGCCGCCAGCTTGAGGCGCAGCTCCCGCTGATAGTCGTAGATCGAGGAATGCTCCTTCGCGAGATTGATGAAGATGTCGGCATCGCCCGGACCCACCGGCGCCGAAGTGCTGTAGGCGAGGTTGATGCCGCTGTACGGCAGCCCCAGATTGTCGACGATCGAGGTGATCTCCCCCGGCCTGATGGTCTCGCGGATGGTCCTCTCCACCTCGTCGCAGAGAATCGCGGTCTGCTCGATGCGCGTGCCCGTGCTCGCGCGCAAATGCAGCTTCAGCTGCCCGGCGTCGACGCTCGGGAAGAAATCCTGGCCGAGACCCGGGAGCGGCCCGATGGGAAAGGCGAGCAGGGCGGCGGCGGCCATCGCCAGCAGAAAGACACCGGCAAACCTCGGACCTCCGTCGATCGCCAGGCTCAACAGCTCGCGGTAGCCGTGGCGCATGCGCTCGAAACCCCGCTCGAAGCGCTGCTGCAAGCGGGCCGGCCCCGATTTCGTCTCGTGGACGCCTTCCTCCTTTTTCTTCAGCCAGAACTTCGCAAGCGTCGGAATGAGGGTCCGCGACAGCAGATACGAGGCGAGCATCGCGAACACCACCGCCTCGGCGAGGGGAATGAACAGGTACTTCGCGATACCCGCCAGCTGGAACATCGGAACGAACACGATGCAGATCGACAGCGTCGACACCAGCGCGGGCAGCGCGATCTGATGAGCGCCCTCCAGGATCGCCTGCTCGACGTCGCTCCCCTGCTCGAGATGGTAGTTGATGTTCTCGATGGTCACCGTGGCGTCGTCGACCAGGATGCCGACCGACAGCGCCAGGCCGCCGAGCGTCATGATGTTGATCGTCTCGCCGAGGGCGGCCAGACAGGCGACCGAGGTGAGCACCGACAGCGGAATCGAGATGGTGATGATCAGCGTGCTGCGCCAGCTTCCCAGGAACAGCAGGATCAGCAGTCCCGTGAGGCCGGCCGCGATGACTCCTTCGCGGATCACTCCGCCGATGGCGGCGCGCACGAAGATCGACTGATCGCTCAATGCGACCAGCTTCAGATCCTTGGGCATCGCGGCGCGCGCCAGCGGCAGCTTGGCATTGATGCCGCTGATGATGTCGAGCGTCGAGGCGTTGCCGGTCTTCAGGACGTTCATCACGATCGCGCGTTTGCCGTCGACCCGCGCGATGTTGGTCTGCGGCGGATAGCCGTCGCGCACGTGCGCCACGTCGCGCACGTAGAGCACGCCCCCGGGAATCTCCTTCACGGGCAGATCGTTCAGCTCCTCGATCTTCGTCGGGCTCGCATTGAGCTTGACGTAATACTCCCGGGTGTCGATCTTTTCAGTGCCCGCCGGCAAGATCAGGTTTTGCCGGCTGATCGCATTCACGACGTCCGTGGCCGCAAGCCCGCGCGCGCGCAGCTGCCCCGGATCGAGGTCGACCTGCACCTCGCGCTGCTTGCCTCCGTAGGGATAGGGGATGGAGGCCCCGGCGACCGTCGCGAGCTGCGTGCGCAGGATGTTGTTGCCGAGATCGAAGATCTCCTGCTCGGGTATGGTCTCGCTCGAGAGCGCCAGCTGCAGGATCGGGACGCTCGATGCATTGTACGACAGCACGAAGGGCGGGTTCGTGCCGGGCGGGGCCGACTGCAGCTGCGTCTGCGAGACCGCGATGATCTGGGCGAGCGAGAGGTCCTGATTGGCGCTCGGCTGGAAGAAGTACTTGACCACGGCCTCGCTGTTCACGGACTCCGATTCCGTGTGCTCGACGTCGTTCACCACGGTCTGGGCGGTGCGCTCGGAAAAGAGCACGATGCGGTCGGCGATCTCCTCGGGCAGCAGGCCGGTGTAGCGCCAGATCACCGCGGCGATCGGAATGTTGATGTTCGGAAAGATGTCCGTCGGCATCTTGAGCATCGAGTAGACGCCGAGAAACACGATGAGCACCGCAAGCATGATGAACGTGTACGGCCGCTGCAGAGCTACTCTGACGATCCACATGATTCACTCCGCGCGGGTACTGGCTCGTGCGAGTTCGATTTCGGCGCCGACGGGTCGGAAGGACGACCCCTCGGGCCGCGATCTCGGCCGGCGGAGCCGCAAGTTGCACAGGTTTGCACGCGCGGCCGGCGCCGTGGTCATTGTCCTACCTGAGTTGGCGGCCAACCGCGCATAACATTGGCCGCTGCAACGGCGAATAATGTTATCCCACAATGCGCTGCTGCAGAAAGTGGCGTGCGCGCAAATTTGAGCCACGAGGAGATTCGGATGAGGAGAATCCTGGCACTGATCGCCGTTGCATCGCCGCTGGCGGCCGCGCCGCTGGCACTTGGCGCGAGCAATCCCGACGAGTCGTTCTACAAGAAGGCGGCGGAGGCCGGAATCTCCGAGGTGGACGAGGGCAACCAAGCCCAGGAAAAGGCGAACAATCAGCAAGTCAAGGACTACGGCGCCATGCTGGTCAAGGACCATACGGCGGCCAATGACCAGCTGAAGAGTCTGGCGGCCACCAAGGACATCTCGCTGCCCACGACCGCGAGCGTCGCAGAGATGGCGCAGAAGGCGAAGCTCGACGTACTGACGGGCGACACCTACGACAAGGCCTTCATCCGCGACGAGATCAAGGACCACCGCGAGGCGATCGCCCTGTTCAAGAAGGAGATCGCCGACGGGCAGGACGCGGACGCCAAGGCGTTCGCACAATCGACCCTGCCGACGCTCGAGAAGCACCTGAAGGCTGCGCGCAGCATCGCGACGGAGAACGGCTGGATCAAGTCGAGGTCGAGCGCCCCGAAGGCGAGCTAGCCGGCGGCCCGCAGGCCCGAGCTCAGCGCACGCCGCCCGAGCTCAGCGCGCGCCGCCCGAGCTCAGCGCGCGCCGCCCGAGCTCAGCGCGCGCGCTTGGATGTGCGCTTGAGCGCCTGCGCCATGCAGTGAATGCCGCCTCCGGTCTTGGAGATCTCGCTCATGTCGACCTCCGCGACCTCGAAGCCGCGTGCCCGCAGTTGCTGGATGAGCGAGCGGCTCGATTTCGGCACGATTGCCCGGTCGCGTCCGAGCGACATGAAGTTGCATCCGAGATTGATCGTGTCCTCGAACGGCACGTCGATGATCTCGTGGCCCTTGCTCTTCAGCCAGGCGACGATGCCGGGCTCGGTGCAGGCGAGACACACCGCGGTGAGCTTCGCGGCGACGGGCACCACCATCAGATCGATGTGCACGTAGTACTCGTCGAAGAAGGCGAGCCGGGTCTCCCATCCTTCCCGCCTGAACCAGCCCTCGACCTGGCGTGCCCCTTCTTCCTGCGTGCGTCCGCCGCCGCAGCCGATGAGCACGCAGCCCTCCTCGATCACGTTGAAATCGCCGCCCTCGAACGTGCCCGCGGTCACCATGTCGTAGATCGGGATGCCGAGCCGCTCGTAGGTGCGAATGGCCGCGTAGTTCTCGCCGCGCCGCCACCAATTGGCCATCGCGGTGATGATGGCGCCATAGGGGGTCATCACGCTCGAATCGCGCGAATAGACCTGCATCGGCAGCTCCGCCTGCGCCTCGTGCCAGTGTACGCGTACGCCGAAATGAGCATAGGCGCTCTGTAGCTCGCGATGCTGGGCCTGGGCGGCGCGAATGTCCGCCGGCTGCTCGCGCAGCGTCTTGCGCGACAGGGAGCTGGTCGCCATGTGCTTGAGGTGATCGGCCGGGCCGAGCAGCACGTCGGTCAATGGATCGGTCTCGTTGTCGAATCCCCACTCGGCCAGCGCTTGCGTGCCGCCCGCGGGGCGGCGGCGCTGCAACGTGAACGCATCGGAGGCGGCGGGGGTCGCTTTGGCGGTGATCATGCGGGTCTCCTCGGCGCGCCAGCCGCGCGCCCAATGGGTCAATGATCCTTGAATGAATAATTCACGTCGAGTCCAATGGTACGCGGACGGCCGACGAAGTAAGCCCGGTCGTGCGCCGGGCCTGGCGTCGTCGACACGGAGGTCGCGGCCTCCTGGTTGGTCAGGTTGTCCACGAATGCATCGACCCGCCAGGCACGCCCGAAGCCGATGCCGGCGCGCGCGTTCAAGAGCGCGAAGCCGGGCAGGTCGGTGGCCGTCGGGGAGTGGGGCAGGGCGGTCCAGAAGTCGCTCCGGTAGGAAGCGTCGAGGCGTGCGTGAAGCTCGCGCTCGGCACCGATCGGGTGGGAGAGCTCGAGCGCCGCCGTCGCCTGCTCCTTGGACACCTCGGGCAGGCGATCGCCGGAGACGCCCACCAGGTCCGGAACGATGCCGCGCTCGAAGCTCGAAGTGAGGATGGCATCGGTGTAGCTGTAGCCGAGCTCGAGCTTGCTGAAGTCCGTCATGGCGAGCGTGAGCTCCGCTTCCGCGCCGCGCGAGCGTGCGGTGTTGCCATTGGTCACGAAATCGAATCCGCCGGTCACCGTATAGGCCTCGATCTGCGGATCCTTCCATTGAATGTTGTAGAGGGTGAAGGTGTAGCTCGAGCCGCGCGCAAAGGAGCCCTTGATGCCGATCTCGGTGTTGCGCGCCTCGTCGGGTTTGTAGGTGAGCAGCGCCGGCGTCTCGCAGTAGTAGCAGCTGCCGATGGGCAGCGCATTGACTCCGCCGCGTCGAAATCCCTCCGACCAGGTCACGTAGACGAGCGTGCGCGGCGCGATCTCATAGGAGCTGTTGACCTTGAAGATCTGGCTGCGGAACCCCTTCTCGTTCGAGTCCTCCGTGAGGCCGTTCTCGGCAGTGCCCGATTGCGAGCAGAACGTCCCGCACATGGGCAGGGTCTGGATCAGGCTTTGATCGTAGTGCTGCCAGAAGACGCGCGCGCCCGCGGTTGCCTGCCATTTGTCGGTGAAGTGATAGGAGGTCTCGTTGAACAGGGCGAAATCGCTGAAGTCGACGTGGCGGTCGAGGGTGAAGTTCAGGTCGGGATAGGGATTGAGCGAGGGCCGCACCCCGCCCTTGTAATACTGGATCACGTCGCCGAAGCTCGGATAGGGGCATGACACGGCGCTGTAGACCGTGCAGCCGGGCGGCATGCCGGTGCCCGGGAGCTGGCTCCAGGCCGCGAACCCCAGGATCGGCTCGACCTGTGAGAGCGTCTGCCGGCGATTGCTGTAATAGGCGCCCGCCACCCAATCCCAGGGCCCGGATTCCTTGGACACGAGCCGCAGCTCCTCGGTAAAAGCCTTGTCCGTCGAGTTGTCGATGATGGGCGACAGGATGCGCGGATAGTTGCCGTAGTAGGCCGCGAGCGACTCGATCAGGCCGGTCAGATCGTACTGGCTGAAGGCCGACTGGCTGGTGTAGGAAGAGTTGGAGGAAACGGTCGCAAACCCGGCGTCGTAGGAGACATCGACGGCGCCGAGGTCGGTCTGGAACGAGCCGGGCTGATCCATGTACAGCGTCTGCTCGTATCGATACCCCGGCCGAACCTGGGAGTAGCCGCCGGATTGGTCGGTCTGGTGCTGATAGCTCGCCTGGAGCTTCAGACCGTCGGACGGCTTCCACAGGTAGGCGCCGCGGAAGTACCAGGTGTCGGAGTAATCGACCCCGCGCTGCTCCTCGAACAGCGGCGCACTGTGCACCGGATCGCCCGGATCGGCCAGAATGGGCTGTGCGCCAGGACCGAGCTCGGCGACCGACAGAGCGTCGGTGAAGCCGGCGAGCTTCTCGTAGCCCCCCGAGGCGCGAAACGCCATGTTGTCGCTGATCGGCAGATTGCCGATGAAATCCACGGCTTCGTTGCCGTGCTGGGCATTCTCGGTGTGCGAGCCGCGCACCGACACGTCGAACTCGCTCGAGGTCGGGTCGGGCTCGTTGTGAATCAACCGCACCGTGCCTCCAACCGATCCCGATCCGTACAGCGTGCCCTGCGGTCCGCGCAGCACCTCGACGCGGGCGATGTCGGTCATCTTGAGATTCGCGAACAGCGGCGTCTCGTCCACGTAGGTCGACACCAGGGGCGCGGCGATCTGCTGGGTCTCTGCGTTGACGCTGCTGGCGTTGAGGCCGCGGATCGTCAGCGTGTCGTTGATGTTGCCCGCGCGCGGCCCGAGGTCCGGGGCCACCAGGCCCGGGATCATGTGCGTGAGCCCCTCGAGGTCGGTCACGCCGGCGGCGGCAATGTCGGCCGCGCCGATGGCCGAGATGTTGTATGGAACGTCCGCCACCGACTCGCTGCGCCGCGTGGCGGTGACCACGATCTCCTGGATGTCGTCGGCCGCAGCCCGCGGTGGCTGCAGCTGTGCGGCGGCGATGAGGGCGGAAACCGCCGCGGCGAGCTTGCTGCGCGCCGCGGCAGCCGCCGGCGGCGCCGGCCGGTGCGGATGTTTCATTTCGGCATCCCCGTAGTAGTCGCCGCTCGGAGCGGCGTGAATTCAGTATGATTGAGACATCGCGCGTTGACGTGCAAAGATTTCAAATGTGAGGTGAATATTTCTCACCCCAGTAAAACGCGGCTTCCACCCATGCACGCGCTGCAGGCGCTCGACGCCTTCGCCCGCCTCGGCAGCGTGTGGGAGGCGGCGGAGGAGCTGGGGATCACTCGCAGCGCCCTGAGCCACCGTCTCTCGATGCTGGAGAGCATGCTCGGCTTCGAGGTTGCGGGCCGCAGCGGCAAGGGCATCGCGCTCACGCCGCGCGGCCGGCGCTACGCGCACGATGTGCGAAGATCGCTCACGCTGCTCATGGATGCGCACGAGGGTGGTGCAGGCAAGCCGGTCGAGGGAAGCCTGCGCGTCTCGAGCACCGCCGGGTTTGCCTCCATGTGGCTGTGCAACCACATCGCCTCGTTCCAGGCCGAGTATCCGAACCTCACGCTGCAGATCCTCACCAGCCGCGAGCTCGATCAGGCGACGGACCGGGATGTCGATCTATGCATCGTGTTCGGCAGCGGCGGCTGGCCGAAGCACGTCGCGCGGCACCTCTATGACGTCGAGTTTCTGCCCATGTGCAGCCCGGCGCTGCAGAACATGCAAGGCGGGCTCAATCGGCCAAGCGACGTGCTGCGCTATCCGCTCCTGCATCTGCAGCAGTGGGAGGAGTGGCGCCAATGGCTGGCGGTGAGCGGCATCGGGTTCCCGCGCTCCGCGGCGGGCATCACCTTCTCCGATCTGATGCTCGTGCAGGCGGCGGCGATCGCCGGACAGGGCATCATGATGGGCGACGAGATCACCTGTGCCGGAGCTCTCGCGGCCGGCCAGCTCGTCACGCCGTTCTCCACCAAGATCAAGGCGCAGGGCGCCTATTACCTGCTGCGCAGCCGCCAGCGGCGCATCAATCCGGCCATGCTCGCCTTCACGCGCTGGCTCGAGGCGCTGTTCACGCGAATCGGCACCGAGCTCGAGGGCGGCCCGCTGTGACGGCGGGCGGCAGCGCCGCGAGCGGGTGCCTCAGCCGCCGCCGCCCGCGGGGCGCTTCTTCGCGGGCACGGCCGAGAAGGCGTCGAACTGCAGGTCGATGGTGGATCCTGATTCCTGATACGGGATGCAGGTGGTGTGGTTGACGATGTTGCTGGTGGTGAACATGGGCAGCAGCTGGGAGCGGAACTGCTCGACCAGCTCACAGTCGCCGAGCCCCAGGTCCCGCGGGGAGTGATGGGCGAACACCACGGAGCGCCAGTTTCCCATGACCGTGTGGGCGCCGCCGCCCTCGGCGGGAACGAGCGTCGAGAACGTCAAATCCGCGCGCGCAAACTTGTCGGGACGGCCGAAACCCGAGGCGCAGGCGCCCGGTTCGGACTTGAGGTCCGGACGCGCACCGGCTGCGAGCAGCAGCTTTCTGAGCTTGTCCGCGAGTCCATCGCAGGAATAGGTCGAGGTGAAGCCCATGAACTGGAAGGTGTACTTGTGGCTCTGCCAGGTTCCCGGCAGCGGCTGCGCGGCACCGCCGTCGGCCAGGCTGGCCGTGCACAGCAGAAATACGCCGGCGAGACTCACGGCGCCGGAGCGCAGGCACCGGGCGGTGCGTGCGGGCAGATGCAGCGAAGTGCGGCGTGTCATGAGGCTTCTCCGGCCGGCAAAGGCGATTAGCGAGAGCGAGCATAACGTATCGGCTCCGAAAAGGTTGACTGCGCCGATCTTGTGAGCATGCGCGGCTTGCTTGCATACTGGATGGGCATACATTCCGACCTGGACACGCCGATGAACAGCACCGACGCGAGAGACGTCAAAGCCGATCGCAAGCAAGCGGCCCTCGACTATCACGAGTTTCCCACGCACGGGAAGATCTCGGTGACGCCGACCAAGCAGCTGGTGACGCAGAGCGATCTCGCGCTCGCCTATTCGCCCGGCGTCGCCGCGGCTTGCGAGGCCATCGTCGAGGATCCCCACAACGCGGTGCGCTACACCGCGCGCGGCAATCTGGTCGGCGTGATCAGCAACGGCACCGCCGTGCTCGGCCTCGGCGCCATCGGCCCGCTCGCCGCCAAGCCCGTGATGGAGGGCAAGGCGGTGCTGTTCAAGAAATTCGCCGGCATCGACGTGTTCGACCTCGAGATCGAGCAGCCCGACCCGCACCGGCTGGTTGAGGTGATCGCCGCACTCGAGCCGACGTTCGGCGCCATCAACCTGGAGGACATCAAGGCGCCCGAGTGCTTCATCGTCGAGCGCGAGCTGCGCAAGCGGATGAAGATTCCGGTCTTCCACGATGACCAGCATGGCACGGCCATCACGGTCGGCGCGGCCGTGCTCAACGGCTTGACGGTGTGCGCCAAGCGCATCGGCGACGTCAAGCTGGTGGTGAGCGGCGCGGGCGCGGCCGCGCTCGCATGCGTCGATCTGCTGCTCGATCTGGGCCTGCGGCACGAGAACGTCTGGCTCACCGATCTGGCGGGCGTCGTCTACGAAGGGCGGCGCGAGCTGATGGATCCGGAGAAGGCGCGCTTCGCCCGCAACACGGCTGCGCGCTCGCTCGGCGAGGTGATCGGCGGCGCCGACGTGTTCCTGGGGCTTTCGGCGGGCGGGGTGCTGGCCCCGGGGATGGTCGAGCGGATGGCGCCGCGGCCCTTGATTCTCGCGCTCGCGAATCCGACGCCGGAGATCTGGCCGGAGGAGGCGCTGCGCGTGCGTCCCGATGCCGTCATGGCCACCGGACGCAGCGACTATCCGAACCAGGTGAACAACGTGCTGTGCTTCCCCTTCATCTTCCGCGGCGCGCTCGACGTCGGGGCAACCACGGTGACGCGGGCCATGGAGATCGCGGCGGTGCACGCGCTCGCCGAGCTTGCGCGCCAGGAGCAAAGCGAGGTCGTGGCGGCCGCCTACGGCGGCGTCGAGAACCTCTGCTTCGGGCCGGGCTACCTCATCCCCAAGCCGTTCGATCCGCGACTGATCGTGAAGATAGCCCCGGCCGTGGCGAAGGCGGCGATGAGCTCCGGCATCGCCACCCGGCCGATCGCCGACATCGACGCCTACAGCCGCGGCCTGGAGCAGTTCGTCTACCGCAGCGGCACGCTGATGGCGCCCATCTTTGCCGCTGCGCGCAAGGTGGCCCGGCAGCACAGCCGCATCGTATATGCGGAGGGCGAGGACGAGCGGGTGCTGCGCGCCGTGCAGATCGCCGTCGATGAGAAGCTCGCCGTCCCGATACTCGTCGGGCGTCCGGCGGTGATCGAGCGCGGCATCAAGCGTCACGGGCTGCGCATTCGCATCGGAGAGCACCTCACGGTGGTCAACCCGGAGCACGACGAGCGCTATCGCGAGTACTGGCAGGCCTATCACGCTCTCACGCGCCGCAACGGCGTCACGGCGCAGTACGCGAAGCTCGAGATGCGCCGGCGCACCACGCTCATCGCCGCCATGCTGTTGAGGAAGGGCGAGGCGGACGGGCTGATCTGTGGCACGATCTCCACCACGGCACGCCACCTCAAGTACATCGACCGGGTGATCGGCCGGCGCCCCGGAGTCGCCGTGTACGGCGCGATGAGCGGACTCATCCTGCCCGGACGCCAAGTGTTCCTGGTCGACACCCACGTCAATCTCGATCCGACCGCGGAGCAGCTGGCGGAGATCACCGAGCTGGCCGCCGAGCAGCTGCGCGCCTTCGGGCTGATACCGAAGGCGGCGCTGCTGTCGCATTCGAATTTCGGCTCGAGCGATGCGCCCTCGGCGCTCAAGATGCGCGCCGTGCTCGCGCTGCTGCGCAAGCACGCGCCCGATCTGGAAGTGGACGGGGAGATGCATGGCGATTGCGCGCTCGATGAGGCGGTGCGCAATTCGGTCCTGCCCGACAGCACCCTGCACGGCAGCGCCAATCTGGCGGTCTGCCCGGACCTCGACAGCGCGAGCATCGCCTACAATCTGCTCAAGTCCGCCGCCGGCAACAACGTGGCGATCGGGCCGATCCTGCTCGGCTGTGCCGCGCCGGCCTACGTCCTCACGGCCGCGGCGACGGTGCGTCGCATCGTCAACATGACGGCGCTGTGCGTCGCGGAGGCTGGCCGCTACGCCGCGCGACCCCACTCCATCGCCGATAAAAATTGCGCCGATAAAAATTGATATTTTACAGTTATTTACATGACAAACATAATAAGAAATATAAATAGATAGCGCCTCGCTTGGTGCGCGCAGCGGCGCCGCTTCGGTTATCGTACGCGCCGTGTCTCCGATCATCGACCTGCGCAGCGATACCGTGACCCGGCCGACGCCGGCGATGCGTGCCGCCATGGCCGCGGCCGAGGTGGGCGATGACGTGTACGGGGACGACCCCACGGTCAATCGGCTCGAGTCGGCGATGGCCGAACGCTTCGGCTTCGGGAGCGCGCTGTTCTTCGCCACCGGAACGCAGAGCAATCTCGCGGCGCTCATGTCGCATTGCGGACGGGGCGATGAGTACCTGGTCGGCCAGGACGCCCACACCTACAAGTACGAGCAAGGCGGCGCGGCCGTTCTCGGCAGCATCCAGCCGCAGCCCCTCGAGAACGAGCCGGACGGCAGCATTGCCATCGAGCGAATCGAGCGCGCCATCAAGCCCGCGGATCCGCATTTCGCGACCACCCGGTTGCTCGCCCTCGAGAACACCATGGGCGGGCGCGTGCTCTCTGCGGGCTACCTGCGCCGCGCCACCGAGCTCGCGCACGCACGCGGATTGCGCACCCATCTGGATGGGGCGCGCCTCTATAACGTCATCGTCAAGCTCGGGCTCGAGGAGCCGGCCGCCGTCACGGGCTTCGATTCGGTGTCGATCTGTCTCTCGAAGGGATTGGGCGCTCCCGCAGGCTCGGTATTGCTCGGCTCGCGCGAGTTCATCGCCGCGGCGCGGCGCTGGCGCAAGGCGCTCGGCGGGGGCATGCGCCAGGCGGGGGTCCTGGCCGCGGCCGGACTGTACGCGCTCGAGCACCACGTGCGCCGTCTCGCGGAGGATCACGAGAATGCGCAGCTGCTGGCGGCCGGACTGCGCAGCCTCGGATTGCAGGTCGAGCCGCCTCAGACCAACATCGTCTTCGTGCACATTCCCGCCGAGCACCTCGGCCCGCTGCGGGCGCACCTCGCCGAGCGTGGCGTCCTCGCCTCCGTGGCACCGCTGACGCGCCTCGCGACGCACCTGGACGCGCCGCGCCCGAAGATCGAGGCCGCTCTGACGGTGTTGCGTCAGTATCCGGGCTGGGCCGCCTGAGTCGCGATGCGCAGGCTGACGACGTCGATCGAAGCGCGACCTGACCCCGATGCCTTGCTCGAGCGAGTCAAGCGGCAGGAAGCGGCGGCGCGGCGCGGCAAGCTGAGGATCTATTTCGGCTCATCGGCCGGCGTGGGCAAGACCTACGCCATGCTGGTTGCGGCCCGCAAGGTGCGGGGCGAAGGGCGCGACGTGCTGGTGGGTTTGGTGGAGACACACGGCCGCGAGGAGACCGCCTCGCTCCTCGAGGGTCTGGAGCTGCTGCCCCCCAAGATCGTGCCCTACCGCCTGCGCCAGCTGCACGAATTTGACCTCGACGCGGCACTGGCGCGGCGTCCGGAGCTGATCCTGGTCGATGAGCTCGCGCACACCAACGTTGCCGGGCAGCGCCATCCCAAGCGCTGGCAGGACGTCGAGGAGCTGCTCGCCGCCGGCGTCGATGTCTTCACCACGCTCAATGTGCAGCATCTGGAGAGCCTCAACGACGTGGTCGGGGGCATCACCAACATCCGCGTCTGGGAGACCGTTCCCGACACGGTGTTCGATGCCGCGGAGGAGGTCGTGCTGGTCGACATCCCCGCCGATGAGCTGCTCGAGCGGCTCAAGGCGGGCAAGGTCTACGTGCAGCAGCAGGCCGAGCGCGCCGCCAGCAATTTCTTCCGCAAGGGCAACCTGATGGCGCTGCGCGAGCTGGCGCTGCGGCGAACGGCCGACCGGGTGGAAGGCGATGTGCAGGCCTATCGGGTCGACAAGTCCATCGGCTCGGTGTGGAAGACGGGCTCGGCGCTGCTCACCTGCGTCGGACCCGATGCCGCCGCCGAGCGCGTGGTACGCGCGGCTGCACGTCTGGCGAGCCAGTTGAACACCGACTGGCACGCGATCTACGTGGAGACGCCCGGCCTGCAGCGTCTGCCCCCTGCCCGTCGCGAGCGCATCCTCGCCACATTGCAGCTGGCGGAGGAGCTCGGCGCCACGACCGCGGTGATCGCGAGCGCCGAGGTCGCCGAGAGCTTGGTGAGCTACGCGCGCGCGCACAACCTCGCCAAGATCGTCATCGGCCGGGATCCGGGCCGCCGCCTGTGGCCCTGGCAGCGCTCCAGTGGGCAGAAGCTCGCGCTGCTCGCGCCCGACATCGACTTGGTGGAGATCGGCCGCGCGGAAGCCGGACGCCGGGTCGAGGCTGAGCCGCCGCCGAGGCCCGCTCCGGTCGCCAGCGAAAGCGCCGACCGGCGCAAGAACAAGCGGGCGCGATACGTGTGGGCCGTTCTGGGCTGCGCCGCCGTGACCGCCGGCTGCATACCCCTCGCCGCGCACTTCGACCGCTCGAACATCGTCGCGATCTTCATCCTGACCGTGGTCCTCACCGCGGTGCGGCTCGGGCGCGGACCCGCGGCGCTCGCCGCCGTATTCAGCGTCGGTGCCTTCGATTTCTTCTTCGTGCCCCCGCGCCTGTCCTTCGCCGTGAGCGATGTGCAGTATTTTCTCACCTTCGGGATCATGCTGTTGGTGGGACTGATCACGGGGCAATTGACCGCGGGACTGCGCTTCCAGGCACGCGTCGCCTCGCATCGGGAGGAACGCGCGGCCGCTCTCTACGAGATCGCGCGCGACCTGTCGGGCGCCGCGCAGGTCGATCAGGTGGTCAAGATCAGCGATGAGTCCATCGAGCGCACTTTTCATGCCCACGCGGCGCTGCTGCTGCCGGACGGCCAGGGCAGGCTGATAATCACCGAGCCGCGCGAGGGCGCCGCCCTCAACCCCGAGATCGGCACCGCGCAATGGGCGTTCGATCAGGGCAAGCCCGCCGGCTTCGGCACCGACACCCTGCCCGGGAGCGAGGTGCTGTATCTGCCGCTGCGCGCGCCCAACAAGCCGCGCGGAGTGCTCGCGGTCAAGGCGCGCAACCGCCGGATCCTGAAGATTCCCGAGCAGCGCCGGCTCCTCGACACCTTCGCCGCGCTCATCGCCATCGCACTGGAGCGGGTTCACTATGTCGGGCTCGCGCAGGACGCGCTGGTGAGCATGGAATCGGAGCGGCTGCGCAACTCGCTGCTCGCCGCGCTCTCGCACGACCTGCGCACGCCGCTCACGGCGCTGCTCGGGCTCGCCGAATCCCTCACGCTGACCAAGCCGCCGCTCTCGCCCACCCAGGCCGAGACCGCCGACGCCATCCAGGACGAAGCACGGCGCATGGGCACGCTGGTCGGCAATCTGCTCGACATGGCGCGCATCGAGAGCGGAGAGGTGAAACTGAATCTGCAGTGGCAGCCGCTCGAGGAGGTGGTCGGTGCGGCCCTCGAGGCCTCGCGCGGCATGTTCGCGCGGCACAAGATCGAGGTGCGCGTTCCGCTGAATCTGCCGCTGCTGCGCTTCGATGCGATGCTCATCGAGCGCGTGCTGGTGAATCTTCTGGAGAACGCCGCCAAGTACACACCGCCGGGCAGTACCGTGACCGTATCGGCCGAGACGCGCGGCGAGCGCCTCGAGGTGTCGGTCGGCGACGATGGGCCGGGGCTGCCGAAGGGACGGGAGGAGGCGGTGTTCCAGAAGTTCACCCGCGGGGAGCGCGAATCGGCGACGCCGGGCGTGGGTCTGGGGCTTGCCATCTGCCGGGCGATCATCGAGGCGCACCAGGGCACCATCCACGGGGTCAACGGGGCCGCGGGCGGCGCCGTGTTCACCTTCTCGCTGCCGCTGGGCACTCCTCCCGCGCCGGCCACGGAGAGCCAGGCTGCGCATGGTTGAGTCCCTCCCGACGGCCATCCTGATCGAGGATGAGCGGCAGATCCGCCGCTTCGTGCGCACCGCGCTCGAGGCCGAAGGCTGGAGCGTGATCGAGAGCGGCACCATGCGCCAAGGCTTGACCGACGCCGGAACCCGCAAGCCGGATCTGATCATCCTCGACCTCGGTCTGCCCGACGCCGACGGGATGGAATTTCTGCGCGACCTGCGCAGCTGGTCGAAGGTTCCGGTCGTCGTGCTCTCGGCGCGGGTCGGCGAGCAAGACAAGATCGAGGCGCTGGATGCGGGAGCGGATGACTATCTCACCAAGCCGTTCAGCGTGGGCGAGCTGCTCGCCCGCGTGCGCGCCGCCTCGCGCCGGCGCCAGGATGGCGGCGCCGCCGCGGGCGCCGTGTTCGAATTCGGAGACGTCAAGGTGGACCTGAGCCTGCGCACGGTGCACAAGCGCGGGGCCCAGGTGCATCTCACGCCGACCGAGTACCGCTTGCTCACGCTGCTGCTCGCCAACTCGGGAAAGGTGCTCACGCATCGGCAGATTTTGCGCGAGGTGTGGGGCCCGTCGCATTCCGAGGATGGCCATTACGTGCGCGTCTACATGGGCCATCTGCGTCAAAAGCTCGAGGACGAGCCCGCTCAGCCGCGGCACATTCTGACCGAGACCGCGGTCGGATACCGCCTGGTGCAGGGCTCGCGCGACTAACATCAGCCGCTCGGCGCGAGGCGCCGCGCATGGCGGCGCGCCCGCGCCAGGTCGAGAGGGGTGTCGACGTCGAAGTCCGCGGAGGAGAGGCGCACGAGCACGATCTGCGCCCGAGGCAGGCGATGCACCAGCTCGCGCAGCCCCGCATCACCCGAGAGCGACGCTGCGCGCGGGTACAGCCGGCGCGGCAGGATGAGGGGCACGCCCGCATCGGCGCCGATCCGCCGGCCCACGACCCGGCGCCTCGAGGCGCTCCATCGCGCGATCAGCCGCAGCAGATCCCGCCGCTTGAGTTGCGGCAGATCGGTGGGCAGCAGCAGCACGCCCGAGCTGTAACGCGCCTGTCGCAATCCGCGGCGAACCGAGGTCGACAGGCCGCGCGCACGGCCCGGATTCTGCGCGAGCAGCGGGCGCTGATTGCGCAGCTCCGCCCGCAGGCGGCTCGCTCGCGGGGGCACGACCACGATGACTCTCGAGGGCACGAGCGTCGAGCACAGGCGCACCGTGCGCTCGATGAGGCTCCTGCCCCGCACCCGGACGAGCGCCTTGGGCTTGCCGAGGCGACTGGAGAATCCGGCGGCGAGCACGATGACCTGCAGCATCGGCCGCGTTTGGGAATTCGTTGCTATCATGTCGGTCATGCCCATTCGCGGGAATATGCAGCGCAGGCCATTCCTGGCACCCATCGGCCTTGCACTGCTGTCCGCGCTCGCTGCCATGCTTGCCGTGGCCGCCATAGCCTGGCTTCTGTTGACGGCCGGATCAACGACCATCGTCATCGTGCGCCACGCCGAGGTGGCGCAGAACGGTACCGCGGATCCGCCGCTCAGTGCCGATGGGCAAGCCCGCGCGGCGCTGCTCGCGCGCATGTTCGGGGACCCGCGCCTGCCGGATCACATCGATGCCATCTACGTATCGCCCGCGCTGCGCAATCGATCGACTGCCGAGCCGCTGGCGGCGCGGCTGGGCATAACGCCCACCGTCGCCCCGCAGGATGATCCGCGCGCGCTGGCGCGGCGCATCCTGCACCAGCATCGCGGCGGCCGAATTCTGGTGGTGGGGCACAGCGACACGGTGCCGGCAATCATCGCCGCGCTGAGCGGCCGTCGGGATATTCCGCCCATCCGGCCGGACGAATACGACGCCATGTATATCATCGCCGTGCCGCTGGTCGGGCAGGCCGATCTGTTGAGTCTCAGATACTGATCTGCCGCGCCCGCAGAAGGCGGGGCGCGGCGCCTGCTCCAGCCGCGCGCGGCGCGGATCAGTTGCTCGCAGCGCGCAGCATGATGGCCTTTTGCACGAAATCCCTGTGGCGCCCAATGCGCAGGTCCGCGAGCACCGCATCACGCACGCGCCGGCTTCCGTCGACCAGGTAGCTGGCGCGGCGCACCCCCAGCCCGAGCGGACCGTTGAGACCGTACATCTTGATGACCGTCTTGTGCTCGTCGGACAGCAGGTCGAAGGGCAGCCCGTATTTCTCACGGAACTTGGTGTGCGATTCGGGCGACTGGGGGCTGATGCCGACCACGCGCAGGCCGGCGCGCTGGATTTCCGAATGCAGGTCGCGCAGCTGGCAGGCCTGCCGGGTGCACCCCGGCGTGAAGTCTGCCGGATAGAAATAAAGGACGATGGCGCCCGAGCTCAGCAGTTGCGTAAGCGATCGATCCGTCCCTGTTTGATCCGGAAGTGTGAATTCCGGCGCGCGTTCGCCCACTTTTAACATCGAAGTAGTGCCTCTTTCCTATATCTTAGCTAAGTTTTCGCCGGATTTCGCCACACTTTGGCTTGATGCGGCTTTGTTGTACTATGCGGGGCCCTTTCGCGGGGGAGTAGCTCAGTTGGGAGAGCGTCGCGTTCGCAATGCGAAGGTCGAGGGTTCGATCCCCTTCTCCTCCACCAATCCCGAAAGGCCGGCAGTCGATGGGCTCCGGCCCTCATTCGCCTCGGTAGCTCAGTGGATAGAGCGAGTGCCTCCTAAGCGCTAGGTCGCAGGTTCGATTCCTGCCCGGGGCACTCCTTGCCTGCGGTCCTTTGCGCGCCGGCAGCCGGGTTCCGCGCATTACCGCGATTTCACGTTTGCCTGTAGGACTTGTAGGACCTCCCTAGACAGAAGCTCACGACACCGGCGGACTGTGCGGGTGCCAGGGCTCGGATATCTTGAGCGCAGTACAAAAAGCAAGGTGCGACCAATGCAGAACTCGACAATTACAACCGTACAGCGCATCGCCAGAGGCGGATTTCTCGCAGGGTTGGTGGCCGTCGCCGCCGCGTGCGTGGTCACGACCCGGGAAGGCTACTGGGATCGCGACCATCACCGCTACTGGCACGATCACGCGTGGCATGACTGCGTCGCGAACGACGTCCACTGCCGATGAATCGGGGGAGCTTCCACTGTCGATGAATCGGGAGCCGGCGATTTAGCGAGGTGAGCATATGCGCACGATGTGGTGGGTTGGAACGATGCTCGTGGCCGCCGCGCTGCCTGTGTGCGCGCAGGCTCGAGCCCCACTTCCCAGCCCGGGCTTTCTCTCGGGCCACGCCGGCTTCTCCGACGCCGCCGGAACGCGAGACTACGCGGCCATCGTCAACCGCATTGACCTGCGACCGTGGGATCCGAGGGCGGGGGGCCTGCGCCCCTTGATGGATGTCGGCAGCGTGGCAGGGTCTGTTGCAGTGCGGGCGACGACCCCGGCGGGGACCGCGATCACCACCGCGCC
>Ga0335075_10005961_pt1 | contig 18825 bp, 19 predicted proteins | sample Lox_Sample_24_FD_206723 | JGI IMG/M metagenome (GOLD analysis project Ga0335075, IMG submission 206723) | Soil microbial communities from Loxahatchee National Wildlife Refuge, Florida, United States - Lox_Sample_2.4 | ecosystem: Environmental > Terrestrial > Soil > Wetlands | place: USA... | reverse complement strand
GAAGAACAGCCCGCCGACCAGCGGGATCTCCTCCTCGAACCGGCCGTCGGGCAGCACCGGGTTGACGACCGGCAGCCCGTGCGCTCGGCTCGCGGCCATGTCCTCCGCGCCGAACGCTGGCGCCAGGTGCACCAGGCCGGTCCCGTCTTCGGTGGTCACGAACGTCCCGGTCACAACTCGGTGCGCATCTGGCACGTCGATCAGCTTGAACGGCGGGTCATAGGTGGCTCCGGCTAGCTCAGCCCCGGTGAACCGGTCGGTGATGTGCCAGCCCTCGCCGAGCACGCGGGCAAACAGCGCATCCGCGACGACCACCCGGTCGCCGACGCCCGACTTGCGCGCGATGGCATAGACCTCATCCGGGTGCACCGCGACTGCCGTGTTCGAGACGAGGGTCCACGGCGTAGTGGTCCACACCAGCAAGTCGGCACCAGCCAGCTGGGGCGGCGCCCCGGCAGGCAGCGTCCGCAGCGGGAATCTGACGATGACCGAGGGGTCGGCTACCGTCCGGTACACATCCGGCTGACCCATCTCGTGGTCGGACAACGGCGTGCCGCAGCGCGGGCAGTACGGGCTGATCCGGAAATCCCGGATGAGCAGGCCCTTGTCGTAGATTTGCCGCAGGGACCACCACACCGACTCGATGTAGCTGGGATCCATCGTGCGGTAGGCCTGGGACAGGTCAATCCAGTAACCCATTCGCTCGGTAAATTCAGCGAACGCGTCGACATGCCGCAGCACAGACTCGCGGCAACGAGCATTGAAGGCGGCAATGCCATATGCCTCGATGTCGCGCTTTGAGGCAAGTCCTAGCTCTTTCTCGACCGCAACCTCTACCGGGAGTCCGTGGCAGTCCCAGCCTGCCCGTCGCGGAACGTGAAATCCCTGCATGGTCTTGAACCGCGGAAAGGCGTCCTTCAGCACCCTGGCCTCGATGTGATGGACGCCTGGCATGCCGTTCGCTGTAGGCGGACCTTCGTAGAAAATCCAGGGCGGCCCGCCAGCAGTCTGGTCAAGTGAGCGCTCGAAGATCTTGCCCTCACGCCAGCGGCGCAGCACCTCGTGCTCGAAAGCGGGCAGGTCAGCGCTGGTGGGCAGCGCGGAATAAGGGCGCGGCATGGTGGCTTCAGAATATCGGACGCCCCAGGAGGCGGGCTGCCAACGGACCGTCCGGCGAGGCGGCCCGGGCAAGGCTGGGAGCCGAAAAGGAGCGGTTGGCAGTGTGTCGGGCGGGGGTATGTTTGCGGACTGCGCCAGTCACCACTTATCCTCCGGTGACTGTTTGCGTTCGTGGCCGAAAGCCCAGCTGCACCGAGGGAGGCGGAAAATGACCGCTACCGCGCATACTGGCGCTGCCGCCCTTCCCGTACGGCAGGGAGAAAAGCGCTGGACCGACGCAGAGGTTGCCGAGCTGCGCGATGAGCTGGCCGCGGAGGCAGACGCATTGCGCGCCGATATCGAGCGGGCCGAGACCGACATCGCGAGCCGGCTCGGCGACGCCGTCGGTGACGCCGGCGACGACCAGGCTGACGTCGGCGCCAAGACCTTCGAGCGCGAGCATGAGCTGGCGCTGACTCACAATGCCCGTGAGCTGCTGGCCCAGAACGAGCGCGCCATCGCAAGGATCGAGTCCGGCACGTACGGGACCTGCGAATCCTGCGGTGAGGCGATCGGCAAGGCCCGGCTCCAGGCCTTCCCGAGGGCTACCCTGTGCGTGAGATGCAAACAGCGCGAGGAGCGTCGCTGACCGGCCCCGTGGCGTCCGACAATCAGCCCAAGCAGGACACGACAGATGTCCCGACCGGGCTGTCGGTCGGCATGCCACGACGTCGGATGGGCCTCGTGGTTGCCGTCGCGCTCGCGGTGCTGGCCCTCGACATCACCACGAAATGCATAATCGTGGCTACTCTGTCGCCAACGCATCCGATCCGGCTGCTCGGCGGCTTCCTGCACCTCCGCCAGGACCGCAATCCCGGCGCAGCATTCAGCTTCGCGCCAGGGCTGACCATTCTGTTCTCGCTAATCGCGATCACGGTCATCGTCGTGATCCTGCGCTCGTCGCGGCGGATCCGCAGCGTGCCGTGGGCGGTCACGCTCGGGCTGCTGCTCGGGGGAGCGACTGGCAACCTCGTCGACCGGATCTTCCGAGCGCCTGGCCTGTTCCGCGGCTGGGTCGTGGACTGGATCCAGATCCCGCACTGGCCCGTCTTCAACCTGGCCGACTCCGCGATCGTCTGCGGCGGCATCCTGGCGGTGCTGCTGTCCGCCAGAGGAATCCGGCTGGACGGTCAGCGCGAGCCCAAATGACGACCCCGGCGATCCGTCGCGTCCCCGTGCCCGATGGGCTCGACGGAGAGCGCCTTGATGCTGCACTGGCGCGGATGTTCGGCCTCTCCAGGACCCAGGCGGCAGATGTGATCGGGAACGGCGGAGTCCTCATCGGCGGCCGTCCCGCCGCTAAATCGGATCGGGTGCCCGCCGGGGAGTGGCTCGAGGTAACCCTGCCGCCGCCGCCCGCGCCGGTGCTGGCGAACCCGCAGCCCGTTCCGGGAATGACGGTGCTGTATGAGGACGCTGACATCGTTGTCGTGGACAAACCGGTAGGGGTCGCGGCGCATCCGACACCTGGCTGGACTGGCCCGACGGTACTACAGGGTCTGCTGGCCGCAGGGCATACAGTCGCAACCAGCGGTGCTGCTGAGCGCCAGGGCATCGTGCACCGGCTCGATGCTGGCACCACCGGCGTGATGGTGGTGGCCAAGAGCGAGCAGGCCTACAGCGTGCTGAAGCAGGCATTCCGCGACCGTGCCGTGGACAAGGTCTATCACGCCCTGGTTCAGGGTCATCCCGATCCGCTGCGGGGCACGATCGATGCGCCGATCGATCGCCATCCGTCCGGAGATGGCAGGTTCGCGGTGGTGAGCGCTGGCCGTCCGTCGGTGACGCACTACGACACGCTGGAGGCGTTCCGGGCGGCCAGCCTGCTGGAGGTGCGGCTGGAGACCGGCCGGACGCACCAGATCCGGGTGCACATGCAAGCGGTCCGCCACCCGTGCGTCGGTGACCGGCTGTACGGGGCAGATCCGGTCCTGGCGGCCAGGCTCGGGCTGACACGGCAGTGGCTGCACGCCGTCCGGCTGGGGTTCGCCCACCCGGCCGATGGCCGGCCGGTCGAGTTCACCAGCGACTACCCGGCCGACCTGGCGCACGCGCTGGACATCCTGAAAGCCGAGTCCTGACTCATCGGCTGCAGCGCCGGCGAGCCTTCCGGCCTGAAGCTGGGGAGCCGGCGAAGATATCGAGACACCCGAGATTTCTGCCCACACCCTGTCGGTGGGTCCTCGTAGCATGCCTGGAGGAGGCGGTGTTTCATGGCGAGCCGGACCAGGCGAGGTGAGGACTCGTTCGTGCACCTGCACGTCCACTCCGAGTACTCCATGCTGGACGGGGCGGCCCGGCTGAAGGAGATGTTCGCCGAGTGTGAGCGCACCGGCATGCCGGCCATCGCGATCACCGACCATGGCAACGTCTACGGCGCCTACGACTTCTGGTCCAAGGGGCAGGCAGCGGGCATCAAGCCGATCATCGGTACCGAGGCTTACATTGCGCCTGAGCACCGCAGGCACAAGCAGCCGGTTCGCTGGGGAACGCCGGCTCAGAAGGACGACGATGTCTCCGGTGGCGGCGCCTACACGCACATGACGCTGCTCGCCGAGAGCACCGAGGGCATGCACCACCTGTTCAAGCTGTCCTCGCTTGCCTCGCTGGAGGGCTACTTCCGCAAGCCCCGGATGGACCGCGAACTGCTGTCTCACTACAGCCAGGGCATCATCGGCACGACCGGGTGCGTTGGCGGCGAGGTGCAGACCCGGTTGCGGCTTGGCCAGTACGAGCAGGCGCTGGCGGCGGCCGCTGACTTCAGGGACATCTTCGGGCCGGGCAATTTCTTCGTCGAGCTGATGCACCACGAGCTCGAAGTGGAGCAGCGGACAGCCGAGGGGTTGCGACGGATTGCCGCGGAGCTCAATCTGCCGTTCCTGGTCACTAATGACTCGCACTACACCCGTGAGCCTGACGCCGCTGCGCACGAGGTACTGCTGTGCGTCCAGACCGGGACCAACATGGCCGATCCGAGCCGCTTCAGGTTCGAGGGGACTGGCTTTTACCTGAAGAGCCCGCAGCAGATGCGGGCGCTGCGCAGCGACGAGGACTGGCAGGCCGGCTGCGACAACACGCTCCTGGTCGCCGAGCGCGCGAGCGCGTCGTTCAGCAAGTCGAACCTGATGCCGCAGTACCCGCTGCCCGATGGCGAGACCGAGGCCAGCTGGATGCGCAAGGAAGTCTGGCTCGGGATGGATCGCCGCTACCCCGATGGCTACGACGAGGAGCGCCGCCAGCAGGCCGAGTATGAGATGGGCGTCATCGAGAGCATGGGGTTCTGCTCGTATTTCCTGGTCGTGGCTGACTTCATCATGTGGGCCAAGCGCAACGGGATCCGGGTGGGGCCGTGCCGCGGCTCGGCCGGCGGCTCGATCGTCTCGTACGCGCTCGGCATCACGGACCTGGACCCGATCCGGCACGGGCTGGTGTTCGAGCGGTTCCTCAACCCCGAGCGCGTCTCGATGCCGGACATCGACGTCGACTTCGACGAGCGCCGGCGGGGCGACGTCATTCGCTACGTGACCGAGAAGTACGGCGACGACCGGGTTGCACAGATCATCACCTACGGCACGATTAAGGCGAAAGCTGCCGTCAAGGACTCGGCCCGGGTGCTTGGCTTCCCGTACGCGCTCGGTGACCGCATCACCAAGGCGTTCCCGCCGGCGGTGCTGGGCAAGGACATCGCACTGTCCGCGATCTTCGATACCGACGACCCCCGGCATGGCGAGGCAGCCGAGTTGCGCGGCATATACGAGGCAGAGCCCGAGGTTCGCCAGGTGATCGACACCGCTCGCGGGCTTGAGGGGCTGATCCGCCAGCCAGGCGTGCACGCGGCCGGCGTGATCATGAGTTCCGAGCCGCTGATGGAGCACATCCCAGTCTGGCGGCGGGAGGCCGACGGGGCGATCATCACCCAGTTCGACTACCCGGCCTGCGAGGACATCGGCCTCCTCAAGATGGACTTCCTCGGCCTGCGGAACCTCACGATTCTGGAGGACGCAGTGGCCGGGATCAAGGCCAACCGCGGGGTCGACATCGACCTGGACACGCTGGCGCTCGACGACAAGCGGACCTACGAGCTGTTTGCGCGCGGCGACACGCTCGGTGTGTTCCAGATGGAAGGCGGCCCGATGCGCGCGCTCCTGCGGGCCATGCGCGCGGACAAGTTCGGCGACATCTCCGCGGTGAACGCGCTGTACCGGCCGGGCCCGATGGCGAGCGCCCCGGTGTATGCCGACCGCAAGACCGGCCGTGCTCCGGTGACGCCGATCCACCCTGAGCTGGCGGAGGCTCTGGAAGACATCCTCGGCGAGAGTTACGGCCTGCTGGTGTACCAGGAGGACGTGATGTTCGCCGCGCAGAAGCTGGCCGGTTACTCGCCTGGCAAAGCTGATCTGCTGCGCCGCGCCATGGGCAAGAAGAAGAAGGAGATCCTGGACAAGGAGTACGAGCCGTTCGCGGCCGGGATGCGGGCCAACGGCTACTCCGACCATGCCATCAAGACCATCTGGGACGTCATGGTCCCGTTCTCCGGGTACGCCTTCAACAAGGCGCACGCGGCCGGGTACGCGCTTGTTGCCTACTGGACGGCCTATCTCAAGGCCAACTACCCGGCCGAGTACATGGCTGGCCTGCTGACCTCTGTTGCGGGCGACAAGGACAAGTCGGCAATGTACCTAAGCGAGTGCCGCCGGATGGGCATCAAGGTACTGCCGCCCGATGTGAACGCGTCCAACGCGATCTTCACCCCAGTTCGCGACGACATCAGGTTCGGCATGGCTGCTGTGCGGAACGTCGGCACCGCGGTCGTCGAGTCGATCGTGGCTGCGCGGATGTCCAAAGGCGCGTTCACGAGCTTTTCTGATTTCCTGCGCAAGGTGCCCGTCAACGTCTGCAATAAGCGCGTGATCGAGTCACTGATCAAGGCGGGTGCGTTCGACTCGTTCGGGCATCCGCGACGGGGCCTGATGCTCATCCATGAGCAGGCTGTCGACGCGATTATTGATGTGAAGCGGAACGAGGCTATCGGGCAGGACTCGCTCTTCGGCGATGAAACCGAGGACGATATGAGCTTCGACGTGCCGGTCCCCGATGGTGAGTGGGAGAAGCCGACGCTGCTGGCCTTCGAACGGGAAATGCTCGGCCTTTACGTGTCTGATCATCCGCTGCTCGGCGTCGAGCATCTACTGGCCGCGTCGACCGACTGCTCCATCGCGCAGCTGATCGGGTCGGCCGAGGACGAGCCCGATCGCAATTCCCGCAACGACCGCGACGCTCAGGTCGTCACCGTCGGGGGCATCCTGTCCGGCGTGCAACGCAAGGTGACGCGGCAGGGGAATACCTGGGCCGCGGCGACCCTGGAGGACACCGAAGGCGCCATCGAGGTGCTGTTCTTCCCGGCCACCTTCACGCAGTTCATGAGTCAGATCATCGATGACGCCATCGTCGTGGTGAAGGGCCGACTTGACCGGCGCGAGGAAGTGCCCAAGCTCGTCGCCATGGAGGTGAGCACGCCGGACCTGACGGCCAGCCAGGCTGGCCCTTTCGTCGTGTCGATGCTCGAGGGCCGGTGCGTGCCGCCGGTGGTGGAGCGGCTGAAGGAAGTACTGCGGACCCATCCTGGCCCGACTGAGGTGCATCTGCGGCTGGTCACCGGCAGCCGGATCAAGGTGCTGCGGCTGGACAACAAGCTACGCGTCAAGTCGTCACCGTCGCTGCTGGCTGACCTAAAACAGCTGCTCGGCCCGAGCTGCGTAGGCTGACGCCCGGATTATCGGGCGTCGCCCGGCACGTCTGCCGGGTCGAGTAAGATCGTGATCTGAGGTGAGCCGGGAAGCCTGGTCGGCAATTCCAAGACCAGCCATCGGAGGCTCGCCATGAATCACGACGGTCAGCACCGGGGGCAGGGACCAGTGATCCGCAGGCTGCTGCGCGGGTCCGAGTGGCGCCGGGAGGTGCTCCGGACCAATCTGTGGCTGGTGCCTGCTGTCGAGGTCGCGGGTGCGGTGATCCTTTTCCTCTGCACCTATGCGCTCGACCGGGCGGCCTACGATCACGTATTCGCAGTACCCGGCTGGGCCATCAGCGGCGGCCCGGACGTCGCCAGAACCGTGCTCACCGCGATAGCCGCGGCGGTCATCACCGTCATCGGCGTGGTGTTCTCGATCGTCATCGTGGCGCTGACCCTGACCTCGACCCAGTTCGGTCCCCGCATGCTGCGCAACTTCATCAGGGATCGCGGCACTCAGCTGACGCTGGGCACCTTCGTGGCCACGTTCGTCTACTCGGTGCTCACGCTGGGCTCAGTGGGCCAGGGTTCGCACGGAGCGTTCGTGCCGCATATCAGCGTCACGATGACTCTGGTCCTGATGATGGCCGATCTGGCTGTGCTGATCTATTTCCTGCATCACATCGCGGTCCAGATTCAGCTGCCCCAGGTGATCGCCGGCATCGCCGGCGATCTCCAGAACGCGATCGAGCTAGAAGTCCAGGACCAGGACGCCGGGGCCAACACGGAACTGGCCGCCGCACTGATCGACAACATGGGGCCCGGAGGCGTGGTCTGCGCGCCTCGCAGCGGATACCTGCAGTACGTCGAGCGCCAGGCGCTCGTGAGGATGGCCGCTGAGCTCGACGCGGTGATCCACATCCGGTACCGGCCGGGCCATTTCATCATCCAGGGCAACCAGTATGCGGCCGTCTGGCCTGCTAAGGCCGCCGACGAGGTGGCGCGCGAACTGGCCGGCGCGCATGTCACCGGCCCGTACCGGACGCTCGCACAGGACGTGTCGTTTGGTGTCGATCAGCTTGTGGAGATCGCTATCCGCGCGCTGTCCGCCGCTGTCAACGACACCTTCACGGCGCTGACGTGCATCGACTGGATCGGCGACAGCCTGTGCAAGGTCACCGGCCGATGGCTGCCGACGAGGGTCTACCGTGATCCGGCCGGGGTGGTCCGTGTCATCACGACGGAGACCACCTGGGAGCGACTGGTTCAGCGGGCATTCGAGAAGGTGAGGCAGGCCGCGCGCGGCATGCCGGCGGTCATGATCCGGCAGCTCGACGCGCTGGCCCGGATCATGGAGCGGACGACGTCGACTGCCGACCGTCAGGTCCTGCTGGATCAGGCGGCAATGATCGAGCGGCTGAGCGCTGCCACTGTCGATGAGCCCGCCGACCGTGCCGACATCACCCGCGCGTACACCGGAGTCCTCGCCGCGCATGCCGCCGTGGCCGGAGTTGCGGCTGGCTTATCAGGCGTCGCGGCGATCGAGTAGGTAGGCCGCAACTCCGAGCAATAGCGCTGCCCAGATGCAGAGGACCCCGAATCCTTCCCAGGCGCTGAGCAGTTGGGTATTGCTCTGGTGCACCGCGTAGATCAATGACCCCGCCTGCTGCGGTAGGTAGGCGTTCAGGTGGTTGTAGAACCACTGATCGGGCAGCAGGCCGGTCAGGATCGGCAGGATCAGTACGACGCCGATGATGATGCTTATGCCACCTGCCGTGTGCCTGATGAGCGCGCCGACGCCCATGGCCAGCAGCCCCAGCACAGTCAGGTACAGGCCAGCCCCGAGCGTCGCCCGCAACACACCTGGGCCGCTGAGCGTCACTACGACGTGCTGGTGCAAGATCGCCGAGCCGACGAAAAACGAGCCGAACGCAACGATCTCGGCCAGTACGAGTACGAGTAGCCCGAACACCGCGACCTTGGCGGCGAGCATGGGGTACCGCTTGGGGACCGCGAGTAGCGAAGCGCGGATCACGCCGCTGGAGTATTCAGTGGTGGCCACCAGGACGCCAAGGACGCAGATGGTCAGCTGGCCGAGCCCGATGCCGGCGCCGAAGATGAATCCAACGGGATCGGTCAGGATCCTGGCGTCGCGGCTCGCGGCATGCAGGCCGTTCCAGTTAGCGGCCGAGACCCAGCTGAACAGAGCGGTCAGGCCGATCGTGATGACGACGAACAGGAACAGGGTCCAGGCGGTGGACCGGACTGAGCGGATCTTGGTCCACTCTGCCAGCATGACGTGACCGAAGCCCTGCCGCCGTGTTGGCAGGTTCGGCTGGCTGCTGACGGGGGAGTACTCGGCGGTCGGCGCGGCGCTCACTGGCTGCTCCAATCGGCTGGGTTGGCATCCAGATGGCCATATTCGAGGCTGCCTGCGGTGAGTTCCAGGAACGCGTCTTCAAGCGACGCCAGCTGCGGGGTCAGCTCATGCAGCACGATCGAGGAGGAGGCGGCTAGCTCGCCGATCCGAGCGGCGGGGATCCCGGTCACGGTGAGGACGGCGGCCTGCGAGCCAGCCGGGGCTGCGGCTGTGCCGTTGCTGCCGTTCCCGTTAGTGGCAGGAACCGCCGTGCCGCCCTCGGCCCTTATCAGGGCGATCAGCCGGTCGGCATCTGGCGTCCTGACCCGGACCGACTGGCCCGAGCCGCGCGCGATTACCTCCTCGGTCGGCGCGTCTGCCAGCAGCTTGCCGCGCCCGATCACGATCAGGTGGTCGGCAGTAACGGCCATCTCGTTCATCAGGTGGCTCGAGACGAGGATCGTGCGCCCCTCGGCGGCAAGCTGCTTCATAAGGTTCCTGATCCACAGCACGCCCTCGGGGTCGAGTCCGTTCACTGGCTCGTCCAGCAGCAGCACCTGGGGATCCCCGAGCATGGCAGCGGCAACCCCGAGCCGCTGGCTCATGCCCAGCGAGAAGGCACCTGACCGTTTCCTGGATACCGGCCCCAGCCCGACCAGCTCGAGCACGGCGTCCACCCGGCTGGCAGGCAGTCCCTGGGTCTGAGCGAGGAAGAGCAGGTGGTTCCGAGCGCTTCTGCCGGGGTGCACGGACTTGGCTTCCAGCAGAGCGCCCACGGTCAGCAGCGGGTTGGAGAGCTGAGCGTAGGGCTTGCCGAAAATAGTGGCCTGGCCGCCGGTAGGCCGGTCAAGCCCGAGTATGAGCCGCATCGTGGTGGACTTTCCGGCCCCGTTCGGGCCAAGAAAGCCCGTGACCCGGCCGGGCTGTACTGCGAACGACAGGTGATCAACGGCCACCTTGTCCCCGAAGCGCTTGGTAAGGTCGCTGGCTTCGATCATCGGCATCTTTCGTCCGGCAAGTTTGGCATGCGCATCTTATTGCGTGCCAACAACTATCTGCGCTTCAGGCCGGCCCTCGGTCGTCCCTTTCCGGAACGAATGTGCTCTACAGATGGCTGCTAGAACGTGGTAAAGATCATGAAGTGAGGCCGGCGGTACCCGGACTCCCGACTACATCCCGTACCCTGCTACAGAGCTATGACCGAGAACAGCATGCTTCCGCCGCCTGGCGGCCCGGCCTCGCCTCTCACAGCCGTCACGCGTCCAGGCCCGCAGCCGGGTCCGGCGCTGCTGGCGGCTGTCCTGATCGTAGTCGGCAGCGCAGTGGTCGGCCTAGTTGCTGGCCTGATCTGGGCGGCTGTCGCGCCCAGAGTGCAGTACCAGGTACAAACGCTGCATCCGCCGACGGCGTACGCCACCAACCCGGAGACCAGCGGCTTTATCGCCGCTGACGGCTGGTACTGCGTGATTGCCCTGGTCGGCGGCGCGCTCATTGGCCTGGTTGCTTATCAATTTGCGGTCCGGCGATACGGTCCCGTCGCGATGACGGGTGTGGTCATCGGCTCTGTCGTGGCCGCATTTGTCACCGCTTGGGTCGGCCACCAGGCCTCCGGCGCCCTGGGTTTCAATGCGCTGCTGGCAAGCGCCAAGCCGGGTACTTATCTTTACGCGCCCATCTCGCTGGGCTCGCACGGTGCCCTGGCCTTCTGGCCGTTCGCGGCGGCAGCGGTAGCAGGCGGTCTCGGCCTGATGACCATGCTGAGGGAACGGCACGAGGCACCTTACGGCTGGACGCCGATGCCTGGCATTGATTCCTTCCGCTGGCGCCCCTACTCGACCGATCAGCCTGATTCGGGTGAGGCACACCCACAGGCTGCGGGCCCCGATGGGCGCGGTGGCGATTAGCTTATGGCGGCCAGGGCGGCGCCGACGATGCCGGCGTCGTTTTGCAAGCTGGCCGGCACCACCTTGGCCCGAAGGCCCCTGAGCAGCGGCAGGAACTTGTCGGATTTCCTGCTGACGCCGCCCCCGATGATGATGAGGTCGGGGGACAGCAGGGCTTCCATGTGTTCCAGGTACTCGTCGACCCGGCCCGCCCAGGTGCCCCAGCTCAGGTCGTGTTCCTCGCGGGCATGCTCCGACGCGCGCTTCTCGGCGTCCTTGCCCCGGATCTGGATGTGTCCGAACTCGGTGTTAGGCACCAGCGTGCCGTCGATGAACAGCGCGCTTCCGATCCCGGTGCCGAGCGTGAGCAGCAGGACGGTGCCCGTGACGCCCTTGCCAGCCCCGAATCGCATCTCAGCGACCCCTGCAGCGTCAGCGTCATTGATCAAGGTGACTTGCAGCTGCGTGCTTCCACCGAAGGTCTTCACGGCGTCGACGCCGATCCAGGAACGGTCGACATTGGCGGCTGTCTGGATGACGCCATGGGTCACCACACCTGGGAAGGTGATGCCGGCTGGGCCGGTCCAGCTGAAGTCTTTCACCAGGTCCCGGACGATCTGCTCGACAGCCTCAGGCGTGGACGGTTGCGGCGTGGCGAGCTTCTGCCGGTCGGCCATCAGGTCTCCCGTATCCGTGTCCACGGGAGCGGCCTTGATGCCGGTGCCGCCGATGTCGATGCCAAGCACGTGCGCCATTAACGCCTCCGGTCATGCCCAGTTAGGCCGCTTGCCGCCGGGCAGCCCCGCTGCCGTGCCGCGCGACAGTTCCGTATCCCAGCCTAGGGCAGAGTCGGGCGCGTGCTGAGAGGCTCTGTTTGGCGAATGTATGAGCTCCCTTGGCACTCGCCTAGCTGACGAGCAGGATCCGGTCGTCGACGTTGGTGACACCCGGAGCTGACCACGCGGTGGCCACCGCGTCGTCGTGCTCGCCCCAAGATGTGACCGCACCCGACAAGATCACGACTCCCGACGCCAGCGCGTCTACCGACAGCAGATGTCGGTTCAAGCTCGCATTGCGCCGATAAGCGGAGATAATCGACCGCTGAGTGTCGTCCCGTGCCGGGACCGGGATAAGGGCGATCTCGTCCGCGATCCCGCGCACACCGGTAACGGCGGCGCAGCTGAGTTCGGCCTCTTCTCGCTCGCAATGCCATGTCGCGGTGCCGGCCAGGTGGACCACGCCGTCGGCTACGTCGGCGTGGATCGTGGCCGGAATTGTGGCATTGAGCATCATTGCCTGACGTACCGCATTGCCGACGTCCGCGTCAACGGCGGTTCCGGCGGCGGGCGCACGCACTCTGAGGTAGTTCCTGACGCTAGTCGCGCCACGGACACGCCGAGCCGCGCCTTGCGCTTCCCGCATCTGCCGGAGACTGCCGACGGACCCTCGAAGGGTCACTGCCCCCTCGTGGCCGACAACAGCGACATCGCTGTTGTCGACTCTCGGGTCCCAGTCGAGCTCAGCCATGACATTTGCCCGCAAATCATTCCGCATTTGTCTGCCCCCTGATGTTGGTCGTTCCGCCTGCGGCGTGCAGCGCCTGATTTCCAGGCGCCCACGCTTGCCAAGTTAGGAGCTACGCGCCCGCTTCGAATCCGGGAAACTCCTAGCCGGGGTCGGGGATCGAAACGTGCTTGCGCTGGCAGGGTTCGGGGGCCCAGGATCGGCGGATGTCAGTAGCAATCCGCGATTACGAGCCAGCGGACGAGCAGGCCTGGCTCCGTTGCCGGGTGCTGTCCTTCCTGGGCACTGCTTACTTCGACGACGTTATGCCAGCTAAGAAAACGCCGGTCCGAGGCGCCGAGCTGGTCGCCGAGGACTCCGGCGCCATTGTCGGCGTCCTGGACTTGTCCGCTGAGGGACAGATCGCCACGATCGATACGATCGCCGTGCACCCTGACCATCAGTGGCGCGGCATCGGCACCATGCTGCTGGCGCGAGCGTGTGCGCGGGCTCAAGACCTGGGCGCGAGCATGATCGAAGCGTGGACCCGCGACGATGAGCCAACCTTGCGGTGGTATCGCTCACGCTTCCCTGAGGAGACCGATCACTACCTGCACGTCTACGCTGACTGCTATGCCAGGCCAGGTGAGCCTGCCGATGCGGCTCAGTGCAGCCCCGACTTCGATCTGATCAAGGTGTTCCTGCATGCCGATCTAGATCGTGAGGCCGAGATGCGAGCACGCTTCACGCGCGTTCACGTCTGCCGCCGATTCTCGCGCTCCGTCAGCGCATAGCTGTTGCTGTCGGAGACTCGCACAGCCGCGCAGCACCAGCAGCGCTCAACTAAATCGGGCCGGATCGAACGGTGTAATGTCCATCGCCGGCGGCTCGCCGAGCGCGAGCGCGGCTGCCGCGCGTCCTGTCCAGGGACCGGCCGTCAAACCCTCCGGGCCGTTGCCGGCTGCGACGATCACGCCGTCGGTGAGCATGCCGAGCAGAGGACGGCCGTCGGCAGTCGCGGGCCGGAAGCCGATCCGTGTCTCGAGCAGCGTGGCATCCGCCAGTCCCGGAGCGATCTCGGCAGCAGCAGCCAGCATCGCGCCGACGCCGCCGACGGTCGCCCGGTAATCGAACCCGGCGTCCTCACGAGTGGCTCCAAAGACGACTCTTTCGCCAGGGAACCCGAGCAGGTACGGGTCGTCGGGCGGCAGGATGACCGGCCACGAGCCGGTGTCCGCGCCTGGCAGGCTGACGTGGATGATCTGGCCACGCTGCGGACCGATAGGCAGCCTGATGCCGAGTGGCGCGCAGACCTGCGCCGTCCACGCGCCGGCGGCCACGACGACGGCATCCGCCGGTACGTGCTGGCCGTCCACCCTTACGCCGGGAAGGTCGAGCACTGCCGTACCGTGCATCCGCTGCGCGCCATGCTGTTCGGCGGCGCGGAGCAGGCAGTCGCGGATCGAGCGGCCGTCGACCCTGGCACCACCGCCGATCCACAACCCGCGCAAGCCCGCTGCCAGCGGCGGGAACGCCCGCTTCGGCTCGCCTGGGCCGATGAGGCTAACGTCACCTATCTCAGGCCTGACCGCCCGCCGCGACCGAAGCAGCGTCTCGATGGCCTTCAGCGGCGCAGTCTCATCGGCCACGCAGAGCGTGCCGACCCTGGCGTAGCTTGTGTCGGTCTCGCCGTCTGCGGCCAGCATGGCGAGCAGCTCCGGGTAGTAACGAGCGCCGTCGGCGGCAAGCTCGTAGCCTGTCTCGTCGCCCTCGTCGACCCACGGGCAGATGATGCCAGCCCCGGCAGCTGTTGCCGGTCCAGGAAGATCGGCCTCGACAGTGATCAGCGATGCGCCCTCGCGCGCCAGGTGATAGGCCACGCTAGCGGCCACGATGCCGCCACCGACCACGACGATCTTCATAGAGGCAGCCACGATCTCGAACCTACCGAGAGGTATCATGCCTCGCTGGTCGCGGGTCGGTGGAGTGCCAGAGTCACATTGATCTTGGAGAACTGCGGTTAGGCCCGCGGGCTGGGTGGTGCCGTGCCCCCGTCATGTCGACATGCGCTCGCCGCGGATCTCGGCAAAGGTGGCTCTCGGCTGAGGAGCGGGAGCATCGTCGTCGATGCCGTCGTCGTAGTGAGAACCGTAGGAATCGTCGTCATCGTCGTCGTCGATTTCGGTGCTGCCGCTGCCCTGAGTCCTTCGGGCGTGGTCTCGGTACGTGTAATCCGTGCGGATCAGGTCGCGCAGCTCGTGGCTAGTGTGGGCGCGCAGCTGGTCGGTCGAGCCCCGGTACCGGGCCGACCAGATGTCGCCGTCGAGACCGATCTCATACGCCTCGTCCCAGTGCATCTGCAAGTCCGCGAGTGCGGACGCATCGCTTCTGTCCAATGCCGCCTCCGCCGTCGGCCCTGTCGGGCGGCAGAAACCGCGCCGAGGGAACCAGGGCCGCTTGATCTCAATCATAGCGCGGTATAGAGCGTCATAGAGCAGTAGAGCGCGTCCGGCCTCTTTCCGCAGTTCACAAGCGTTCTAGGGTGATCTTCGTGGTCAAGGTGCCCAAGTTTGACGCCAACGCGCTGGGGCCCATCTATGTCTACATCGGCGTCGCTGACCACATCGCGGCCAGGATCGAGGCGGGAGAGCTGCCAACGGGGGCGCGTCTTCCGGCGGAACGCGACCTGGCGGCCGATTACCAGGTGGCGGTCGGAACTGCCAGGCGTGCGGTCGAGGAACTTCGGCAGCGTGGGCTGGTGGTCACCCTTCCAGCCAAGGGAACATACGTCACCTGACCGCGCTGGGATTCTGTTCGGTGCTGTTCACCGGCTCGTTGCCAAGTCAGGATTGACTGACTGCGCTCGCTTGCTAGATCGGCACAGCTGGCGGTCGGCGGCGCAACGTTCACGGTGCACACGTTTGAGGGGGGAGCCTGCCGAGTGGACAGGGTCGTGATTGTCGGCGGCGGCGTTCTGGGCATTATGCACGTGGTTCAGGCTCGCAGCCGCGGCATGGATGTCGTGCATCTGGAACGCGAGCCTGGTCCGCGCGGTGCAAGCGTCCGCAACTTCGGCCTGGTTTGGGTGAGCGGGTCCTGAGCTTGCCCTGGCACAGCGTGCCCGGACGCTCTGGGAGGAGCTCGGCGCGCTGGTGCCGGAGGCCGGGTTCCGTCCGCATGGCTCGCTGACCTTGGCCTCCGATGAGGCTGAGCTCAGCCTGCTGAAGGAGGCAGCGGATCTGCCGGACGCGGCCGAGCGCGGATTCGAGCTGCTCGACCCGGTCGCTGCCGCAGAGGTCAATCCGGCGCTGCGCGGCGAATTTGCCGGCGCGCTGCTATGCCGGCGCGATGCGATCGTCGAGCCACGCAAGGTGCCGGCCGCGTTCCGTGACTACCTGCTTTCCCGGAGGGCACAGGGCGGCGCCGGTTACGAATGGCAGCCGGGACGGGAAGCCATTGAAGTGGCACCGCATGCTGTCCGCGATCACACCGGGAGCTGGCACCGCGGCGACCTGGTTGTCTTGTGCACCGGCGCCGCCCACACCGGCATCGCAGGGCCGCACCTGGCCGGATACGAGCGACCGCCGGTGCGGCGCGTTCGCCTGCAGATGCTCCAGACAGACCCGTTTGACGGCAGGCTAACGACGGCGGTGGCCGACGGCGACTCGCTCCGCTATTACCCGGCATTTGAGCTGCCCGGCCGGTCGCAGCTCGGGCCGCAAGCGCCAGTGGCCGCAGCGAGCGCCGCGCAGCTGCTGATGGTCCAGCGCCTTGACGGCAGCCTTACCATTGGCGACACGCATAGCTACGACGAGCCGTTCGATTTCGACGTGGACGAGGTCCCCTATGACCACCTGCGCGGACGGGCCGAACAACTCCTGGGCAGGTCGCTTCCGCCGACGCGTCTGCGCTGGGCGGGCGTCTACAGCCAGGTGACCGGAGACGAGCTGTATTTCCGCTCACCGGTGGCGCCCGGCGTCACCCTGGTAACGGGGCCTGGCGGCCGCGGGATGACATGCTCACCGGCCATCGCCGAGGAGACATTCGCGGCGTGGACGAGGCCGCCCGGTTCTTCAGGTCAGGCCGATTGAGCAGCTAGGAGAGAGTGTTATGCGGGAAATCACTGTCGCGTGCCTCGACATGGCCGGGACGACAGTCGCCGACGACGGCAGCGTGATCGCGGCGTTCGGTGCTGCCGCGGCAGAGTTCGGCCTGGTGCCAGGCGCGGACGGGTACGACGAAGCGATCGCATTCGTGCACGACACCATGGGCCAGTCCAAGATCGAGGTGTTCCGTCGCCTGCTCGGCAGTGAGGAACGCGCGCAGCGGGCTAACGGCATTTTCGAGGCGAGCTACTCCGAATCAGTGCGGGCAGGGCTCGTTGCGCCGCTGCCTGGCGCCGTTGAGACCATCACCGCACTGCGGGCGGCTGGCATCAAGGTGTGCCTGACAACCGGATTCGCTCCGGTAACCAGGGATGCGCTGCTCGACGCACTGGCATGGCGCCCGCTGATCGACCTGGCGCTGTCGCCCGCCGACGTTGGCCGGGGCAGGCCCTGGCCGGATCTGCCGCTGACCGCGCTGCTTCGGCTTGGCGGCGGCGCGGTCAGCGAACTGGCCGTCGCCGGCGACACCCCGAGCGACATCGAGTCCGGCTTGCGAGCGGGGGCCGGCCTGGTCGTCGGAGTGACTACCGGAGCAGCGAGCGCCGAATCGCTGGCCGCCGCCGGGGCACCCTACGTTCTCGACTCCGTGGGCGGCCTGCTACAGCTCATCGGCGTCGGCGCTGACGTCCTTGACTAGCCCTGGCACTCCAGGCGGCAGCCCTTCTGCCCATCGCGCGACCGCTGAGCGTGCTGCAGCTGCGGCTGCCGCGAAGGCATTGAGGCTCCACCCTGCCTTGACCGCGTCGCGCATGCTTTCCCAGCCATCGCCATGACGGTCGAGATGGCGATGAGTGAGCACGACGCGAGTGCGGGCCGGCCCGTCCGGGGCGAAGACGACCTCTATCTCGCTGGCTTTCGCGGGGTCACTCTCTAGCTCCCAGCGCAGGCTGATGTCCCAGCTGAAGCAAACCCGGCGCGGGGGATCGTAGACCAGCACCCTGGACCAGCGGCACTCGCTGCCGTCGGTGCCGCGATCGATGATGTGGCGACGCAGGTCGCGTCCAGTTGCGTCGTCATCTTTCCTCCAGACGGGTCGCTGCGGCTGCGGCGAACCTGGCGAGTGACTGCTGCCAGAACTGCTCGAAGTAGTCGCGGATAGCGGCGATGCCAGCGGGGTCGACCGAGTACACGCGGCGCGTGCCTGCCGCTTTGTCGGTAACTAGTCCGGCCGACTTGAGCACCTTCAGGTGCTGAGAGACAGCAGGCCGGCTGACCGGCAGTTCGCGGGCGACCTCGCCAACGGCGCTCGGCGAGCGTGCCAGGCGCTCGAAGATCGCCCGGCGGGTGGGATCTGCGAGCGCGGAGAGCATCGCCGTATGGTCCAGCATCGCTGTATGGTTAGTCATGACTTACCGTAAGTTACCGCTTACCGAGGCTGACTGTCAAGCAGTCGGGATCGAGGGGAACGGGCACGTCCGGCATCATGAGCCCCATGACGACCTGCCGACTTATCAGCGCAGAGGACGCGCCTGCCCTGGCGCGGCTGCTCAGGCTCAACCGGGACTTCCTCGCGCCGTGGGAACCGCTTCGCGGCGACGATTTCTTCACGGAGGACCGCCAGCGCGTCATGATCCAGGACGCGCTCCGTGAGCACCAGGAGGGCCGCAACCTGCCTCTGGTGATAGTCGACGGGACCGGCGGCGTTGTCGGCCGCATCACGCTCAACAACATCGTTCGCGGGGCGTTCCAGTCTTGCAGTGTCGGCTACTGGGTGAGCGAGGCGGCCGGCGGCCGGGGGGTGGCGACAGCGGCGCTAAAGCAGGTCGTCTCGGTAGCATTCGGCGAGCTCGGCCTGCACCGGCTCCAGGCAGAGACGCTCCTGCACAACGTCGCGTCGCAGACGGTGCTGGAGCGCAACGGCTTCGTGCGCATTGGGATGGCTCCGGCCTATCTGAAGATCGCGGGCCGATGGCAGGACTTCATCCTCTACCAGCTGATCAACGATGCCGGTTGATCTCCGTGCTTGATCAAACGACGATGCGGCGCGACCCGTCAGGCCTGGGGGAGCGCGGCGAGCCTAACCTG
>Ga0335075_10005960_pt1 | contig 18828 bp, 16 predicted proteins | sample Lox_Sample_24_FD_206723 | JGI IMG/M metagenome (GOLD analysis project Ga0335075, IMG submission 206723) | Soil microbial communities from Loxahatchee National Wildlife Refuge, Florida, United States - Lox_Sample_2.4 | ecosystem: Environmental > Terrestrial > Soil > Wetlands | place: USA... | reverse complement strand
CCGGGCAACGATCGGTTTCGAGAGTCACATAAACGGTGTTTCCGGAGAATTTACCGGTGACCCTGTAAGGGCGAGCGTAGGTCGTTCCGGTCACCCCGGCGCGCGTGGCCCCGGAGAAGCTGCCATCGGGCCGCAGTGCCAGATGCTCGATCGGTACGCTTCCTCGCGCAAGAGAGACCACCCCGGACAGAGTGCCGTTCCGATTGGTCAGGCGCACCAGCCAGTGACCGCACCCCCGGCCGGGAAGCTCGCGTCCCTGAACGGTCCAGGTGCCGTTGGAGGGGGCGGTGGATGCCGTAGTGCCGGGATCGGCGGCGATGACCGCGGAAGAGACCACAAGCAGCGCAACCGCCGCTGCTGCGACCAGGCGGAGAAATCGTGTCACCATGGGCTTGGCTGCTTCCGCTTGGCTGCTTCCATGCGCGATCGAGATGGCCCTCGGGCACCGCTCTAGGCAGATGATCCGGCTTCCGCCTGCTGGATCGCGCGCCACAGCCGCTCGGGTGTCGCCGGCATTTCGAGATCGCGGATGCCGAGCGGCGAGAGCGCATCGATCAACGCGTTGCCGATCGCCGGCAATGCGCCGACATTTCCGGCCTCGCCGGCACCCTTGACGCCGAGCGGGTTGGTCTTGGTCGGCACCGGGTTGCTGTCGCAATGGATCGCTGACAGATCGGCGGCACGCGGCATCGCGTAATCCATGAACGAGCCGCTCAACAGCTGGCCCGAGGCGGGATCGAACCGGATATCCTCCATCAGCACCTGCCCAACCCCCTGGACGATACCGCCGCAGATCTGTCCTTCGAGCAGCAACGGGTTGAGAACGGTGCCGACATCATCGACGACGCTGTAGCGCAGGATCTCCACCAGGCCGGTCTCCTGGTCGATCTCGAGTTCGCAGATATGGACGCCGTTCGGGAAATTCTGCTGTTTCGAGGTAAAGGTGGCGCCGGCGATCAGCCCCGGCTCCATATCCTCGGGCAGGCTCTGCGGGTTGAACGATTCGATCGCGATCTCGCTGATATCGAGGGTGCGGTTCGAGCGCGGTGCGGTGAACAGCCCGTCGGCAAATTTGATCTCGCCGGGCTCGGCGCCGAGCAAATGAGCGGCGATCGCCGTGGCCTTGGTCACGACCTTCTCGGTGGCGAGATAGACTGCCGACCCGCCGAGTGCCGCGGAGCGCGAGCCGCCGGTGCCTTCGCCATTCGCCACCTTGTCGGTATCGCCCTGCACGTAATGCACCTGGCTCGGGTGGATGCCGAGCCGGTCGCATAGCAATTGCTTGTAGATGGTTTCGTGGCCTTGGCCCTGGGTGATCGAGCCCGAGACCAGGGTCACCGTGCCGCCGCGATCAAAGCGGATCTCGGCGGCCTCGAACCCGCCGGCGGCGGCCCGCTCGATCGTGTTGGAAAGGCCGAAGCCGCGCAATTTGCCGCGCGCCCGTGCCGCGGCACGACGCTCCTCGAAGGTGCCGGTATCGGCGAGCTGCAGCGCCAGGTCGAGGTTCTTTTCGAACTCGCCGCAATCATAGGTGAAGGTCAGCCCCGATTTGAACGGCATCGCTTCGGGCGGGATCATGTTGCGGCGGCGCAATTCGAGCCGGTCGATGCCGAGTTCGGCGGCGGCCTCGTCGACGATGCGCTCGATCACATAGGCGGCCTCAGGCCGGCCATTGCCGCGATAGGCCCGCACCGGGTTGGTGTTGGTGTAGACCGCAGTCACCTCGGCGCGCACCGCGGGCGTGCGGTAGACGCCGGCGAGCGTCCCGAGATTGGCGACAAAAGCGTTGGAGCCGGCCTGCGGGTAGGCGCCGACCGCGGCGATCGTCTCGACCTTGAGCCCGAGGAACCGGCCGTCGCGGTCGAGCGCCAGCGCCGCATCGGTGACGTTGTCGCGGGCCTGCGCATCGCCCGTAAAGGCTTCGGAGCGGGTGCTGGTCCACTTGACCGGCCGCCCGACCGTCCTTGCCGCCAGCAGTACCAGCGCCACCTCGTTATAGATCGCCGATTTCATGCCGAAGCTGCCGCCGATATCGCCGGCGACGACCCGCACCCGGCTCTCCGGCACTTTCAGCACCTGACGCGCCAGCTCGGCGCGATAGCCGTGGGTGCGCTGCAAGGTCGTGTAGATGGTCCAGCGATCCTCAGCCGGGTTGTATTCGCCGATCGCACCGCGCGGCTCCATGCTGGCCGCGGTCACCCGGTTGATCACGAAACGGCGGCGCACGATATGCGCGGCGCTGGCGAAAGCGGCCTCGGTCGCCGCGGCATCACCCTCGGTGTGAAAGAAGGCGACATTGCCGGGGTTCTCGTCCCACACCGCGGGCGCGCCGGGCTCGACGGCACCGGCGGTCGAGACGATCGCCGGCAACGGCTCGTAATCGACCTCGATCAACTCGGCGGCGTCGATCGCCTGCTCCCTGGTCGCGGCGACGACAAAGGCGACATAGTCGCCGACCCAGCGGACCCGGTCCTTGACCAGGGCCGGAAAGCGCGGGCGAAACGCCGGCGAGCCGTCGCGCAGCGTGAGCCCGCGCGGGCTCGGCAGGTCGCCCCATCCCGATGCCTCCCAATCGGCGCCGGTCAGCACCGCCAGCACGCCCGGCGCCGCTCTGGCCGCCCGCGTCGCGATGGCGCGGATGCGGGCATGGGCATGGGGCGAGCGCAGCACATGGCCAAACACCATGCGCGGCAGCACCATGTCATCGACATAGCGGCCGCCGCCGCGCAGCAGCCGCGGGTCCTCGAAGCGCGGCACCGGCTGGCCCAATGCGAAATCGCCCATATTCATGCCTCCTGATCGATTGTCCCGATGCCTGGTGTGTCATCCTGCCTGGCGCGCAGCCGTTGCGCAGCTTTTCAATAGCCGAGATCCTGGAAGCTCGATGCCGCCGGGCTGACGACGACGTTGCCTTGCGGCTCGACCTCGAGGACGGCCAGCGAGCGCTGCACCAGACCGTCCGGGGTAAAGCGGAACAGCCCGTCCACCCCGGTAAACCCGTTCGGATTGAGGATCGCCTGGCGCGAAAATGGCGGGCCGCCTTCGCCGCGCGCCAGCGCGGCGGCGAGAGCTGCGGCATCGTAGCCGAGCGAAGCGAGCCGCGGCGGGTCGCGACCATAGGTTGCCCGGTAGCGCCGCTCGAATTCGCGCCGTGCGTCGGGCGGCGAAGCGGCGAACCAGCCGCCGACCAGCGCCGGCTCGTCACCGATGTCGGGCACGTCCCACAAGCCGCTGCCGAGCAGCCGCGTCGCCTTGTGGTCGAGACCGGCGGCGACGAGCTTGCGGGCGAGTGACGCCAGTTGATCGCCGCCTTCGGGCAGCAGCAGCGCATCGAAATCCGGGACCACCGGCGCCGCGCTCGGCGGCCCCGACGGATCGGCCGTCGGCGAATTCGGTGCGCCTGCCGGCAAGAGGCGTGCGATCGCCGCCGAAGGGTCGCCGGTACCCGGATCGAAAAACACGGTCCTGGTCACCGTTGCCCCGCTCGACGACGCAGCGTCGCGCAGCGCGTCGGCCATCAGATGGCCGTAGGGCGTTTCCGGGACCAGTGCGGCAAACCGGCCGATCCCGCGCTGGCGGGCATAGGCGACCTCGCGCACGACCTCCTGGCGCGGCAGAAACCCCATCAGAAAGGTGTTGCCGCCGGCGAGATCGGTCACCGTCGAGAAGGCAATGACATTGAGGTTGGCGTCATGAGCGATCGGCTTGACCGCCTCGACTTCGCCGGCCAGCAGTGGTCCAAGGATCAATCCGACCCCCTCGCCGACCACAGCATTGGCGGCGGCGGCGGCACCGGAAGGGGTTCCCTTGGTATCGCGCGGCACCAGCGTCAGCTGGTCGCCGCCGGTCTCGAACAGCGCCAGCTGGGCAGCGTTCAGAATGGCCTGTCCGAGAGCGGCATTGGGTCCCGACAGCGGCACCAGCAGGGCGACCTTGGCCGGCCCGGCCGGGATCGCGGGGGGCGGCGGCGTCGCTGGAACCGGCGCCGGCGGCGGTTGAGAGGGCGGTTGCGCGGTGACAAGCGGCGCCGGTACGATCGGCGGCGGCACGCAAGAGGCCAGCGCCCAGGCGACGAGGACGAGCACGGGTGAGGCGAACCGGGGGAGACACCAGTGCGACAAAGGCGACCTCGGGCGGCGGCTGCGGAGGCGGCGAGCCTAGCGGCGGGCTGCCCGCGAGTAAACCCGACTGGCCCGGGCCGGCGTCCGGTGCGGATCGGACCGCCGGCGGCAACACCGCCGATAGCCTGGCGCCCGGCCTCCATCTGGTGTCGACCCCGATCGGCAATCTCGGCGACATCACATTGCGCGCCCTCGCGGTCTTGCGCAGCGCCGATCGGATCTATTGCGAAGATACCCGGGTCACGGCCCGTCTGCTCAATCATTACGGCATCCACACCCCGCTCGAAAGCTATCACGACCATAATGGAGCGCGGGTGCGGCCGGCGGTGCTAGCGGCGCTGAGGCACGGCGAGCGGGTGGCGCTGGTCAGCGACGCCGGCACGCCGCTCATCTCCGATCCCGGCTACAAGCTGGTCCGCGCCGCACTCGCCGAGGGCCTTGCGGTGACCGCCGCACCCGGCGCGTCGGCGGCGGTGACGGCACTGGTGCTGTCCGGCCTGCCGCCCCAGGCGTTCCTGTTCACCGGCTTTCTGCCGCGACAACGCAGTGCCCGGCGCCGGGCATTGATGCAGTGGACCGCGCTCAAGACGAGCCTTGTCTGTTACGAGGCGGCCCCACGGCTCGCCGCCACCCTCGCCGACATGGCCGAAATCCTCGGGCCGCGGGAGGCGGCGGTGACGCGCGAGCTGACCAAGCTGCACGAGGAGGTCCGGCGCGGCCCGCTTGCCGAACTCGCCGCCCATTACAGCGCAAATGGGCCACCGCGCGGCGAAACGGTGATCGTCGTCGGACCGCCCGAGGCGACCTTGCCCGATTCCGAAGATGTCGATCGTCGGCTGCGCGCCGCCCTTGCCGAATTCGGGGTCCGCGAGGCTGCGACCCGGCTTGCGGCCGAGACCGGCCTCGGCCGCGCCGAGCTTTATCGCCGGGCATTGGCGATCCGCGACGGGGAAAGATGAGAGGACGGCAACGTTCGCGGGTGCTGCAGCGGCAGCGTGCGCAACGCCGAGGCAAGCGGGCCGAATGGCTGTGCGTGTGGCATCTGCGGCTGCGCGGCTGGCGGATCGTCGCCCGCGGCTGGCGCTGTCCGGCAGGAGAGCTCGATATTGTCGCAAAGCGTGGCGGGATCCTCGCGATCATCGAAGTCAAATCGCGTGACGAGCTCGCCGTCGCTGCTGCCGCATTGCCGCCACGCCAGCGGCGCCGGGTCACGCGTGCTACCGAAGCCTTCCTCAACGCACATCCGCAATTCGCCTCGGCGACACTGCGATTCGATCTGATGCTGGTGGTGCGGCACCGCCTGCCACAGCACCAGCGTGACGCCTGGCGCGCCGACAGCTGAGGCCCGGCCGCCATCGCTGCGCCAGGCTGCAACCGGCAACTCCTTGGCCCAATGGGCAATTCGCATGCCGCGTCGGCACACTCGACGAGCATTCGCCACGACCGGACGCCGACTTCCGAAATGGCGATGCGAGTGGTGATTGGAATGCGCTGCCGGTTTGGCGGAAACTCCTGCCCGGACATCTTTGCCGGGGGGTCATCGGTGTCGAGATTGCGCCTATTGTCGCTGCTCGCAGTGAGTCTCGCTCTGCCTCTCGGTCTCGGCGGGTGTCCGGTGGCGATCGTCGGCGGGCTCGCCGCTGCCGGCGGGGCGGGTTACGCGGCCGATCAGGAACGCGGGGTCAACGGCACCGCCGACGATTTCACGATCAAGAATAGGATCGAGACCGCGTGGGCCGCGTCGAGCCCGGGATCCCCGCCGGATTTCACCGCGACCGTCTATCAGGGCCGGGCGCTGTTGACCGGCATTGCCCCAACGCCGCAGATCAAAGCCGCGGCCGGCCAGGCCGCCAGCCAGGTGCCCGGCGTGCGGGCGGTCTATAACGAGATCGAGGTCGCCCCTTACGAAAGCGCGTGGAGTTCGGCACAGGACGCATGGATCACGACGCAGGTGCGCTCGGATCTCGTGTTCAGCAACATCCGATCGGTCAACTACCTGGTCGATACCGTCGATCATTCGGTCTACCTGATCGGTTCGGCGCGCAACCAGGCTGAGCTCGATCACGCGACCAATCTCGCCCGCAACGTGCCGGGCGTGCGGCGCGTCGTCTCTTATGTCGAAATCAGGCCGGGAGCGCCGCCGGGTCCAGCCGAAGCGGGTCTACCAACCGAAGGAATGCCGCCATCGGCCGCAGGCGCGCCGCCCGGTCCAGATATGCCGGAGAGTGCGCCAACCATTCCGGTTGAGCAGCAAAAGCTTTAGGTCGTCGTTCGCCGAGCTGCACGACCGGCTGGTGCCGCGTGCCGTGGCGGCACCGACCCGGACCCGGCGATCAACTGGCGCGCTCGCGCTCGTGCTGGTCGTCCTCGACGGCATTCAAGATGTGGCGGGCGGCCCGGAACAGCGATTGCGACCGATCTTCGTGGCCGAGCATGTGTTCGGCACGTGCAAGATCGAGTTCGATATAGGCGAGGGTCGGCGTGTCCCAGGCGGCGCCGCGCTGGAGCCCGTCGATCGCGGTCCGAAACGCCGAGGCTCCCGCGGCGACCCGCCCGGTCGCAAGATAAATCAAGCCGAGGTCGTGGAAATCCTCGGCGATCAGCGGATGCGTCGCCCCGAGCCGGTCCTGGTCGATCGCAGTCGCTTCCTCGATCGGCGCCAGCGCCTCGGCAAAACGCTTCTGCCGCAGCAGCGCCTGGCCGAGCCTGGCGAGGCTGCGCGCGGTGGCCAGCGGGTCGGTTCCGGCGCGGTCGAGCGCCACCGCCCGGCGCAGCAGCCGCTCGGCCTCGGCAAAATGGTGTTGCGCGGTCAGGACGGCACCGAGGACCCGCAGCCGATCACTGCGCGGCACGCCGACAGTCTTGACGTCGATCGCGACCGCCCGTTCCGCCCAGATGCGCGCGTCGCCGAGATCACCACGGGCAAGCGCGATCCGCGCCCGGTCGGCCAACAGGGGAGCGAGGGCCGGGGCGCCGGCGCCGAGCCGGGCGGACAGCACATTGGCGGCGGTGAGCGCCAGCGGCTCGGCATCGAGATATCGCCGCAACTGGACATAGAGATCGGCGAGTGCGGCCATCGTCTGCGCCGCTGGAACCGATAGATTGCCGTAGGTGGCGATCGCGATCTTCATCGCGCGTCGCCGCAGCGCCATCGCCGCCGCCAGATCGGCAGCCTCGAACCGCTGGTGGGCGAGCGAAGCCAGGATCGGCAAGAGCTGCGGGTTGCGCGGCCCGAAGCGCCGTTCCGCTGCGGCCAGCCTGTTGGCGAGCGTGGCCTCGCTCGCGTGCGGCCAGGGCGGCTCAGCGCGGGCAGGCAGCAGCGACGCCCCGAGGATTGCCGCCGCAAGCACCACCGAGAAGCGCTTGTGCGCGTGCATTCCATGAACCGCCGCGCGAACCGGCCAACCCCGGGGATCGCGGGCGTCCGAGCCTGGCGCGACGCCTCCCCGATTCAGGCCGGGCTCACCGGCGCCATCGCTGCAGCCTGCGGCACCAGCCGGTCGTGCAGCTCGGCGAGCGACGGCAGGATTTCCGCGAGGCCGGCGCTGATCGCCGCGGCGGCGTGCGGGGTCAACGATACCGCCTTGTGCTTCTTGATGGTCTCCTCGGCGAAAAATCCCCACCGGACCAGATTTCCGACGCGCTCCCTGATCGCCAGATGCCCGAGCCGCAGCCGGTCCCACATTCGGCTGATGATCTCGTCCACCACCAACGCAACGGGGGCCAGCGTTGCGGAGGTTGGCGCTGCTGGGTCAGCGCGCTCGCTGCCGAACCGGTTAGCCGACCACAGCAGCATCACGATCGCCCAATATTGATAGGTCACCAGGTGATCCATGGCGTCATCGAAATGGGCCGGGGTCAAACCCTTCTGCCGAACGACCTGCTCGCTGAGCTGACGCCATTTCTGGTCGCAGGCGACGAAAAACCGGTAGATTTCCGAGACCGTGATCGCATCATCGACCGCCTGCGTCCGGCCCGCGGGATCGCCGGCCACGGCGCAGAGCTCGGCGACAGTCTCGCGGCAATGCGCCTCGAAGCTTTCCCACAGCTTGCCGGTGGGCCCGATCAGGCAGCCGGCCGAGGCCGCACATTCCTGGTTTGCGGCATCGAATATCTTGACGAAGCCTTCTGCTGCACAATCCTTGATCCGTTCGATGCAAGTACGGATGTCCGTTCCATAGGAACCATAAAGCGTGCGGTGGATGGCCCGGCTGGAAATTCCAGTCTGGTCATTGGTTTTGGCCAGAAAAATCACATGCCAATGCGCGCGCTTGTTCAAGCCCCTAAAATATTTGTCCCAAATATTGTAATATTCGAGCCAGAATTGGGCGATCAGACGATCCGGGGATTTGTTCTCGCCATAACCGGGCTGCATCGCGTCACCATGCCGATCGACAGCGCTGCGACAACCTAGCGGATTTTGGCGCTTTGACAACCGCGAACGCTGCGGGAACGTGTGTGAAACCGAACCCGGCGATCTGCCACAATCCTCCGGGGCGGTCGCGCCGGCGCGCGGCTATTGACGCTTGCTGCGAATCATCAGAGGTTCGGCGCTGGAACCCGATCAATCGCGGGGGACCCGGTGGACACGGCGCTACAAATCCGGCACGCCGAGCAACTGCGCGGCCTGCATCGTGGACCACCGCTGCTGTTGTTGCCGAATGCCTGGGACGCGGCCAGCGCCTGCATCTTTGCCGCCGCCGGGTTTCCGGCGATTGCGACGACGAGCGGTGGCATCTCCTGGGCTTTGGGCTATGCCGACGGCGAAGCGGCACCGTTTGCCGAGGTGGTAGCCGCGACCGCGCGGATCGTGCGCGCCGTTACGGTTCCGGTCACGGCCGACATCGAGGCAGGGTTTGGCGCCACGCCGCAGGCGGTCGCAGCCTCGGTCGCCGAGATCATCGCCGCGGGCGCGGTCGGGATCAACCTCGAGGACGGCACGCCGCGCGGTGCCGAACCGATCCGCAACGTCGCCGACGCCGCCAGCCGCATTGCGGCCGCCCGCGAGGCGGCGCGCAAAGCCAACGTGCCGATCGTCATCAACGCCCGCACCGACCTTTATCTGCGCAATCTCGGCGACCCGGCGACCCGGTTCGACGAGACCGTCGCGCGCGGCCGGGCCTATCTCGCCGCCGGCGCCGATTGCATCTATCCGATCGGCCTGCGCGATCCGCAGACGATCGGCCGGCTGGTGGCGGCGCTGGCGGCGCCGGTGAACATCATGGTCCGCTCCGGTCTACCGAGCGTCGCCGAACTCGAAGCCCTCGGGGTCGCACGCGCCAGCACCGCTACCGCCATCGCGCTGATCGCGGCCGCGGCGACCCGGCAGGCGGCCGAGGAGCTGCGCACCAGCGGAAGGTTCGACATCCTCTCCCCGCCGCTTGCGGGGGCCGAGATGCAGCGGCTGTTCGGCCGCGGTTAAACGGGTCCGGCCGGGCCGGCGACATGGCGATCGACGGTCGGGCCGTGCCCGGCGTGCCGACCCCCGCTCACGATGCGCCGCCAAAGATCGGATAGAGCACCCGGTCTCCGGGCTTGATCCCGAGCCGCTCGGCGGTCCCGCCATTCAGTTCGATGACCGCCCGCACCGGCGCCGCGGCGGCGATCGTCTGATCCGATTCCGGCACCGCTCGCTGCGCGATGTTGACGATGCGCCCGTGCTGATCGACAAACAGCATGTCGAGCGGGATCAAGGTGTTGTGCATCCACATCGTCGCCATGGTCGGTTCTTTGAAGTCGAACAGCATGCCGGCATCGGGGGCGAGGCTGCGGCGAAACATCAGGCCCTGCTCCATCTGAGCCGGTGTTTCGGCGAGTTCAACGGTAAAGCTGTGGCGGCCGCCGGCGGTGACGATCGTCAGCTTGGCTGTTGCGAAATGCTGCAGTTGCGGCCCCGCCGCCCGGACGGGTCCCGCAGTCGCAAGCAACAAAGCCAGTAGCAAAACGGCGCGCCGCGTATACATGCGAGGACAATCCTTCGGCTTTTGGGCCTTCGGCTATTCGGCCTTCGGCTAACGCGATCCGATAAGGTCGCAGGGTCATTATGATCCGATCGGACCATCGGATGGCCAGCGCCGAATGCCGCGGCCAGCAAGGGCCGCTCGGCAGAGATCGGGGCCGCGTTCTTGTCGGGCGGCGCGGCCGACGCTAGGGTCGCGGTGCGAGCCCACATGCACGAAACCGTACTGACCGTCTTTGCCGTCACGGCACTTCTCGGGCTCGTCAGCCTGTTGCTGCCGCTGGCCGAGCGGTTCTTGATCCCGTACACGGTGCTCTTGGCCTTGGTCGGGATCACAATCGGCGCCGCCACCAACATTCCGGGGGCCTATCTGCATGGCGGGGCGGTACGCGACATCATCGCGACACTCGGCGATTTCAGGCTCAGCGCCGAATCCCTGCTGTACATCTTTCTGCCGGCGCTCTTGTTCGAGGCGGCGCTCAATGTCGATGTGCGGCAGCTCGGCGACGAGATCGCGCCAGTGCTGCTGCTCGCGGTCATCGGCGTTGTCGTCTGCACGCTGATCGTCGGTTTCGCGCTGTGGCCGCTGGCCCCGGTGGGGGTGCTGGCCTGCATCATCCTCGGTGCCATCATCGCGACCACCGACCCGGTTGCGGTCGTCGCGATCTTCCGCGACATCGGGGCGCCCCGCCGGTTGTCGACACTGGTCCAGGGTGAGAGCCTGTTCAACGACGCGGCGGCGATCGCCGCTTTTTCGCTCGCGGTGGCGATCCTCTCCGGACATCGGCCGGCGAGCGCGTGGGGCGGCGTTCTCACATTTGTGCGCCAGTTCGGCGGCGGTCTCGGCGTCGGCTATCTCTCCGGCTGGAGCACCGCGCTGTTTCTGCCGCTACTGCGCTCGAACCGGCTCGCCGAAGCAACGCTGACGATCGGCTTTGCCTACGCGATCTACATCGTCTGCGATCACTATCTCGGCGTCTCCGGGGTGGTGGCGGTCGCCGCCGCGGCGCTGGCGGTCGCCGCCGAGGGCCGGCGCCGGCTGGCACCTTCGAATTTCGACGCTCTGGTCGCGACCTGGGAGCAGCTGGCGTTCTGGGCGAGCTCGCTGATCTTTCTGTTTGCAGCGATGCACACCCCGCGGCTGCTGGTGGCGGCGAGCTGGCGGGATCTGGCCCTGCTCGCGGCGCTGATCGCGGCGGCGCTGGCGGCACGCGCGTTGACCCTTTACGGACTGCTTCCGGCGCTCAGCTTCGCCCGCATCGCGCAGCCGATCGGCACCAATTACAAGCTTTTCATGTTGTGGGGTGGGATGCGCGGCGCGGTCTCGCTGGCGCTCGCGTTGGCGGCGACCGAAAACCCGGCCCTGCCGGTCGAAATCCGCCAGTTCGTCGGAGTGCTGGCGACCAGCTTCGTGCTGTTTACGCTCTTGGTGACGGCACCGACGATGCGGCCTTTGATGCGGCTCCTGCGGCTCAGCGACGCGCCGCCGGCGGAGATCGCGTTGCGCGAACGGGTGATCGGGCTGTCGCTTTCCTCGATCCGGGAGGAAATCGAAACCGTCGGGCGCCGCCACCAGATCGCGCCGGACATCGTCGGCGAAATCACCGCCGGGTATGATGCGCGACGTCGCGAACCGGCTGATATTGCCGAAGAGAACGCCCAGCTGCCGAGCGCCATCCGGGAGAATGCGGCCCTCGTCGTGCTGAGCGATCGCGAGCAGGAATTCTGCCTCGAATATTTCGAAGGACGCACCGTGTCGCGGCGCGTCGCGGCAACCCTGCTCGCCCACACCGCACGCCTGCGCGACGCCGCCCACGGCCAGGGGATCGAAGGCTACCAGCAGGCGGCGGCGCGGCTGCGCGCCTATGGCCCGAGCTTTCGCCTGGCACTGGCGCTGCATCATCGGATCGGCATCGCCAGGCCGCTGTCGCATCAGCTCGCCGACCGGTTCGAGGTGCAGCTGGCCGCCCGCTTCGTCTTGGAAAATCTGGCCGCGTTCAACCGTGAGCAGATCGGCCGACTGTTCGGCGGCGGTCCGAGCGCGGCGATGGGCCGGCAAATCTCGCTGCGGCTGACCGAGATCGAGCGCTCGATCTCGGCCTTGAAGCTGCAATACCCGAGCTATGTGCGCCGCCTCGAATCGCAGTTTCTGGCGCGCACTGCCGCCCGCTTCGAGGAAGAGCGCTATCGGCGGCTGCGTGCCGAGTCGATCATCAACCAGGATGTATTCGAAGATCTGCAGCGCGAGCTGCGACGGCGGCGGCGCACAGTCGAGACACGCACCAAGCTCGATCTCGGTCTCGAACGCGGCGAACTGGTCGGCCGCGTGCCGATATTCGCATCGCTCGACGAGCGCAACCGGCGCGCCGTCGCCCGTCTGCTGCGCCCGCGGCTGGCGGTTCCGGACGAGGTGATCGTGCGCCGCGGCGAACGTGGCGATGCGATGTATTTCATCTCGTCCGGAGCGGTGGAGGTGCGCATCGCGCCGGCGCCGGTGCGGCTCGGCAGCGGCGAGTTCTTCGGCGAGCTGGCGCTGCTCCTCGCCGACCGGCGCAATGCCGATGTCGTGGCGCTCGGCTATTGCCAGCTACTGAGCCTCGGGGCGCGCGACCTCGCTCGGCTGTTCAACACCGAGCCGGCGCTGCGCCGACATATTCAGACGGTCGCCCGCGCCCGAATTGGCAGCCCCGAGGATGCTCGCGATCGACCGGCCGCGGTTGGGCCGGCCGCGGTTGCGCCGATCGAGGGCGGCAGAGCCTGAGCCGCGGCGCGATGGAGGCCTATCGCTACCCGCGCTACTATGAAATTGCGCTGGCACCCGCCGCGCCGGCCCGCGAGATCGATTTCTTCGAAGCCGCGATCGACCGCTTTTCAGGGACGCCGGTCCACCGAGTTTTCGAAATCGGCGCCGGCACCGCGCCTCATCTCCAAGAATGGCACCGCCGCGGCTACCGCTACTGCGGTCTCGATCTGAGCCCGCAAATGCTCGACTTCGCTCGCGCCAAGGCCGCCCGCAACGGGGTCGATGCCACGTTTGTCGAGGGCGACATGCGCGGTCTCGACCGGAGCCTCGGCCCGTTCGACCTCGCCTATGTGATGCTGGGTTCGCTCTATACCCGCTCCAACCGCGAACTCCGCGACCACCTCGAGCGGATGGCCGCCGTCCTGGTGTCCGGCGGGCTCTATCTGTTGGACAGTGTCGTGTGGTTCCGGATGTTTCACGATTACCGCCGCAGCTGGACGCGGCGCCGCGGCGGGATCACTGTGCGCACCCGCTACCGCGCCGAGCCGCTCGATGCGATCGCCCAGACCTATAACGAGACCCTGACCTTCGCTGTCGACGATTGCGGCAACCGGCTGAAGATCGAAGGGCGGGTTCCGGCCAAGGCATTCTTTCCGCAGGAGTTCCTGTGTCTCGTCGAACTCAGCGGCCGGTTCGAATTCGTCGGCTGGTACAATGATTTCAGTTTGACGGCACCGGTCACGCCGCAGGGCCGTCACATCGCGATCCTGCGCCGGCGATGAAGGGCGCCGGGAGCTGCGCAGCCAAAGGCCGCTTCCGACCGCCCCGCAAGGCCATCCTTCAGTAGAGCCGGGTGCGGTAGCTTTCCGCGGTCTGGCGCTCGGCTTCGGCGGGATCGATCCCACCCACCTGCTCGGCGATAATCCGGCCGATCGCCGGAAAATCACCGCGGCCGAGCTGCTTTTCCGGGTTCCACAAATCGGAACGGATCAGCGCCTTGCCGCAATGGAAATAGACCTCCTCGATCGCTACCAGGATGCCGCTGCGCGGTATTTTGCCGTTGACTGCGAGGGGTTCGAGAAGCTCGCGATCCGTCGTGACGCGGGCCTGCCCGTTGACGCGCAGGGTCTCGGGGATTCCCGGCACGAAAAAGATCAATCCGACTCCCGGCCGTTCCAGGAGATTGCCGAGCGTGTCGACACGGTTGTTGCCGAGCCGGTCGGGGATCAAGAGCGTGGTGTCGTCGACGACTTGGACAAAGCCGGGCGCATCGCCCTTTGGCGAAGCATCGCAGCGGCCGGACGGGTCGGCCGAAGCGATCACCAGAAATGGCGACAGCGCGATGAAATTGCGGCTGTGCCGTTCGAGCCGGGTGAGCTGTTTTTTGACTGCCCGCTCGCTCGGTGCCCCGTAGATTTCGCGCAGCCGACGCGGGTCCTCGATCGTATCCATGGGTCGCCCTCCGCTCGCAACGGCTGCATTATGCCCGAGTTCCCGCCAAAAAGCTCTACGGGCTTGGGGGCGCAGCGTGACGACGCTGGCAGCAAAACGAACGCTTTGCGGACGTTCGATTGACGATCCCAATGCCAGATTGCGCCTCCACCGTGCGATTGCGGACGTTCGATGCCTTTCTCGATCACCGAACAGGACGGCCATTTGGAAGTCCGTTCACCTTACCACCCGGATTTTCCGGCGCGGGCGCGGGGGCTCGACGGTCATTGGGACGCGGCGCGGCGGGTGTGGATTTTCGCGGCGAGCGATCGTGACCGGGTCGCGTCGCTGTGCCGCGAGATCTACGGCGGCGAGGGCGGCGAGGGCGGCGGGGGCGGCAGCGAGGGCAGCGAGGGGGCGGCGGTCTACCCCGACGCCGCTGCCCGGCGCGGTCGCAACGAGTTCGCCGAAGCGGGCGCGCGGCCGCATTATTTTGGCCATCGCCAGCGGCTGCGCGAACGGATGATGGCGGCCGGCCCGGACACGCTGCCCGACTACGAGCTGTTGGAAATGCTGCTGTTCGCCGCCTATCAGAAGGGGGATGTGAAGCCGCTGGCGAAGGCGGTGCTGGCGAAGCTCGGCGGTTTTGGCAAGGTAATGGGGGCCGAACCGGCGGCGCTCTCGGAAGCCGGGCTCAACCTCGCCGGCATCGCCGCAGTCAAGACGGTGCGCGAAGCGGCGCTCAGGCTGATGCGCAGCGAACTCGAAGAGCAGCCGGTGATCAACTCGTGGGACAAGCTGATCGATTATTGCAGCGCCCAGGTCGCCCACAACACGGTCGAGGAATTCCACATCCTGTTTCTCGACCGCAAGAACGTGCTGATCCGGCACGAGCGCCAGCAGACGGGCACGATCGACCACACCCCGGTCTACCCGCGCGAGGTGGTCAAGCGCGCCCTCGAACTCGGCGCCTCGGCGCTGATCCTGCTGCACAACCATCCTTCGGGGGACCCGACCCCGTCAAAGGCCGACATCGCCGTCACCCAGGACATCAAAAAGGCGGCTGCACCACTCGGCGTGGTGCTGCACGACCATGTCATCATCGCCAAGAACCGCCACACCAGCCTGCGCGACCTCGGACTGATCTGAGAAATCGGCAGGCGGACGCTGTCGCAGGGCACGCGCCGCCCCGCATCGCGAGGGCATGACGAACGACCGCCGTCATGACACTCTATCCGCCCGATGGTACGCTGGCAGGGGGATGCGGGTGTTGACGACGCTAACGGACGAGCAGCGCCGGTTCGTGATGACCGTGCGGGGGTTGACGCAGGGCGAGTTTCGTGCCCGCGCCGGCGATTATATGAACGGCACCTTTCCGTGGCCGAACATGCGCGCATTGGCCGAACTCGGTGTGCTCGGCATGGCGGTCCCCGAGGAATATGGCGGGCTCGGCTTAGGGGTGTTCGATACCGCACTGGTGCTCGAAGAGATCGCCAAGGTCTGTTACGTAACGGCGATGGCGGTCTTGGGCGAGGTCGGGGTGCAGACGCGGGTGATCGCGACCTACGCGCCCGAAGCGATCAAGCGCCGCATCCTGCCGGCGGTGGTCAGCGGCGACTGCCTGTTGGCGATCTGCATGACCGAACCCGACGCCGGCACCGATGTCGCCAACTACCGGACCAATGTCGACCGGGTCGGCAACCGGTTGCGCCTGAACGGGGTCAAGACGCTGATCAGCCGGGCCGAGGAGGCCGGCATGTTTGTCGTCTTCACCCGCATCGATAAAAAGCCGGGGCGCGAGGGGATCGGCTGCGTGCTGGTCGAAAAGGGCACGCCGGGATTCTCGGTGACCGGCACCTACCACACGATGGGCGGCGAGAATCTGCACGAGATCCGCTTCGAGGATTGCGAATTGCCGCCCGAGAACCTGGTTTTGGAGGACGGCTTTCGCAAACTGTTGTCGGCGTTCAACACCCAGCGCTGCCTGAACCCGAGCATTTCGCTGGGTCTCGCCGAGGGTGCGCTCGAAGAGGCGGTCAAATACGTCAAGGAGCGCCGTGCCTTTGGCCGCGCCATCGGCGACTTCCAGGGCATGCGCTGGAAGATCGCCGAGATGTACCGCGAGATCGAGGCGGCGCGCAGCGTGCTCTACCGCGCCTGCGCCAGCGCCGATCCGTTTCCCGACCCGCTCCTGGCGGCGGTCGCCAAGGTCACCTGCAACGAAATGGCGCTGAAGGTGACGAGCGAGGCGATCCAGGTGCATGGCGGCTACGGCTTTACCGACGAATACCCGGTGTCGCGGTTTTACCGGGGCGCGCGCTACGGCACGCTCGGCGGTGGCACCAGCGAGACCCTGCACGAACTGATCGGCAAGCGCGTCGTCGCCGGCCTCGACCCGGTCGACGGCATCTTCGGCCTCGGCATGTTCTGAGCCGCAGCGGAGCGCGCGCCGCAGATCTGGCTCGATGCACCGGCGCTGGCGGGACGGACGTCAGCCGGCCAGAGCGCGTTCGAGCTGGGCCTTATTCATTTTCGAGCGGCCGCTGATGTGGCACCGCGTGGCCTCGGCATAGAGCTCGGAGCGGGTTTTCCCTCCACCCCGGTTCGCAGTGGTGCGATGCGAACGCGCATTGGCCCGGGCGTAGGTTTTACGGGTGACGCGATGGCCTTCGGCTTCGTCCTCATAGGTCTCGCCGCGCCGCTTCTTCTCCTTGGTGCGCCGCTGGTTGCGGGCGTTGGTCGCTGCGTCCTCGCGGTTGGAGGCGCCGGCCTCGCTGAGCGCGATCGCGATCGCCTGCTTTGGGTTCCTGACCTTTCGCGCGCCGCGAGCGGTTTTGAGCTCGCCCTCTTTGTACTCGTGCATCACGCGCTCGACCGTGCGCTTTTAGGCGGGCGTCTGATGACTTGCCATGATCGGCTCCGATGCTAATGCCGCACCTGGCCGCCTGCGGAGCACCGCTGCGGCCTTGTTTGATGCGTGACACCTCAGAGCCGGGTTTGGTTCCGCGCGCGAACCCGGCGAGCCGTTGTGGTGCCTCCCACGCGCGGCAAAGCGCGGGCTTTAATTGAGTTCGGCGAGACGAAGGGCGAGGCGGCCCAAATCCCATTCCCTGGCCAAAGCCATGGCCTCCGACCAGTGCGGGCTCTGGTTGTCGAGCGCGGGCAGCGGCGCCGATGCGTCCATCGTCGCGATCCGCCGATAGAGCCGCAGCTTTTCGGTATCGGCAGCGAACCGCGCGTCGGCGAGTGCTGCTTCAAGCGATCCGTAGCGGCGCAGCAGGGCGGCCGCCCCTTTTGGTCCCACCCCCTTTACGCCGGGGATCTTATCCGACGGATCGCCGCGCAACGCGATAAAATCCGGAACCTGTGCCGGATCGACACCATAGCGCTCGCGCACTTGCGCGGGACCGATGCGGGCGATCTCGCCGGCGCGCACCGGGTGCAGGATCGTCGTCACCGCCGAGGCGAGCTGAAACGCATCGCGATCGCCGCTTGCGACCAGTGCCGTTCCGCCGCACCTCTCTTCCTGCGCGACCGCGGCGGCGAGAAAATCGTCCGCTTCATAGCCCGCCGCCTTGGCGTTGGCGAAACCGCAGGCGGCGACGAATTGCGGCAGGATTGCGAGCTGCTCGACGAGCTCGGCATCAAACACCCGGCCACCCTGATAGCCTTCGAGCGCCAGATGCCGCCAAGTCGGCGCATCGAGTGTGTCCCAGCCGACCAGCACCGCCCGCGGCTGCTCCTCGGCGTAGAACCGCAGCAGAAAGTTGGCGAACCCGACAATCGCCCCGCCGCCCTTGTCCCCCTTTCGCCGGATCGTCTTCGGCAACGCGTGATAGGCGCGATGGGCGAATGAATCGCCATCGATGACCAGCAGTGGCCGGTTCACAAAACGCGCTGTCGTTCCCATTCCGGGTCGGACCATACGCGCAGCGGCCGCTAGAGGGACACGAGATGCGCCCCTCTCTCGACCCGCCGGCGTTTACCGGTCAGGTTTCGCGGCTGGAGAAGCGCACGGTCGTGGCGCGGGCGCGGTAGTCGGTCTTGACATTGACAAAGCCGACCATGCCGTCCTCGACCTTCTTCCAGGCGCGCTGCAGCGCCGGGCGGATGCCTTCAGGCTCTTCGACATACTCGGCATAGCAGCCCAAGGCCTCGGCCATCTTGTCGTAGCGCGTGTAGCCGAGATAGCGGCCGGGCTTGTTGCCCTCAGGGTCGGCGGTCCAGCCGCCATTCAGGCTGATGATGCAGAGCAGCGGCAATTTGTGCCGCACCGCGGTGTCGAGCTCCATCGCGTTCTGGCCAAAGGAGCCGTCGCCATGCAGGCAGATGACCTGTGCCGAGGGCTTGGCGGCCTTGGCGCCGACCGCGAACGGCAGACCGACCCCCATCGTGCCGAACGGCCCCGAATTGAGCCGATGGCCGGGGACAAAGGTCGGGATCGACTGGCGGCCGAAATTCAGGATCTCCTGCCCGTCGACCGACAGGATCGCTTCGCGCTGCATGAAGTTCTTGACTTCCTCGCACAGCCGCAACGGATGGATGTCGCCATCGGTCGGGTAGTTGCCGCCAGC
>Ga0335075_10005959_pt1 | contig 18829 bp, 19 predicted proteins | sample Lox_Sample_24_FD_206723 | JGI IMG/M metagenome (GOLD analysis project Ga0335075, IMG submission 206723) | Soil microbial communities from Loxahatchee National Wildlife Refuge, Florida, United States - Lox_Sample_2.4 | ecosystem: Environmental > Terrestrial > Soil > Wetlands | place: USA... | reverse complement strand
GATCGTCGAATGCCCCGATGAGTCGTTGATCGGGAAGAGCTTCGGCCAGATCGCCGACGAGCGTGGCCTGCACCCGCTGGACGCGTTCCTCGACGTTCTCGTCGAAAACGGCGAGCGCAACGTGCGCTGGACCACGACCGTCGCCAACCATCGGCCCAAGCTGCTGAACAAGCTGGCCGCCGAGCCGAGTATCCACCTGGGCTTCTCCGACGCCGGCGCGCACCTGCGCAACATGGCCTTCTACAATTTCTCGCTGCGGCTGCTCAAGCGGGTGCTCGACGCCAGCCGCGACGGGGAGCCGTTCCTGTCCGTCGAACGCGCGGTGTACCGCCTGACCGGCGAGGTCGCCGAGTGGTTCGGCCTGGACGCCGGGACGCTGCGGGAAGGCGACCGCGCGGACTTCGTCGTGATCGATCCCGCGGGCCTGGACGACTCGGTGGACGCCTATCACGAGGAGAAGGTTCCGTTCTACGGCGGCCTGAGCCGCATGGTCAACCGCAATGACGCGGCGGTGACGGCAACGGGCGTCGGTGGCGCAATCGTGTTCCGCGACGGCCACTTCCGTGAGGGCTACGGGGAGACCGTGAAGTCGGGTCGTTATCTGCGAGCCGGTTCGGGTCAACGACAGCTCGCGGGCACAAGGGTCTGACATGGCAAGGACGCAGCAGCAGCGCCGTGAAGAGACGGTGGCGCGACTGCTCGAGGCCAGCATCGCGACGATCATCGAGGTCGGCTACGCGCGGGCGTCGGCGGCCGTCATCACCAAACGCGCGGGCGTGTCGGTCGGGGCGCTGTTCCGGCACTTCGACACCATGGGCGACTTCATGGCAGCCACGGCCTACGAGGTGCTGCGGCGCCAACTCGACTCGTTCACCAAGCAGGTCGCCGCGATACCGTCGGACCGGCCTGCGATGGAGGCGGGGCTGACCATCCTGCGCGACATCACCAGCAGCCCCACCAACGCGGTGCTCTACGAGCTGATGATCGCCGCGCGCACCGACGAAAAGCTCAGCGCCACTTTGCAAAACGTGCTCGAACAGTACACCAGCAAGATCTGCGACGCCGCCCGCGCATTGCCGGGCTCCGAGGACCTACCCTCGGACATGTTCCCGGTGATGGTGTCGTTGCTGACCAACACCTTCGACGGGGCCGCGATCCTGCGCCCGGTGCTGCCCCAACCGGACATCGAGAGCCGGCGGATCGCGCTGCTGACGTCGCTGCTGAGCGGAGTCGGCCTGCCGGCGTGACGCTCAGCGATCGGTGAGCTTGCTGACGGCGTCGTCCAGCGTCCGCGACAACGTCATCAGCTCGTTGATCCCTAATAGCGTGAGCGGGCGGTGGGTGGCGGGCCCGTCGGCGACCACGCCGAACGGGGTGGCCTCGCCGATGGCTTCACGGGTCTTCATCAGCACGCTGATCCCGGCCGAGCCGAGGAACTCGACCTTGGACAGGTCGACGATCAGGCCCTTCGGCTTTTTCGCGAGCGCGGAGTCAATCGCGTCGGACAGCCCGGGCGCGGTGAGCATGTCCACGCTTCCGCTGACGAACACCACGGCCAGTCCCTCGACCGACGATTCGTGGGCGTGGAAGTCATCTTTGTCAGATTGAGGAGGCGAACCGGATGAAGCGTGGTTCTCGGCCATCATCGATCCCTCATTCCTTACACCTGCGTTGGCTGCTTGCGAGGCGAGCCTTCGTGGGCAATGGCTGTCGACTCAACCCATGGACAGTGTCGACGCTTGTCGACCGGACGCCGTGGGCACTCATATTGGACTCCTGCGCAATAGGGTGTCACGGCACTGGAAGACTAGCCCAAACCCCAGACAGTGTCCTCGCAGACCTACAGGGTCCCGATAGCCGACTGAGGGTTCAGGCCGAAACCCCAGTCAAGCAGGCTGCCGGCCTGATCCCAATAGGTCGGCCCGCCCTCGCGCACCAGCCCGTACATCATCGCGACCACCAGGCGGCGGCCGCCGCGGGCGGCAGCGCCGACGAACGTCTTGCGTGCGGCGTCGGTGAAGCCGGTCTTGCCGCCGATCGCGCCCGGATAGCGGGTCAGCAGCTCGTCGTGGTTGGTGATCGGGTGATCGCCGTTGTCGCCGGGGAACATCGCCGACGGCTCCGCGGTGATCTGGGCGAACACCGGGTTGGCCATCGCCGCGCGGAAGATGACGGCCAGGTCGTGGGCCGTCGACCACCCCGAACCACCGGGCCCATCCAGGCCGGACGGGGTGGACGCGTGCGTGTTCACCGCCCCCAGCGACGCCGCCTTGGCGTCCATCTTGCCGACGGTGGCGTCCAGGCCGCCCAGCATGTGCGCCAACGTGTTGGCCGCGTCGTTCCCCGACACCAGCAGCAGGCCGTCCAGCAGTTGGCGCGCCGTGTAGGTGCGACCGGCCTTCACGCCCACGCAACTGCATTCGACGTGGCTGTCGGCGTCGTCGGCGACCACGGTGGAGTCCAGGTTCAGCTCGTCGAGGGCGACCAGCGCCAACAGCACCTTGATGGTGCTGGCGGGCGGGTGGCGCAGGTTCTCGTCGCGGGCGGCCAGCACCTGACCGGAATCGAGATCGGCGACCAGCCAGGTCTGCGCTGGACCGTCGGGAATCGGTACCGAGCCCACCGGCTGTACGCCGGCGTCGGCCCACGCCGTCGCGCAGGCGACAACAAGGGAACAGGCAGCCGCGACTGCGGCAAGAAGCTTCCGCATGGCCGGTCAGCTTACTGGCCCGCGAAGCCCGTCGCTGCGGCCCGGGTGTTCAATCGACCCATGTTGAGCCAGGCCGAAATATCTGACCGGTTGGAAATCCAACAGCTTGTCGTCGATTACTCCACCGCGATCGACACCCGTCGCTTCGACGACCTCGACGCGGTGTTCACCCCGGACGCGTACATCGACTACACCGCCCTGGGCGGTATCGAGGGCCACTACCCCGAGGTGAAGGCCTGGCTGGCCGAGGTGCTGCCGAACTTCCCGATGTACGCGCACATGCTGGGCAACTTCTCGGTCCGCATCGACGGGGATAAGGCGACATCGCGGACGATCTGCTTCAACCCGATGGTGCTCGGCGGCGACAAAGACCAGATCATGTTCTGTGGGTTGTGGTACGACGACGAGTTCCTGCGCACCCCCGACGGCTGGCGGATGACCCGCCGGGTGGAAACCAAGTGCTTTCAGAAGATTCTGTGACGCGGCGTTCCGGCGAATTTCCGGGTTAAGGCCAGGTTCTGGCACAATGAGCGGCTGTCCGCCCTGCGACTACGGTCGCTTCGCGGTCACACACGCGAGGCAAAACCGGATCCGGGCATCCCGCCCGAATCGCTGAATTGCAGCGTGACACCCGTAGGAGAAGTTGCTCAACCATGGCTGTGAAAATCAAGCTCACCCGCCTCGGCAAGATCCGCAATCCCGAGTACCGCATCGCTGTCGCCGACTCGCGGACGCGGCGCGACGGCCGGTCAATCGAGGTCATCGGCAGGTATCAGCCCAAGCAGGAGCCGAGCCTCATCGAGATCGACTCGGAGCGCGCCCAGTACTGGCTGTCCGTCGGAGCTCAACCCACCGAGCCCGTGCTCAAGCTGCTCAAGATCACCGGCGACTGGCAGAAGTTCAAAGGCCTGCCCGGCGCTGAGGGCAAGCTGAAGGTCGCCGAGCCCAAGCCGAGCAAGCTGGAGCTGTTCAACGCCGCCCTGGCCGCCGCCGACGGCGGACCCGACACCGAGGCCGCCAAGCCGAAGCAGAAGAAGGCTCCGGCCAAGAAGGCCGCCCCCGAGAAGGCGGAGAAGGCCGAGAAGGCTGACGAGGCCGCCGAGAAGCCGGCCGACGCCGCTGAGCCGGCCGCCGAGGCCCCGGTCGCTGAGCCGGCCGAAGCCGCCGAGCCCGCAACCGAGAGCTGATTGCGCCATGAGCACCGTCGTCGTCGACGCCGTCGAACATCTGGTCCGTGGGATCGTCGACAACCCTGACGATGTCCGCGTCGATCTGGTGACCAGCCGGCGTGGCCGGACCGTCGAGGTGCACGTGCACCCCGACGATCTCGGCAAGGTGATCGGTCGCGGTGGCCGCACCGCGACCGCGCTGCGCACCCTCGTTGCCGGCATCGGTGGCCGCGGCATTCGTGTCGACGTGGTGGACACCGACCAGTAGCGGAGAACTCCCTTGGAGTTGACAGTCGGGCGCGTGGTCAAGGCGCACGGCGTCACCGGCGAACTTGTCGTCGAGGTGCGCACCGATGACCCAGAGCTTCGGTTCGCGCCCGGGGCGTTATTGCGCGCCAAGGGTTCTGATCGTCGTGAGCAGAATTACGCCGTAGAGGCGGCGCGTCCGCACGGTGCCCGCCTGCTGGTGCGGTTATCCGGCGTCGCCGATCGCGATGCGGCCGATGCGCTGCGGGGCAGTGTGTTCGTCATCGACTCCGCCGACCTGCCGCCGATCGAGGAGGCCGACACCTACTACGACCACCAGCTCGAAGGCCTTCGCGTGCGGACCGCCGACGGCGGCGAGATCGGAGTCGTCACCGAGGTTCTGCACACCGCCGCCGGCGAGCTGCTGGCCGTCAAGCGCGATGACGCACCAGAGTTGCTGGTGCCATTCGTCAGCGCGATCGTCACGTGGGTGTCGCTGGAGGATCGCGTCGTCGAAATCGATCCGCCCGACGGCCTGCTGGAGCTGGAGAGCTGAAGGCGTTATGAGAATCGACGTCGTGACGATCTTCCCGTCCTACCTGGATCCGCTGCGGGAATCGTTGCCGGGCAAGGCGATTGATGCGGGCGTGGTCGCGCTCGAGGTGCACGATTTGCGGAGATGGACCCACGACGTGCACCGCTCGGTCGACGACGCACCCTACGGCGGCGGCCCGGGCATGGTGATGCGGGCACCAGTCTGGGGTGAAGCCCTTGACGAGATCTGTTCGCCGGAAAGCCTTCTCGTTGTGCCGACGCCGGCGGGCACCTTATTCACCCAAGCGACCGCGCAGCGGTGGAGCGGCGAAGGGCACCTGGTGTTCGCCTGCGGCCGCTACGAGGGAATCGACCAGCGGGTCGCCGACGATGCCGCAACGCGCATGCGCGTCGAAGAGGTGTCGATCGGAGATTACGTGCTGCCGGGCGGGGAGTCGGCAGCGCTGGTGATGATCGAGGCGGTGCTGCGCCTGCTGCCCAACGTGTTGGGCAATCCTCTTTCACACCAAGATGATTCACATTCCGACGGTGTGCTGGAGGGTCCCTCGTACACCAGGCCGCCGAGCTGGCGTGGACTGGGCGTACCGGAGGTGTTGTTGTCCGGCGACCATGCTCGTGTCGAGGAGTGGCGTCGGCAGGCCGCCGAGCAGCGCACCCGCGAACGCCGTCCCGACTTGCTGCAGTAGCGCGCTGTCTCAGATCCGCCCGGACGGAAACATCGTCTTGACCGCCTGGGTGATCGTTGCCCGCGCGGTCGCGTCGTCGGAGGGTTGCAGCGACTCGATCACCATGACGTAGCGATGGTCGGATCCGATGATGCCCGTGGACAGATGCATCCAGCTGCTGCCGTCCATGCAGCACATCCAACCCTGTTTGACGGCAACGGGTTCGGCGTACAGCCCGTCGGGAATGCCGAAGCGCTGCGGGTAGCCGTCGGCACCGGTGGCCGTCGATCCGGCCAGGTCGTTGACGATGACCTGCGCGCGCTCACCCGGCAGGCCACCCGACCCGTCGAGCAACCTGTCGTAGTAGTGCACCAAGTCGGTCGCCGAGCTCGCGGTGTTCCACCATTGCCCGTCGCTGGGCGGCGACGTCGAGGTCAGGCCGTAGCGGCTCGCGACGTCGGTGATGATCGCGTCGCCGCCGCGCTCACCCCAGAACGTCTCGGCGGCGCCATCGTCGGAGGAGCGCAGCATGCTGTCCAGTGCCTCACGATCGGTGGACGAGAGCGGGCCATCGCTGCCCGATTGCCGTGACAGCACATCGTCGGCGATGAACAGCTTGGCCACCGATGCGATCGCGATCAGCTGGTCGTTGCCGTTGGACAGCAGTTGATGGGTGGTCCGGTCGAGGACCGCGACCGCGATGGTCGCGCCGTCGGCCGCGGCGTCTTCGGTGGCCTGGGCCATGCGGGCGGGCAATCCGTCGAACGCCACCATGCCGGGCGGGGAGTCGGGCGCCGTGAGGTGGTCGGGGGCGTCGGGAGAGCCGTATACCCTCGCTTCGCAGCCTGCGATCACCACCGTCAGCACCGCCGCGGTGGCGATCAGCAGCATCGGCGACCGGCGGGTGGCCTCCGACTTTTCTCGCAAGGCGTTGGTCATTTCTGGGTAATGTGTACCATTCGCGCACGTCAGGGCCGAGCAGGCAATAGCGGTGATTCGCGCTGATTTCGCTGCGTGGTCCTGATCTGGCACAATTGACCAGTTGTCTCCAGCGGTTGTCGGGCCCGGCCCGCTCCTCTTCTGCTGCGAGGCGCACCCAAATGCCCGAATCCATCGGCTGAGTTGACTGTTCACCCGCCTGCAGTGGCGAGCAGCATCACACAGCCGCGACCGCAAGGAAGTGTCTCCGAAATGAACACGCTGGACTTCGTCGACAAGGCGTCGATGCGCGACGACCTCCCGGCCTTCAGCCCCGGCGACACGATCAATGTGCACGTCAAGGTCATCGAGGGCGCCAAGGAACGTATCCAGGTGTTCAAGGGTGTGGTGTTGCGCCGGCAAGGCGGTGGGGTCCGGGAGACCTTCACCGTCCGCAAGGAGAGCTACGGCGTCGGCGTCGAGCGGACCTTCCCCGTCCACTCGCCCAACATCGACCACATCGACGTCGTGACCCGCGGTGACGTCCGTCGCGCCAAGCTGTACTACCTGCGCGAGCTGCGCGGCAAGAAGGCCAAGATCAAGGAGAAGCGCTGATTTACAGCGCCCCATCGGCGATTCGACACCGGCCGTGGCGAATCCCGCTGCGATGCTGGCTACTCTGAAGCGGTGACTGACACGACCGACTCGTCCGAGGGTCCACCCAAATCCGATCCGGCCGAGCCCAAAGTCACGACCAGTCCGCCGAGCCCGGACACCGCCGCCGCCGACGACGAACCCGCGGACAAGAAGAAGGCCGCACTGCGGGAGACCGTGCTCCTGGCCGCGATCGCTCTGGTGCTCTACTACGTCATGTTGACGTTCGTGGCCCGGCCCTACCTGATCCCGTCGGAGTCCATGGAACCGACGCTGCACGGCTGTTCGGGTTGCGTCGGCGACCGGATCATGGTGGACAAACTCACCTTCCGGTTCAGTTCACCGGGCCCCGGTGACGTCATCGTGTTCAAGGGACCGCCGCCGTGGGACATCGGCTACAAGTCGATCCGTTCGCACGTGGCGCTGGTGCGCTGGCTGCAAAACGCGCTGTCGTTCATCGGCTTCGTGCCTCCCGACGAGAACGACCTGGTGAAGCGCGTCATCGCGGTGGGCGGACAAACCGTGGAGTGCCGAAACAGCACCGGGCTCACCGTCAACGGCCAGCGGTTGAAGGAGCCGTATCTGGACCCGGCGACGATGAACGCCGACCCGTCGGTCTATCCCTGCCTGGGACCCGAGTTCGGGCCGGTCAACGTCCCGCAGGGCCGTTTGTGGGTGATGGGGGACAACCGCACCCATTCGGCGGACTCCCGGGCGCACTGCACCAGCACGCCTACCGATGCGATGAACGGACTGTTGTGCACCGGTGATCCGATGGCCGGCACCGTGCCGGTGGACAACGTCATCGGGAAGGCGCGATTCATTGTGTGGCCGCCATCGCGATGGGGTGGCGTGCGTTCGGTGAACCCGCAGCAGAATCATTAGGCATGGCGACGACCTGGCCGCCGCGGACGGTGATCCGCAGATCGTCGGGATTGCGCACGCTGGAGTCCGCGCTGTATCGCAGCGGTCTTGGGCCGGTCGCCGGCGTGGACGAGGTCGGCCGCGGCGCATGTGCCGGACCGCTGGTGGTCGCCGCCTGCGTCTTAGGAACCGGTCGTCTGGAAAGCCTTGCCGCTCTTGATGATTCGAAGAAGCTGACCGAGAAGGCACGGGAAAAGCTGTATCCGCTGATTCGCCGTTACGCGTTGGCCTACCACGTGGTGTTCATCCCGTCGGTCGAAGTTGACCGCCGTGGCGTGCACGTGGCCAACATCGAAGGGATGCGGCGCGCGGTGGCGGGCCTGTCGCGGCGGCCCGGTTATGTGCTCAGCGACGGTTTCCGGGTGCCGGGGCTGCCGATGCCGTCGCTTCCGGTGGTCGGGGGCGACGCCGCGGCCGCCTGTATCGCCGCGGCCAGCGTGCTGGCCAAGGTCAGCCGGGACCGGTTGATGGTGGCGATGGATGCTGACCATCCGGGTTATGGCTTCGCCGATCACAAGGGCTACAACACACTCGCGCATTCTGCCGCGCTCAACGAGCTAGGCCCCTGCCCGCAGCATCGGTATTCGTTCATCAACGTGCGGCGGGTGGCATCCGGGTCCGGCACGCGCGTCGTGGCCGAGTGCCTCACGGACGACGATGCGGGCGCACCGGATCGACGCGCCGCCGACGAGTGGGTAAAGATGGACCCAGGCAACAGGGACTGGGACGCAACCGGCGATGCGGGCCGCTTGCGGTCCGATGAGAAGCCGGGTAGACGGGACGCAGAAGGACGGCTGAGCAGATGAGTGCCGAAGATCTCGAGAAGTACGAAACCGAGATGGAGCTCTCGCTGTACCGCGAATACAAGGACATCGTTGGCCAGTTCAGCTACGTGGTGGAAACCGAGCGCCGGTTCTACCTGGCTAACAGCGTGGAGATGGTGCCGCGCAACGCCGACGGCGAGGTCTACTTCGAACTCCGGCTGTCTGACGCATGGGTGTGGGACATGTATCGCCCGGCCCGGTTCGTCAAACAGGTGCGGGTGGTCACCTTCAAGGACGTCAACATCGAAGAGGTTGAAAAACCCGAGCTGCGGCTGCCCGAATAGCGGGTCTTAGTGCTGGTCTCGGCCCTCGAACACCGGCTTGCCGCGGTTTTCGATGACCGTCTTCGCCACGTCGGCGAGCTTGATGTTCAGATCCTGCGAATACCGCCGCAGGATGTCGAAGGCTTCGTGTTCGTTGACGCCGTGCAGCATCATCAGCATCCCGACGGCCTTGCCGATCTCCCGATTGGACAGCAGGCCGCGTCGCAAGGTCGAGACGTCCTCTCCGGAGGCGACGGCGTTGATCGCCACACTCGCGAACGAGGCCAGCACGATGGCCTGGCCGGCCGACTCGGTGTCGAAGACGTTGGGCTTGTCGCTGAACAGGTTCAGAGCGCCGGTTTTGCGCTTGTCGACCAGGATGCGGAAGCCCATGGCCCCGCGCACCGGTGTCTCGGCGACCATCCGGGCGGCCAGCTGCGGCCACTGGGTGGGGGAGGTCAGGTCCGTTTCGACCTGCGGCGTCTCTTCCTCGATCGCGTCGACACACGGCCCATCGCCGGCCGTGCGCTCCAGATCGTCGACCTGCTGCGCGATGCGGTCGCTGGCGCCGACGGTCACGTAGCGGCCGTCGCGGCGCACCAGCAGGCTGGCGTGGTCGCATCCGTTGACGACCAGCGTCGCGGCGACGCAGATCGCCGCATAGATCTGGTTGGAGTCCGAGCCTTGATAGATGATCTCGGCCAGCGCTGAAAACACCGTGGCAGGGTCTGCTGCCATCGGTGGTCCCCCGGAAGTGCTGTCTAACTCGTCTGCCACGTCATCCATCATTTCAAGCGGCTTGTGCTGCTGAACACTCTATCGACGTCTCGGGTCCGGGCTCAGGCCAACCCGGGCAATGTGGCGGTCTCTGCTCGAGCGTCAAGATCCCGTAGGAGGAACGTCAAGATCCCGTAAGGGGGAAAGCGAGGCCCGTCAAGATCGGTTAGGAAGAATTCGTGACAGAAACGGCTGCCGACTATACGATCGCGCCTTCGTTCTTGGATGGGTGCAAGCGCGTCTTCCTCGGGAAGCCGATGATCACCGACGACCTTCAGCACGAGAAGTTGTCGAATAGCGTTGCGTTGGGCGCACTTTCGCCAGATGCGATTTCGTCTACCGCGTATGGTCCCGAGCAGATCATGGTCGAGCTGTTGCCGGCCGCGGGCATGGCGGCGTTCGTGTTGCTGCTTCCTCTGGTCGGCGTGATCCTGTTGATTCTGCTGTTGGTGACCGCGTCGTATCGACAGGTCGTGATGGCCTATACCCGAGCCGGTGGTTCCTACATCGTGGCGAGGGAAAACTTCGGACCCCGGGTGGCGCAGATCGCTGCCGCGGCGCTGTTGATCGACTACGTCGTCACCGTGGCGATCCAGTGCGCTGCCGGAACCGTAGCCGTGGCGTCCGCGATCCCGGTGCTGGGTCCCTACAGCCTGGAAATCAGCGTGGGAGCCGTGCTGGTGTTCTGTTTTCTCAACTTGCGCGGTTTGCGGGAGGCCGGCCGGACCTTTGCGGTGCCGACGTATTGGTTCATCGGCATGCTGACGCTGATGATCGTGGTCGGGGTCGTGCGTGAGGCGTTTGGGGGTCTGCCCGCGTACGACCCCGCCCACCTCGACGGGGCGGTGCCGATACATCATGGCAACGGCCTGGTGATGGGCGCGACAATCCTGGTGATACTGCGGGCTTTCGCCAACGGCGGCTCGTCACTGACCGGAGTCGAGGCGATTTCCAACACGGTCAACCTGTTTCGCAAGCCCGAAGGTCGCAACGCGCGCCTGGTGCTGACCATCATGGCGACGATTCTCGGTCTGTTGCTGGCCGGCGTGGCCTGGCTCGGCTACGCCACCCGTTCCGTTCCGTTCACGGCCGGATATCCGTCGATGCTCTCCGAGATCGGCCGGGCGGTCTTCGGGCACGGCCCGATCGGCAACATCTTGTACTTCCTGTTGCAGGCGGCCAGCGCGGCGATCTTGTACAACGGCGCCAACACCAGCTTCAACGGTTTTCCCGCCCTGACTCATTTTGTTGCCGAGGACAGCTTCTTGCCGCGTCCGCTCATGAAGCGCGGTCACCGACTGGTGTTCTCCAACGCCATCATCCTGCTGACGACGCTCGCGGTGGCGCTGTTGCTCGCCACCGGAGGCGGGGTCAACGCGCTGGTACCGATGTTCGCCATGGGCGTGTTCACCGCGTTCTCGATGGCCGGCTACGGCATGACCAAACACCACCTGACCCAGCGTGGGCCCGGCTGGCGGCCCAAGCTGGTGATCAACCTGTCGGCAGCGATCTTGTCGACCAGCGTCGTGGCCATCTTTGCGATCGCCAAGTTCACCGAGGGTGCGTGGCTGGTCGTGGTCGTCTTTCCGATCCTGGTGCTGGTGCTCATGCGGCTCAACCGGCAGTACCGCGCCGAGGCGTCGGTGCTGGAAACGTCGGTTACCCAGAGTCCGGACCTGACCAAGCACGACCGGCATCGGGTATTCGTTTTTATCGACAGCGTTGACCTGGCCGAAGTCGAGGCGATGCGCTACGCCAAGGGACTGCACGCCGACGAGCTGACCGCAGCGCATTTCGTGTTGGACGACGCTCACGCGATGCGGTTGCAGGAGCGCTGGCGCCACTTCGGCTACGACACCGAGTTGCGTACCTACGCGTGCCTGGACCGAAACCTGAACCGGGCCGCCCAAGACCTGGTTGAGCAGGTCAAACGCGAGCATCCGGACACCACCGTCACGGTGCTGTTGCCCCGCCGAATCTATTCGCCGTTGATCGGCCGGCTGCTGCACGACCGCACCGCGGACAAGATCGCAACGGTGATCAGCCGGATCGAGGGCGCAAGCGCCCAGATTGTGGCCTACGACGTGGGATCTCGGGTCGCAAAGGCGCTTCGCGGTGGAGACACCGGGCTCGCCGATTCGACGCCGGAGCCCACCGATGATGCATGCGCCACCGCGCCGATGTCCTAAACGCTCACGCCCGGGTCGCGCGTGAACTGCTATGCGGGGCGCTTACCCTGCAGAAACGTCCCGCCAGGTTGATAATTGGCTGTGAATCTGCGCTTAGGGCCCATAGTAAGGCCACCTAATCGCCCACATAGCCGCTAACGTTCCCAACCGAGTTACGGGAACGACAAGGGCGGGGAATGAGCATCACAGTGACAGAATTGCCGGACGAGCAGAAGGCCCCGTCAACGTTCATCGATGGTTGGAAGCGCTTCTTTCTGGGGAAGCCACTGATCAACGAGCACCTCGAACACGAGAGTTTATCGAACACTGTTGCGCTGGGCGCTCTTTCGCCGGATGCGATTTCGTCGACCGTTTACGGTCCCGAACAGATCATGGTCGAATTGCTGCCTGCGGCAGGGATGGCCGCGTATGTGCTGGTGATTCCGATCGCCGGCGTGATCCTTTTGATCTTGGCGTTGGTGACGTCGTCCTATCGCCAAGTCGTGATGGCCTACACGCAACGCGGCGGCTCATACGTCGTTGCCCGCACGAATTTCGGGCCGCGGATTGCGCAGATTTCATCGGCGGCGTTGCTGATCGACTACGTGGTTACCGTTGCGGTGCAGTGCGCATCGGGCACGTTCGCGGTGGTGTCGGCGGTACCCCGACTGGGGCCTTACCACCTGGAAATCACCGTCGTGGCGCTGCTGCTGATTTCCTACGCAAACCTGCGGGGGATGAAGGAAGCCGGTCGGATCTTCGCGGTGCCGGTGTACTCGTTCATCGCGATGATCACGGTGATGATTGTGACCGGCGTGGTTCGTCAAATCTTCTTCACCCTGCCGCAATACGACTCACAAAACATCGCCGGCTCGGTACCGGTCCATCAAGGCAACGGGTTGATCATGGGTGCGACGTTGCTGATCGTGTTGCGCGCGTTCGCCAATGGAGGCACGTCGCTGACCGGAGTCGAGGCGATCGCCGACGCGGTGAACGTCTTCCGTAAGCCGCAGGGGCCCAACGCCCGTATGGTGTTGACCCGGATGGCCTGTGTGCTGGCATTTTTGCTGGTGGGCGTCATCTGGTTGGTGCACTCGACGCACGCCACGCCTTATGTCGCCGAATATCCCTCGATGCTTTCCGAGGTTGCCCGAGCGGTCTTCGGCCAGGGGGCGATCGGCAACATCATGTACATCCTGCTGCAGACGGCAAGCGCAGCAATCCTGTTTTTCGGCGCCAACACCAGCTTCAACGGTTTCCCGGCGCTGACCAGTTTTGTTGCCGAGGACAGCTTCTTGCCGCGGCCGATGATGAAACGTGGTCACCGTCTGGTGTTTTCCAACGCCATCATCGTGTTGACCGCGCTATCGACGACGCTGGTGATCGTGACCGGGGGTTCGGTGGACGCGGTAGTGCCACTGTTTGCCATGGGTGTGTTCACCGGATTTTCAATGGCCGGCTACGGCATGACCAAACACCATCTGAAACATCGGGATCCCGGCTGGCGAGGCAAGCTGGTGATCAACCTGTCGGCTGCGATCTTGTCGACGATAGTGGTTTTGATCTTCGCGATCGCGAAGTTCACTGAAGGCGCCTGGCTCGTGGTCGTGGTCTTCCCGATCCTGGTGTTTGCCTTGATGCGGCTCAACCGCCAATATCGTTCTGAGAACTCCGTTTTGGAGATGGCGCTGACCGAACCGCATGACGTGGTCAAGCATCCCCGGCATCGGATTTTTGTACTAATAGACCACTTCGACTTCGCGACGATCGAGGCGCTGCACTACGCAACGGGGCTACATGCCGACAATGTGACTGCAGTCCACTTCGTAATCGACGCGCGCCATGCCGCCCGGCTGCAGCAACGCTGGGAGCATTTCGAGGACCACATTCCGCTGAGGCTGGTCGAATGTCCGGATCGCTACCTGAGTCGAGCGGCCCAGGAGTTGGTGTTGCAGGAGATCAGCGACCATCCAGGCACCAAGGTGACGGTGCTGCTGCCGCGTCGGACCTACGCGGCGCTGGTGGGCCGGCTGCTGCACGACCGCACCGCCGACAAGATGGCCGGCGCGATCAGTCGCGTCGACGGCGCGACAGCGCAAATCGTGGCCTACGACGTGGGCTCTCGGATCGCCCAGGCAACGGCCGATGCCCGCTCACGAAAGAATGAAGCGCCGTCGCCGGACGACGACGCTCGGTTGGGACAAGCGCTCAAGAACCGCTGAGCCTCGCCTCTTCGAGGTCGAGGTCGCGTTCGATACTGGCTCGAGCGTCACTACAGAGCCTCGCGGCGCCCGATAAAAGGGTGGCGCACCGTTTGGCCTGGGCGGCTTGGGGTATGCCCACGCCTAGCGGTCCGTCGCGACCGTCGTGTCTCCGGTCTGGGGAGGTGTGCGGTGGATTTCGGGTTATTACCGCCGGAGATGAATTCCGGGAACATGTATGCAGGGCCGGGTTCTGCCCCGATGCTGGACGCCGCCGCTGGCTGGGACGACATCGCAGCCGAACTGCACGCGATGGCGTACTCGTGCGAGTCGGTGATCACCGCGCTCGGCCCTGCGTGGCAGGGGCCTTCTTCGGCCTCGATGGCCGCCGCCGTAGCCCCTTTCATTACGTGGTTGAGCGCAACTGCCGGCCAAGCCGAGCACACGAGTAGGCAAGCCCGCGAGGCGGTGATCGCGTACGAAACGGCTTTCGCCGCAACGGTTCCACCATCGGCCATACTGGCCAACCGCGCCGCGCTGATGTCCTTGATCGCGACTAATTTCCTCGGTCAGAATGCTGGTGCGATCGCAGCGACCGAGGCCGAATACAGCGAGATGTGGGCTCAGGATGCCGCCGCGATGAACGCCTATGCAGACTCGTCATCGGCCGCTTCGCAGCTGGCTCCGTTTGGGCCGCCGCCGCAAACCACGAGGCCGGGCGGAACGGTCGGGCAATCAGTTGCGATTGCGCGAACCGCAGGCGCGCCGGCCCAGACGGCGCCGCAGATGGTGCAAAGCCTGGCGGCACCTCTCGGCGCTGCGGCAACAAGTCCGACGGCAGATCCGCCCTCCTCCACACCGTTGTTGCAGCTTTTGAGTTACGGCATAGGAGGATTCAATCCAATTAGGTTGTACGACCCGTTCGGATCCTTCTACGACGAAGGTATTCAGAGTTTCCTGGCTCCGTTCAACAACTACAACATGCAGGTCGCCTACGGTCAGGCCCTCAGCAAAGCGGGATTGGCGGCTGAGGGTGCTGGTGCAGGGACGCCGCCGATGGGTAACGCGGGCGCAGCGTTATCGGCGAGCTCAGGTCAAGCGGGCCTGGTCGGCAGCTTGTCGGTGCCGCAAGGCTGGGCCAGTGCTGCGCCGGCGACCCGGCCGGTCGCCTTCGTCATGCCGGGAAGCAACTTGGGCGCGGTTCCCGCGGCGCTTACCGCCGATGGCCAGGGGAGCGTTTTCAGCAATATGGCGCTGTCGAGCATGGCTGGACGGGCTGTTGCTGGCAACGGGCCCTTGGCTGCCTCTTCGAGCGGCGGAGGAAGGACGGCGCCCGGGGTCGCCGCGACCGCCACCATCATCGTGATCCCCGAGGACTGAGCATGTTTGCGGCGCCCATCACACTTGGAGGCAAGGAATGGAAATGACCTTTTCATCGACGCGGCCGAAAGAGTCAGCTGCGGCCAGCGACGTGACGGACATCAACAGGCTGCGAACCAGTGCCGGCTGTTGTGCGGCTATCGGGCCCACCAATGCCGTCGCACTCACATAAAGGTCGGTTGCGCAATGGACTTCGGGATTTTTCCACCAGAGATCAACTCCGGGCGCATGTATACCGGTCCCGGATCCGGGTCGATGGTGGCCGCCGCGGTTGCCTGGGATGCGCTGGCTGCCCAGCTTCGTTCGACGGCAGCCTCCTATTCCGCGGTGGTCTGCGGTCTAACCGCTGACTGGCTAGGACCGTCGTCGGCTGCGATGGCGGCCGCGGCGGCCCCATACGCGGGGTGGATGAACGCAGTGGCGGCCCAGGCGGAGCAGACTGCCGCTGCGGCACGAACGGCGATTGCTGCCTACGAGACTGCGTTTGCGGCGGTGGTGCCGCCGCCGGTGATCGACGCCAACCGTGCTGTGCAGCGGTCGCTGTTGGCGACCAATATCTTCGGGCAAAACACAGCTGCTATCGCGGCCACCGAAGCCCAGTATGAGGATATGTGGGCCCAGGATGCCGCCGCGATGTACGGGTATGCCGGCCAATCCGCGGCCGCCTCGCAGTTGACGCCGTTCACCTCACCGCCGCAGACCACCAATTCGGCCGGATCGACCGCCGCTAGCCACGCTGCCGGCACATCGCGGCTGGCGTCGCTTATGTCGACGGTGCCCCCGTCATTGCAGAGCCTCGCGACGCCCGCTGCGGCGGACCCGAGCTCGTTGCAGACGGTGCTGGACGACATCCTCCCGCTGGAAATCGGCCTCGAGTTGTTTGAATCGACGGGCCCGGCAAGCCTGCCTTCACGAAATGCCCTAGTTGCCAACACTTTCGGTTTCGCTCTGGCGACGCGTGGCTTTCAGACGGGGGAGCTTCCCGCACCCCTCGTGCCAGGCGTTCTCTACCCACCGGTGGGAGTCTCGGCGTCGGCTCCGGTCACGATGTCGGCGGTTCTGGGGGAGGCGGGCACGGTGGGGGCCGTGTCAGTACCGCCGAGTTGGGCCGTGGCCACGCCGCAGGTCAGGTTGGCGGCCACCGTGTTGCGAGGCGCCGGCCAGGCGGGTGTGCCCCTGGCTGCCGGGGTCGGTGGCGCGAATGTGTTCGGTCAGATGGCACTTTCGAGTCTCGCCGGTAGCGCGCTGGGGACTACGGTTCCCCGCGTCGCGATCGGAACCGGTGCGCCGCGGTGCGGCGTCGGCCCTGCCGATACCGGGGAAAGCGCCGGCGATCTTGACGACGACGCGTCGAACGACAAACTGACGCACGTTCTCGCGCAACTGTCGCAGAATCCGGATTGTGTTCAGCATTGGCACACCGACAAAGCGCATCTTGAGGGGCTTCTGGAGCAGCTCTCGACAAAGCCGGGTGTCCACGCGGTCCACGTGTCCTCACGCCACAAGCAGGATCCGCCGCCGCGGCAGCCGCGTTGGGGTTAAAGCTGCTCTGCAACAAGCCAACTCAATGACGAGGCATCACTGCAACTCGCCGCGCTGGCCGTTGCGCACTTCGTAGGGCACGATGGTGGCGGCCGCGTCCGGCGTGCGGTTGACGGCCTTGGCGATCTTGTCCGCCGTGCGGTCATGAAGCAGTCTGCTGAGGCGCCCGTATGCGCGTCGCGGCAAAACTAGCGTTATCTCAGTATTGGGATTCGCGTCTTGCTCGCTGACAACCAGCTCCTGCGCGGCCAGGGTCAGCTGACGGTCCGGGCAATCCAGCACTCGCAGTGGAGTGTCGAGATCCAAACGCTCCCAAAGTCTCCGGAGATCCTGGGCATGCTCTGCGTCAGTCATGAAGTGCACCGCGGTCAGGGCTGCGGCCCGCAGGCTCTTTCCGTAGCGCAGAGCCTCAAGCATGGCCACGTCGACCGTATCGACACAGAGGAACACCCTGTGGCGCGCATGTTCAACCTCGCCAGGCTCGACGGTCCGGAACTCCTCGAGGATCGCCGCTTCAGCCCGGTACTGGTTGTTGAGCCGGATGAACGCGAACACCAGAACGGGGAAGACTACGACGACGAGCCAGGCTCCTTCGGTGAACTTGGCCACCGCGAAGATCACCACCACAATCGTCGATGCGATTCCGGTGAAGAGATTGAGCACCAGCCTGTTGCGCCATCCGGGCTCGTGGTGGCTCAGGTGGTGTTTGGCCATCCCATAGCCGGCCATCGCGAAGCCGGTGAACACGCCCATCGCATAGAGCGGTATCAATGTGCGCACCGATGCGTGGGTCACCAGCAGCAAAGCCACCGCCAGCGTAGTCAGCGTGATGATGCCGTTGGAAAATACCAGCCGATGCCCCCGCTTGGTCAGCGGACGGGGCAGGAAGCGGTCGGCGGCAACGAAATTGGCAAGTGCGGGGAACCCGTTAAATGCAGTGTTGGCGCCGGTGAACAAGATCGCTGCGGTGGCCGCCTGCATCAGGAAAAATAAAATGTGCCCGATCGCCCCGGCGCCGAAGACCGTTCGGGTGATCTCGGCCAGCATTGACGGATACTCGCTGACGTAGGGCACGACATGCGTGTGGTGCGCCAGGTAGGCGACCCCGATGAGCAAGAATCCCATAAGGCCGGCTACGACGGTCAGGACCCGACGCGCGTTGCGCCCCTGTGGCTTACGGAAGACATCCACCGTGTTGGAAATCGCCTCGATCCCGGCCACAGAGATCCCGCCGTGGGCGAAGGCGCGTAGCAGCACCAGCATCGTCGCCCCCATCACCAATCCACTGCCCTGGTGGACCGACACCAGCCCGGCACCGTGATGCGGGGCGAATCGCGGCAAACCCCAGACGACTTCCCGGATGACGCCGGTCACGATGGTCAGCGTGAGCATGATGACAAATCCGTAAGTCATCACGGCGAAAGCCCGACCCGACTGCCGCACCCCGCGCAAATTGGCCCAACTGGTCAGCAGTACCGCGGCCACGGTGATTTCCAAGTGGTAGGGGCGAAGCTGAGGTACTGCGGTGACGACCGCAACCGTACCGGCCGCCGGCTGCACCGCCACGGTGACCACGTAGTCGATCAACAGTGCGGCGGCGGCGATCTGGGCCATGCGGGGCCCGAGGTTCTCTCGGGCAACCACGTAGGACCCGCCGGCCCGGGTGTATGCCGTCAGGACCTGGCGATACGACGCGGTCACCAACGCCAGGATGAACAGGATGACCCCGGCGATTGGCAGCACCAACACGAATGCGGCCAACCCGGCCTGGGGCAGCAGTTCGACCAAGATCTGTTCGGGACCATAGGCGATCGAGGAGATCGCGTCTGGCGC
>Ga0335075_10005958_pt1 | contig 18830 bp, 16 predicted proteins | sample Lox_Sample_24_FD_206723 | JGI IMG/M metagenome (GOLD analysis project Ga0335075, IMG submission 206723) | Soil microbial communities from Loxahatchee National Wildlife Refuge, Florida, United States - Lox_Sample_2.4 | ecosystem: Environmental > Terrestrial > Soil > Wetlands | place: USA... | reverse complement strand
ACCTACCCGGCGGCCGAAGGGGTCGCCTTCGCGCTCAACTCCGCCGCCTGCCTGCCGCCGCCCGGGGCGGGCGCCGCGGCGATGAGATTCGAAGCGGGTCCGGCCGCGGACGGCACCTTCGGCCTGGCGCGGGCCCGCTGGGCCGCACCCGCCGGGGCGAGCTTCAGGGGCGCCCACCTCACCTGGTCGGGAGATGCGCGGTGGGGCAACTGGCAGGGGCTCGGGTTCGACGTCGGCGACCAGTTCAAGGTGCTTGCCTTGGCCACCCAGGGCAGCGTGAGTGCCGCGCCGACCCCGATCGACCTCGCCGTCGACGGCCCGGCCTGGGGCTTCGAAGCCTGGTTCCAGTGCGCCTTCTCGCTGCCGTCGAGCCTTCCCTGCGTGCGCTCGGCGCCCTCGACGATGCGGTTGGGTGGCCTGATCTTCACGCTCGAAGACGCCGAGGCGCCACAGGTGCGGCTCGGCGGGACGGCGGCACCGCCGGGGTGGCAGCGAGGGACGGCGGCGCTCGAACTCGATGCCGCGGACGCCGGCGCCGGCGTCGCCGCGGAGGCGGCGTGGATCGACGGCGCGCCGGCCCTCGACGCCCCGGTCCCGTGCTCGGCGCAGGCGATCGAGGGCGAGCTGCGCGGGACGAGGATGCAGCCCTGTCCGCCGACCGCGTCGCGGACGATCGCGATCGACACCACGCGCCTCGCCGACGGGCCCCACGCCCTGCGCGGCTGCGCCACCGACTTCTCCGGTGGCCGGGGCTGCGCCGATCTGCCGGTCCAGGTGGACAACTCGCCCCCCGCGATCTCCTTCGCCGCCGCGGTGGAAGGCGAGGTCGCGGCGACGGTGAGCGACCGTTTCTCGGGGCCCGCCGCGGGGACGATCTCGGTGCGCCGCGCCGAGGCCGAAGCGTGGACCGACCTGCCGACGACCTTCGCGGCCGAAGCCGACGGGCAGGCGACCCTGACCGCCCGCCTGCCCGACCTGAGCGCCGGCGTCTACCGCTTCCGCGCCACCGCCACCGACGCGGCCGGCAACAGCGGCGCGGCCCAACTGCGCGTCGCCGGCAGCCCGAGCGAGCTGCGCCGCCAGGCGGCCGACGGCCGCGGCGCGAAGGGCGGGGACTCCCGCGGCGGCGGCCCGTCCCCGCGCCGTCGCGCCACGCGTCTGGCCGTCCGCCTGGTGGCCGAGGGCCGGGGCGGACGCGGCAAGGCGGGCGCGGGCGCCCTGGCGGACCGCGGCGCGCCAGGATCGCGGGCCGCCGGGGCGGGGTTGGCGGTCGACTACGGCACGGCGGCGGCGCTCCGGGGGCGGCTCACCGACGCGCGCGGAGGCGCGGTCGCCGGGCGGCCGGTCGCCGTCACGGTGCGCCAGGCGGCGGGGCTCGGGAGGCCCGAACGGCACCGGGTGATGACCGATCCACGCGGGCGATTCGCCCTCCGCCTGCCGCCGGGGACCTCGCGGCGGGTGACCGCCGCCTTCCGTGGCGGCCGCGGCCTCGCCCCGGCGCCCCGGCGCTCGCTCACCTTGCGGGTCCGCGCCGGCGTCACCCTCAGCGCGGTCCCGACCGAGCTCCGGACCGGCGACTCGGTGCGCCTGCGCGGACGTGTCCGGCTCGGTCCGGCCGGCCTCTCCGGGCGCGGCAAGCTGATCGCGATCCAGTACCTCGAGCGGGCGACGCGCCGCTGGCGCCCGGCGCTCGTCGTCCGCGCCGACGCCAGGGGCCGCTTCGACACCACCTACCGCTTCCGCTACGTGACCGGCGTCGCCCTGATCCGGCTGCGGGCGACCGCTCCCGCCGAAGGCGGCTGGCCGTTCGCGCGCGGCTCGTCGGCGCCGGTCACGGTCACCGTCAGCAGCGGCTGAGGCTGCCACGGCGATCCTCTAGGCTCCGAGCCATGTCGAAAGCCACGCTGCAGACCAATGCCGGGCCGATCACCGTCGAGTTCTTCGACGACGACGCGCCGAAGACCGTCGAGAACTTCCGCAAACTCGCGGGCGAAGGGTTCTACGACGGGCTGATCTTCCACCGGGTGATCCCCGACTTCATGATCCAGGGTGGCTGCCCGGAAGGCACCGGCACCGGCGGCCCCGGCTACACCTTCGAGGACGAGTTCAACGACCACAAGGTGGTCCGCGGCGCCCTCGCGATGGCCAACGCCGGTCCCGATACGAACGGCTCGCAGTTCTTCATCGTCACCACCGGCGCGGCGCCGTGGCTGGACGGCAAGCACACCGTCTTCGGCGAGGTGGTCGAGGGGATGGACGCCGTCGACGCGATCGAGGGCTCCGAGACCGACGCCCGCGACAAGCCGCTCGAGGCGAAGACGATCGAGAGCGTCGAGCTCGCCGATTAGTCGGCGCGGCGACGGAGGTCAATCCGCGCGCGACGCGACTCGGTCCGCGCGACGCGAGTCAGTCGGGCAGCCGCGCGCGACGCGGGTCAGTCGGGCAGCGCGTCGGGCTCGGAAGGCCCGGCCGGCGGGCGGCCGGATGCTTCCTCGGCGCGCCGCTCGCGGCGCTTGCGGAGGCTGGTCCCCGGTCGCCACACGGCGACCAGGCCGGCCACCAGCGTGACCAGGAAGATCTGGCCGATCAGCATCTCGAGGCCGGCGAACATCCGGCCCGGCTGGCCGCCCGGCACGAGGTCCCCGTAGCCGGTGGTGGTCAGCGTCGTGTAGCTGAAGAAGAGGTAGTCGCTGTGGTGGATGTGGCCGTGGTTTTCGAAGAACGGCCCGCTCTGGATCCGCCCGATCGCCTCGAAGAGGAAGGCGAACAGCAGCCCCAGCACGGTGTAGACGCTGATCGCGCCGAGGATCGTGCGGGCGCCGACTTCGGCGGTGGTGATGACGCGGACCAGCACCGCCGCCATCGCTGCGGTCAGCAGCAGGACCTGGACGATCGCGCCGAGGCCGAGCCAGAATTCGTCGCCGCTGATCGACGCGATCACCGCCAGCACCAGCCCGAGCGCGGACAGGTAGAAGGCGATGTGGACCCAGTGGGCTCGCACGTGGGAGCTGGTCAGGGCGACCACCGAGGTCGCCGAGACCGCCAGCATCACCACCACCGAGTCCCAGCCCTCGTTGCTGAGCAGCGAGGTCAGCACGTAGGTGACCACGACCAGCGCGAAGACGAGCCCGAACGCGTCGCCGAACCGTTCCGCGCGCCGCAGCCACCGTTCGCCTCCTGGGGCGCGGATGCCGGACGGGTCCATGTTCGGTCGGTTCGGCCGAAGGGCGCCGTTTCCTGCGTCGGCGGAGGGTGATCCTGCCCGGCTTAGGGTCGCTGAAGTAGTCCACGACCGAACGGGACCCTCGTGAGGCGCTTGTCCCGGCGCCTGGTTCGCGCAGACGACCGGCGCCTCGGAAAGCGCCTACACGATCACCCGCGTACGCCGTCCGCGCCACCGTCTCGAGGTGGCGGCCGCCGCCCTCGCGTCGCGGTCTCGTCGGTGCGGCTTCAAGACCCGGAGGAACCCTGCCGCCGCCGACCGGATCGTCCGGGCGGGCCGGGCCGCCGCGCCGGCGGCGCTTTGCCCGCGAGCCGTGGCGGGCCGGCTGGGGGCGGGATATGTTCGGTCTCCCACGACTCGAGGAGGCCTAGGTCATGTACGTACGTGCCGTCAGGTTCACCGACGTGTCAGCCGAGCGGATGGATGAGCTTCTCGCCCGGATCGAGGAGTCAGGCGGCCCGCCGCCGGGCGTGCCCGCCACCGGTCTGACGATCCTCTCCGATAGCGCCCAGGGCACCGCGGTGGTGCTCCAGCACTTCGCCGGCGCCGAGGACATGGAGACCGGCGCCCGCGCCTTCGATGCGATGGATGCCTCGGAGACCCCGGGCACGCGGGTCTCGATCGACATGTGCGAGGTGAGGCTCGAGCGGAGGCTCGACTAGCGGCGGCGCCCGGCCGCGTCCTCGCGTCGAGTTCAGAGATTCGCCTATTGACAGGCGCCGCGGGCGCGGCCACGATCCCCACGTGCATCCGAGGAGGCAACTGCCCCCCACCGTCGTCGCGGTCCTCGCCCGCCTCACCGCCGCCACGGCGCTCCTCGCCGCGGCCGGCGCGTTCCTCGGCCTCATCCCGGCGGTGGCCACCGCGGCGCCCGCGGTCACCAACGCGAACGACAGCGGCCCCGGCTCGCTCCGCGCGGCCGTGGAAGGCGCCGGGCCGGAAGAAACGGTGGTCGTCCCACCCGGGACCTACACCTTGACCTCGGGCGAACTGGTGATCGCCAAGTCCCTGATCCTCGCCGGGTCGGGCGCCGACACCACGATCATCCGCGCCGGCGGCAACTTCCGGGTCATCGATGTCGACGCCTCCGGCCCGCCCGGCGTGACGCTCTCGGACCTGACCGTCACCGGCGGCCGGGTCCTCGCGTCGCCGCTCGGTGGCGGGATCCTCTCCTCGGCGAGCCAGCTCACGCTGGACGGCGTCCACGTCGTCGATAACGTCGTCGAAGGGCCCGTCACCGAGGGCGCCGGCGTCGCGGTCCGCACCCCGGGCGCGGCGCTCACCGTGCGCGACAGCGTGATCGCGGGCAACGAAGCCAAGGCCACGGCGATCTCCGAAGGCGGCGGCCTCTACTCCCGCGAAAGCGGCGCGGTGACGGTCGAACGCTCGACCTTCACCGCCAACCGCGCCGAATCCGGCGTCATCGTGGAAGGCGGCGGCATCGGCATCCGCGGCAGCGGCCCGGTCACGATCCTCGCCTCCACCGTCGCCGGCAACGTCGCCGGTGGCACGGGCACCATCGTCGTCGGCGGCGGGCTCTACCTGAACGAAATGAAAGAAGCCCGCCTCGCCGAGCTGACGGTCAGCGGCAACCAGGCGGCGGGGAACTCGGTCGGCAGCGGGGGCGGGCTCTATGTGGGCGTGTCGAGCGGCGGCAAGTTCTCGATCCTCGCCTCGACCCTGGTGGGCAACTCGGCCCCGACCGGCGGCAACCTCGCCGGCGGTCCCGACGTCAGCATCGGCGACTCGGTCGTGAGCGGGGGCTCCGGTGACCCCGGCCAGGAGAACTGCAGCGTCGCGGTCACGTCCCTCGGCTTCAACCTCGAGAGCGCCGACCAGTGCGGGTTCCACTCCCCCGGCGACAAGGTGGGCCTCGACCCCCAGCTCGGCCCGCTGCAGGGCAACGGCGGCCCCACCGCGACCATGCTGCCGGCGCCGACCGGCCCGCTCGTCGACCAAGGCGCCTCCTTCGGCCTGGCGACCGACCAGCGCGGGCTCCCCCGGCCGGTCGAGTATCCCGGGGTCCCGAACTCGACCGCGCCCGGTGCCGACGGCAGCGACATCGGCGCCGTCGAGCTGCAGCCGCCACCGCCCGTCGGAGGGCGGCCGGCTCCGCCGTCCTCCGCCGTCGTCCCCCTCACCTTGCGCCTCGGCAAGCTGACCAAGAACCGCAAGCGGGGGACCGCCACGCTGCAGGTGAGCTTCAGCGCGCCGGCGACGGGAACGCTCCGGCTGAGCGGCAAGGGCCTCGAACGGCGCATCCGTCGGCTGTCCGGAGCGACGACCGCCACCCTCGGCGTCGCCGGCAACCGAAAGACGCGCCGCCTGCTCAGGCGCGACGGCGGCCGGAAGTTTCGCCTCACCGTGAGCTTCGCGCCGTCCGTGGGCGGCCCTGCCCTGACGGCGGGCCGCAAGGTCGCGTTGGCCCGGAAGCCGGGGCGCCCGGGGCGCGGCACGCACCACGGCTGACGGCCCCGGGTCGCACCGCAGCTGACCCGCCCGGGGCCGCACCGCAGCTGACCGCCCCGGGACGCCGGTCGCGGCGGGTAGGCGATTTCGGCGAGATCCGCTAGCCGGGGATCACGTTGATCGATTCCAGACGCAGGGCCGCTTCGAATCCGTCCCCGGCCAGGTCGACCTTCGTGTGGTCGGGGAATTCGACGCCGAGGTCCCCCGTCAACGTTCCCTTCGACCCCTTGGCGCGTTCGAACGTCGCCCCACCGTCAAACGGCGCCGGCGGGCTGATGGTCGCGGTAGTCGTGCCGTTCGCCGCCGCCGGCGTGAGTGAACGTGTCCCACCTTCCGCGAAGGCGTGGCGCGTGACCTCGATGCGGCCCTTCTTCTGGTCGGGGCGGGCGCCTTACCCGCCGCGGCGGATTTGACGCGGCGCACCAAGGGTTGATCGACCGTCCAGAAGGGGGAACGGCGCCATGGAGCCGCCCAGCGGAGGGGGTGGGATTCGAACCCACGAGACGCCGTAAGGCGCCCAACGGCTTTCAAGGCCGCCGCATTCAACCGCTCTGCCACCCCTCCTGAGGTTGATTGGATGGTGCCATGCGTCGCCTCCTCTTGCTCGCCTCGGCGGTGGTCTTCCTCGACCTCACCTTCTTCACCGCGATCGCGCCGCTGCTGCCGGAATACGTCGACGACCTCCATATGTCGACCGCGCAGGCGGGGGTCCTGTCCGCCGCCTACGCCGCCGGGACGCTGGCGGCCTCGCTGCCGGGCGGTTACGTCGTCAGTCGCTTCGGGCCGCGCCGCACGGTGATCTGGGGGCTCTGCGGCCTCGGTGTCGCCAGCCTCCTCTTCGGCCTCCTGGACTCGACCTGGCCGCTCGTCGTGGCGCGCTTCATCCAGGGCGTCGCCGGGGCGTTGATCTGGTCCGGCGCGCTGACCTGGCTCATCTACGGCTACCCCGAGGAGCAGCGCGGTCGGGTGATCGGCAGCGCGCTCGGCATCGCCGTGGCGGGGTCGCTGCTCGGCCCGGCGCTCGGCGCGCTCGCCGGCACGGTCGGCACCGAACCGGTCTTCGCCGCGGTGCTCGTCGTCTCGCTCGTGTTCGCCTACCTCGCCTCGCGCCTGCCGGACGCGGAGGCGCGGGACGACCAGCCGCTGCGGGAGGTCGTCGGCTGCCTCGTCGACCGCCGTCTGGTCGAGGCGGCGATCTTCGTCAGCTCGCCGTCGCTGATGTTCGGGGCGATCGACGTGCTGCTGCCGCTGCGGGTCCACGCGCTCGGCGGCGGCCACGCGCTGATCGCGGTCGGCTTCATCGGCGGCGCCGCGATCGAGTCGGTGCTCTCGCCGATCGCGGGCCGTCTCGCCGACAAGGTAGGCCGCCGCGCCCCCTACGTGCTCGGGATGGGGATCTGCACGGTGGCGATGGTGATCTTCGGGCTGGCCGGCTCGCTGCCGGTGGTGATCGCCTCGCTTCTGATCTGCTCGCTCGGCTCCGGCTTCTGCTTCGCCCCGGCGATGACGCTGATCTCCGATGCCGCCGCGGCGAGCGGCCTCCACCAGGGCTACGCCGCCGGCGTCACCAACATGGCCTGGGCCGCGGCGCAGGTGCTGGGTGGCGTCGCCGGCGCGGCGCTCGCCGGGGTGACCGGCGACGGGGCGCCGAGCATCGCGATCGCCGCCATCCTCGTGCTGACGATCCTCTACGCCTTCCGCTCCCTGATGCCCCAGCCCGTCCCCGCCGAGGGCTGACCCACCCCCCAAGTCGCGTTCGCAGTTATCACCGCATAGCGGTGATAACTGCGAACGCAACGTCGGGGCCGGGATACTGCGGGGGTGGACCCGTTGAAGCGGACCGGGGAATGGGCGAACTGGGCCGGCGATCAGCGCTGCCGTCCGGCCCGGGTGGTGGCGCCGCGCTCGCGCGAGGAGCTCGCCGAGGCGGTCGGCGCGGCAGCGGCGGCGGGGGAGAAGGTCTCGGTGACCGGCTCCGGCCACTCCTTCACCGAAGCGGCGATGACCGAGCAGACGATGCTGCGGCTGGACGCGCTGCGCGGGGTGCTCGACGCCGACCGCGAGAGCGGCCTGGTCCGGGTCGGGGCGGGCACCGTGCTCGCCGACCTGAACGAGGAACTGGCGGGGCTCAGGCTGGCGCTGGAGAACCTCGGCGACATCGACGCGCAGACCGTCGCCGGGGCGATCTCGACCGGCACCCATGGCACCGGCGCGGGCTTCGGCAACATCTCGGCGCGGGTCGAGGGGGTGGAGCTGGTGCTCGCCGACGGCAGCGTCCGCGACCTCACCGCCGCCGGCGATCCGGAGCTGCTGCGGGCGGCGCGGATCGGCGTCGGCGCGCTCGGTGCGATCAGCGCGGTGACCCTGCGCTGCTTTCCCGCCTTCACCCTGAAGCGGGTCGACTCGGCCCACCGGCTCGCCGACGTCCTCGACCGCTTCGACGAGCTCGTCGCCACCAACGACCATTTCGAGCTCTTCACCTTTCCCTACTCCGATCGGGCCCTGGTCCTGGAGCGCAACCGGACCGAGGAGCCGCCGAAGCCGAAGAACTCCACCGTCGCCTTCCTCAACGACGTGCTGCTGGAGAACTGGGCGCTGGAGGCGATGGCGGCGACCGGCAAGGCGATCCCGCGGACGATCCCGGCGCTGTCGAAGTTCGCCGGCCTGGTCGCGACCGGGACGAACAACCAGGACCGCAGCGACCGCATCTTCGTCAACCGGCGGAACGTCCGCTTCACCGAGATGGAGTACGCGGTGCCGCGCGCCGACGGCCCGGCCGCGCTGCGGCGGGTGATCGAGTGGGTGCGTTCGAACCGCTACCCGGTCTTCTTCCCGATCGAGGTGCGGGTGGCCGCCGGCGACGACGCCACGATCAGCGCCGCCCACGAACGCGACACCACCTACATCGCCGTCCACCAGTACCGCGGGATGGAGTGGCGGCCTTACTTCGAGGCGGTCGAGGCGATCATGAACGACTACGCCGGCCGCCCCCATTGGGGCAAGCGCCACTTCCAGACCGCGGCGACGCTGGCGCCACGGTTCCCGCGCTGGGAGAGCTTCCAGGCCGCGCGCGACGAGCTCGACCCGACCCGCGCCTTCACCAACGCCTACGCCGAGCGCGTCCTCGGCCCGTAGGACCCCCGTCTCCATCACGCTCTGCGGCCTCGCCCCGAGCGCTCAAAAAGCTCCGTGGAACATTTCGGGTCCCCGAGACCCGAAATGTTCCACGGAGGTCCATGATCGGTCCAGAAGAGAGGCAGCTCGGCTGGGTCGCCATGAGACCCCGGGACGTGGGACCCTCGTCGCCACGGCCACGAACCCCGCCGTCCCCGGCCGCCACGGCCCGAACCCTCGCCGGAGCCAACGTCAGAGGAAGGTCTTGCCCTCGCCCCTATAGGTCGGGACGACGTCGACGATCTCCTCTCCTTCGACCAGATGGAGGGCGTCGAAGCGCTCGCAGAGCTCGCCCGCCTTGGCGTGGCGCATGTAGACCCGGTCACCGATCTGGAGCTCGTCGGCGGCGGCGCCGAGCAGCGGCGTCTGCACCTCGCCGGCGCCCTCCTCGGGGTCGAGCTTCAGGCCCGGCGGCAGCCAGGGGGAGGGGAGCCGCGCCGCGTCGGCCGGGCCGGAGGCGAGGTAGCCGCCGCCGAGCGCGGTCGCCACCTCCGGCCCCGGCCGGCGCACGATCGGGATCGCGAACCCGGCCGCCGGGATCGGCGTGAAGCGGCTGTAGCTGTCGAAGAGGGTGGGGGCGTAGAAGCCGGATCCCGCGGTCACCTCGGTCACCGCCGCCTCGGCCCCGGTCGTCTCGAGGCTGCCGGTGCCGCCGCCGTTCACCACCTCCAGCTCGCAGAACTCGCTGATCGCGGCGACGATCGCCCCGCGCCGCTCGGCCAGCTCCTTCGCCGAGCTCCTCTGCATGAAGCGGATCGCAGCGCCGCGCAACCGCCGCCCCGCCGGTTCGTCGCCGACCCCGGCGATCTGCCCCTCGTAGGCCATCAGCGCGTCGAGTTCGATCTGCGGCCGCCGTTCGATCTCCCGCGCCAGCGCCACCGCCTGCTCGACCGTGTGGATCGGCGAGCGCTTCGGCCCCACCTTGATCCGGCCGCCGAGCGCCCACCAGCTCGCGTCGATGTCGATGCAGACGCGGATCGGCGACGCGTCGGCCCCGAGCACCGCTTCGATCGCCTCCAGGTGCTCGACGCAGTCGACCATCACCATCGGCGCCCGCTCCGGATCGCCCGCCGAGCGCAGCGCCAGTTCCCGCAGCGCCGCCGAATCGGCGGTCGGGTAGGCGAGCAGCAGGTCCTCGAGCCCGTGTTCGGCCAGCCACAGCGTCTCCGGCAGCGTGTAGGTCATCAGCCCGGAGAAGCGGGCGTCGCGGCCGAGGATCTCCTCGATCAGCGCCCGGCAGCGGATCGACTTCGTCGCCACCCGGATCGGCTTGCGCCCCGCCCGCTCCAGCAGCGCGTCCGCGTTCGCCCACATCGCGTCGAGGTCGACGAAGGCGAACGGCGCCTCGACCTCGGCGAAGATCCGCTCGTAGCGCTCGTGAGACTGCGGGGTCGGCGAGGACACCCGCGTCAGCCTAACCGCGCGGCGAGCGCCCCGCCGAAGCGTCGCCGCCCCCGATTCCGCCTGTGCCGCTCCCAGTACCTACAATCGGACCCTCGCGAGCCGGATCCCGGCCCGTGTTGTCCGGAGAGGTGGCCGAGTGGCTGAAGGCACTCGCCTGCTAAGCGAGTAGGGGGCGCAAGCTCTCTCGAGGGTTCGAATCCCTCCCTCTCCGTTTCGCGGATGGCGCGCCTCGCGGCGTCCACGGCAGTTCGGCTCGGGTCACGAGCTGTCGGGTGCGCTTCTCGCCTCAGTCCCGGCCTGCTTGCGCGGCCGGTCCAGGCCCCCGCGAAGCGGGAGGGGGTCGCGAAAGTCGACGATCGAGAGAATTGGCGACGGAGGAGGAGTCCGATGACCACGATGAAGCCCGAGGAGCTGAAGGCCGAGCTGGCTGCCGGCGAGGAGATTCTGCGGACGGCGACGCTGGTGCGGGTCGCCTACGACGGGATCGACGGCACGCCGCGGGTGGTCCCGATGGGCTTTCTGTGGACCGGCGAGGCGGTGGTGGTCGCAACCCATCCGACCGCGCCGAAGTTCGCGGCGCTGCGGGCGCGGCCGCGGGTGGCGCTGGCGATCGACACGGGGAGCCCGGCGCGATCGCTGCTGCTGCGCGGCGACGCCGAGGTCGGGGTGGTCGACGGCCCGGCGCCCGAGTACCTGGAGGCGGCGGCGAAGTCGATGGAGGGCGAGGAGCTCGCCGCGTTCGAGCGATCCTGCCGCGAGACCTACGACGCGATGGCGCGGATCAGCATCGTCCCGGACTGGGCGCGCTACTTCGACTTCGGCGCGGGGCGCCTTCCCGACTTCCTCCGCGAGCTCACTTCTGAGGGCTGAGGTCGGGCCCGGCGCCCCCGGGTCTCCCGAAATCCGGGAGGAATCTGTCACGGATTTGGCGAATCTCTCACCGGACAGGCGCTACTTATAAGTCTGTAGAGTTAAACGTAGCGATGCGGGACCGTCCGTGGACACGTGGCGGACGAACTTCAGCGCACTCTCGGTCGGAATCTGCGTGGGTTCCGTGAAGCCGAAGACCTGAGCCAGGAGGCGTTCGCGGAGGTTCTCGGCGTGCACCGCACCTACATGGGCGCGCTCGAGCGGGGCGAGCGCAACCTCAGCCTCAAGTCGGTCGAAAGGATCGCGGGCAAGCTGAAGATCGAGCCGCTGCTCCTCCTCAGCGAGCCCGGCCGGACCACCTGAGGCGGCGACTCCGCGTACTCCGCCGTGGGAGCCCTCGCGGGGGCGGGGGCGAGGGCGACGGCGAGGGCGAGGGCGAGGGCGAGGGTGCGGGGAGCGTCCCACGCTCTCTGCGCCGCCCCACGCTCCCCGCGCCACTCGATAGTTCACACGTCACCCGACGCGCCCCGCGCCACTGATGATTCACGCACCACTCGACGCGCCCCACGCCACTTGATGGTTCACACGTCACTCGACACTTCACGCCGCGCGGCGCTTCGCACGCCGCACCCCAGGCCGTCGCGTCGCACCCCAGACCGTCGCGTCGTGTCGCGGCGTCGACTGGCGCGTCGGGGCGCCGACTAATGCTTCGCGGCGATGACGACGCGCGCGCCGCGCGCCGGGATCATCGTCACGTTGCGGTGCATGGCGCGCTCGGGGGCGGGCCGGTCGGCCTCCAGGTCGAGGCGCCGCGCCATCGTGCTGAGGACGACGCGCATCTCGGCCATCGCCAGGGCAGCGCCGAGGCAGCGGCGGATGCCGCCGCCGAAGGGGATCCACTCGTAGGTGCCGGGCTTGCGGCCGAGCCAGCGCTCGGGGCGGAAGGCGAAGGGGTCGGGGTAGACGTCCTCGCGGTGGTGGACGAGGAGGATCGACATCGCGATCGCGGTGCCGGGCTCGACGCCGTAGTCGCCGAGGCGCCAGGGGACCTGGACGCGGCGCCCGATGATCGGGATCACCGGGCGGTTGCGCATCGTCTCGGTGATCGTCGCCTCGACCCGTTCCTCGGCGCCGTCGCCGCGGCGGACCGCCTCGAGCAGCGCCGCGTGCGGTCCCGGGTTGCGGACCAGGCGCTCCCAGCACCAGGCGAGCGAGTTGGCGGTCGTCTCGTGGCCGGCCAGCACCAGGGTGAGGAGCTCGTCGCGGAGTTCTTTGTCGTTCAGCGCCTCGCCGTCCTCGGTCCGCGCCTGGAGGAGGAGCGAGAGGATGTCGCGCCGCTCGTCGAGATCGGGGCTTTCGCGCCGCTCGCGGATGATCGCGTAGACCGGGCGGTCGAGCATCGCCAGGCCGAACTTGAGCGGGCCCATCGCCTCCTCGCGGCCGACGTGGAGGAGTTCGGTGAGCTGGGAGGTCGGCCAGGTCGACGCCGCGACCGCCTTGCGGACCTCGCGCCGCAGCGCGTACTCGGTCGTCCCCTTCGCGGGCCTGCCCTCGATGCCGAAGATCCCGGCCATGATCACGTCGAGCGTGATCGCCTGCATCCGCGGCGCCAGCTCGATCGTCTCGCCGACCGGCCAGCGGTCGATCTCCCGCTCCGCCGCCTCGGTGATCATCTCCACGTACTGGGCGATCGCCTCGCCGTGGAAGGGCGGCAGCAGCAGTTTGCGCTGGCGCATGTGGCGCGGCCCGACCGCGGTCAACACCGAGTTGGGACCGAGGATCGGCCGCAGCGGCGACTCGCCGGTCAGCGACGGGGCCTGCTCGGGCTTCGCGGTGAAGAGCGACTTGACGTGGTCCGGGTGGCTGGTGATGACCGGGCCGCCGGGGATGACGCCGCGCATGCGGAAGACTTCGCCGAGTTCGCGGCGACCCTTGAAGACGAACTCGATCTGCCGCATCGAGAAGCGCACGGTCTGGGCGACTTTCGGCAGGGCGACGTTGGGAGGCGTGGCGAGCGACGCGGCCAGGTCGGCGTCGACGGGACCGGCCGGGGACTCGGGCGCGGCGCCGACCAGCTCCGGGAAGAGGGGAGTCTGGGCCTCGGCCGGCCGCTCCTCCGGGGCGGTGACGCGGCGGGTCTCGACTGCGCTCGGTGAGGTCGCCATCGCCCGCGCAAAGTTGCACAGATCCATGTCATGGTCAACCGGAGTCATCTCACACAAATCACCGTGCGGACGAGGCGCCCGCCGAGCGCGGTGGTCCTGACCGGCGCCCGCCCGGCGCGGTCGACCTGACCAGCGCCGCAGGTGGGTTGGGACGACCGCGGCTCGGGAGGAGGTGGTAGGGACGACCGCGGGCCGGGGGCAGGTGGCAATGACGACCGCGGGCCGCGGCATCCCCCGAACGGCGAATCCGATCACCGCCCGTTCACCCGGCACCCGCCCCTTTCCCTAGTCTGGGCAGCGATGTCTTCCTATCCGCTCGCCAAGCCCAGCGCCCACCTCGACCGGCGCACCAAGATCATCGCCACCGTCGGCCCCGCCTCCTGGGACATCGGCGTGCTCGAGCAGCTGATCGCGGCGGGCGCCGACGTCTTCCGGCTCAACTTCTCCCACGCCGGCCGGGAGAAACAGAAGCAGACGATCGAGACGATCCGCAAGGCCGCCGACACGCTCGGCCGGCAGGTGGCGATCCTCGGCGACCTGCCCGGGCCGAAGCTCCGCATCGGCAGCCTCCGCGACGACTACGCCGAGCTCGAGACCGGCATGCACGTGACCCTGACCCCGCGCGACGTCGAGGGTGATCGGCAGACGATCCCGGTCTCCTGGTCCGGCGTCTCGGCGTTGCAGGAGAACCAGCTCGTCTACCTCGCCGACGGGGCGATCCGCCTGCGGGTCGGCGACCAGCTCGGCGACGGGGTCGACGCCGAGGTCGAGGTCGGCGGCACCCTCTCCTCGCATAAGGGGATGAACATCCCCGGCGGCGCCGCCGAACTTCCGGCCGCGACCGACTCCGACCTCGACTGGGTCGACTTCGCCGTGCGCGAGGGCGTCGACATCATCGCCGTCTCCTTCGTCTCCTCCGCCGCCGACCTGGCCCCGGTCACCGAGCGCCTCCGCAGCCTCGGCTCCGACATCCCGCTGGTGGCGAAGATCGAGCGCCAGCAGGCGGCGGCCAACGTGGAGGAGATCGCCGCCGCGGCCAACGGCGGGATCATGGTCGCGCGCGGCGACCTCGGCATCGAAGTGCCGCTGGCCGAGGTGCCGATCCTGCAGAAGCACCTGATCCGCACCGCCGGCCGCCTCTCCAAGCCGGTGGTCACCGCGACCCAGATGCTCGCCTCGATGGTGACCGCGCGCCGGCCGACCCGGGCGGAGGTGACCGACGTCGCCAACGCGATCTACGACGGCACCGACGCGATCATGCTCTCCGAGGAGACCGCCGTCGGCGACAACCCGGTCGAGGCGGTGCGCGTGATGGACCGGATCGCCCGCGCCACCGAGCCCGACCTGCGCTACGGCGAGTGGCTCTTCTCCCGCACCGACCAGGCGACCCAGGACGTCGCCGACTCGGTCGCCCAGAGCGCCGTCGGCGCGGTCTACCGGCTGGGGCTGAAAGCGCTGGTGGTGCCGACGACGAGCGGCCGCACCGCCCGCATCGTCTCCGCCCACCGGCCCAACGTGCCGGTGCTGGCGATCTCGCCGCGGCTGGAGACGGTGCGCCGGCTGAGCCTCCTCTTCGGCGTCACCGCCGTGCAGTCGAAGCCGGAGGAGGACATCCGGACGCTGCTCGAGGACTGCGCCGCGATCGCCGCCAAGCACGGCATCGCCCATTCCGGCGAGCTGATCGGGATCACCGCCGGCCTGCCCGACCAGGAACTGGGCACCAACCTCTTCGAGGTCCACCGGGTCCCGTGAGCCGTCCCTCACGGTCCTCGGGGGACCGCAGGGAACGGCCGCGCGCGGGTTCCGCGGGGCAGCGGCGCGGGTAGGGTGTCGCGATGGACGTCGACTTCGACCTGATCGCCAAGAGCATGCCCGCGGCGGTCCCCTACATCGGCCACATGGGGATCGAGGTGACGGCGATCGAGGAGGGCGCGGCGACGACGCTGCTGCCCGACCGGCCGGAGCTCAAGAACCACGTCGGCAGCCAGCACGCCGGGGCGCTCTTCGCGGCCGCCGAGACGGCGAGCGGGGCGGCCTTCGTCGGCGCCTTCGCGCTGCGGATGGGCGACCTCACGCCGCTCGCCCGCAGCGCCGAGATCTCCTACCTCAAGGTGGCGCGCGGCCCGATCGAGGCGAAGGCCAAGCTCGGCACCCCGGCCGCCGAGGCGCTCGCCGCGCTCGACGCCGACGGCCAGGTCGACTTCTCGGTCGAGGTCGAGATGACCGATGCCGAGGGCACCACGGTCGCCACCGCGACGGTCGACTGGAACGTCCGCCTCAAAGCCCAAGAGTCCTGAGCGCGGCGGGGGCGGGAGTGGCCGCGATCCGGATGTCGGGGGTGAACGTGTGGCGCTGGGTCGCCGCCGAAGAGCGCCGCGCGGTGCTGCTGCACGGCATCGACTGGACGGTCGAGCGCGGCGAGCACTGGGTGGTGCTGGGGCCGAACGGGGCGGGGAAGACGACCCTCCTCAACCTCGCCGCGGCCTTTTCCCATCCCTCCGAAGGGACCGTCGAGGTGCTGGGGGAGACGCTCGGCAAGGTCGACATGCGGCGCCTGCGCGAGTCGATCGGGACGGTCGAGCCGGGCCTGGCGCGACGGATCCGGGGCCGCTACACCGCCTTCGAGGTGGTCCTCACCGGAGCCACCGGGAGCATCGCCCTCCTGCACGACAGGATCACCGACGCCGACCGCACCCGCGCCGACCGCCTGATGGGCGAAATCGGCGTCGAGCCCCTCCGCGACCGCCGCTTCGAGGACTGCTCCCAAGGCGAGCGCCAGCGCCTCCTCCTCGCCCGCTCGCTCATGGACGAGCCCGATCTCCTCCTCCTCGACGAGCCCACCACCGGCCTCGACCTGCCCTCGCGAGAGCGCCTGATCGCCTCCCTCGACACCATGGCCGAAGCCAACGCCGACCTGCCGACCGTCATGGTCACCCACCATCTGGAGGAGATCCCGGCGACCACCACCCACGCCCTCCTCCTCCGCGACGGAGCCATCGTCGCCGCCGGCCCGATCGCCGCAGTCCTCACCAGCGCCACCGTCTCCACCACCTTCGAAATCGAGGTCGAGGTCGCCCACAACACCGGCCGCTGGGCGGCAATGGTCGTCCGCACCCCCTAGACGGCTAGAATCCCCGCCTCCCGCGGAGCGGCCGCCTTGCGCATCCCACCTCCGCCGGCACGCGCCCGTAGCTCAGCCGGATAGAGCGTCGGTCTACGAAACCGAAGGTCACTGGTTCGAATCCAGTCGGGCGCATTCGCATTGTAGAGCCAAAAACGACCCAATTGCACCTCAGGGATCGTTGTGGGTAGGAACAGAGGTAGGAACAGGACGCAAGATGTGCTCGTTAGTTCGACCGTCTAGGAAGTAGCTGCTAACGGGCTGGACTCGGCGACCTACGCTCTATCAGTCGGTTTCGGCCCCGTCATCAGAACCATGCAGGCCGAGGGTCTGATCGCCCATCGCCCTTTCGAGTTCGGTCAGCGGCGTCAGCGCTGCCACCGAGTCGACCACGACCAGTGCCCACTTGGCCCGAGCGCACGGGCAGGCGGTGACGCGAGGGTCCGCGACGACCACGGCAGCGACGTTGGCGTGCGCGTCATCGATGCCTCCCCCGCCTATATCCAGACCTACGCCGACGGCGTCCCTACCGACAATCTGCTCTGGCTCCCACGGGTACTGAGGGCCAAGCGGTTCCAGACTGGAGAGTAGGAGCTCATGGCGAAGAAGATGAGGCTCAGCTGGTTCTTGGTCAAGCCAGGGCTGGAGGATGATGTCACGGCCGTCATCGAACATCCGAGCGGCGGCAAGCTGCAGAGTTTCAAAATCTCGGCACTGAACCCGGACCGAGACTCCCTCTATGTGAAGCCTTCGCATGCCTCCGGATCCGGGATGTTTCGGGAGAACTTGCACTTCGGTGTATTAACCGGTGTATTTGGTGGTAATCTGATCTCATGATCAAGGAGCCGCCGTGCCTGTCCTGACCCCGCCAGCCGCTGAGCAACTCGACCACGATGCATCCACCCTGCCCGTCGCCGAGATCGCTGGCTACCTGCAGGACGCACTTGGGCAGCGGATCGCCGCGCATCTCATCGGCTCACGGGACGCCAAGCAGATCGGCCGCTATCGGAAGGCGGACGGCCCGACGCCCAACCCGACCACCGATCTACGCCTGCGGGAGGGCTACAAGATCGTCCGCATGATCGTCGAGAGCTTCGACGAGAAGACCGCGCGTGCCTGGCTCTTCGGCACCAACACGCGCCTCGACGACGCGGCCCCGATCGACGTGCTTCGCCGGGCCACGGAGCCGACACAGTTCGCCGAGGTCAGGGCCGCCGCCAGGCAGCTTGTTAGCTTCGAGGGGTGAGCGGGGGAGAGGTTTGGCGGGTCGGGCATCGCTCCGATCCATTGGCGTACACGCCTCACGAGCTCTGTTCCTGGAACCACCGCTTCGATGACAAGGGTCGCCGGTTCCGCACCGTTTACTGCGCGGAGCATCCGGAGACCTCACTGCGCGAGGTGCTCGCCGACCTTCGTCCCAACCTTGCAGCCCGGGAAGCCTTCGCCGATGCCTTCGGCGCGGAGGCCCTGGCCGACCTGCCGGCGGCACCGGTGACCGCAGGATGGCGCGAGGAGCACCTGTTGGTCTCCGCGCGGATAGTGCTCGATGGCGACCTGGCGGATCTCACTCAGCCGGAGGTCCGCGCCGAGTTGGAGGATCGGCACGCGGCCTTGCTCCTCGATCATGGCCTCGAGCATCTGGACCTCCACGAGATCACCGCGCGGCGTCGGGTGGTCACGCAGTCGATCGCCGCCGATCTCTTCGACCGCGGGGCGGCCGCCGTGCGGTTCCCGTCCCGACTCGACGGACTGCCGGCCCTGGCCCTCTTCGAGGGACGCGCGGAGCTCGAGCCGGCAGGTGAGCCGATCGCCCTCACCGACCCCGCCCCGGAGCCACTGCTGGTCGTCTCCAGCGAGTGGGGCTTGGCGTTGGAGCCCACCGGAGACCGATGACTCGGCAGCAGTTGCGTCGCTCTTCCCTTCTCTGCCTCCTCGGCGGCGAGACGCGGTCGAGCTCCTCGTCGCGCAGCCGGTAGCTGTCGCCGGGTAGGAACACAGGTAGGAACAGAACGGGCCACCTAGAGGGCAGTTCGGTCCATTAGTGTCCACACCAGAAAGACTAGATTTGCAGGTATTTCGCTCTGCAGAGCCGACGGCGGGAATGCAGAGCGTGGCTCTACGAAACCGAAGGTCACTGGTTCGAATCCAGTCGGGCGCATCTTGTTCTGGCCACTCGTATAGCCAGATCCGGCTCTGCGCCTAGTTTTTCGCACCTTGCCCGCCCGTCGCGCGACGAGGTCAGGTGGGGTCAGGAAAAGTCAGAAAAGGGCACGTTCCGGACGGTTTCGGTCCCTTTTAGGTCTGGACGTTGCCAGCTCCAACCAGCGTCACACGCGGCCCGTCATGCCGAGTCGAAGCAGCGGCCCGTGATCGTCGACCCCGCCGAGAGATGGAGCTGGACCCC
>Ga0335075_10005956_pt1 | contig 18831 bp, 17 predicted proteins | sample Lox_Sample_24_FD_206723 | JGI IMG/M metagenome (GOLD analysis project Ga0335075, IMG submission 206723) | Soil microbial communities from Loxahatchee National Wildlife Refuge, Florida, United States - Lox_Sample_2.4 | ecosystem: Environmental > Terrestrial > Soil > Wetlands | place: USA... | reverse complement strand
CCACGCCCACATGGCCGCGCCAGCCGCCAGCGGCCCGGTCGACGGTGACCCGCACGTCCGCGCCGCGTTCCTGCCAGGCGTCGAGCTCGGCGGCGAACACCAGGTCGTCCGGGGTCCGGGAGCCGATGAGCAGCGTGATGCGCCGGTAGCTCTCGCGGGACGCGAGCGCGGCCAGCAGCGCGCCGCGCAGCGGCGCGAGGCCGATCCCGCCGGCCACCACGACGAGGTCGCGCCCGGCCGCGCCGGCCACGTCCCAGCCCGTGCCGAACGGCCCCCGCACGCCGATCAGCTGCCCCTGGCCCGCCGCGCACAGGGCGCTGGTCACCGCTCCAACCGAGCGGATCGTCTGGGCCAGCCCCGGTCCCGCGGTCTCACCGCTGATCGAGATCGGCACCTCCCCGACCCCGAACGCGTACAGCATCGTGAACTGCCCGGGCTGGTGCGGCGCGATCGGCTGGTCGACCGGCTCCAGCCCGAGCGTGACGGTGTCGTACGTCTCCACGGCCCGGGAAGTGATCCGGTACCGGGCGGGGATCGTCTGCAGGCTCATCGCGCTCCAGCACCCTGGGCGGGCGTGCCGTACAGGTCAAGCAACCGGATTCGGGTCCCGTGCAGCCTTCGCGAGGCCACGGCGGCCATCCGCCTGGTGATCTGATAGCCGAATTCCGGCCGGCTGTCGCACAGGGCGATCACCGCCTGGCCGTCGAGCTCGAAAGCGACGGTGGCCTCGACCGCCACCGCGCCGAACTGCCATTCGCAGGGCGGGGACAGCCACGAGAGGCCGAGCACGTCGCCGCCGCCCAGGGTCTCGACGATGAGGTCCGCCTGCCCCGGCTTCCGCAGATCCAGCGCGACATGACCGGCCGTGACCAGCCAGAACTTCGTAGCGGTGCCGCCTTCCTCGAAAAACCGGTGGCCAGCGGGAACCGACACGGCGGCAGCCGCGTCGGCGAGCCGGGCCACGTGATCTGGCGACATCCCGCGCACGAACGCATGGTCCGCGAGCGCCATCGCCGGGGTGCCGGTCATGATTGCTCCGTTCTGGCCTCGGCCTGCAGGGCGGCGACCTCCTCGGTCAGGTCGATGCCCACCGGGCACCAGACGATGCACCGGCCGCAGCCGACGCAGCCGGAGCTGCCGAACTGGTCGTGCCAGGTGCCCAGCTTGTGGGTCAGCCACTGCCGGTAGCGGCTGCGCGGCGAGGACCGCACCGGGCCGCCGTGCAGGTATGAGAAGTCCAGGTCGTAGCACGACGCCCAGGACTGCCACCGCTCGGTGTGCTCACCACTCAGGTCGGTCACGTCGTCGACCGAGGTGCAGAAGCACGTCGGGCACGCCATCGTGCAATTACCGCAGGTCAGGCACCTAGAAGCAACATCATCCCAGCGTGCGGCGTCGTGGCTGCTGGCCATCAGGTCGTGCAGGATGTCGGCGGGCATCGACCGCCCCATCCGGTCCGCGGCCTCGGCGACCGCAGACCGGGCCTGACCGGCGGTCGCGTCGTCGGCCGGGCGGGTTGGCACACCGGCCAGCAGGTCGGCGCCGGCCAGGGAGCCCACATCCACCAGGAAACGGTGCATGCCCTCACCGGTCATCTCAGTCAGCGACAGGTCGTAGCCGGGCCCGGCCTGCGGGCCCGTGCCCATCGACGTGCAGAAGCAGGTCTCACCGGGCTCGATGCAGTTCACCGCCACAATGAACACGCCCTCCCGGCGGGCCGCGTAGCGCGATCCGGCGTGCTCGCCACGGCCGAGCACCTGGTCCTGGATCTGGATCGCGCGCAGATCGCACGGCCGCACGCCCAAGAACGCGAGTCTCGGCGCGGGCTCCGGTCCGGCCTCGACCTCCAGTCCGTCGGCCGTCTGCCGCGCGGACCACACCTTCTCACGCGGAGGGTGCAGGAACTGCTTCCACGACTGGGGGCCGGCCGAATGGCCGAACGCCATGCCGTCGTACCGCCGCCGGATCCGGTAGCCGCCGGGCTGCAGGGCAACCCCCCACCCGAACGGGAGATCGTCGGCTGACCCAAGCTCGTCCAGGATGATCGCCCCGTCACGGACCGTGGGACCGATCACCCGGTATCCGGCATCGTGCAGCGCGGCATACAGCCGGCCCAGGTCGGCGGCCTCCAGCAGCAGCGCGCCGCCCTCCGGCGTTGCGTTACCAGCCATCTGAGTTCCCTTCAGCTGCCCGGAGTGCCGAGTCGAGCATCCCCTCCTGACGGCCATACCCGGTTAGCCAACCGCCAGTGCCCCGGCAGGCCAGTCGCTGGCCCGCTAACACAGTGCCGGCCACGGCCCAGCCCCCGGAAGAGGCGAAGGCCCCGCACCCCTGAGACCTACGTCTCCGTGTTTCCGGGACCTTCGCCCGCTGCCCTTCCGGTCCTTCGTCCCTTGGCCCCGGCCGGCAGCCACTGTGAAATCAAAGTGGCGAGAGGGACCAGACGAAAGGGGCGCGGAGCTACCGGGCCGGGGAGCCGGCCCAGCACACCGCGCAATTCGGATCCGCGAGAAGCCGGATGGCCCCTTCTCGCCCTAACGTCACAGATCAGCTGCCTGGTGCTGTCAGCGGCGGCTGGGGAGCGACCGGAGAACGGCGGGCGCATGCTGTTGTTGCTCGGCTGGCCAGCAGAGTGCGCCCTGGCCTCAGCGCAGACGCAGGGTGAACGCTGGGCCTTCTGTTGCTAATCTTCACGCCGGCCGCCCGCCCGATCTGAAAGTCTGGCGGCGCCGGACGCGATGAGGTGTTCGCCCGGGATTGGGAGGTGGCAGTGGGTCTGCGGAACTGGCTGCACAACAAGCACATGAGCGATCCCGCGGACGGCACGCTGCAGCTGACGTCGTGCTCGGTCGGCGCCTACGACGCGGCCTATTCCAACTGCCGGATGCAGGGCGTGGTGACCGCGCCCGGCCTCGCGCCGACCGCGGTCGAGCACGTCTGCCTGGCTCCGACCAGGAAGTGGCCGCAGCCGGGGCAGACCATCCCGGTGCTGGTAGACCGGTCCGATCCGACCCGGCTGGAAGTCCGCTGGGACGACATGCCGGGCAACCGCGAGCTCGGCCGGCAGCAGGCGGAGCAGGAGGCCCAGCGGCTGGCCGCCCAGATGTCCGCCGCCCAGGCCCAGGACCCGGCCGGGCCGCCCGGCCAGCCGCCGGTCACGACCGCGTTCCCGCCGGGCACGATGCCGCCCGAACTGCAGTCCCTGCTCGATAACTTCACCCAGGCCGCGCAGGGCAGCGGGGTCAAGGTCACCTACAACGTCCAGCAAGAGGTGCTCGGCGCACCGGGCCGCCCGGTGCCGGGCGCGGCCGGGGGCGGGCTGACCCCGGAGCAGGCCGCAGCCGCGGTCTCCGGCGGCGGCGCCGCCGGCCTGCAGCCGGCCACGGCCAGGGTGCTGGCCGTGCACGACGTGCCGATCCCGGCCGGGATGCCGGGGGGCCCGCCGGCCGGCCTGGTCGACATCACCCTGGATGTCACGCTGCCCGACGGCGGCGGTTACGCCACCAGCCTGCGGATCGGCTTCAGCACGCCGGAAAAGCGGGCCAAGATCGCCGCCACCGGCCTCACCCTGCCGGTGCTGGTCAACCCGGCGGCCCGCGACCAGATCGCGATCGACACCGGCCGGCTCGGCTGACGTAGCCGCACTACGAAGGGATGCCGCGGTGGGATTGCTGCGCCGCAAGCAGACGGGGAGCCACACCACCACGCTGATCAGCGGGCCGTACCAGGGAACGCTGCCGGCCAACCAGGCGCCGGCCAGGCTGCGGGTTGGCGCGGTGACCCCGCCAGGCCGGCCGGTGACCGGCGATGCGGCTCTGGTGTCGGGCATCCTGCTCGGCCCATTCCAGGTCATGCTGGTTCAGCTAACCGCGGCGCTGCCGCGGGCCGCCTGGCCCGAGCCCGGCGCCGAACTGCCGGCCGTGGCCGACCCGGCCGATCCGATGCGTTTCGCTGTCATGTGGTCGTCCGGCCCAACGGAGGGTGGCGCGACGCAGCCTGGTGACCCGTCGCAGTGGGACCACCACGAACTCACCGGATGGGACGACGGGCCGGGCGGTGAGCACACCCGGGCCATCGCGGACTGGCTGGCCGCCAGCGGGTTCACTCCCGGCGACTTCGGTCCGGCGCTGGCCACCCTGTCGCCGGACCTCCCCGCCGTGCTGACCGCTGCCTGCTCCCGCTACGCAACCGTGATCGCCGGGCGGGACGCCGTCGCCCTGATGCGCACGGGCCAGCCGGCCCAGGGAGTGGTGGCCGCGGTCAAGAAGCTGCCCATACCGGCCGAGATGCTGCCCAGCCCGTCCGCCTGCATGGCCTGGCTGACGCTGGACGTGACCCCGGCCGGCGGCGTGCCGTACCGGTGCACGATCCGGTTCGGATTCAGGTCGCCGGAACGGTTCACCGCGATCGCCACGGTGGGCACCGCCCTTCCGCTGCGGGTCGCTCCGGCCGACCGCAACCAGGTAACGATCGACCTGCCCGCGCTCGGCATCACGCCCGGCTGAGGAGGCTGTGGTGGGCTGGCTCCGCAGGAACCTGGCCGAGCGGCAGATCGCCGGGATGACCGACCCCGTGTCTGGCACCCTGCGGGTGAGCACCGCGACCTACCCGCCCTCCGGCGTGAACGCGACATACTCCAACTACCGCATCGCCGGAGTGGTCAGCGGGCCGGGCCTGCCGCCGACCGCGGTCGAGCACGCCGGGATCGCCCGCGTCGCCACGTGGCCGGAGAGCGGCGATGACCTGCCGGTCACCGTCGACCGGACCCGGCCAGACCGCCTGGTCATCCACTGGGACCAGATCCCCACCCGGCACGACTTGGCCCAAGCGGCGGCACAAGCGGCGGCAGTCCGCATGCGCACCGGACTCGACCTGGGGGTACTCGGCGAGGCGGTGCAGCAGACCGCGGCCGACGGGAGAGCCCCACAGTGGATCAGCGAGGTCACCGGCCCTGCTCAGCCCGGGACGGATCCGGCCGGCGCGGGGGCCGTGGCAGCGGCCGGGGCAGTCGCACCGGCCCCGGCTCCGGCGGCCGGCCCGGTACGTCACCAACTGCCGCCGTCAACCGCCACCATCCCGGTCTCCGGCCGGGTGCTCGCGGTGCGCGAGGTTGGGGTGCCAGCCGCGCTGGCCCCGGCCGGCGGCGTCGTCGACCTGACCGTCGCGATTTCCGATCCGGCCGCCGGCGAGCGCACCGCGGTGTGCCGGGCCTCGTTCGTTACACCGGCCGACCGGGATCGCGTCGCGACCGTCGGTGTCACGGTCGATCTCCTGGTCGACCCCGGCGATGCCGGGATCGTCAGCCTTCGGGCTGACGGCCCACCGGGAGCGGATGGCTAGCCCGGCGGCTGGGGCAACTGCACCGTCTCGCATCCCCGACGGCCCGCCTGGATATGTCAGCCCGCCGGCTTCTGCTGCGGCTGGGCCATCCATTCGATGACCAACTGGTCCGGCTGGGCGGGATCGACGAGGACCGCGAGCGGACGGCCGTCGGTCAGCCGCCCGATCGCGAGACGGGGAACGGTATCCCGCCGCGCGACCTCATAGGCCGGCCGGCCCGGGACGGTAACGGCCAGCGTCAAATCCACCTCGGGCGGGAATTCGCTGTCCGTGCTGACATCCGTCACCGAGAGGATGCGCGCGCTGCCGGGGACCCCGGTCTGCCCGAGCCGTTCGCGAAGCGCGATTTCCCTGATCTGCTCCGGCGAGCCGCCCATCATGCGCCGCCCCCGCAGCGGGTCCAGCGCCCTCGACTCCGGGAACTCCGCCAGGGCATCCTGCTTGGACCGCTGGTAGCGCCTGCCTTCGCGGACGACCAAGGCGAACGGGCCGCCCACCAGGCTCAGCGCCCCGGCCAGCAGCATGGCCAAGCCGATCAGGTTTGTGGTCACGATGAGGACTGCGATCCCGCCGAGCATCAAGGCCAGTGACGCGGCCAGCCAGGCTGCTATCCCCTTTGCCACGACGGCGATTGTATCGGCCCGGCCGCGGCGTAGCCGCCGGCGCAACGATGTGGGTGGTTCCACCCCTGCTGCGGGCCAGACGGCTGTGCCAGCCTGCTGAATGAGTTGTTTCAGGACACCCCAGGAGCGATGCGCCATGAGCAAGCAAGCCACTAGGACCACTGGCCGTCCGACTGCCGTGGCGGGCGCGGCGTTGGTGATGGCGGCGGGCTTGATCGCAGGCGGCTGCTCAAGCAGCAGTAGCAGCAGTTCGGGGGCGCTGAGGTGTCCGTCCGTGCGTGGCCCGGCGGTCACCGGGACCGCCCCGGCCGCGACGGGCCAGCCCGCGGCGGGGTGGACGCAGCCGGACGCTGACCTGTCGAGCACCCGCTATGTGGCCAGCGCGATCACCAGCACGGATGTGTCGAAGCTCGGGGTGGCGTGGACGATCCCGCTGACGATGTCCACGGTCCACACCGACGGCGCCTACGCGACCACGCCGGTGGTCGTGAACGGGGTGGTGTACGTCCAGGACCTGGACTCCGACGTGTTCGCGATCAGCCTGGCCACCGGCAAGGTGTTGTGGACGCACGACTACGACTCGCCGAACGGCGGGCCGGACGGCGTCAACGTGGCCGGCGGGGTCGTGTACGCCGCCACCGCCACGGCCGCGGTTGCCCTGGATGCCGCGACTGGAGCGCAGTTGTGGAGCCGGACCTTGGTCGGCAACGACCACGAGGGCATCGCCATGGCGCCCGGTTACAACAACGGCACCGTGTATGTGTCCACCGTGCCGGCCAACGTGACGACTCAGTACGGCGCCGGCGGCCAGGGGATCTTGTGGGCGCTGAACGCCAGGACCGGCGCGCCGGAGTGGTCCTGGAACGAGGACCAGAACCTGTGGGGAAACCCAGGCGTCAACTCCGGCGCCGGGCTGTGGTACACGCCGTCGTTCGACGCTCAGGGCAACATCTACGTGGGCATCGCCAACCCTGCCCCGATCTTCGGCACCAAGAGCTACCCGCTGGGCAGCAGCCGGCCAGGCCCGGACCTGTACACCGACTCGGTGGTGAAGCTGAGCCCGGCCGGGAAGCTGCTGTGGTACTACCAGCTCACCCCGCACGACCTGTACGACTGGGACCTGCAGAACCCGCCGGTGCTGACCACGGCGAACGGGCAGCCGGTGGTGATCGACGGCGGCAAGGCCGGCATCCTCATCGAACTGGACGCGCAGACCGGCAAGCTGCTCTGGCAGCGCCCGGTGGGCGGGCACGACGGGCATGAGGACGACGGGCTGCTCACCGAGCACGCCACGCCAACCTCGCACGGCTTGCTGCCTGCGAAATACTGCCTCGAGCCCAGCACTTACGGCGGCGTGCTGACCGAGCTGGCCAGCAACGGCTCCACCACCTTCGCCGCCGTCAACGACTTCGCGATGCCGGCCACCCCGAGCGGCTACCAGGGCGGGTCGCTGGCCAGCCAGTTCCAAGCGATCGAGAACGCCGTCGGCGAGATGGTCGCGGTCAACCAGAACACCGGCGCCATCATCTGGGACACCCCGCTACCGTCCTCGCCGTACGGCGCAGCGACGGTGACCAACGACGTCGTGTTCACCACCACCTTCAAGGGCTACCTGTACGCGCTCGACGCGAGCACCGGCGCCATCTTGTTCAAGACGCCTATGTCCGCCGGGAGCAACGCCCCGGTCGCTGTCGACGGCGACTACGTCATCGCGGGCGCCGGCGCCGCGCTGTCCCCAACCCAGCGAAACATGATCATCGCCTACAAGCTCGGAGCGACGGGCAAGCTGCCGGACACGGTGCGCTCATAACCCGGACTCCTCAGGGAGGATCCTCGGCCAGGTGACGCAGGACTCGCTCGTTGAGCGCGGCGAAGGTGTCGAGCTCGGCGGGGGTGAACAGGTCGATGAAATACCGGCGGACGTTGCGCACGTGCTGGGGCGCCGCGTCCTCAACGGCGCGGCGTCCGGCGGGCAGAAGGCAGATCATGGCGCTCCGGCCGTCGGCGGGGTTGGGCTCGCGGACGATCAGCCCTTGCTCCTGCATGCGCCGGACCTGGTGCGAGAGCCGGCTCTTCTCCCACTGCACGAGGGCACCCAGTTCCTGCGCGGGCATGTGGCCGGTGGGGTGCCCCGAGAGCACGGCCAGGATCTCGTAGTCGGCCTCGCTCAGTCCAGAGTCCTGGAGCAGGTGCTGGCGCAGACGCAGGGTGAGCTGATGGTGCACGTGCATGAAGGCCCGCCAGGCGCGGTCTTCGCTGGGGTCGAGCCAGTGCGGTTCGGTCGGCATGCGCCCATGCTACTCCTTGGTTGACACGTCAACCAAGGAGCTCTATGGTTGACGTGTCAACCATTTGCCGCACCCGAAGGAGCGCGATCATGACCACCACCGTCAGCCTGAGTTTCGCCGCCCTGACCATCGACTCCGCCGACCCCGCCGCCCTGGCTGACTTCTGGGGCAAGGCCCTCGGCCGCCCGGTCAGCCCGGGCGCGGTCGCCGGGGACACGGCGGTCGACACCACCGGTCCTGACAGCGGCCCCCGGATGATTCTCCACAACCCCGCGGGGCCCGGGACGGCCAAGAACAGCGTCCATCCGGTCCTGGTCACCGACCACCACGACGAGGAGACCGAACGGCTCACCGCCCTGGGCGCCAAGCCGCTCAACGAGATCAAGCTCCCGCCTGCGGCGCTCCCGCCGGGCGTGGCCGCGGTCCGCCAGACCACGTTCGCCGACCCGGAGGGCAACGAGTTCGATCTGGTCACCTGGCAGCCCGAGTAATGGCCAGGCCCAGGCGCTGACTGACGCCCCATCAATGACCGCCGTGCCCCAGGTTTGTCCGGTGCCAGCCGGACAAACCTGGGGCGCTGGCGTGCGCCGCCCGCGTTCTTGCGCCAATCTGTTGCCATGCGATCCCTGCGGTTGCGCGCTGGGCGGTTGCCCGCGGTCCTGGCTGTCCCGCTACTGCTGCCGGCCGCAGCGGCCGCGATCGGGCCGCACGTGACGTCGCCCGCGACTGGCGGCCACTGGACCGCGGTGGAGCCACACAGCCCAGGGACCGTCAACAATGACCTGACCGGCATGGCCGTGCTCTCGGTGGATGACGCGTGGGCGGTGGGAACCTACGCCGACGAGGCCGGCGGCCAGACCCTGATCGAGCGCTGGGACGGCGCAGCCTGGTCGGTGGTGCGCAGCCCGGACCCGGGGGATGGCGGCGGAGACTTCCTCAGCGCGGTGGCCGCGGTCTCCCCGTCCAGCGTCTGGGCGGTGGGCGAGTACGACACGGCGGGGCAGGGCAAGACGCTCATCCTGCACTGGAACGGGACCAGCTGGAAACAGGTGGCCACTCCCAGCCCGGGCAGCTCGCAGGATGAGCTGTCCGGCATCCACGTCGTGTCGGCGGACGACATCTGGGCCGTCGGGGACTACGGCGACGGCCCGGCCGCCGACAAGAGCCTGATCCTGCACTGGAACGGCAAAACGTGGACGCAGGTGCCCAGCCCGGATCCCGGATCGCGCAACGAGCTGTACGGCGTGACCGCGACCTCGGGCGCCAGCGCCTGGGCGGTAGGAAGCTCCGGCAGCCAGACCGCGGCCAGCCCCTTCATCCTGCACTGGAACGGCGCCGCCTGGAAACAGGTACCCGCCCCGCATCTGCCGGGAACGGGTGGCGAGCTGCTCGGCGTGGACGCCGTCTCCGCGCCGGACGTGTGGGCCGCGGGCGAGGTGTCGGACAGCACCGGGGAGCAGACCCTCGTCCTGCACTGGAACGGCGCCGCGTGGACCCGCACACCCAGCCCCGACCCTGGCTCCGCCGACGCCGACTACTCGCTCTCGGGCCTGGCCGCCACCTCAGCCGCCAACGTCTGGGCAGCAGGCAGTGCCTACAACGGTGCGACCTATCGTCCCCTTATCCTGCGCTGGAACGGCGCCGCCTGGGCCGTGCAAGCCAGTCCCAACCCGGGCTCAGGCAGCAACCTGAGCGCCATCGCCGCCAGTTCAGCCGCCAACGCCTGGGCGGTTGGCCAGTTCGGTGCCGCTGGGGGCGATGACGCCTTCGCCGTTCACTACTCAGTTGTGGTGAGCCAGCACGGCTAGCCGCTCGATGCCTCTCGCGCCATGCTCGGGCACCACAGGTCAGGACGGGTAGAAGTTCTTTTCCCAGCGGTACCGGGCCAGGACAGCGCGCTGCCCGGCGGTCAGGTCGGGGCCCGCGTCCAGGGCGGTGTTGCGCTCGACGTTGCTGACGGTTCGCATTCCCGCGATGACGGTGGAGACGGCCGGCTCGGCGAGCACGTAGCGCAGCGCGAACTCGGCGACCTCGGCCGGGGTGATGCCCAGCTCGGCGGTCAGGGCGTTGATGCGCCGCTCGACCTGCGCCTTCCGGTCACCGGCGAAGTACCGGTTCCTGAAGTCGCCTTCCGGGAACGTGCTGGCCGGGGTGATCCGTCCGGTCAGGGCGCCCTCGTCCAGCGGTACCCGCACGATGACACCCACGCCGTGCTGGATGCAGGCGGGCAGCAACTCCTCTTCCGGGGCCTGGTGGAAGACGTTGTAGATGGCCTGGACGGTGTCCAGGTGGCCGCTGGCGACCAGCTTGAGGACGCTGCCGGGCTGGTAGTCGTTGATCGACACACCGAAGAAGCGGATCTTCCCCTCCTTTTTGAGGTCCTCGATCGTCTCCAGCCAGTCGCCGCGGCCCAGCCACTCGTCACTCCAGACATGGAACTGGAGCAAGTCGAACGCTTCCAGCCCGGAAGCACGCAGGCTCGTCTCCAGGCTGGCCCTGATGTGCTCGCCCGGGAAGGTCTCCGCCGGGTCCAGGCCCGCGGGCGCAGGCCAGATGCCGTTCTTCGGCGGCACCTTGGTCGCCACGTACACCGGTTCGCCGGAGCGCTCCCGTACCACCTTCCCGACGATCCGCTCGCTCTCACCGTAGCCGCGCGCGGTGTCGATGAAGTTGACGCCGCGCTCGATCGCCCGGCGCAGCGCCGCGACCGACTCGTCCTCCCTGGCACCGATCCACATCGACCCGCCGATGCCCCACGCCCCGTAGCCGATTTCCGACACCGACAAGCCGGTCTTGCCGAGTGGCCGATAACGCATAATTCTCCTCCAGGATAGGGTTCTGACCGCCTAGCATCCTATAATGACAGGCTTCTGGTCACGGGGCAGCGTCTCACGGCTGCGGCCCGGTGCCTGGCTGCGGCCGGCCGTTCCACCGGGGCCACAGCCTGTCCAGGGCGTCATGCGCGGCGCAGAACGTCCGGAAGGCCCGCTCGTAAACCGCCACCGCCTCCGCCGCGGGCGACCAGGTCCCCGACGGCCTGACGACGCGCGCGGCGCCGGCTCCGGCGTCGCGGTACCAGCCCGCCCCCACGCCGGCCAGGATCGCCGCGCCGATGATGCCGCCCTCGGTGGACGCCAGCGTTTGCACCGGGTACCCGAAGATGTCGGCCCGGATCTGGTTCCAGACTGCGCTGGCCGCGCCCCCGCCGCTGCACCGGACCGGGCCTTCCGGGCCTGCCGGGCAGACGCATTCGAGGGCCCGGCGGTCCTCGAACGTGATCCCTTCCAGCACGGCCCGGGCGAAGTGAGCTCGCCCGTGGCCCAGGGTCGCCCCGACGAAGGAGGCGCGTGACTCCGCGCTGCCCAGCGTCCGCTCGCCGAGCAGGTAAGGAAAGAAGAGCAGCCCGTCGGATCCGGGGCTGACCCGCGCGGCCTCCAGCGTCAGGCCGTCGTAGGCCGGGCTTACCGGGTCCGGGCCATCCATCGCGGGCTGGCCGGACAGGTGATCGGCGAACCAGCGCAGCGACGTGCCCGCGGCATCGCCGATCCCGAAGTGCATCCAGTTCCCGCTGGCCGACCGCAGGTTCATCACCCGGGGGTCGGCCGACGCACGCGCGGCGGCCGCCGCGACGATGGACGCGGTACCGGCTACGACGGCAACTTGGCCCGGCGCGGTGATGCCGCAGCCGAGCAGCTGGCACATCATGTCGCCGCTGCCGGCGACGACCGGGGTGCCCGCCAGCAGGCCGGTGCGCCGGGCTGCCTCCTGGTGGACGGTGCCGATGACGGCGCCGGATTCCGCGATGTCTGGCAGCTTGGACCTGGCCACCCCCAGCGCGGCCAGCAGATCGGCCGACCACTGCCCGGTGGCGGCGTCGCACAGGAACGTGCCCGAGGCCTCGGCCGGGTCGGTCGCCGCGACCCCGCAAAGCCGCAGGTTCAGGAAGTCCTTGGCCACCAGCAGGCTGGCCGCCGCGTCGTAGGCGCCTGCCTCGTTGGCCCGCAGCCAGGCCATCTTGAACCCGGCCCAGGCTGGCAGCGGCCGGTTGCCGGCCAGCTGGCTGAGCTGCCCGGCATCAGGCCGCCGGGCGAAGGTCTCGACGTGATCCAGGCAGCGCTTGTCGCTCCAGATCGCGGATCGGGCCGTGAGCGACTTTCCCGCGGTGTCCACGGCGACCAGGCTGTGCATCTGGGCGCCGGCGCCGACCGCCACGACGGTGATCCCGGGGTTGCGCCGCATGAGGGCAGCGACGTTGCCGACCGTGGTCTCCCACCACTGCTCGGGATCCTGCTCGGCCCAGCCGGCCGCCGGAGCGAACAGGTCGACCGGGGCGGCGGCCACGTCGCGGATCGAGCCCTCGGGGTCGACCAGGGCGGCGCGGGTGCTCTGGGTACCGATGTCGATCGCGACCACGTGCTCGGCGCCCACGTGATCAGTACCCGAACTCGATGCGCACGCTCTTGGTACGCAGGTACTCCTCGAGTCCTTCGCGGGAGAGCTCCACGCCGAGGCCGCTCTGCTTCCACCCCGCGTAGGGGAACCGGACGTCTCCGCCGCCCACGCTGTTCACGTTGACTGTCCCGAATTCCAGCCGCTCCGCGCCCTCCAGGCCGGTCCGCAGGTCGCGCGTGTAGAGGTAGCAGACCAGCCCGAATTCCAGCGCGTTGGCCTGGGCGACGGCCTCGTCCAGGTCGGCCACCACCACGATCGGGGCCACCGGCCCGAACGTCTCCTCGCGCACCATGATCATGTCCTGTCCGCCGACCACGACCGTGGGCAGGTAGTAGAAGCCGCCCCGGGTGCGCTCGCCGTCCGGGCGCCCGCCACCGGTCAGGATCTCGGCCCCGGTGCGCCGGGCGTCGGCCACGTGCTCCTCCACGCGCTCCAGTGTGGCCGCGTTGGAGAGCGGCCCGACGTCGGGCTCGGGGTCGTCCAGTCCCGGCCCGACCACGAGCTTGGCCGCCTGGGCCGTGAACCGCTCGATGAACTCGTCGGCGGCCGGCCGGACCACGAAGATCCGGTTGACCGAGTTGCACAGCTGGCCGGCGTTGCGGAATGACCGCTTGACCCCGTCCGCGACGGCCAGGTCCATGGGCGCGTCCTCGGCGACGATCATCGGGGAATGGCCGCCGAGCTCGAGGGTGACGCTCTTGATGTCCCTGGCCGCGAGCTCCAGCAGCCGGCGCCCGGTGGCGGTGCCGCCGGTGAAGCTGATCTTGGCCACCCGAGGGTGCGCGGCCAGGGCCGCCCCGGTGGCGGCGCCCGCCCCGTGCACCGAGTTCAGCACCCCGGCGGGCAGCCCGGCCGCGGCGCCGCGGACCACGTCGAGCACGGTCAGCGGGGTTTCCTCGGAGGGCTTGGCGACCATGGTGCACCCGGCGGCGAGGGCCGGGGCTATCTTCCAGGCCATCAGCCCAAGGGGGTAATTCCACGTCGTGATCGCCGCCGCGACCCCCATCGGCTGGCGGATGACCAGGCTGCGCAGGGTCGGTGAGTCGGTGGGGATGGTCTGGCCGTAGATCCGGACGGCCTCGGCGGCGTAATGATCGAAAGCCGCGGCCGCGGCGGCCACCTCGCTGGTGGCTTCGCTCAGCGGCTTGCCTTGCTCCAGCGTGAGGCTGCGGGCCAGGCGCTGCGCTTCCGACCGGATCCAGGCCGCGATCGCCGACAGGTGCCCGGCCCGGCGCGGTGCCGGCAGCGCGGACCAGGCCGGGAACGCCTCGGCCGCGGCCGTGACCGCCTCGTCCACCAGCCGCTCGTCGGCCACCGGGGCGTACCCGACCACCTGCTGGTCGGCGGGGTTCAGCACCGGGGTCTCGTCCGCGCGGCCGCCGGCCGGCACCCGGGCGGCGCCGATCACCAGCTCGGCGCGGGCCGTGGTCACCGGCCCGCCCCGGTCTCGCTGGCGGCGGGCAGGGCGGCGGGCACGGCAGCGGGGCGCAGCTCGTAGCCGCCGTCCCGGCGGTGCACCCGGCGCGAGAAGCCCCGCCGCTCGATGGACTCGTAGTCATGGCCGGCGTCACCGGGGTAGGCGGCCAGGAACACCAGCGGTGTGTCGGCGGTGTTCACCGTCCGGTGGGCCCAGCCCGGCGGCACGTAGACGGCGGCCGATGGCAGCAGCTCGGCCGAGGCGAAGTCCCCGGACCGGGTTTCCATGATCATCAGCCCGGAGCCAGACATCCCGACGTAGATCTCGGCCGTGTCCCGGCGATGATGATGGCCCTTGGTCATGAAGAACTCGGAGCCGATCACGCCCGGCCTGATGATGGTGGTGCGGAACGGCAGGTGATCGGCGGCGTGCGGCACGTCGGCGTCGTATCCGCTGTAGATCACCGGATCGTCCCCGCCCGTCAGCAGGCCGGCCACGGCGGCCTGGTCTTCGTAGGAGCCCGCCATGTCGCTGAGCCGCCGCTCGAACGACGCGGTGTACGGCGTCAGCGAGCCGGTGCCGAAATCCAGCATGACCTTGAAGGGGTGTGGCGCGCGCACCGGCGTCCCCTCAAAGGGTGGCATGCAGCTGACCGAGGCTGACCGGCACGCCGGTGGCGATCGACTGGTTGGCCGCCGTGCCCAGCAGCACCGCCGCCGCGCCATCCAGGTGGGTGGCCGCCCGGCCGTCCGGGTCGGGCGGCGCGCCCGGGTCGAATATCTGCTCCAGCATCAGCGCGTCGCCCGCGTGCGGGCCGCTGGACGGGATCGCGACGTCGGCCGGGGCCGCGAACATCGGGAACAGCCGGATGCTCTGCGGCGGGCCGGTCTCGGCGCCGGGCGGCCCGGCCCCGGCCGGCTCCCGCTCGATGACGTGCTCGCGGTGCCGCTCGTACAGCTCCACCCGGCCCTTGCTCCCGGTGATGGACACGCGCAGGCCCTCCCAGGGCGAGTAGGCGACGAGCGAGTAGCTGAGCAGGGCGCCACGGCGGTACCGGGCGGTCACGGCCATGGTGTCCTCGATGGAGATGTTGTCCCCGAACACGTTGCGGTCCCGCACGTAGCCGGACTCCTCCTCGGCGTCCCGGTACAGGCCTCGCAGCATCGGGCTGCGCTCCAGGTCCAGCGCGAACGGGTCGGCGCCGGGCTGCCCGGCGTACCGGCTGTAGGCGTAGGACTCGCCGCGGGCGGCGGCCGCGTCACGGCCGTAGAACGACAGCGAGCCCATGGCGAAGACCGTCTCCGGCCAGTCCCCGATCCACCAGTTGACCAGGTCGAAGTGGTGCGACGCCTTGTGCACGAGCAGGCCGCCGGACAGCGGCTTCTCCCGGTGCCAGCGGCGGAAGTAGTCCGCTCCGTGGCTGGTGTCGAGCAGCCAGGAGAAATCGACCAGGAACGGGACCCCGATCGCACCGTCGGCCACGAGCTGGCGCAGCCGGGTATAGGCGGGCGAGTAGCGGTAGTTGAACGTCACGCGCACCCGGCGGCCGGTGCGCTCGGCCGCGGCCAGGATCGCCGCCACCTTGTCGTCGTCGGTCGTCATCGGTTTCTCGGACACGACGTCGCAGCCGTTCTCCAGCGCCGCCACGATGTACCGGTGGTGGTAGGCGTCCACCGTGGTCACGATCACGACGTCCGGGCTCTGTTCGGCCAGCATCCGGCCGAACTCGGCAGCGTCATAGCCGGGAACCTCGCCGTGACGGAACTGGCCGGCCAGCCGCTGGTTGTGGTACGCGACACGGACCGAGCTGGTGTCGCACAGCGCGACCAGCTCTGCGTGCCTGGCGTGCGTCCCGCAGATCGCGTCCACGTACATGGTCGCGCGGCTGCCAGTACCGACGATGGCGTAGCGGGTCCTGGCTGGCGCTGGCTGGGTCATGGGATCCTCACGGGGTTCACGGGAGACTTGGCTACGGCGAGGAGACCTCGAGCTCGAACTTGAAGCTGTCGCCGCGGTAGATGGCCACGTAGTACTCGAACAGCACCCCCAGGTCGGAGCGGGTCACGCTCTCGATGCGCAGGGCCGGCTGGCCCTCGGGCGCGCCCAGGTGCCCGGCATCCTCGCTGCTCAGGGCGGTCGCGTCGATGGCACGGTGACCCGAGGCGGGCCGGACGCCGTACTCGGAGGCGAGCACCTGATAGAGCGAGCGGTCGGTCATGTCCATCTCGGTCAGGCCGGGGAACAGCCGCGCGGGCAGGACCGTGCGCACCACCTGCACCGGGCGGCCGTCGACGCTCCGGACGCGGTCGAAGCGGACGATGTTCTCGCCCACCGCGATCTCGACGAGCTTGGCCATGCTCACGCCGGCCGGCTCGGTGCGCATCTGTATGGTCCGCGAGCGCACCGTGTGCCCGGCGCGCTGCATCGACTCGTAGAAGCCCAGGGAGTGCTGGACGAAGCTGGTATTGAGCGGCCGGCCGGTGACGTAGGTGCCCTTGCCCTTCACCTTGTGGACCAGCCCATCGTCCTCGAGCTCGCCGAGGGCCTGCCGGACCACGGTCCGGCTGACGGAGTACTGGCGGCAGAGGTCGGACTCCGACGGCAGCATGTCGCCCTCGTCCCGGCTGTCCTCGATGTCCTTGACCAGGATGCGCTTCAGCTGCTGGTAATAAGGCTCGAAGGAGCGCACGTCAATAGCTGCAAGATCAGTCATGACAGGATTATAGGTAGTACAGCCTGCACCGTTTGCGCACTGTGCGATTGCTCAGGTTGCCGACCTCCTCCTGCCTTCCCTGCCCCGGGTGCAGGCTTCCCGCTCTGCCAACATGGCAGGATCCTACCATCTTGACATCCTGTCATGATAGGTCTAACTTGAACGTCACGGAGCGTGACATAACGGTAAGGCACGGCTAATAGCCTTGCCGATCCTGGCGGCCAGGCGCGAGCCTGGACCGCTACCTGGGTGGCGAGCCGCTGCTGGCAGCGCAAAGCGGAAGCTGGGAAGACATGAGATTGCGTTCACGCTGGGCCGGCGCCAACGACCGCCGGCCGGTCTGGTTCGTGGCCATCGCCGCCGCGGCGGCTCTCGCCCTCGCGGCGGGCTGCTCGTCCGGATCCGGATCCTCGGGCGGCTCCGGGTCGCACGCCGTGCACCTCACCTACGCGCTGTGGGACCCCGTCCAGGAGGTCGGCTACAAGAAGTCGATCGCCCTGTTCGAAAAGTCGCACCCGGGCATCACCGTGAGCGTCGAGCAGATCCCCTACCCCGACTACGAGTCGAAGCTCACCAGCGAGTTCGCCGCCGGCGACGGGCCGGATGTGTTCTGGGTGAATACGCCGTTCCTCGCGCAGTTCGAGGAGGCGAACGTGATGCTCAACCTGGCGCCGCTGATCAAGAAGGATCACGTCAACATGTCGATCTACCGGCCGGCGCTGATCGCCCTGCACTCCCACGACGGCGCCATCTACGGCCTGCCCAAGGACTGGGACACCGAGGGCATCTTCTACAACAAGACCTACTTCGCCCAGCACCACATCACGATCCCGGCCAACCTGACCTGGAACCCGGTCAACGGGGGGTCCTTCCTGACCCTGGCCAAGGAGGCGACGACCGACGCCAATGGGACCAACGCGCTGTCGCCCTCGTTCAACCCCGCCCAGGTGGCCACCTACGGCGTGTCCGTGGTCAACGCGCCGGACATCGGCTACGGGCCGTTCCTGGCCAGCGCGGGAGTGCCGGTCTTCCAGCAGGCCGGCCTGGCCCAGGGGGTCAAGTGCTCGTGCTACCCCAATCGCGTCACGTTCGACACCCCGGCCGGAGTCGCCGCCCTGCAGTTCCTGGTCAACCTGGGGCTCAAGTACCACGTGGCCCCGCCCGCCAGCGAGTACGGGGCCAACGGGGCCGCGCCGACCAACGAGGACGTCACCCTGTTCGCCCGCGGCAAGACCGCGATGGCGGTGGAAGGCGACTGGTTCACCGACACCATCGCCGCGACCGCCAACTTCAAGTTCGGCGTGCTGCCAATCCCCACCGGACCCGACGGGCGGTGGAGTTTCACCAACGGCCTGATCGACGCCATCAACGCGCACACCCCCAACCAGGCCGCCGCGTGGGAGCTGGAGCGGTGGCTGGGCTCACCCACCTCCGAGTCCATCATGGGCTCGGGGGGCTATATCTGGCCCGGCATCGCGTCGCTGGACAGCACCTTCCTCAACTACTGGAAGAAGAAGGGCGTCGACGTCAGCCCGTTCCTGGAGGAAGCGCAGGACTCCAGCCACGTGGAGACCCTGCCCGTCGCGCCGGAGGCCGGCCAGATCATCACCTCACTCGCCTCCGACCTGGGGCCCGCCTGGCTCGGCAGCGAGTCAGTATCGGCGGCCATGGCCCACGCGGCCGCGGACGCCAACACCGAGCTCCAGCACCCTGGCGAATGAGCGGCCGCCGGACCCGCCGAAAAGGGTGCCAGATATAAGGATCCTGGCATCTTGACATCCTGTGATGATAGGGATTAGCTTGACCGTCACACGTGGTGCCGCACCCACCCAGCGCAGGAAGTCCAGGCAGCCGGGTACCGGCCGCAGACCGACAAAGCCGGAGGCATGCCCGTGACCAGACTGGTATCTCCCCTGCCCGCCCGGTCACGGCCGGCGAAGCGCGCGAACAGCGCCGGGATCATCGGGGAGACCAGCGGCGACCACGTCGGGCGCTCGG
>Ga0335075_10005955_pt1 | contig 18832 bp, 17 predicted proteins | sample Lox_Sample_24_FD_206723 | JGI IMG/M metagenome (GOLD analysis project Ga0335075, IMG submission 206723) | Soil microbial communities from Loxahatchee National Wildlife Refuge, Florida, United States - Lox_Sample_2.4 | ecosystem: Environmental > Terrestrial > Soil > Wetlands | place: USA... | reverse complement strand
AGTCATTCCGCCGGCCTCGCACGCCAAGGGAGCCAAGCCAGGAGCCCAGCCAGCCGGCTCCCCATGGTATGGACGGCTCTGGGCATCCGTGCAGAAAGCGGACCGAGCCCCGGCCAGGTGATTCACGTGACCGAGCCGGCCGGACCGGCGGATACTCCGGGGCGAGCGGACGAGGCCTTCGGCGCAGCTGCAGCCGACCTGGCTGTCGTCGCCTCGCAGCTGAGCAGGACGCCGCGGGGAGTCATGTCAGTCGCGCATCGCTGCCCGTGCGGCCTGCCGGACGTAGTGCAGACGGCGCCCCGGCTGCCCGACGGCTCGCCGTTCCCGACGCTGTTCTACCTGACTTGCCCGCGCGCGTGCGGTCTCATGAGCGGTCTCGAGGCCGCCGGAGTGATGCGCGAGATGACCGCACGGCTGCAGGATGACCCGGCGCTGCGAGCCCGCTACCTGGCGGCACATGAGGATTACCTGGCCCGCCGCGACGAGGCTGCCAGAGTGGCCGGGCTGGAGCCGCTGCCGCCCGGCACGCAGAGCGCCGGTGGCATGCCAGACCGGGTGAAATGCCTGCACGCACTGGCCGCACACGCGCTTGCGGTACCCGGCGTGAACCCGCTGGGTACCGAGGCGCTGCGCCTGGCCGGGGACTGGTGGCACGCTGGACCATGCGTGAGCACAGCGTCGCGGGCAGCCGATGCCGACCGGAAGGCGGACTGATGACCAAGCGCGTAGCGGCAATCGACTGCGGGACGAACTCGCTCCGACTGCTCGTAGCCGACGTCGACGTGGCGCGGCGGACGCTGACCGACCTCGAGCGGCGGATGGAGATAGTCCGGCTCGGGCAAGGCGTAGATGCTACCGGCATGCTTGCCCCCGAGGCGCTCGACCGCACGCTGCGCATGCTGGCCGAGTACGCCAAGCAGATTGCTGCCGCGGACGTCACGGCGGTGCGGATGGTGGCCACCAGCGCCACCAGAGACGCCAGAAACGCCGCGGACTTCTCGGCCGGCGTGCAGCGTGCGCTCGGGATCACGCCCGAGGTCATCAGCGGTAGCGAGGAGGCTCGCCTGTCGTTCGCTGGCGCGACCGCAGAACTGGCCGCGGACGCCAAGACTGAGGGGCCGCACCCGGTTCCGCCCTACCTGGTGGTCGATATTGGCGGCGGATCGACCGAATTCGTCCTGGGCGGGAACGGGCTCGAAGGGGCAACTGACCTCGCGGCCATCTCGGTCGACATCGGCTGCGTCCGCCTGACCGAGCGGCACCTGCATGCCGATCCGCCGACGGCGGCGCAGGTCCAGGCGGCAACCGCGGATATTGACCGTGCGCTCGACGATGTCGCGGCAACCATTGCGGTGCCCGACGCTCGTACGCTAGTAGGCCTTGCCGGATCGGTGACGACCGTGACGGCGATCGCGCTTGGACTCCCGTTCTATGACCCGGCCCGGACCCACCACGCGCGGATCTCGGCTGCTTCCGTGCACGCGGTGACGGGCCAACTGCTCGGCCAGACGCGCGAGCAGCGGGCCGCGATCGGGTCCATGCATCCCGGCCGGGTCGACATCATCGGCGCGGGTGCGCTCGTCCTGGACCGGGTCATGCAGCGGTTCGGGTTCGCTGAGCTGGTTGCCAGCGAGCACGACATCCTCGACGGCATCGCCTGGGCCCTTGCCGCCGGTGGTTAAGGTCCCAGAGCCTGGGGGTCCAGTGCCTGAGGGTCCAGTGCCTGGAGGTAGAGCCGTCAGGCCGGGCAGCGGCTGGCCAGGTGACCCCGCGACGGCCGCCACGCCAGTGGCGCGCACTGCGGCTGACGTACGCGCGCTTGCCGCCAGTGCCGGGTCGCTAGCCGAGGTCGCAGCCCGCGAGTCGGTCTGCCGCGCGTGTGACCGGCTGGTGCGCTGGCGGGAGGAGGTCGCCGCGACCAGACGCCGCTCTTTCGCAGACCAGACATACTGGGGCCGTCCGGTGCCGAGCTGGGGCGACGACCGGGCATCGATCCTTATCCTCGGCCTGGCGCCAGCCGCACACGGCGGCAACCGGACCGGCCGGATCTTCACCGGCGATCGCAGCGGCGACGTGCTTTTCGCTTCGCTGTGGCGGTGCGGCCTGGCCGCGCAGCCCCAGTCGGTAGCGGCCGGCGACGGCCAGCGTCTCATTACCGCGTGCATGGCTGCCGCGGTGCGCTGCGCGCCCCCAGCCAATAAACCAGAACCGGCCGAACGCGATGCCTGCGCGCCCTGGCTCGCCACCGAGCTCAGGTTGCTCCGCGACTCGCTCCGCGTGGTCGTCTGTCTCGGTCACTATGCCTGGCAGGCGCTGTGGCCGCAGCTAGCGGGCAACGGATACGCAGTGCCGCGACCGAGGCCAGCCTTCGGCCATGGCGTGGAGGTGACGGTTGCACCTGCTGCTTCCGGCCAGCGGGCTGAGCCCGGCCTGAGCGTGCTCGGCTGCTACCACCCGAGCCAGCAGAACACCTTCACCGGCAAGGTCACCGACAGCATGCTCGATGCGGTGTTCAGCCGGGCCAAGCAGCTGTCCCGCTAGCGAGTTGCCGGGCTCAGCCCACCACCAAACTGGCTTCTGACCAGGCAGAATCTGCACACGGATAAGCTTCTCAGATGACTGGCTTGCCAGGGCGAGCCGACAATGACCGGAGCACGGAGGAGCAGGCCGCGCTGCGACGGGTGGCGACGCTGGTGGCCCGCGGGGCCCCGCCGGGCGAGGTGTTTGCTGCCGTCACCGAGGAAGCCGGTCGGCTGCTGGCATCCGACTACGCGGTGATGGCCCGGTATGACCCGGGCGGTGCCAGGACGGTAGTCGGCGCGCGGACGGTGACCGGCCCGCGGGCCAGCATCGGAGCTCGCCTCCTCGTCGGCACCCAGGCAAGGCTCCGCGGGCGGAACGTGGCGGCTCTGGTACTCCAGACGGGCCGGGCGGCGCGGATCGACGACCACGCCGGCCCCTCCGGCGCAATCGGTCCGCTCGTCCGCGAGTTCGGCATCCGGGCGGCGGTTGGCGTGCCGGTGCGCGTCGAGGGGCAGCTGTGGGGCGTCATGATCGTGGGCTCCCGTGCCGGACCGCTGCCGGCCGGCACCGAGGCGCAGCTGGCCGGGTTCACCGAACTGGCCGCCAGCGCCATCGCCAACGCCCAGGCCCGCGTGGAACTGCGCGGGTTCGCCGAGGAGCAGGCAGCGCTGCGGCGGGTGGCAACGCTGGTCGCCCATGCGGCGCCTCCGAAGGAAGTCATCGCCGCGGTCACCGAGGAGGCCGGGCGGCTGTTGCACGCCGATTACGCGGCCATGGCTCGATATCACCCCGATGCCACGATTAGCGTGACTGCGACCTGGGATAGCGTCGAGCCGACCTATCCGGTCAGCGCCCGGTGGAGCCTGGGCGGGGACAACCTGCACACAATGATCTTCCAGACCGGGCAGCCGGCGCGGATCGACGATCTTTGCAGAGTCTCAGGCCCGGTCGGCGAGGTCACCCGCACGTTGGGCCTCCGCGCGGCAGTCGGCGTGCCGGTCAGTGTCGAAGGGCAGCTGTGGGGCGCCATGACCGTAGGATCCCGGGCGGGGCCGATGCGAGTCGGTACTGAGGCCAGGCTGGCCGGGTTTACCGAACTGGCTGGCACCGCGATCGCCAATGCCGCGGCCCAGGCCGCGCTGACCGCCTCGCGGGCGCGGATCGTGGCCACCGCTGATGCCACCCGCCACCGCTTCGAACGCAACCTGCACGACGGCGCCCAGCAGCGCTTGGTCTCCCTCGCCCTGGCCCTGCGGGCTGCACAGGACACCGCGCCGCGCCGCACCCGCGAGCAGCTGGACCAGTTGGCCGCCGGGCTGGACGACGTGCTGGCCGAACTGCGGGAGATCGCCCGCGGCCTGCACCCGGCCATCCTGACCGAGGGCGGCCTCCGCCCGGCACTGAAGATGCTGGCCCGCAGATCTGCTGTCCCCGTTGACGTCGACATCCAGGTTGACCGGCGGCTGCCCGAACCGGTCGAGATCGCCGCCTATTACTCCGTCGCCGAGGCACTGACCAACGCTGCCAAGCACGCCAGCGCCACCAACGCTGCCATCCGGGTGACCGAAAGTGACGGCTTCCTGCGCTTGCGCGTCCGCGACAACGGACGCGGGGGCGCGGACTTCAGCCACGGCTCCGGCCTGGTCGGGCTCAGGGACCGGGCCGAAGCCCTTGGCGGCCGCCTACAGCTCCACAGCGCGCCCGGTGCAGGCACCAGCCTGGACATCACAATGCCGCTGCACTACCGCGCAGTACCCGCCGAGGTCTCTGGGATTACCCAGGGTTAATAAGAATGGCGTATTGGTAACTCGCCGTATCGTAGAGTAACCAGAGTGCGAAAGTTCGCAGGGATAAGATACCTGACATTGGCATAGGAACGGGCTCAACTAATTGGCTAATCTAGAATTGCAAGATGGGTGCGAGGTATCATCACAACGCCCCCGTAGCCCAAGGGAAGAGGCGGTCCCCCTAAAAGGGTCCCCAGTGTCGGTTCGACTCCGACCGGGGGTACCGCTGACCTGCGGGTTAATGCGCGTGCCGGGCAGAATCGGCATGGGCTGCCTATGCTGAGCAGCCATTCAGTTGACATCGATTGTTGTGCCACGTTCAGCTGGAATTAGCCGCGCGGCAACGAACGCCAGTTTGCACTCGATCATGATGCCCGATTACGGGCCGATAAGCCAATTTCGGGCAGCGAGCAACGGCCCGGCGCGGTCCGCCGGGAAACGGCATAGCGGCTAAGCAGCCTTGTTTCCTTGCCATCACCCACTCACGTCCGGTCCGGCACGGTCGACCGTAATTCTGATGATCATGCGCTTATCTCTGCGCATCGCATCGCGATACTCAGCCCAGTCCGGGTGCTCACCGGAGATCCGCCGGTAGTAGTCCTCGAGGATCGGCATCGCTTGGGGCAGATGAATGAGCTCGGCGCTGCCCTCAGCCTGGACCCATTCGCCGAAAAAGCCGTTATTCAGCACGCATAGCGCGGCTCTGTTGTCCCGCGTCAGGTTCTTCGCCTTGATGGCCGTCTCCCTCGTGCTGATCAGCACGCGGCCATCGTCGTCGACGGCTGCTACCACCGGGGAAAGCTGCGGACGGCCGTCTGACCTGGTGGTGGCGAGGACTGCCCGCGGGTTGGTGGACAGGAAGCCGGTCGCGCGCCCGATGTCCACTTCGGGCGTCAGGCGCCGTTGAGCCTGGTGCGGCGCTGGACCTCGTACTCGTGCACGATCGCGCTGGCATAGCCGTGCGACAGTCCGTGCTCGTCCGACAGCCAGGTCGCGCGCTCAGAACATCTCAGGAACGCAGGGCCGGATTCAAGACGGCTGAACCACTCTCGGAGTTGGAGTCCGGTGACGGACGGGATGCGGGCAATAAGGTTCTGGTGCATCTCCGGAGAGTGGGTCAGGGACAATGCGCACCTCCAGGGCGAGGGAGAGTCCTTGGGTCGAGAGTGCACCACCCGGCGCGCCCTGACAACCCCCAGTTGAAACCCTTCCGTAATTCCCTGTTTGACTCCGCGCCGCCTTCCGGGCATAGCGCCCACATCGCCGCCGCGGCGAGCGAGGCGCTCGCCTGGCGGTCAGTTGGGTCCGGCGCTAGCTGAGCCGCTCGAAGAGCATTGCCATGCCCTGGCCGCCGCCCACGCACATCGTCTCCAGCCCGATCGACTTGTCGTGGAACTGCAGGCTGTTCAGCAGGGTCGAGGTGATCCGGGCGCCGGTCATGCCGAAGGGGTGGCCAACCGCGATAGCGCCGCCGTTGACGTTGAGCTTGTCAATATCGATGCCGAGATCGGTGTAGGACGGGATCACCTGGGCCGCGAATGCCTCGTTGATCTCCACCAGGTCGACGTCGTCGATAGTCATGCCCGCGCGGCTGAGTGCCTGGCGGGATGCCTCGACCGGGCCGAGGCCCATGATCTCCGGCGACAGCGCGGTGACTCCGGTCGACACGATCCTGGCCAGCGGGGTGAGGCCGAGCTCGGCCGCCTTTGTGTCGCTCATGACGATCACCGCCGCGGCGCCGTCATTGAGCGGGCAGCAGTTCCCTGCCGTTACCGTTCCGTCCGGCCGGAACACCGGCTTGAGCTGGGAGACCTTCTCCAGCCTGGTGCCGGGCCGCGGGCCGTCATCAGCAGCGACGACAGTCCCGTCCGGCAGTGTGACCGGGGTGATGTCGCGCTGCCAGAAGCCATCGGCGAGTGCTTTCTCGGCGAGGTTCTGAGACCGGACGCCGAACTCGTCCTGCTGCTCGCGGGTAATGCCGCGCAGCTGCGCCACGTTCTCGGCGGTCTGGCCCATGGCAATGTAGATGTCGGGGATCTTGCCGTCTTGGCGGGGATCCTGCCAGTGGAAGCCGCCCTTGGCCATGTCATCAGCCCTGGCCTCCGCCCCGGCGAAGACCGGGTTCTTGGTATCCGGCGCTCCGTCGCTGCTGCCCTTGCCGAACCGGCTGACGGTCTCTACGCCTGCCGAAATGTAAATGTCGCCCTCGCCTGCTTTGATCGCGTGGAAGGCCATCCGGGTGCTCTGGAGCGAGGATGAGCAGTACCTGGTGATTGTCGTGCCGGGGAGCGTGTCGTATCCCAGCATGACGGCAACCACCCGCGCCATGTTGTAGCCCTGCTCGCCGCCGGGCAGCCCGCAGCCCAGGATCAGGTCACTGATCTGCGCGGGATCGACCTGCGGCACTTTGGCCAGGGCGGCCGTCACCAACTGCGCGGTGAGGTCATCGGGGCGGATAGTGGTTAGCGATCCCTTGAACGCCCTGCCGATGGGCGAACGGGCGGTGGCGACGACGACGGCCTCGGGCATGACGGCTCCCTCTATCTCTGTGCTAGCGAATCCCTGTGCTAGCTAACCCCGCCAGTCAACCCCGTTAGTTAACTGGACAGTAGCTTATTTAACAGATCCTGCCATCCCTAGCTTCCCCGGTGCTCGCTCTGGCTGGTCTCAATGTCCGGTAGCGTCGGGACTACGGTCCTGACCACGGCGAACGACAGCTGCCTGGGTGCGGCCCGGCATTGCGCGGCCCTGGTCTTGCGGCCGAAGACCGTGCGGCCCCGGATGTGCGCTACCGCCACTAATAGGGGACAAATATTCAGAAGGCGGCGACACGATGCAGGTGCACGACTCCCTGATTGATCTGGTGGGAGATACCCCGCTAGTTCGACTCCGTAAGGTGACCCGCGGCCTGCCGGGCGACGGCGCAGGTCCGCTCGTGCTCGCCAAGATCGAGTATTTCAACCCGGGCGGGTCGGTGAAGGACCGGATAGCGCTGCGGATGGTGGCGGCCGCCGAGAAATCGGGCGAGCTCAAACCGGGCGGCACGATCGTCGAGCCCACCTCGGGCAACACCGGCATCGGGCTGGCCATCGTGGCCCAGGAGAAGGGCTACCGCTGCCTGTTCGTCTGCCCGGACAAGGTCAGCCAGGACAAGATCAACGTACTGCGGGCCTACGGTGCCGAGGTGGTGATCTGCCCGACGACCGTCTCGCCGGATCACCCGGACTCCTATTACTCCGTCTCCGACCGCCTGGCTGCCGAGACGCCGGGGGGGTGGAAGCCGAACCAGTACGCAAACCCCGAGAATCCGGGCTCGCATTACCTTTCCACCGGCCCCGAAATCTGGGCTCAGACCGACGGCCGGATCACGCACTTCGTCGCCGGAATCGGCACCGGTGGCACGATTTCTGGCACTGGCCGGTACCTCAAGGAGATCTCCGGCGGCCGGGTGAAGATCATCGGCGCCGACCCCGAGGGCTCGGTCTACTCCGGCGGTACTGGCCGTCCGTACCTCGTCGAGGGCGTCGGCGAGGACATCTGGCCGGAGACTTACGACAAGAACATCTGCGACGAGATCATCGCGGTGAGTGACGCGCAGTCGTTCCTGATGACCCGGCGGCTGGCACGTGAAGAGGCGCTGCTGACCGGCGGGTCCTGCGGCATGGCGGTGGTGGCCGCGCTCCGGGTTGCCGCAACCGCCGGGCCGGATGACGTGATCGTGGTGCTGTTGCCTGACGGCGGCCGCGGATACCTGGCCAAGATCTTCAACGATGAGTGGATGGCCGACTACGGCTTCCTGACCGAGGAGACGACCGAGCCACGGGTGGGCGACGTCCTGGAGCGCAAGGCGGGCTCGTCGCTGCCTGCCTTCGTGCACGCGCACCCCACCGACACGGTCCGGAACGTGATCGCCAGCCTCCGTGACTTCGACGTGTCGCAGTTGCCGGTGCTGAGCGCCGAGCCGCCAGTGATGGCGGCCGAGGTTGTCGGCTCGATCGTGGAGCATGACCTGCTGGATGCGCTGGTTACCGGGAAGGCCGCGCCCGACGACGAGGTAGCCGGGCTGATGTCGCCGCCGCTGCCATCGGTCGGGTCCGGCGAGCCGGTCAGCGCGGCGGCCCGCGCGCTCAGCGCGGCGGGCGCCGCCGTCGTGCTGATCGACGGCAAGCCGGCCGGAGTCATTACCAGGCAGGACGTTCTGACATTCCTGTCAGGCGAACCGGGGTGACGACCGCGGCCGCAAATCGCCGGTCCTAAAATAACCGTCTCAGTCGTCAGCGAGGCACGCGCAAAGGAGCGCTTTATGCATGGCCGCGACGCGTTCGAAACCCTGGCGATCCATGCCGGCCAGGAGCCCGATCCGGCTACTGGTGCTGTCGTGCCGCCGATCTACCAGGTCTCGACGTATAAGCAGGACGGGGTTGGCGGGCTGCGCGGTAAGGAACTCGGTGCTGCGGCGCGCTGGATCGAGGGTTACGAATACTCGCGCACCGACAATCCGACCCGCGGGGCGCTCGAGGAGTGCCTGGTCGCGCTGGAAGACGGCGCTCGCAGCCTGGCGTTCGCGTCCGGGATGGCGGCATCCGACTGCCTGGTGCGGGCCGTATGCAAGCCGGGCGACCACGTACTGATCCCGAATGACGCCTACGGCGGAACCTTCCGGCTATTCGACAAAGTGCTGACCGGGTGGGGTGTCAGCTATCAGCCGGTGGCGATGTCGGATCCAGCGGCTGTGCGGGCCGCTCTGGCGGAGCGTCCGGCCCGCCTCGTCTGGGTAGAGACGCCGACCAACCCGCTGCTGGGCATCGCCGACATCGCAGCGCTGGCCCAGCTATGCCGCGATGCGGGTGCTCTATTGGTGGTGGACAACACGTTCGCCTCACCGTACCTGCAGCAGCCGCTCGCGCTCGGCGCCGATGCGGTGGTCCACTCGACGACCAAGTACATCGGCGGTCATTCTGACGTCGTCGGCGGTGCTGTCGTCGTTGCCGACGCGGGCCTCGGCGAGCAGCTCTACTTCCTCCGGAACGCGACCGGATCCGCTCCCGGCCCCTTCGACGCGTGGCTGACGCTCCGCGGTGCCAAGACCCTTGCCGTGCGGATGGACCGGCACTGCCAGAATGCGGAGCGCATCGCCGACATGCTGGCCGGTCACCCGCGGGTATGCCAGGTGTTCTACCCGGGGTTGCCGGCTCATCCGGGACACGAGGTAGCCGCGAAGCAGATGCGCGGGTTCGGCGGCATGGTGTCGTTCCGGGTGCGCGGCGGCGCGGGCGAAGCGGTCGGGATCTGCGGGCGCACCCGGCTGTTCACGCTAGGCGAGTCGCTAGGCGGCGTTGAGTCGCTGATCGAGCATCCAGCCCGGATGACGCACGCCTCGGTTGTCGGGTCCGCGCTAGAGGTGCCCGCGGACCTGGTCCGGTTGTCGGTCGGCATCGAGTCCGCTGACGACCTGATCGAGGATTTGCGCACCGCCCTGAGCTAGCACAGCCCGTAGCTAATGCACTGTGCTGCTTAATGAACGGGGACGCGCGGCGGGCGCCAGCGCTGCCAGCCGGGATGTACGGGAAACAGGCGCGACTGAGCCGGCGGCACGGCGAGAAGCTGCTGCCGGGAGTGCAGCATCACCCCGTCCGGCACCGGCTCCCACCACGGCTCGCGGCTGAGCATCCGGCCGAACAGCTCGGCCTGCCGGGAGCGCCGGCCGTCAACGGCGGCGCCCGCCGGGCCTAGAACTAGCTCAGCCGGGGCCGGCTGGTCGGCCGCCTGCCAGCGAATGTCGGCCGAAAGGCGGAGCCTGTCCGCATGATTCGGCAGTGCCGCGTGCGCGGTCAGGCAGTGGAACACCAGCACGTCGCCAGGGCGGTAGTCGGTCGTCGCCCAGCCTGGCTCATCAGCTCGCAGCAGCTTCGCGCCGAGCGGCGGGCCGAGGTGACTGCCCGGCAGCACGGCGAGGCCCCCGAGCGGCGCAGGGATGTCCATCAGCGGCAGCCAGGTGGTGAGCATGTCCTGCACGCCGGTAACGGCGAAGTCCTGGTGGATGTAGCGACCCTTGGTGACTCTCGGCTGTGTCCGCATGGTGCTGACGAGCGACGGCTCCGGGTAGACGACTCGTAGCACCTTTACCGGATAGCTGAACGCGCCGCCGCCGAGGATCAGCCGGATCAGGCTTCGCAGCGGCTGGAGATAGGCCAGCCGGTTGAGCGCCCGGCTAGCCAGTGCTGCCCGGAAGGACGGATCGGCGAGTCCGTCTCTTAGGGTGACCGCACGCTGCGGACCGATAGGGCGGCCCTGTTTGTCGGTCCAGCCGCCGAGGGTCAGCTCGGTGCGCACGCTGTCGCAGGCGGCCTGGACGTCGGCTGGGCGAAGCAAGTGGCGGAAGAACAGGTACCCGTCGGATGCCAGGCGCTGCCGCAGCGCACCCTGATTCGCCTGAAGTGCCATGGAGTCGGCCAGTTCGCGCACGGCACCTACGGTAACGCGGCGGTGTGCTGCATCCGGTGCATTGCGCGCCGGCCGCCTGCCGACAGCAGCCGCCGCGCCCGAAGCCGCGTGACGTGGGGCGCTGGCACCACTTCCTAGTCATTGGGTGACCACATAACCGACAAATCAGCCGCCAGGGGTCACCTGACAACTAGGGAGTAGCCGGTCGTCGCAGCTGGCTGACGCTGAGACGGTACATGGAAGCCGGCCCGTACCTGGATTCGGAGTTCGGCGCGGGCCGGCCTGCCTTGCTGGATCATGGGTCGGGTGAGCGGATCCGGCCGGGAAGGCCTGTTTGACGCGCTGTTTGGGCGCGGCGCCGTGGGCGCTGCTGACCTGGACTGGCTTCAGGCGCTGCTGGATGCCGAAGCCGCGCTGGCGAGGGCCGCGGAACGGGCCGGCCTCACCGGATCAGGCACCGGCGCAGCGGTGACCGCCGCGGCCAGAGCGGAGCAGTTCGACGTCGCCGAGCTCGGGCGGCAGGCAGCGCTCACCGGGAATCCGGTGCCCGCTCTGGTCCGCGCCCTGACCGCAGCGTTGCCAGCCGACGCGAGAGCGGCCGTGCATGTCGGCGCGACGAGCCAGGACATCATTGACACCGCTGTCATGCTGCTGGCCAAGCGGGCGATCGCAGCCATCTGCGCCGACCTGGCGACCGCGGCCGACAGCGCCGCCGAGCTGGCCCGTGCCCACGCTGACACGGTTATGGCGGGCCGCACGCTGCTGCAGCAAGCGGTGCCGGTCACGTTCGGCCTGGTCGCGGCCGGCTGGCTGACTGGGATCGACGAGTCCAGGCGCGAGCTCAGCCGGGTGCGCGCCACCAGGCTGGCGATTCAGTACGGCGGTGCGGCCGGCACCCTGGCATCGCTGCGCGCGGACAGACCCGCAGTCGCGGCCTTGTTCGCTGACGAGCTCGGGCTGGCCGAGCCGACGCTGCCGTGGCATACCGACCGGCTGCGGATCGTGCAGCTCGCCGCTGCGCTAGCGGGCGCGTGCGCAGCGCTCGGCAAGGTCGGCAGAGACGTGACGCTGCTAGCACAGACCGAAGTCGCCGAGCTTGCCGAGGGTACCGGCGATCCCCGGCAAGGCGGGTCGTCAGCCATGCCGCACAAGCGCAATCCGGTCGCGTCCGTGCTGATTCTCGCCTGCGCGCGGCGCGCTCCCGGTCTGCTGGCTACGCTGGCCGCCGCGGCCGAGCAAGAACATCAGCGTTCGGCCGGAGCCTGGCATTCGGAATGGGAGACGCTGTCGGATCTGCTGCGGTTGACCGGATCGGCCGCATCGTGGTCGGCCACGCTACTCACCGGGCTGCGCGTGGACGCCGACCGGATGCGTGCCAATCTCGACGCGTCCGGAGGCCTGCTGATGGCTGAGCACGTGGCGGCAGAACTGACGCCTGCGCTCGGCCGGCTCTCTGCGCTTGACCTGGTGGCTGCTGCGGCCGCCGGCGCGGCCGAGCATCACACCGGGCTCGCTGAGGCGTTGCTCACCGACCCGGATTCCGCTGCCGCACTGCGGGCCGCCGGCATCGGCGAGAGCGAGCTTGCCGCGGCGCTCGACCCGGCTCGCTACCTTGGCGCGACCGCTGAGTTCATTGGCCGGGCGCTCGCGGTACATGATGCGGATCCTGGCCATACATGAACGACGGGCAGGACAGGAAAGAAGGCAGCCGGGTGAACGACGACGAGCGGGCGGCCGCCACTATCGACAGTTATCCGTAGTACGCACAACTGTTCAGATAGCGGCGATTTGCGGCTATGGTTTGCTGTGAAGCGGACTTAAGGACGGGCAGGACGTGGCGCAGATCGTGACGCTAGCCGAAGCGATCTCGGCGGCCATCAGCGATGGCGACACCGTTGCGATGGAGGGCTTTACTCACCTGATCCCGCATGCTGCGGGACACGAGGTGATCAGGCAGCGGCGGCGCGATCTGACCCTGATCAGGATGACCCCGGACATCATCTATGACCAGCTGATCGGCGCGGGCTGCGTGCGCAAGCTGGTGTTCTCCTGGGCCGGCAATCCCGGCGTCGGGTCGCTCCACCGGTTCCGTGACGCGGTGCAGAATTCCTGGCCGCGCCCGCTTGAACTCGAGGAGCATAGCCACGCCGGGATGGCGAACCGCTTCGCTGCGGGCGCATCGGGCTTGCCGTTCGGCGTCTTGCGCGGCTATCGCGGCACTAGCCTGCCGGCGCACACCACGGGCGTCGCCGACATCGTCTGCCCGTTCACCGGCGAAACCCTCACGGCAGTGAGCGCGCTTCGTCCCGACGTCGCGGTGATCCACGCCCAGCAGGCCGACAAGCAGGGGAACGTGCAGTACTGGGGCATCAGCGGCGTGCAGAAGGAGGCGGTACTGGCCTCGAGCCGCTCAGTCGTCACTGTCGAGGAGATCGTGGACTCACTTGATCCGCGCCCTGGCGCGATAGTGCTGCCATGGTGGGCCGTCGGTTACGTGGCGGTCGTTCCCGGTGGCGCGCATCCGTCCTATGCGCTCGGCTACTCCGTCCGCGACAACGACTTCTACCTGACCTGGGATGCCATCTCCAGGGACCGCCAGCGGTTCGCCGACTGGCTGGACGAGCACGTCTACGGCCGCTCTGTGCCAGTCGGCCAGGCTGCAGGCCAATGCTGACCTACACGGCGGACGAGATGATGACGGTGACCGCAGCGCGGTCACTGCGCGACGGGATGACCTGCTTCGTCGGCATCGGCCTGCCGAGCGAGGCGGCGAACCTGGCTCGTGCGACGCACGCGCCGAATCTCGTCCTGATCTACGAGTCGGGAACGATCGGCTCGAAGCCCGGTCAGGTACCGCTCTCGATTGGTGACGGCATCCTCGCCGAGACGGCCGACTCAGTCGTCAGCGTGCCCGAGATCTTCAACTACTGGCTGCAGCCGGGGCGCATTGACATCGGCTTCCTCGGCGCGGCGCAACTCGACCGGTATGGCAACATCAACACCACCGTCATCGGGCCGGACTACGACAAGCCGGCTGTCCGGCTGCCCGGTGCGGGCGGTGCGCCGGAGATCGCGGCCGCGTGCAAGGAGGTGGCGGTGGTGCTGCGCCAGTCGCGGCGAACGTTCGCGGAACGGCTCGACTTCGTCACCTCAGTCGGGTACGGCGACGGAGCGGGCGCACGCGACCGGCTTGGCCTGACCGGCGGCGGCCCGCGGCAGGTGATCACCGATCTCGGCGTGATGCGCCCCGATCAGCGCACCTTCGAGCTCGTCCTGACCGGCATCTACGCTGGAGTCACTGTCACGGAGGTGCGGGACAGCACAGGCTGGGAGCTCAAGGTGTCAGCAGAGCTGACCGAGATACCGCCGCCGACTGAGGCTGAGCTGGCCGCGCTGCGCGGGTTGGTCGCGAGTACGGCGCAACCGGAGGGTCCCTCACCCGCCAGCGCAGCACTCACCAGCATGCCGCTTGTCGCCAGCCCCTCACCAGTAACCTCGCCCGTCGGCGGCGTCGGCGAGTGAGTTCGATCCGGTAGGAGCCTGTCCATGACCGCCAATGACCAGCGGGACGCCCGTGTTTCTAGCCACAGCGAGCTTGTGCTGCCGCAGTACGAGTCTGCCGCTGGCGTTCATCCGCCGCTTGACGCGTCGGCCTACCAGTCATCCCGGCTGCGTGCGCCGGCCCGGCCGCTGATGCCGCTGCCGCAGCGGCTGACCGAGATCACCGGGCCGTTGCTGGGGCCAGAACGGGTGACGGCGCAGGACGCGGACCTAACGGTCGGCCACACCGGTGAGCCGCTCGGCGAGCGGATCATCGTAAGCGGCCGGGTGCTGGACTCCGACGGCCGTCCGGTACCTGACACACTGATCGAGATCTGGCAGGCGAATGCATCCGGGCGGTATGCGCACGCGGTCGATGACCACCCGGCGCCGCTCGATCCGAACTTCACTGGCGAGGGCCGCTGCGTCACTGACTCGCTTGGCCGGTACCAGTTCGTCACGATAAAGCCCGGTGCCTACCCGTGGCGGAACCACTACAACGCCTGGCGGCCGGCTCACATCCACTTCTCGCTGTTCGGCCGGGCGTTCACGCAGCGCCTCATCACCCAGATGTACTTCCCGGCGGACCCGCTGTTCGCCCTGGACCCGATATTCAACTCGATTCCCGACCCGCAGGCGCGGTCACGCCTCATCGCAACGTTCGACATCGAGTTGACACAGCCGGACTGGGCGCTCGGTTACAACTGGGACATCGTGCTGCGCGGCCGGACCGCGACTGTGTTCGAGACGGATGAGTCATGAGCCACGGGGGACACATGAGCCAGGGCATCACGCCGTCACAGACGGTCGGGCCGTTCCTGGCCATCGGGCTGCCGTGGTCCGACGGGCCGTTCGTGGTGCCGCCTGACACTCCTGGCTCGATCGTCATCGAGGGCCGGGTGCTGGACGGGGCCGGGCAGCCTGTCCCGGACGCACTCGTCGAGACGTGGCAGGCCGACCCGGATGGCCGGTTCGACCATCCCGACGACCCGCGCGGGCCGGCTGCGGCACCGGGACGCTTCCGCGGGTTCGGGCGGTCGGCAACCGATCCAGACGGAAACTACCGCGTCGTCACCCTCCGGCCCGGGGCGCTGCCCTGCCCTGACGGCGGGACCGAGGCGCCACACCTGGACGTTTCCGTCTTCGCCCGGGGCCTGCTCGACCGGGTGGTGACGAGGATTTACTTTCCCGACGAGGCTGAAGCCAACGCGGCTGACCCGGTGCTGGCGTCAATCACGGACCCGGTCCGCAAAGCTACCCTGATCGCCGCTGACGAGGCTGGCGGCCGCTTCGGGTTCGACATCCGGCTGCAGGGCGACGGCGAGACAGTTTTCTTTGATGTCTGACCCGGCGATGTCTGATCGGGCGCTGGCTGATCGGGCGCCGCTCGCGCTCGCTGCGCCGGTCGCAGGCCCGCCGGGCGCGCCGGTTCTGGTTCTCGGTAACTCCCTCGGCACTAGCGCCGAAGTGTGGGACCGACAGGTGCCCGCTTTGACGGAGAAGTTCACGCTGGTGCGGTATGAGCTGCCAGGTCACGGCGGCTCTGGCGCCCGGCCCGGCCCGTACACAATTGCCGAGCTCGGCACCGGGGTGCTCGCCTTGCTCGATGCGCTTGGCGTCGAACGCGCCGGCTACTGCGGGATCTCGCTGGGCGGCATGATCGGGATGTGGCTGGCTGCGAACGCGCCGAGCCGGATCGCGGCGCTCGGCTTGGTCTGCACGGCGGCGCACCTGCCGCCTGCGGGCGACTGGCGAGAACGCGCCGCGCGCGTCAGGACGGCTGGCATGGCTTCGATCTCGGCCGCGGTGATCAGCCGCTGGTTCACCCCGGCTTATGTGGCGCTAGCCCCGCCGGTTGTCGCCGGGTTTCGTGCCGGGCTTGAGGGGACCGATCCGGAGGGGTATGCGGGCTGTTGTGAGGCTATTGCGGACATGGACTTGCGCCCGGACCTGCCGGCCATCACCGCGCCGGCGCTGGTCATTGCTGGCGCCGACGATCCCGCGACCCCGCCTGCCTATGGCGCCGCCATCGCCAGCGGGATCGGCGGCGCGCGGCTGGAGGTGATTCCTGGCGCGGCCCACCTGGCCGCTGTCTCGGCACCAGATGCGGTGACTGCCGCACTGACCGATCACTTGCTCACGGTGGCCGTGTCTGACGCCGCCTGGCGGGACGGGCGCTAGCATGCGCTTTAATGACAACTTCCGGGCGCACAGCGAACACGTCGGGCACGGGCGTACAACAGGCGGCGATCCAACGGTCGGCTGGGGGCGGTAACGTGGCCGGGGACCAGGCGAGCCAGCACGGTGCTAGCCAAGAGAGTGCTGGCCAAGAGAGTGCTGGCCAGCAGGAGGCCGCGTCGCACGCTGCTGCCCAGAGCGCCCGGGATAGCGACTTTGTCCAGTCGCTGGACCGGGGGCTTGCGGTGATCAGGGCGTTCGGGCCCGGCCGGGAGCGACTGAGCCTGAGCGACGTTGCCCGGGAAACCGGTCTGACCAGAGCCGCGGCGCGGCGGTTCCTGCTGACGCTGGTCAAGCTGGGCTATGTGCGCAGCGACGGGCGAGAGTTCTCGCTGCGCCCGCTCGTGCTCGAACTCGGCTACGCCTACCTGTCCGGCCTGGCGATGCCCGAGATAGCTTCGCCGCACCTGGAGGAACTCGTCGCCCGGGTGCGAGAGTCCTCGTCGATCTCGGTGCTGGACGGCCAGCAGATCGTCTACGTAGCGCGAGTACCGACCAAGCGCATCATGACGGTGGCGATCTCCGTCGGCACCCGCTTCCCGGCGTACGCGACCTCGATGGGCCGGGTGCTGCTAGCCGGAATGAGCCCGGACGATCTCGAGAAGTACCTGAGCGAGGCCGAGTTCGAGGCATTTACCGCGCGGACGGTCAACGATCCCGACCGGCTGAGGGAGATCGTCCGCGAGGTGGGCCGGCAGGGCTACGCGATCGTCGATCAGGAACTTGAGGAGGGCCTGCGCTCGATCGCCGCGCCCATCCACGGTGGTGGCAACGCGGTGATCGCTGCGATCAACTTGTCCGGGCATGCCAGCCGGGTCAGCCTGGCTGCGATGCGGGCGGTCCTGCTGCCGGCGTTGCTGGAGACGGCTAGCCGGATCGAGGCAGATCTGCGGTCGCAAGGCGTCAGCTAACCTCGATTGCCGGTTGTCTACTCGCGGTCAGCTTCGGTCATCAACTGCTCTAGCCAAGCCTGACTTGCCCGCGCGACTCGCGGCGGTACTCCCAGTTCGTCAAGGAGGTCGCCCGCCGCCATCATCTCGTCCATCCGTCGGCGTGCATGCCGGATGCTCCCGTGCTCAAGTCGGTCCACTGTCGCGGCGGAGGCGTCCTGCAGGACTTGTCCTATGTCTGCACGGAGCCAGTCTTCGCAGCCTGCCGCGCGTCCGGCCCGAAGCGCTTCGGTGACAGCAGCGGCCAGACCCTTGTAAAAGACGCTTCGGACGAGCTTGCGAGTGGCGGCAGTGCCGGGCGGCCCTGGAAGGGCAGTGGCGGTAGCGCCTAGCGAACCGAGGACGCGGACGTAATCGTCAGCCGCAGGTCCGCTTGCCAGCATCGGCGTCCGCAGGCCTAGACCTGGCACTGGCGCCATGAGAGCGACATCGGCAAAGGCGACGCCCGCCTGCGCCGCCGTCGTCGCCAGTGTGGTCTTGAGCCCGGCAGAGCCGGTATTCAGATCAGCGTAGATAGCCCCGGCGTCAACACCGGGAAGCGTCAGCTGGAGTGTCTCGAGGGCTTCGTGCGCACTAGTCAGCGCCATGACGACGGATGCGCCGCGGGCGGCATCAGCATCACTCGAGAAGCCCTCGAGCCCGGCTGGGGCCGGCACTTTCGGGTCGAACACGTGCACTATCGCGCCCGCCGCTGCCAGATCGGGAGCGATCCGCGAGCCGGCCTCGCCGAGGCCGAGCACGCAGATCACCGGCGGAGCTGAACTGCTCATCGGCTGGCCTTGCCTCCTGACTGGCGGTCCCGCCCTGGTGCCCCCTGGGCTGCCGCAACGGACAGCGCCTGGAACGCCTGGACGACGCTTTGCAGGTGCTCGTGCATGGCATGCTGGGCCGCGTCCGGGTCGCGCGAGGTAATCGCCGCCACGATTGCCTCGTGCTGTGGCAGCGACACCGTTGGACGCCCTGGGACCAGCGACAGCGAGAATTGATGCCGGACAGTCTGGTCACGCAACTGCCGGAGCAGCCGGGCTGTCGTCTCGTGGGCCGCCATTTCCCTGATCGTCTCGTGCAGCCGCGCGTTGAGGTCGCTGTAGCTCAGCAATTCTGACTTCTGCACCGCCGAACGCATATCTCTGACGATCTTGCGCAGCGCTACGGCGTCTGCCTTCGTTACCCGGTCCGCGGCGCGCGCGGCAAGATGGCCTTCGAGCAAAATCCGGACCTCCGTGATCTCGATGGCCTCGTCCAGGGAGATGTCGCGAACGCGCGCGCCTCTGTTCCGCTGGAACTCGACCAGCCCTTGCGCCGACAACTCCTGCAGCGCGGACCGGAGGATGAACCGGGAAGTGCCGA
>Ga0335075_10005954_pt1 | contig 18833 bp, 30 predicted proteins | sample Lox_Sample_24_FD_206723 | JGI IMG/M metagenome (GOLD analysis project Ga0335075, IMG submission 206723) | Soil microbial communities from Loxahatchee National Wildlife Refuge, Florida, United States - Lox_Sample_2.4 | ecosystem: Environmental > Terrestrial > Soil > Wetlands | place: USA... | reverse complement strand
CAGCCGGGTGACCGCCGTCGTCGGCGGGAACTTCCAGGCGATCGCCCACCGAGGGTCGCGCCCGACGACGCCCAGCCGCCGTTGCAGCGCGAACTGATTGACCTTGACCACCACGCCGTCGATCTCGAAGTCCAGCGACCCCCGCCGGCGCTCCCAGGACTCGCACTGCTCCACCAACTCCTGCTCATCGGTGATCTTGCGCACATCGGGGTTGACCGGGAAGCGGTGCGTGCGCAGCCACTCCAGGGCGTCCCAGTGGGCCTCGAAGGAGAGTCCCTCGGTCACGCCGATCGAGTAGCACCACAGCGATAGCGGCCGGTCGGCGGCCAGCTTGGGATCGAGCTGGCGGATCGTGCGCGCCGCTCGTTGAGCGCGGTGAAGTCGGGCAGCGACATGTAGACCTCGCCGCGGACCTCCAGCAGCGGCGGAGGCGGCTCCCCATCCATCTCCAGGCGCAGAGGGATCGAGCCGATCGTGCGCAGGTTGTGGGTCACGTCCTCCCCCACCTCGCCGTTGCCGCGGGTGGCACCCCGCTCAAAGACGCCGTCGCGATAGATGAGCGAGATGGCCAGGCCGTCGATCTTGGGCTCGGCGACGAACTCGAACGCCGGATCCTCGATCCCCTCCCGGGCCAGGTGGTTGCGCATGCGCTGGATCCACGCCTGGAGCTCCTCGGCCGAGCGGGCGTTGGCCAGCGACAGCATCGGCTCGGGGTGGCGGACCTTGACCAGGTCAGAGACCGGCTCGCCGCCGACGCGCTGGGTGGGCGAGTCCGCGGTGAGCAGCTCAGGGTGATCGGCCTCGATGCGGCGCAGCTCGTCAAGCAGGGCGTCGTAGGCGTCGTCGCCGATCTCGGGGTCGTCGAGGACGTAGTAGCGGTGGCCGTGGTACTCGAGCAGCTTGCGCAGTTCGTCGGCGCGCGCCGCGAGATCAGACGCGCCCGCGGCGTTCCCGGCCCTGGCCGCCGGGCTCACGGCTCGGGCACCTCGTCGCCGGCCGGAGCCAGCGGCTGGCCCACCTCTTCGCCGGCCGCCGCCAGCGGCTCGCCCACCTCGTCGGCGGCGGGCGCGATCAGGCGCGCAAGGTCATAGCGCGCCAGCGCATCGAGCCCATCGCGGTCGGTGAGGTCGAAGTGGATCGGGGTCACTGCGATCTGGCCCGCCGCCACGGCGGCGAGATCGGTGCCCTTCTCGTCGCGCTCGAAGCTGGCGTCGCCGTAGATCCGGTACAGGCGCCGGCCGCGCGGGTGCGTTTCGTCCTCGTCGACGAGGGAGAGCTCGTCGCGGTAGATGCGCTTGCCCAGCCCCGCGACGGCAACGCCCCGCGGGCCGGCCCCCGGGACGTTGATGTTCAGCAGCGTCCCTGAGGGCAGCGGAATGTCCTCGAGCTCGGCGACCAGACGGGCCGTAAAGCTCGCGGCCACCTCGAAGTCAAAGCTCGAGCCGGTCCGGAAGTCGAGCTCCCGGCTGGTCGACTGCTGGGAGACCGCGATCCCGGGAAGCCCGAGGACGATCGCCTCCAGCGCCGCCGCGACGGTGCCCGAGTAGGTGATGTCGTCACCCAGGTTGGAGCCGTGGTTGATCCCGGCCACCACCAGCTCGGCTTCAAACCCCTCCACCAGCCCCAGGTTGGCCAGGCGCACGCAGTCGACCGGCGTGCCGTCAGTGGCGTAGCCGACCGTGCCGTCCTCGAAGTCGACCTCCTGCACCCACAGGGGCCGGCGCGTGGTGATGGAGCGCGCCATCGCCGAGCGGTTGCCGTCGGGAGCGATGACCACCAGCTCTACGGACGGCAGCGCGATCAGGGCACGGCGCAGCGCCTGCAGGCCGTCGGCCTGGATCCCGTCATCGTTGGTGAGAAGGACGCGCACGCTCTAGATGCTATGGCGCGGCCAGGCCGGAAACGCGAAAGGCGCTGGGCCGCGGCCCGAGCGGTGATAACCCAGATCACCACCCGCGCCGCGACCACCCCCAAAACGCCTGCGCCCCTGATGTGTCAGAAAGAGTAGGGTTTTGCAAGAAAAACCGACATAGAACATCCGTCCAATTGGGGATTAGGTGGGGCCTGGACGGGAAGGGGATGCCGCTCGCGTCACGAAAGCGAGCCCCCCCGCACAACGTCACATAACACGGGCGCCGCCGTAGCCGGCGCCGAGGAAATGCAGCCCCTGCGGCGCCGCGGTGGGCCCTGCGGCGGAGCGCGGGCGCCCACGCAAGAGGTCCGCAAACGTGGCCGCCGAGCGCCGTCCTCCGGCGACTTCGAGCATCGTCCCCACCAGTACGCGGATCATGTTGCGCATGAAGGCGTCGGCCTCGACGCGGAACTCCAGCAGCTCGGGGTCCGCCGCGGCCCACCCCGCGCTGAACACGATGCGCTCGAAGCGGACGTGCTCAGTCTCGGTCGGGGTGAACGCGGTGAAGTCGTGCTCGCCCACCAGCAGCTGCGCACAGCCATGGAGAGCATCGAGGTCGAGCGGATGGGGCCAGTGCAGGGCGCGGCGACGCTCGAAGGCGCTGCGAGAGCGCCGGGTGAGCACGCGATAGACGTAGGCCCGGCTGGTGGCGTCGTGGCGCGCGTCAAACCCGGGGGTCGCCGCCACGCACTCGATCACCGCCACGTCGTAGGGCAGCAGCGCGTTGACCGAGTCAGGCCGCGCCGGCTCGCCGGGGTAGCTGGCCACCTGCCCCAGCGCGTGCACGCCCGCGTCGGTGCGCCCGGCCACGGTGAGCGGTACGGCGTCGCGCCGCAGGATCACGCACAGGGCGCGCTCCAGCTCCCCCTGGATGGTGCGCAGGCCGGGCTGGCGCGCCCAGCCCGAGAACTCGGTCCCGTCGTACTCGATCAGCAGGCGCGAGACCGCCGTCACCGACGACCTCTCACAGCCCTGCCGTCCAGCGCGGTCAGACCAGCTCGAGCAGGACCATCTCGGTCGAGTCAGACCGCCGCGGCCCGAGCTTGAGGATCCGCGTGTAGCCGCCCGGGCGCTCGGTGTAGCGCGGGGCGATCTCCTCAAACAGCTTGTAGACCGTGAACTTGTCCTGACCGAGCGCCGAGAGCGCCTGCCGGCGAGCGTGGAGATCGCCGCGCTTGGCGAGCGTGATCAGCTTCTCCACCTCGGGCTTGACCGCCTTGGCCTTGGCCTCGGTGGTCTGGATGCGCTCATGCTCGATGACCTCCTTGGAGAGGTTCATGAGCAGGGCCTTGCGATGCGAGGCCGAGCGGCTGAGCTGGTATCGCTGACGCTGATGTCTCATGGCGTAGGGCCGATGTTAGTCGTTACGGAGATCCAGGCCGCGCGCGTGCAGCGTCTCGATGACCTCGTCGATCGACTTCTTGCCGAAGTTGGGGATCGCGTTGAGCTCCCCCTCGGTCTTGGAGACGAGATCACCGACGGTCTGGATGCCCGCACGCTTGAGGCAGTTGTAGGAGCGCACGCCGAGCTCCAGCTCCTCGATGAGGATGTCGTCCATCGCGTTGGGCGGACGCGAGTTCGCGCCCACCTGGCCGGGACCGACCAGTCCCGGATCGAGGGCACCGGGGCCGCTGACGTCACGCAGCTCCACCACGCGGTCGGCGTCGGTGAAGATGGCCAGCTGGGAGATGAGGATCTCGGCGGCCTCGCGCAGCGCGGCGTGCGGGTCGATCGACCCGTCGGTCTCGATGTCGAGGGTGAGCTTGTCGAAGTCGGTCTTCTGGCCGACGCGAGCCTGCTCGACGTTGTAGGCGACGCGGCGCACCGGACTGAAGATCGAGTCGATGGGGATGACACCGATCGGCTGGTCGGGGGACTTGTTCTCCTCCGCCGGGCGGTAGCCACGGCCGCGGCCGATGGTGAGGTAGACCTCGAGCTTGGTCTTCTTCTCCAGCGTCGCGATGTGCGCGTCGGGGTTGAGGATCTCCACGCCGGAGGGCAGGTCGATGTCCTTGGCGGTGATCTCACCGGGGCCCGTCACCACCAGCGGCGCCTCGATCTCCGTCGCGTCGGAGTGCATCCGGCAGACGATGCCCTTGAGGTTGAGGACGATGTCGGTGACGTCCTCCTTGACCCCGCGAATCGTCGAGAACTCGTGAGCGACGCCCTCGATGCGGACGCTCGTCACCGCCGCGCCGGCGAGCGAGGAGAGCAGCACGCGTCGCAGCGAGTTGCCAAAGGTGTAGCCGAAGCCCCGGTCCAGGGGCTCGATGGTGAACGAACCGCGGGTGTCATCGACCGACTCTGAGGAGATTCGGGGCACTTGGAAATCAAGCATCACAGTCCTAACTTCGTGGGTTCTGACCGCCTCGGCGGCGGCGCTCAGCACCGGCCGGCGGGCCTCCGGCCCGCGGCTGGCGTGCAAAAGGTGGTTACTTCGAGTACAGCTCGACGATGAGCTGCTCTGCGACCGGCGCAGCGATCTCGCGCCGCTCCGGCTTGCGCAGGACTTTGGCCGTCAGCGAATCGTGGTCGGCCTGCAGCCACGCCGGAACCTGCCCGGTCAGCTCGGTGGCGTCGCGAATGACCTGCGACGCCGTCGACTTCTGGTGGATCGCGATCACGTCGTTGTCGCGCAGCTGGTAGCTCGGGATGTTCACCCGGCGGCCGTTCACCGTCCAGTGACCGTGGAGGATGAGCTGTCGCGCCTGTCGCCGTGACGCGGCAAAGCCGAGGCGGACGAGGACGTTGTCAAAGCGGCACTCCAGCATGCGCAGGAGGTTCTCGCCGGTGACGCCCTGTTGGCGGCTGGCCTTGTCGTAATAGATGGCAAACTGCTTCTCGAGGACGCCGTAGTAGCGCTTGGCCTTCTGCTTCTCGCGCAGCTGCACGCGGTACTCGCTCTGCTTCTGGCGGCCGCGGCCATGGTCGCCCGGCGGGTAGGAGCGGCGCTCGACGCCGCACTTGTCGGTCAGGCATCGCTCGCCCTTGAGGAAGAGCTTCTGCCCCTCCCGGCGGCACTGCTTGCACTGTGGACCTGTGTCTCGAGCCATGTCAGACGCGCCTGCGCTTTCGGGGTCGGCAGCCGTTGTGCGCCTGCGGGGTGACGTCCTTGACGCCGGTCACCTCAAGGCCAGCGGCCTGCAACGATCGGATCGCCGTCTCGCGCCCGGAGCCGGGGCCCTTGACGAAGACCTCGACCTTCTGCAGGCCGTGCTCGATCCCCTTGCGGGCAGCGGCGTCGGCGGTCACCTGCGCTGCGAAAGGGGTCGACTTGCGGCTGCCCTTGAAGCCGGCGCCGCCGGCGGACTCCCACGCGACGACGTTGCCCTCGCGGTCGGTCAGCGAGACGATCGTGTTGTTGAAAGAAGTCTTGATGTGCGCCTGCCCAACCGGGATGTTCTTGCGCACGCGGCGCCGGCCGCGTTGTGGTCTCCGGGGGGCTGGGCTCACTTCTTACCGGCTTTCTTCTTGCCGGCCACCTGCATGCGCTTGGGTCCCTTGCGCGTGCGGGCGTTGGTCTTGGTGTTCTGGCCGCGGACGGGCAGGCCACGGCGATGGCGCATGCCCCGGTAGCTGCCGATCTCCTGCAGCCGCTTGATGCTCTGGGAGCGCTCGCGGCGCAGGTCTCCCTCGACGGTCACCGAGTTGTCGATGAGGTCACGCAGCTGCACGACCTCTTCCTCGGTGAGGTCGCGGACCTTGCGATCAGGCTCCACGCCGACCTTGGCCAGCAGCTCGTTGGAGGTCGAGCGACCGATGCCGTAGATGTATGTCAGGCCGATCTCGACCCGCTTGTTGAGGGGGATGTTCACCCCTGAAATTCGCGCCATGAGGAGCTTCCTTACCTGAGCGAGGGTTAGCCCTGCCGCTGCTTGTGCCGGGGGTTGGGACAGATCACCAACACCCGCCCGTGACGGCGGACGATCTTGCACTTCTCACACATTGGCTTGACCGACGGTCGTACCTTCACGCTGATTCGCTCTCAAAATTCGCGGACAAAAATTCGTTTTGATCCTCGGCTCGGCTCTGGCGACCGCTGCAGTCGCCGCTACCGCGCCGAAGAGGCGTCACGCAGCGTCAAATGGTCGCGCTGCGGGCGCATCTGACCATACTAGCAGGGGCCTTTGGGCTCCCGCCGGGTGGTGTGCTACGCAAATCTCAGCCTAGCGTGGGCGCTCACAAGCGCGCCCGGAAGGGCCCATCGTTCAGGCGACGGCGCGCCCGGATCCGGCCTCGTGCCAGGGGGTGAGGACCCGCGGTCCCTCGGCGGTGATGGCGATCGTGAACTCGAAGTGAGCGGCCAGCGAGCCGTCCTGGGAGAAGATCGACCAGTGATCGTCGGCCACGCGGACGGCGTGCCGGCCCGCGGTGACCATCGGCTCGACCGCCAGCACCATCCCCTCTTCGAGCGGGATGCCCGTTCCGGGCTGGCCGTAGTTGGGGATCTGGGGCTCCTCGTGCATGTCGCGCCCGATCCCGTGGCCGACCAGTGAGCGCACCACCGACAGGCCGGCGGCTTCGACGTGCTGCTGCACGGCGTGGCCGATGTCACCGAGCCGGTTGCCGGCCACGCACGCCGGCACCGCCACCATGAGCGACTCCTCGGTCACCTCCAGCAGCTTCTGGGCCACGGGGCTGATCGGACCGACCGCGAACGTCCGCGCCGCGTCGGCGACCCACCCGTCGAGGACCACTCCGATGTCCACGGAGAGAATGTCGCCCTTGGACAGCTTGTAGGGGCCGGGGATGCCGTGCACGATCATCGAGTTGGGCGACGCGCAGATGGACCCCGGGAAGCCCCGGTAGCCCTTGAACGCCGGCGTGCCCCCCTGAGAGCGGATGAAGCGCTCAGCGGCCTGATCCAGCTCCTTGGTGGTGACGCCCGGGCGGATCTTTCCGGCGAGCAGGTTCATCGTGCGCACCAGAACCGCGCCGGCGGCGGCCATGCGGTCGATCTCGTCGGGGGTCTTCTTGATGATCATCGCTGCCACCGATGCTAGCTGAGGGTGTCCGGTGATCTCCAGGCCCGCCGAGGCCTCAGCGGCGGTACGGCGACCGCTAGACGTCCTCTTCGAGGCGCAGCGTGGCGATAACCGCGCGGATGTGGCCATGGACGTCGGCCGGCTCGCGCGTGCCATCGATCCGGCGCATGAGCCCCAGCTTGTCGTAGTAGTCCACCAGCGGCTTGGTCTTCTCGTGGTAGACGCGCAGGCGGTTCTCGATGACCTCAGGCTTGTCGTCGTCGCGCTGGACCAGGCGCGAGCCGTCCTGGTCACAGACCCCCTCGTGCTTGGGCGGATCGAACTCCACGTGATAGCTGTGGCCCGATTTCACGCACATGCGCCGGCCCGAGAGCCTGCGGATGACCTCCTCGTCGGGCACGTCGATGAGCAGGGCGGCGGTGACTCGGCGGCCCAGGTCCGAGAGCTGCTTGTCCAGCGCCTGGGCCTGCTCGATGGTGCGCGGGAAGCCGTCGAGGATGAAGCCGTCCTGGGCGTCGTCCTGGCTCAGGCGCTCACCGGCCATGGCCAGGATGAGCTCGTCAGGGACCAGATCGCCGGCATCCATGTAGGCCTTGGCCTGCTTGCCCAGGTCGGTCTGCTCCTTGACGTTGGAGCGCAGCATGTCCCCGGTGGCGATGTAGGGCAGCTCGAAGTCCTTGCGCAGGCGTTCGGCCTGCGTGCCCTTGCCCGCTCCTGGGGGACCGAAAAGGATGAGATTGAGCTCCTGAGCCACGCGCGCACTCTATCGGGATGAGTTCTGGGGGGACGGGAGACCGCCTCCGGCTCCGGGCCGGCCCTGTCGCCGCTCCGTGAATCCAGGGTAACCGCGTCGCTCGGCCGGCGGTCTCGGCGGCCGAGCATCCAGCTCGACTACTTAAGGAACCCCTCGTAGTTGCGCATCATCATCTGCGCCTCGAGCTGCTTCATCGTGTCCAGCGCGACGCCGATGACGATGAGGATCGAGGTGCCGCCGAAGGCGAAGTTCGCGCTGGTGGAGTTGATGAGGATGGTCGGCAGGGCGGCGATCGCAGCCAGGAACAATGCTCCCGGGAAGGTCAGCCGGGCCAGGATGCGATCGAGGAACTCGGCCGTTGGCCGGCCGGGTCTCACCCCCGGGATGAACCCACCGTACTTGCGCAGGTTGTCGGCCTGGTCGACGGGATTGAAGGTCACCGCCGTGTAGAAGTAGGTGAAGAGCACGATCAGGACGCACTCGCCGACCACGTAGTGCCACCCGCCGGGGGCGAAGAAGTTGTAGAGATCGGTCCCGAAGCCCGCGCGGTTCTGGCCGATGAGCTGCCCGATGGTGGGCGGGATCGCCATCACGCTGGCGGCGAAGATCACCGGGATGACACCGGCCATGTTGACCTTCAGCGGCAGGTAGGTCTGGCCGCCCTGGGTCATTCTTCGCCCGACCACCCGTTTGGCGTATTGCACGGGGATGCGCCGCTGCCCCTCCTGCACGAAGACGACGGCGGCCACGACGCCGATGGCGATGAAGGGCATGATCACGCGGAAGACCTGGTCGGGGTTGTTCCACCAGGCGCTGATCCCGCTCGGGATGCGCGACACGATCGAGGCGAAGATGAGCAGCGAGATCCCGTTGCCGATGCCGCGCTGGGTGATGAGCTCGCCCATCCACATCAGCAGCACGGTGCCCGCCGTCAGCGAGATGACGATGAGGAACACCTTGAACAGCGTGAAGTTCGGGATGAGCGTCTCGTTGGCGCTCTTCTCGAAGCTGCGGAAGAGGAAGACGTAGCCGATCGACTGCGCGAAGGCGAGGCCGACGGTGAGATAGCGCGTGTACTGGGTGATCCGCGCCTGCCCGACCTCGCCCTCCTTGGAGAGCTTCTCCAGCGAGGGGACGACGACCTGCAGCAGCTGCAGGATGATCGACGCGGTGATGTAGGGCATGATGCCCAGCGCGAAGATGGCGATCCGGCCCAGGCCGCCGCCGCTGAAGAGGTTGAGCAGCCCCAGGATGCTGTTGCCGCCGAGCTGCTGCTGGATCGCGCTGACCGCTTGCGAGCTGATGCCCGGCGCCGGGATGTGAGCGCCCAGGCGATACAGCGCCAGCAGGCCCGCGGTGAAGAGGATCTTCTTGCGGATGTCCGCGACCCTGAGACCTCCGAGGATCGTGGCAATCATCGCGGGGGCCTCAGCTCTCGATGACCTGGCAGGTCCCGCCGGCGGCTTCGATGCGCTCGCGGGCGGTCTTGGAGAACCCGTGGGCGTGCACGGTGAGCGCGATCGTGAGCTCGCCCTTGGCCAGGATCTTGACCGGCACGCCCTTGCGCGTGGCCAGCCCCTTGCCCTTCAGGGCCTCGGGCGTGACCGCGTCGCCGGCGGCGAAACGGGCCTCGAGATCGGACAGGTTGATCGGCTGGGTGTAGGTCCGGAACGGCTCGAAGGGCATCGACTTCTTCATGTGCGGGCCGCGCAGCTTGCGCATCCGCATGTGGATCGGCATCTGGCCGCCCTCGAAGCGCGGACGCTGCTTGGCGCCCGACCGGGAGCCGTAGCCCTTCTGGCCACGGCCGGCCGTCTTACCTGTGCCCGACCCCTCGCCACGACCCACGCGCTTGCGGGGACGCCGCGAGCCGGGCGCGGGCTTGAGGTTGTGCAGCCCGATCCGGTCCTCGGTCTCCTCTTCGCGGGTGGCGCTCACTCGGAGACCTCCACGAGATGGGCCACCTTGGCGATCATGCCGCGGATCTGGGGCGTGTCGTTGACCTCGACGCTCTGGCCGATGCGGCGCAGGCCCAGCGAGCGCAGCGTGTCGCGCTGGCGTTGGTCACAACCGTTGCGGCTCTTGCGCTGGGTCAGCCTCACCGTACTCATGCGCCGGCCTCGGTGGCCCCAGCGGTCTCCGTCTCGGCGGTCTCGGTGGCGGCGCCGTTGCCGTTGGGGGCGGCGCTGTCGGCGGCCCCGTCGGCACTCTCGCTGGTGAGGCCCAGCACCTGGTTGATCGAGAGGCCGCGCAGCTCGGCGACCTCGTCGGGGGTGCGCAGCGACTCCAGCCCGGCCATCGTCGCCTTGACGAGGTTGATCGGGTTCTGGGAGCCGAGGCTCTTGGAGAGGATGTCGTGGATGCCGGCGAGCTCGAGCACCGCGCGCACACCGCCGCCGGCGATGACCCCGGTACCCGGGGCAGCCGGCTTGAGGAACACCCGGCCGGCGCCGAAGATGCCGGTCGTCGAGTGGGTGATGGTGTTGCCATGCTTGGGCACGCGATACAGGTTCTTCTTCGCGCGCTCGACGCCCTTCTGGATGGCGACGGGTACCTCGTTGGCCTTCCCGTAGCCGATCCCGACGACGTCGCGCTCGTCACCCACCACGACCAGCGCGGTGAACGAGAAACGGCGGCCGCCCTTGACGACCTTGGCGACGCGGTTGATCTCCACCACGCGCTCCTGCAGGTCAAGACCCGCGGCTGAAACTGAACGATCGGCTGCCATAGCTTGCTCTGAGAGTAGCGACTCGACCTGGGCCTAGAGCCGCAAGCCGCCCTCCCGTGCGCCCTCCGCCAACGCCTTGACGCGACCGTGGTACTGGTAGCCGCCGCGGTCGAACACGGCCGTCTCGACGCCGGCCGCCTTGGCCCGTTCGGCGAGGACCTCGCCGGCGCGCTTGGCCTGCTCGGCACCGCTCAGCGAACGCAGATCAGCCTCGGTCCAGTTGACCGCGGCCAGGGTGCGTCCGGCCTCGTCGTCGATGAGCTGGGCGAAGATCCCGCGGTTGGAGCGAAACACCGAGATGCGCGGACGCTCGGCCGTGCCGGCGATCTTCGCGCGCACACGGCGCCGGCGGCGCAGCCGCGCCTGGGGCTTGGTCTGAACGGTCATGCTCGCTTACCGACCTTCCGGGCGACGTACTCGCCCTCGTAGCGAATCCCCTTGCCCTTGTAGGGCTCGGGCTTGCGCTGCTTGCGGATGTAGGCAGCCACCTCGCCGACCTGCTGCTTGGAGGCGCCGCGGACGACGATGCGGGTCGGCTGCGGGACCTCGAACTCGATCCCGTCGGGGGCCTTGACCGAGACGGGGTGCGAATAGCCCAGCGCCAGCTCCAGGTCGCGCCCGCGCAACGCCGCGCGATAGCCGACGCCCTGGATCTCCAGACGCTTCTCGAAGCCGTCGGTGACGCCCTTGACCATGTTGGCCACCAGCGTGCGCGTGAGGCCGTGCAGCGCACGATGCTCGCCGCGGTCGGTGGGGCGCGTGACGCGCACCTCCTCGCCGACCTGCTCGACGCCGATGTCGCGCGCGACGCGCTCGGAGAGCTCGCCCTTGGGGCCGTTGACCGTGACGAGCTCGGGCTCGATCGCGATCGTCACGCCCGCGGGCACGGGGATGGGTTGTCTGCCGATTCGGGACATCGTCTTCTCAGGGTTACCAGACCCGTGCCACGACCTCGCCGCCGACGCCCTGCTGACGGGCTTCGTGGCCGGTCATGACGCCCTTGGAGGTCGAGATGATCGCCGTGCCCATCCCACCGTCGATCCGCGGGATGTGGGCGTGGTCAACGTAGGTGCGCTGACCGGGGCGCGAGACGCGCTGGATGCCGCTGATGACGGGCTTGCGGTCATCGGTGTACTTCAAGGTGACGGTGATCTGCTCGGTGGGGCGGCCCGGCGCGGGCGGGTCGATCTGGTAGGCCTCGATGTAGCCCTGCTCCTTGAGGATCCGCGCCAGCTCGCGCTTGAGCTTGGACGACGGGATCGCCACATCGTGGTGCTGGGCCTTGGCGCCGTTGCGCAGGCGCGTCAGGAAGTCGGCGACGGGGTCGGTCATGGACATGATCTGACCCGCCCTACCAGCTGCTCTTGGTCATGCCGGGGATATAGCCGTTATGGGCCAGCTCGCGCAGGCAGATCCGGCACAGGCCGAACTTGCGATACACCGCACGGGCCCGGCCGCACCGGCGGCACCGGGTGTAGCCCCGGGTCTTGTACTTGGGTGTCCGCTGTTGGCGGACGCGCTGTGAAAGCTTTGCCACGAAACTCCTTCTAAGCCTCGGTTGCAGCCAGGTCCGCCGCGCGCACGCCCGGGGCCCGACCCTCCTTCGAAAACGGCATCCCGAGCGCCTCGAGCAGCGCGAAGGACTCCTCGTCGCTGGCCGCGGTCGTCGTGATCGTGATGTCCAATCCACGCACCTGATCGATCTCGTCGTAGTCGATCTCGGGAAAGATGATCTGCTCGCGCACGCCCATCGAGTAGTTGCCGCGGCCGTCGAAGGCGCGCGGGTTGAGCCCGCGGAAGTCGCGGATCCGCGGGATCGCGATCGACATCAGGCGATCCAGGAACTCGTAGGCTCGCTCGCCGCGCAGCGTCACCGCGACGCCGACGGGCATGCCCTCGCGGACCTTGAACTGGGCGATCGACTTGCGGGCGCGCCGGATATTCGGCTTCTGGCCGGTGATGGTGCCGAGCTGCTCGGAGGCGGCGTCGAGGACCTTCGAGTCGGTCTTGGCGTCGCCGCAGCCCATGTTGACGGTCACCTTCGTGATCCGCGGAGCCTGCATCGGCGTCGAGTACCCAAAGCGCTTGACCAGCGCCGGTCGGATCTCGTCGTTGTATCGGGTCTTCAGTCGTGCGGTGGTGGGGGCAGCTGTTGCCATAACTCTCTTGGTCCTAGTCCAGGTGGGCGCCGCTGCGCTTGGCCACGCGCAGGCGCTTGCCGTCCTCGATGGCGATCCCGATCCGGGTCGGCTTGCCGTCCTTGGGGTCGACCAGCATCACATTAGACACGTGGATCGGTCCCTCGCGCTCGATCACGCCTCCACCCTGCTGGCCGGCGGCCGTCTGGGTCGGGCGCTGGTGGCGCTTGATCATGTTCAGGCCCTCGACGGTGACCCGCTCCTTCTTGGGCATCACCGCCAGAACGGTGCCCGTCTTGCCGCGGTCCTTGCCGCTGATGATCATCACCTGATCGCCCTTGCGGATCCGCGCCGGCATCACAGCACCTCCGGAGCGAGGGAGACGATCTTCATGAAGTTGCGCTCGCGCAGCTCACGGGCGACGGGGCCGAAGATGCGCGTACCGCGCGGGTTGTTGGCCGCGTCGATGAGCACGGCGGCGTTCTCGTCAAAGGCGATGTAGGTCCCGTCCTCGCGCCCGTAGGACTTCTTGGTCCGCACGACAACCGCGGTCACCACCTCGCCCTTCTTGACCGAGCCCTGCGGGCTGGCGGTCTTGACGGTGGCGGTGATGGTGTCGCCGACCCCGGCGTAGCGGCGCTTGGAACCACCGCGGACGCGGATGACGAGGATCTCGCGGGCGCCGGAGTTGTCGGCCACGCGCAGGCGGGTCTCGTTCTGGATCATCTACTTGGCCCTCTCGATGACCTGCACCAGACGCCAGCGCTTGGTGCGCGACAGCGGGCGAGCCTCGCGGACGACGACCGTGTCCCCGATGTGCGCATCGTTGGACTCGTCGTGGGCGTGCAGCGTCTGCGACGTGCGCACGATCTTCTCGTAGCGCCGGTGGCGCCGCGCGGTATCGATCCGCACCGTGATCGTCTTGTCGGCCTTGTCGGAGACGACGATGCCCTGGCGCACCTTCTGCTGGCCGACGACGTGCTCGCGGGCCGGGGTGGCGGTGCGGCTGTGAGCCTCGGCCTTGTGCTTGGCCGTCGCCTTGGCGCGGGCGGTGCGCCGCAGCTGCGCCTTCTTGGCGCGCTCGGCGACGCGGTCGGCGTGGCGCTCCTCGGGAGTGCGCGCCGGGCGCGGCCTGGCCTTGGCGGCCTTCGCGGCACGGGCCCGCTGGCGCCGCTCCTTGGGAGCCAGCACCTCCTGGGGCTCGGCGGCGGGCGCAGCGTCGGGAGCCGCGGCCTCGGTCGCCCCAGCCGTCTCTTCAGCGTTTTCGGGTGTCTGCTCTTCAGCCATTCTGACTCTCAAAGATCGATTTCTCGTGCGCGCGCGACCGTCAGCGCGCGGGCCACCTCGCGTTTGGCCTGCCGCAGGCCTGCCGTGTTGTCCAGCTCGCCCGTGGCGTGCTGGAAGCGCAGCCCGAACAGCTCGCGCCGCGCGGTGGCGATGTGCTCAGCCAGCTCGTTGTCGGAGAGGTCACGCAAATCGGCGGGGCGCATCAGGCGTCCTCTCGCATGACGAACTTGGTCCGCACCGGAAGCTTGTGCCCGGCCAGGCGCATGGCTTCCCGGGCCAGGTCCTCGGGTACGCCGGCCAACTCGAACATGACGCGTCCGGGCTTGACCACGGCGACCCATCCCTCGGGCGAGCCCTTACCGGACCCCATCCGCGTCTCGGCGGGCTTCTTGGTGAAGGACTTGTCGGGATAGACGTTGATCCAGACCTTTCCGCCACGGCGGATCTTGCGGGTCATGGCGATACGAGCGGCCTCGATCTGGCGGTTGGTCAGCCAACCGGCGTCCAGGGCCTTGAGGCCGTACTCGCCGAACTGAACCTTGGTCTGGCCACGGCTCAGGCCGTGGCGCCGCCCGCGGTGCTGCTTGCGGTGCTTGACGCGTTTGGGAGAGAGCATCAGCGGCCTCCGCCCTGTCCGCCGCCGGATCCGCCGGATCCGCCCGGACCACCGGAGCCGCCGCCGGGACGCGGGCCGCGACCGCCGCCGCCACCACCGCCCCGGTAGCCACCGCCACCGGAACCGCCGGGACCTCCGCCGCGGCCTCGACCGCCGCCGGGACCGCCACCGGAGCCGCCGGGTCCACCGCCTCGGCCTCGACCGCCGCCAGGACCGCCGGGACCACCCGGACCGCCGCTACGACCGCCAGGACCGCCGGGACCACCCGGACCGCCGCCACGACCGCCGGGACCGCCACGGCCACCCGGACCGCCACGGCCACGACCACCGGGACCACCCGAACCGCCGGGGCCACCCGGACCGCCGCCACGACCACCGGAGCCGCCGCCGCGTCCACCGCGTCCGCGTCCGCCGCCGTCGCGACCGTCACGGCCACCGCGGCCGTCGCGCCCACCCCGCTCGGGGGCCTGAGGCGCGGGCTCGTCCATGATCGTCAGATCGGCGCCGGTGTAGCCCTCGGGCATGATCTCGCCCTTGTTGATCCAGCACTTGACGCCGATCCGGCCGAAGGTGGTGCGGGCCTCGTGGAAGCCGTAGTCGATGTCGGCGCGCAGCGTGTGCAGCGGCACGCGACCGTCGGAGTAGCCCTCGGTGCGGGCCATCTCGGCGCCGCCGAGGCGGCCGGAGACCTGGACCTTGACGCCCTTGGCGCCGGAGCGCATGGCGCTGGTCAGCGCGCGCTTCATGGCGCGGCGGAAGGCGACGCGGTTCTGGAGCTGCTCAGCGATCGACTGCGCCACCAGGCGCGCGTCGAGCTCAGGGCGCTTGATCTCGAGGATGTTGACCTTGACCTGCTTGCCGGTGATGCGGTGCAGGTCGCGGCGCAGCTGATCGACCTCGGATCCCGACTTGCCGATCACGATGCCCGGCCGCGCCGTGTGGATGTTGATCTCCACCTCGGTGGCGTTCTTGCGGATCGTGATGTCCGACAGGCCGGCGTGCGACAGCCGTCCGATGATGTGGTCCCGGATCTGCGTGTCCTCGTGCAGGAAGTCCGAGAAGTTGCGCTCGTTGAACCAGTTGGACTTCCAGTCGTGGATGTAGCCCACGCGGATCGATTCGGGGTGAACTTTCTGACCCATGTGTCTGTCTTAGTCCTTTGGCGTGAGCAAGATCGTCAGGTGGCTGGTTCGTTTGCGAATCCGGGTGGCGCGGCCCATCGCGCGCGGCCGGAACCGCTTGATCGTCGGACCCTCGTCAGCGTGCACCGCCTTGACGTACAGATCCTCGCCCACGAGCTCGTGATTGTGCTCGGCGTTGGCAACCGCGGACTCGAGCAATTTGCTCCAATCCCGCGCGATCGCGCGTGGCGTCAGTGCGAGGATAGCTCGCGCCTCCTCCACCGACTTCCCGCGGATGTGGTCACACACCAGCCGGGCCTTGCGCGCCGACGAGCGCACATACTTGGCCTGGGCGCGCACGACCGGCGCGGGCAGGCTGGGATCGCGACGAGCGCGGCGGCGGGCCGGCGCCGAGCGCGCGGGACGGGACGGCGCAGCCTCTGCCTCGGCGGCGGCCTGTTCGGCCTCGAGGTCCTCCTCGGACTCGGGCTCCTCGCCCAGCGCCTCGGCCTCAGCCTCATCCTCGGCCTCCTGAGCGGCCTCGAGGTCGGGATCGGCGGGTGCCTCCTCGGCTACGGGCTCAGGCTCGGCGGCCTTGCGGCGGCGGCGCCGAGGCTTGGGCTTGGCCTCCTCAGCGGCGTCGGGCTCCTGCGCTTCCTCAGCGGCGACGGGCTCAGAGCCAGCGTCGGCAGCGGCCTCCGAGGAGTCCGCATCCGCGGCTGAGGCGGATCGTGACTCTTCGCTAACCGCAGACGTCTCGTCTGCCGATGAACCCTCCGCCTCAGCGGCGGGTGGGGTCTCCTCGAGCTCCTCCGAGTTCTGAGGCTCGTCAGTCATCGGCGCTTACCCGTCCCCGCGTGTCCGCGGTACAGGCGCGTCGGCGCGAACTCGCCGAGCTTGTGACCCACCATCGACTCCGACACGAACACGGGCACGTGCTTGCGCCCGTCGTGGACGGCGATCGTGTGACCCACCATCTCGGGGAAGATGGTCGAGGCGCGTGACCACGTGCGGACCATGCGCTTCTCGCCGGAGGCGTTCATCGCCTCGATACGCGTTATCAGCCGCTCCTGCACGAACGGCCCCTTCTTGCTCGAACGGCTCATCGCTTCTTCCCTCGTCTCCGGCCGCGCACGATGTACTGGTCGGATCGCTTGTTCTTCTTGCGGGTGCGGTAGCCCAGGGTGGGCACACCCCAGGGGGTCACGGGGTGACGACCGGGGGTCGTCGAGCCCTCGCCACCGCCGTGCGGGTGGTCCACCGGGTTCATCGCGGTACCGCGCGTCTGCGGGCGCACTCCCATGTGGCGCTTGCGTCCCGCCTTGCCGATCTTGACGTTCTGATGGTCTGAGTTGCCGATCGTGCCGACGGTGGCGCGACACTCGGCCCGGACCATCCGCATCTCACCTGACGGCAGGCGGAGGGTCACGTACTCGCCCTCCTTGGCCAACAGCTGGATGCCGGTGCCTGCCGAGCGCGCCATCTGACCGCCGCGGCCCGGGGTCAGCTCCACGTTGTGGACGATCGTGCCGGGCGGCATGTTGGCCAGCGGCAGAGCATTGCCGACGCGGATGTCGGCGGTCGGGCCCGACACGACCGTCGCTCCCACGCGCAGCCGGTTGGGAGCGAGGATGTAGCTCTTCTCGCCGTCGGCGTAGTGCAGCAGCGCGATGTAGGACGACCGGTTGGGGTCGTACTCGATCTCGGCCACCTTGGCCGGGATCCCGTCCTTGCGGCGCTTGAAGTCAATCCGGCGGTACAGGCGCTTGGCGCCACCGCCGCGGTGACGAGCGGTCTTGCGCCCGTTGGCGTTGCGGCCGCCGGACTTCTTCAGGCCCTCGGTGAGTGACTTCTCCGGGGTGGTCCGGGTGACCTCCGCGAAGTCGGGATAGGAGACGAACCGGAGTCCCGGTGACGTCGGCTTCGGCTTGCGGATCGGCATTACTCGGGCGCCTCGAACGCCTGGAAGATCGGAATCGAATCGCCCTCGCGCAGCTGGACCATGGCCTTCTTCCACTGGCGCGTTCGCCCGGCGGTCTGGCCACGGCGCTTGGGCTTGGACTTCACCGAGGCGGTGCGCACCTCGACCACCTTGACGTCCCACAACTGCTCGACGGCCTGGCGGATCTGCGTCTTGTGCGCCTTGTCGTTGACGCGGAAGGTGTACTTGCCGGCCTCGGCCAGCACGAAGGACTTCTCGGAGACGACCGGGCGGATGATGACCTGGCTGGCGTCCATTACGCGGCCTCCGTCTCGGCGGGATCAGGGGCGCTGGCCGAGCAGCGCGCCACAAGCTGGTCCAACGCCGTCTCGGACACGAGCAGCGTCGCCGCGCCGATGAGGTCGGCGACGCCGGCGTCGGCGACCGGCATCACGTCCACCGCCCGCAGGTTGCGGAACGACAGCCCGGCGTTGGCCTCGTCCTCGGAGAGCAGGACCAGCGTCGAGCCGGTCTGCTCGACCGACAGCCACTCATCGAGGAGCCCGGCCGCCTGCTTGGTGGACGGGGCGTCGAACGCGGTCGCATCGAACACCGCCAGCGATTCGCGCTGCGCATGCACCGAGAGCGCTCCGCGGAAAGCGGCGCGACGGGCCTTGCGGTTGACCTTGACCGTGTAGTGGCGCGGCTGCGGTCCAAAGACGGTGCCGCCTCCGGTCCACACCGGCGAACGTGAGGATCCGGCGCGGGCGCGTCCGGTGCCCTTCTGGCGCCACGGCTTGGCGCCACCGCCGGACACATCGCCGCGGGTCTTGGTGGCGTGGGTGCCCTGGCGGCGGGCGTTGAGCTCTGCCCGCACGGTCTCGTGGACCAGCGGCATGTTGAAGCTGGCTTCGAACGCCGCGGCGTCCAGCTGGGCCGAGCCACCGCCGAGCTTGGGGGCGGTCCTAGCCATCGGTGCGCACCTCCACGGTCGAGCCGGTCGGCCCGGGGACGGCGCCGCGCACCAGCAGCAGGTTCCGCTTGGGCATGATCTCGACGATGGTCAGGCCGCGCTGGGTCACGCGGCCGCCACCCATGCGGCCGGGGCCACGGATGCCCTTGTGCACGCGCGACGGCGTGGCCGAGGCACCGATCGAGCCCGGCGCACGGACGTTGTGCGAACCATGCGACTTCGGGCCCGAGGAGAAGTTGTGGCGCTTGATCGTCCCGGCGAAGCCCTTGCCCTTTGACTTCCCGGAGATCTTGACCTTCTGGCCGACCTCGAAGGCCTCGACGGTGACGGTCTCGCCCACCAGGAGCTCGCCGGCATGGTCACGGAACTCCGCGATGTGCCGGTGCGCTGAGGCGTCG
>Ga0335075_10005953_pt1 | contig 18833 bp, 15 predicted proteins | sample Lox_Sample_24_FD_206723 | JGI IMG/M metagenome (GOLD analysis project Ga0335075, IMG submission 206723) | Soil microbial communities from Loxahatchee National Wildlife Refuge, Florida, United States - Lox_Sample_2.4 | ecosystem: Environmental > Terrestrial > Soil > Wetlands | place: USA... | reverse complement strand
CGGAGGCAACTCCTCTCCGCTGAACGACGGCGCGGCCGCGCTGCTGCTCATGTCGGAGAACGCGGTCGACAAGGCCGGAGTGACCCCGCTGGCCCGCTACGTCGGCGCCTCGGCGGCCGGCGTGCACCCCGACTTCATGGGTATCGGCCCGGTGCCCGCGACGAACCGCGTGCTCGCCCGCGCCGGATGGCGCGTCGAGGACCTGGACCTGATCGAGGTCAACGAGGCTTTCGCCGCCCAGTCGGTCGCGGTCGTCGATGAGCTCAAGTGCGACCCGGAGCGGGTCAACGTGAACGGTGGCGCGATCGCGATCGGCCACCCCCTCGGCTGCTCGGGCGCGCGGATCGTCACCACGCTGCTGCACGAGATGCGGCGCCGGAGCGCCGTCAGGGCCGCGGCCACCATGTGCATCGGTGTAGGCCAGGGCATTACCACCCTCTGGGAAACCCCCTGAGGACGTCGTTCTGTGACGTTTTCGGCGAGTTTTGCTATCCGGGAAGTCACAGCTTGGTATCAGAGCTAGTCTGACGGTCCAGGGGGACCCGAACGCAGCGGAGGTGACCTGCATGCCCGTCCGGAGCGGTAGCGAAAGGAGCGTCGCGCGCCGTACGGCCGCTGGGTCGAGCCTGATCCAGGGCGGCTTCGGGGACCGGACCGATGCCAGGGCCAGGCGCCGCACACAGCAACGCCAGGGTGCCAGGCGCCGCACACGACGCCGCCAGACCGTCCGGGTCGCCGCGCCGCTGCTTGTGCCGCTCGCGCTCGCGCTGACCCTGGGGATAATCCTGGCGGTCTCCACTGGCACGTCAACCACGCACGTCAACCAGCAGACGACCGGCACGACGTCGACGAGCCCCACGCGGCCGTAACCGCCCGGCCGGATTGCGGTGGCGCTGCCTTCCGATCCGCCACCGCTCGTTCAGTTAGACATGTAGTTCCCCGGCGCCGAGGTGCCGATCGGGATGCTGGCGGTGTCCGCGGGCAGCGACGAAGGGCTTACGAACTTGCTGCCATCCGGGCCGGCCTCGACCGCCTCGTGCGTCGCGCTGCCCTGCAGGTACTGGTTCCAGTCGAGGAACCATTCGGTCCAGCCGTCGTCCCAGTTCCCCCCCTTCGGGCTGTTGATGACCGTGATCGGATCACCGGGGACGGCCATGTTGTAGTAGGTCTGGGCATCGGCGGGCGGCAGGTTCACGCAGCCATGGCTCACGTTGGAGTATCCCTGGTCGACGACCGACCACGGCGCCGAGTGGTAGTAGTCCCCGCTGAAGGTGAACCGGACCGCGTAGTTGACCAGCTCGTTGTAGTAACCGGGCTGACCTTTGGTGCCACCGATCATGCGGACCGGGTTGCCCTTCTGCACGGTCAGGTAGGTGCCGTCCGGCGTCGGCATCGTGGACCGGCCGGTGCTGATCGGCCAGTTGTAGGTGAGCTTGCCGCCGATGTAGACCTGCGTGTGGTGGGTCGTCGTGCTGGCTACGGCTACGACCGACTGCCCGATGTCGAACGTCTGGGTGAGATCGGCGGTGGCGTACATCCCGTCGCCGCCGTCGACGCCGTTCAGGTGGCCGTCGAAGCTGACCGTCGTGTTCGCCGGCCAGTAGTCCCGCGGCCGGAAGTCCAGGTGCTCGTCGCCGTCCCAGTACCAGGCGCCGACCACGGGCTTCGACGTGGTGAGCTGCAGCGATCGTTCCACCGCGGCCTTGTTCGTGATCGGCTGGTCGAAGATCAGCATGATCGGCATGCCGACCCCGTAGGTCTGGTTGGAGCCCTCGTAGATCTCGGTCTGGAACGTCCTGCCCGGCTTGAGCGTCTGGAACGTGCTCGTCTCGGTGACCGGGTGCCCCATGCGGTCGGTTCCGGTGGCGGTCACCGTGTACGACTGGCCGGTGTCCAGCGTCCAGGTGCTGTGCCAGGTCGCGCCGTTCCCGCTCAGCGCCCCGGTCACCGGATCGCCGCTGCTGCGCACGGTGACCTTGGTGATCCTGCCGCCGTTTTCCGCGCTGACCTTGATGCCGTCCGCGGGGTCCGCGCCGGTGGAGCCCGGCGCCGGTATGATATTGAGGTACTTCGCGGCTGTCTTCGCCGACTGGCCCTTGACCGCAGCCGGGTTCAGCTGCACCGCGGCCGGGGTGCTCGTGCACGCCGCGACCAGCAGCCCGGTCGCCGCCGCGAGCGCCGTGATGGGAGCGAGTCGTCTGAACTGTGCGCGGTGGCAGGCGTACACGCTGGATCCTCTCTCGGCCGAGTTGAACTCGTCACGCCACGGCTGGTCCTCGCCGCCTCGGGGGTGCCCAGTTTATCGGTCTTGGCGCGGCTCATGGCTTGAGTGCCGGAATCTCCCATACCTACGTCGCGCCGGCCCAGTCGCGGCGCCGGCCGCTGCCCCGACGGTAAGCATGATGATCACATACTCCGGCCATGGGCCTACCCGGTCAGCGAGCGTTATGCGGGTGATCAGCGGAACCCGCGCCTCGAGAATCGCCTGCACCCAGGTGCCGCTGCTGGTGATGAGGCGGCCGTCGGGCGCGATGATCGCGCTGTACCCGGTGGTGCTCGCCACCACGACGGCGCGGTCGTGCTCGACGGCGCGGATCCTGGCCATGGCGAGCTGCTGGCCGGTCTCCCCGGTCTGGCCGTCCCACTCGAAGGTGGCGTCGTTGGTCTGCATGGTCAGCAGGTTGGCGCCGTCGGCCACGTCCGACCGCACCAGGCCGTCGAACCCGATCTCGTAGCAGATCGCGTCGCCGAGCCTGATCTTGCCGATGTGGAAGACGACGTTGCGGTGCCCGGGAGTGAAGTTCACCGGCTGTAGCTGGGTCAGCGAGGTGATCTTGGAGATGATGCTGCGGAACGGGATGTACTCGCCGAACGGCACCAGTTGCCGCTTGACGTAGGTGGCTGTGGGCCCCTTGCCGGGCACCCAGAGCTGGCCCGCGTTGCGCTCCGGGTTCTGCAGCACCGCGCCGACCAGGATTGGCCTGTCGATGGCGCTCATCGCGCTCGCGATCTCGTCGTAGACCGGCGGGTACAGGTCGGGATCGATGTCGGTGGAGTTCTCCGGCCAGATCACCAGGTCGGGAGCTGGCCGCTGGCCGCTGCGCACTTCCTGGGCCAGCTTGAGCGTGGCGCTCTCGTGGTTCGCCGTGACCATCGTGTCGTTGATCTGCGCGGCCAGGCCTCTTTCCCGCGGGACGTCCCCCTGGATGGCGGCTACTTCCGCGGTCGGGCTGCCCTTCGGCACCGAGTCGAGCGGCAGCACGGCGGCGACCACGGCGAGCCCGGCGGCCGCGGCGAACGCCAGCGCGGCGGTGACGGTTATCCTGGTCTGCCTGGGCCGGGCCGTCGCCGTGAGCAACAGCCACGCCAGGGTTCCGCCGACGAGCGCGATGACGAACGTGAGCAGCGGGGCGCCGCCGACGGCGGCCCAGCCCTCGGTCGGTGCCCCCGCCTGACTCATCGCCAGCCTGCCCCAGGGGAAGCCGCCCCACGGCCAGCGGTCCCGCAGCCCCTCGGCGGCGACCCACCAGCCCGCGACGGCAAGGGGCCAGCAGGGAAGCCGCAGCAGCAACCGCTGCCCGATCGCGAGCACCCCGAAGATGACGGCTTCCGCGCCTGCCAGCGCCGCCCAGGCGTACCAGGCAACGTTGAGCACCCATGCGAGCAGCGGGAAAAAGAACGCCACGCCGAAGACCAGCCCGACGCAGAACGAGGCGCGCAGCGACCGGCGCCGCAGCGCGACCGCCAGCAACGCCGGGCCAACCGCGGCGAGCGGCCAGATCCCGGCGGGCGGGAAGGCCGCGGCGAGTATCAGCCCACCGGCGAGCGCGGTCAGCAGCGCCCAGCGCAGCCTCATCCACGCGCCGGATGCCGCCGGGCGCAGTACCGCGGTGTCGGCGTCCGCTTGCATGGGTATCACTGTGGCAGCCTAATCGCTTGTGCGGATCACCAGCACCAACGCGCGCGAAGCGGGAAAGTTGGCTATTTACCGTTATGGCGGCAATCCGCTGCGTTATATTCGGTCTCGCAATCGCCTCAGTGGGGGGGCGCAAGCATCTTCGGATATGTGCGAGGTTTGCCATGCGGGCGCGTGAACGGGACCCAGCCGTGATCCGGATCCGGTACAAGGGTCTGGCGCCGGGTTTGCACGGTAAGGCAGAACACCGTGGTCGTCGCACCACGATTTTCCTCGTGCCTGGCTTGACCAGTGCGCAACGCAAGGCGGCGTTGCGCAGGCTGCGTCAGGAGGCACGCCGGAGGTGCGGTCCGCAGCTGCCGCTTCCGCAGCTCGTGATCGCCCTTGCCACCGACCGGGTCCGCGTCGGGTTCCGCGGCACCGCGGCCGTTATCCGGCTGCATCCGGCCGGAAGCATCCTGTCCACGGCGGCGGTAGGCGGCCTCATGGCGCTGTTCGTGCTGGCTTCGGTGCCGCTCTGAGCAGCGAGGATCTTAAGGAACGATGTAGGCCGACTCAGAAGCCCCCGCTGGTCATGTCCGGCTGGCTAGGGTCGTGCTGTGTCCGCTCCGACGACCACCTTGCCGACCGTATCTGTCGCGGCGCATGTGCGGCGCGGCGGCACCCGGGTGTTCTGGCTGGCAGGGCTTTACTACCTCGTCGCGGCGGTAGTCGTGACGATGTGGCTGTGGCGGGACCCGGCGTCCCGTGTCGTCGTGGCCAACCCGTACGACAGCGATCAGTTCGCGTGGTTCTTCCGGTATGACGCATCGGCGGTCGCGCACCTGCGACTGCCTGCCCTGACCACGACCGGGATGAACGCGCCGCAGGGCATCAACCTGATGTGGAACACGCCGATGCTGCTGCCCGGGGTGCTGCTGGCACCGCTGACGCTGCTTGCCGGGCCGCAGGTGAGCCTGACCGTGCTGATGACGGCCGGGTTCGCCGGGTCCGCGCTTGTCATGTTCGCGGTGCTCCGCCGGTGGGGCGCGAGCGTGACCGCGGCTGCGGCGGGAGGGCTGGTCTACGGGTTCTCCCCGGCTCTCGTGCAGTCCGCACAGGGGCACTACGACTTGCAGTTCGCCGTGCTCCCGCCGCTGATCGTCGACGCGATCGTGCGGCTGGCCGCCGGGCGCTGCGGGACCGGGCGGCGTGCCTCGGCCCGCTGCGGGGCCTGGCTCGGCCTGCTGATGGCGGCTCAGGTGTTCATCACCGAGGAACTGCTGCTCGATTCGGTCATCACGGCGCTGATCCTGCTGGCGGTGCTCGCCGCCGCGAGACCGCGGGCGGCGGCCAGCCGGATCGGCGACATGCTCGCTGGCGCTGGCGCGGCCGTCGCCGTGCTGGCGGTGATCGCGGGCTACCCGCTGTGGGAGCAGTTCTTCGGGCCGCTCGGGCAGCACGGCAGCCCGTTCACCCCGGACTATTACAAGAACGATCTGGCGGGATTCGTGCAGCCGTCGTCGTCGATGCTGCTGCACTCCCGCGGCAGCGCGGCGTTCGCGGCGGCCTTTCAGGGGAAGCTCCCCGAGTACCTGGCCTACCTCGGCTGGCCGATGCTGATCGTGCTCGTGGTGGTGGCGGTCTTGTTCTGGCGGCTGCTGGCGGTCCGGGCCGTGGCGGTCGCGTTCGCGCTGCTTGAGCTGCTCTCGCTCGGCGGGACGCTGCTGGCGGGCGGGCACGAGCACGCGTGGATCAAGCTGCCCTGGTACTGGGTGCAGACGCTTCCGGTCATCGGGTCGGTGATCCCGGACCGGTTCTCGATCATCGCGGACGGCGCGGCGGCGGCGCTGTTCGCGTTCGGCCTAGACGCGGCTTGCGCGCGGTGGCCCGCGGCGCGGTGGCCCGCGGCGCGGTGGGCAGTCGCCGCGGCGGCACTGATCGCGATCGCGCCGATCGTGCCGCGCCCGCTGCCCGCCGCGACAAGCGCTGGCGTGCCGGCCGGGTGGACGGCGACGTTCACGGCGCTCCGGCTGCCCGCGAGCGCGCACGTGCTCGTGCTGCCCATCCCGGTGTCGACGTTCACCGAGCCGCTGCGCTGGCAGGCGGATACCGGCGTGCCGTCCTCGATGTTCGGCGGGTACTTCATGGGGCCCAGCCGGGATGGTAAGGCGGAGACGGACGGGGTGGGGCTGTCGGCCGGGGGCCAGTATCTCAACCGGCTGTGGATGCAGTCAGCGGGTGGCGGTGCTGCTGCGGCTGCCGCCCGCCGGGCCGGGTTGCCGGCCACGGCCGACGGTCAGATGGAGACGCAGCTCGCGGAATGGCACCCGGCCGCCGTCGTCGCGGTCACCGGTGTGCGCTCCGCTCTCGGCCGTTTCCTGACCAGCCTGCTCGGCCCTCCGGCGGTCAGCGTGGGCGGCGTCCTCGGCTGGCGCCTGGCGTGCTGCCGGAATATTTCCGGCGATGGGCATCTTCCGCCATAGCAGGCATTCCTCCCGGTGACGGAAGCGGCAAAGGGCGGCAATTGGGCAGACGCGGCGCGGCGCTGTTCGTGGCGATGGGCATCATCTGGGGTATTCCGTACCTGTTGATCAAGGTCGCTGACGGCGGGGTCTCGGTCCCTGTGCTGGTCTGGGCGCGGGTGACGATCGGAGCGCTCATCCTGGTTCCGCTCGCGCTTGCCCAGGGCGCCTGGCGGCCAGAGCAGCGCGCGGTGCTGCGCTCTCACTGGGCCTGGCTTGCGGCATACTCGGTGATCGAGATCGTGGGCCCGTGGGCCCTGCTCTCCACCGCCGAACGCGAGCTGCCCAGCTCCACCTCCGGCCTGCTCATCGCGTCGGTGCCGATCATCGGGGCGGTGCTCGCCTGGCTTATCCCGGCTTCCCGGCGTCAGGGAGGCGAACGCGGCGGAAGCGAGCGAATGTCCGCGGTTCGCGCCCTCGGCCTGGCGATGGGGTTCGCCGGCGTGGTACTGCTGGCCGGGCGCAGTGCCGGGCGGGGCGACCTGGGCGGCGACGTGGAGGTGCTGCTGACCGCGCTGGGCTACGCGGCCGGCCCGGTGATCGCGAACAGAAAGCTGGCCGGCGTCCCGGGGATCGCGGCCAACGCAGCGTGCCTGCTGCTTGCGGCGGTGCTGTACACGCCGGCCGCGGTGCTCACCTGGCCGCACACGATGCCCTCGGCGCAGGTGCTCGCCTCGCTGGCCGCGCTCGGCGCTGTCTGCACCGCCGCCGGCCTCGTCGGCTACTTCTGGCTCATCGGCGAAGTCGGCGCCGCGCGCGCCACCGTGGTCACCTACATCAACCCGGCGGTCGCGGTCGCGCTCGGCGCGGGCGTCCTCGGCGAGCGGCTGACCCCGGTGATCGGCGTCTCATTCGTGCTCATCCTGGCCGGCTCCGTGCTGGCCACCCGGGTCAGCTTGCCTGATCCTCGTGGGATCGCACAGCACCGTTCCGGGTAGGTGCGTTGCATGATGAAAAGGAACAATCGCCAGCCTGCGGACGAGGGAGACGACCCGCTAGCGGACGAGGCGGATCAGCTGGACGAGGCGGATCAGCCGGACGAGGCGGATCAGCTGGACGAGGCGGATCAGCTGGACGAGGCGGCACGGGACGCCGCCCACGTCGCGGTCGAGCTGTCAGAGACGGACCGGCCAGAGGACCGGCGCCGGCTGGCCGACTCGCTCACCGGCGTGGCGCGCACCGCCGCCCGGGGTGCCGGTTACGGGACCGCGATCGCCACCCGCCGCGGCACGCTGGCGGCCCGCCGCGGCGCCGGAACGGCCGGGCGCGGTGCCGCCTCGGTGGCCAGCTGGCTTTCCGCGCAGGTTCTCGCGATGGGGCCGAGGCTGCGGATCCGCGACCGGGCGGCGCTGCGCGCCCAGTTCCCCGGGCGCTCGGACGAGGAGATCGCCGACCTGCTCGTGGAGCGCGCCGCGCGCGCCACGGCCGCGGTGGGCGGCGCCACCGGCGTCTGGGCCGCGCTGCCAGTGCTGCCCGCTTTCCCGGCGGAGATCGCGGCCGAGACGCTGGCCATCGCGGGGATCGAGATCAAGCTGGTCGCGGAGCTGCACGAGGTATACGGCGCGCCCGCGCCCGGCGGCTCAGCCGATCGGGCACGGGCCTACGTCGCCTCGTGGGCGTACCGCCGCGGCGTCTACATGATCCCCGGCGGGTTGCTGCTCGTCGCCGGCTCGCCGCTCGCCGGGCAGTTGCGGCGACGCCTGGCCGCCCGGGTGCGCAGATCCACGTTCTCGCTGGCCCCGTTGTTCACCGGCGCGGTGGCGGGCGTGATCATCAATGGCAGGGAAACCAGGAAGCTCGGCCGCAATATCCGCGTGGATCTGCGCAAACGGCCGACAGGCGACAGTCCCGCCATCGACGAGCCCCGTGGTTGACTAGCGAGGTGACAAGCACCAGCGGTGTGGAGAGCGCTGCGCCAAGCCTGACGTACGCGAGCGGCACCGGGCGCTGGGTACTCGCGGCCACCGTCCTCGGATCCGGGATCGCCGCGCTGGACGCCACCGTGGTGGGTATCGCGCTGCCCGCGATCGGCCGGGACTTCCACGCCCGCGTGGACAGCATGCAATGGGTGGTCGACGCCTACACGCTGACCCTGGCCGGGCTGCTGCTGCTCGGCGGCGCGTTCGGCGACTCTTTCGGCCGCCGGAAGGTGTTCGTCATCGGCACGGTCTGGTTCGCGCTCGCCTCGCTGGCTTGCGGCCTGGCGCCGGATGCCGGTTTCCTGATCGGGGCTCGCGCGGTACAAGGCGCAGGCGCGGCGCTGCTCACCCCGGGCAGCCTGGCCATCTTGCAGGCTTCCTTCGCCCCGGACGACCGCTCGAAGGCCATCGGCGCGTGGTCCGGACTCGGCGGCGTCGCCACCGCCGTGGGGCCCTTCCTCGGCGGCTGGCTGATCAGCGCCGTGTCCTGGCGGCTGGTGTTCTTCATCAACCTGCCGATCGCGGCGGTCGTCGTAGCCATCGCGACGCGGCACGTCCCCGAGTCCCGCGCCCCGGCGCCGCGCCCGCCCCTAGACCTGCCCGGCGCGGTTATGATCAGCCTCTCCCTCGCCGGGATCACCTACGGCCTGATCACCGCGTCGGCCCAGGGCTGGACGGCGCCCTCGGTGCTGGCGGCGCTGGCCATCGGCCTGGTCCTGTTCGGCCTGTTCCTGGGCGCCGAGCGCCGCGGCTCGCACCCGATGCTGCCGCTTGGCCTGTTCCGGGTCCGGCAGTTCTCCGCTGCCAACGCGGTCACGTTCGTGGTCTACGGCGCCCTGGGCGGCGCGCTGTTCCTGGTGCCGGTCGTGCTGCAGGAGGTCTCCGGCTACAGCGCGCTGGCCGCCGGGGTGGCGACGCTGCCGGTCACGGTGATCATGCTCACCCTGTCGGCACGGTCCGCCGCCCTGGCCGCGAAGATCGGGCCGCGGCTGCAGATGACCGTGGGCCCGCTGGTGATCGCCGCCGGACTGGCGCTGTTCGCCCGGCTGCACGGCAGCGGGGACTACCTGACGCAGGTGCTGCCCGCGGTCGTCGTGTTCGGCCTCGGGCTGGCGATCAACGTCGCGCCGCTGACCGCGACCGCGCTGTCGGCCGCGCCCGCCGAGCACTCCGGCATCGCCTCGGCAGTCAATAACGACGTGGCCCGCGCGGCGAGCCTCATCGCCGTCGCGGTGCTGCCGGTGGCCGCCGGGATCACCGGCGACGTCTACCTGCACCCCGCCGCGCTGACCCGCGGCTTCCATACCGCCGTGCTGTTCGCCGCCGCCGCCGCGGCGGCGGCCGGCCTGCTCGCCGCCGCGACCATCCGCAACCCGGCGGCCGGCGCTCGGCGGAAGACGCCGGAAACGCTCGAGTGCCTGCACTGCGCGCTGGACGCTCCGCCGCTCCGGTCCGGAACGCCCGCCGGGTAACGTCCGCTAGGCAGGGCCCGCCAGGCGGGGCCCGCCGGATAAGAAAAAGCGACGGGACGGACCTCGAGTCCATCCCGTCGCTTTTCGGCCGTTGTCCCGTGTCAGGCGGCGATCCGCCCCTCGCGGGTCGTGTCGTGCACCTCGAGCTGGTGCACGATCCGCTCGGTGGTCGCCTCATGCATGCCGAGGTCGATCAGGGCAAGCGCGCCGACCGCGATCGCGTCGGCGAAGACCAGCCAGGTAAGGACCGAGCCGGAGAACGCCAGGGCCGCGGCGAGCGACCACAGGGCGACGAGCCCGATCAGGCCATGCCCGAGCTTGGCCGAGGTCTTCCTGGTCAGCACGGCGCTGACCGCCGCGATGACGGTGACACCGGTCGACACGCCGAACGCGGTCCAGCCGGCCGTTCCGGCGGACCACGTCATGGCCGTGACCGCGCCGAACGCACCAGCGACCACGAACAGGCTGTCAAGCAGGAACCGAGAACTGAGCTTCATGACTGAGCACCTCCACCGCGCTGCCCGTTTGGCAGCGCCTAACCCGTGTCTGATGACGGCGGGTCCGTGGCGGGCACCTGCCCCCGGGGTGTCCGTCCGGCTCGTCGGGCGCTTGCTTATCGCCGATCGCGACAACCCATAGAGAATCGTCTATATTCCTGACCGGCCGGCGTGGCCTGCGGCACATCCGCCGGGGTCAGTACCCTCGGGGGAGAGAGCAAGCGAGCACGCGTCAGGGGAGAGGCAGGCATGGCAGCTCAGCGGACAGCAGATGACGCAGCGGCGACCGAGGCCGTCCGCACGGCCGCGCGGTCGGCGCGCACGGCCGTGACCCGGCTGGCCAACGCGCCGGATGCGGCCATCGACGATGCGCTGCGCGGCATGGCAGCCGCCCTTGAGAGCGCCGCACCGGCCGTGCTCGCCGCGAACGAGCGGGACATGGAGGCCGCCGTCGCCCATAGCCTCCCCGACGGGGTCCGCGACCGCCTCCGGCTGGACGGCACGCGCCTGGCGGCCATGGCGCGGCAGCTGGAGATCCTGGCCGGGATCGAGCCGGAACCCGCCGCGCGCAAGGTCCGTGACCTGCCGGGCGGCCTGGTCGTCACCGAGAAGCGCAGGCCCGTCGGCGTGATCGGGGCGAACTTCGAGGCCCGCCCGAACGTGGTCGTGGATATCGCCTCACAGCTCATCAAGTCACGCAACGCGGGCGTCCTGCGCACCGGCTCCGCCGCGTTGCGTTCGGCTATCGCTCTCGCCGACGAGGTGATCGCGCCCGCGCTCGGCAAGGCAGGGCTGGATCCCGCCGCGGTGCAGCTCGTCCGCGTGCCCGGTCAGGCGGCCGCGTACGCGCTGGTCCGCGAGCCTAGGCTGGTGCCGCTCGTCATCCTGCGCGGCAGCGGGGACAGCACCCGCGCGCTGGCCGCGGAGGGGGCGGCGCACGGGGTGCGGACGCTTGCCCACGCTGACGGCGGCGGGGTGCTTTACCTCCATTCTTCAGCGGAACGGGCGGTGGCGTCTGCCCTGATCTCCGGCAGTCTCGACCGGCTCGGCGTGTGCAACCGGCTCAACCTGCTGCTTGTCGACCGGTCGCTGTGGGACGCGTGGCTGCCGGATATCACGGCGGAACTCGCCGGCCTGGGCATCACCGCCTCGCTGCCGCCGCATGACCATCCGCTCGGCTATGAGTGGGCACTGGACCCCAGCCGCGAGGCGACCGTCACGATCGCTCCGGCCGACGGCCCGGCGCAGGCCGCGGAGATCGCCAACGAGGAGACGTCCGGGCTTGCCGCCGGAATCGCCGCCACCGATCCGGCGGCCGCGGCGGAGTTCCTCGGCGTCTACGCGGGCACCGGCGCGTTCTGGAACGCGACCACCAGGCTGCTCGACGGTTTCAAGCTGCTCGATGTGCCGGAGACCGGGATCAACATCGACAAGGTTCCCGGGCCCCGCGGCCCGGTGACGTTCCGCGACCTGTCCCTGCGCCAGTTCGTGGTCACCCCCGCGGATACCTAACCCAGCTGAGCCGGCACCGTTGGCGGTGCAACGCCCGATTATGATCTTGATGCCGAATTCGCTGCGCGAAAGTACCCTTTTTCCCCATACTCTGCTTGTGGTGGGCGAGGACTTCGCGGCCGTTCTAGCGGCCGCCCAGGAGGGCAACGAGGACGCGTTCTCGGTCCTTTGGCGGGAAGCGAACCCCGCGTTGCTGCGTTACCTGCGGGTCGTCGCTCCGGATGCCGCGGAGGATGTGGCGGCGGAAACCTGGGTCCAGGTGGTCCGCGGGCTCGGCAAGTTCACCGGCGACGAGGCCGCCTGGCGTGCCTGGCTGTTCACCACCGCGCGCAGGCGCCTGCTCGATCAGGCCAGGCTCCGTAAACGGCATCCCGCGGAGCCGCTCGACGAGATCAGCGCGGCGGACGTTCCGCGATCCCCGGACGCAGAACAGATCGCCATGGACAACCTCGCCACGGAATCGGCGATCGCGCTGCTGTCCCAGCTGCCCGTACAGCAGGCCGAGGCGATCATGTTGCGGGTGATCGCCGGACTCGACACCGAAGTGGTCGCGGAGATGCTCGGCCGGTCTCCCGGCGCCATCCGGGTGGCGGCCCATCGCGGCCTGAAGAAACTTCAGTCGCTGCTATCGGGGGCAGGTGTAACGCTTTGACGGGGTACGGCGTTCCGGACGATGACATGCCAGATAGTCTTCCGCCGCCTTCTTGGGGTATCCCGTCATACGACGAGCGGGACCTCGATGCGCTGCTGTCCGGTGAGGTCACTGACATCCCGGTGGCGCTCCGCCCGCTCGCGGACGCGCTCACCGCGCTCAACGGCCCGCCAACGCTCGCCGAACTGCGCGGCGAGGCCACCATCAGGGCGGAATTCCGGGCCCAGGCGGAGTTCGGCCCATTCGGGTCCGCGCATCCGGGCGCCCCCGTGCGCCAGGGCGGGCGCGCGGAGACCCTCGAGCTGCCGGCTCTGCCACCCGGCTCGCGGTCACGGCGCGCCGCGCGGCACCGGGTGCGCCGTCCGGCTAACCGCCGGTTCGGCGTGTTCCTCGCGGCCGCCGCGGTGGCCGTCATCGCGGGGGCCGCCGCGTTCACCGGTAACCTGCCGGACCCGCACCTGTTGTCGGCATCGCCCCGCGCGGCGTCCTCCGCCGTCAGGCCGACATCGCCGGCCCTCCAGGACAGGTCGGCGTCCTCCGTGTCGGCCGTCCCGCAGAAGGGTGAACGGTCTTCGCCGTCGCCCAGCCCGTCCGCGGGCGCGAGCCCGAACGGTAGCGCGCTATGCCGCACCTTCTTCTGGTCTTTCGAGCACCCGGTAAACGGACAGCAGTGGCGGAAATTGCCTGCCTATGGCCAGCTCAGCGCGGCGGCGGGCGGTCCCAGTCACATCCTCAGTTTCTGCCAGCCGTATATCAAGGTCATGTTCCCGCACGGGATGCCGGTGCAATTCCCGGGTTCCTCCACGGGCGGCCAGCAAGGCTCGGGCAACGAGAGCCAGAGCGGCGACGACAGCAACACGGGGCCTGGCAAGAACGCCGTTACCCAGCCCCAGAGCGGCTTATAGCCGCTAGTCCTCGTCGGTGACGAGGGCGTCAAGGACGGCCGCGCAGGCTTGCTCGAACGCCATGCGCTGGTCATCGGTCAGCCGGTCGAACATCAGGTGGCGTACGGTCGCCACGTGCCCGGGAGCCGCGGACCTGATGGCATCGGCCCCGGCCGTTTCGAGTATCACGAAGGCGCCCCTCCCGTCAGCCGGGCACTCTTCCCTGGCCACCAGCCCACGGCGCTGCATGCGGGTCAGCTGGTGGGACAGGCGGCTCTGCTCCCAGTTCAGCGCCTCGCACAGCTGGTACGGACGCAGCCGGTGCCTGGGTGCCTCGCTGAGCTGGACCAAGACCTCGTATTCGGGCAAGGACAGCCCGCTGGCGCGCTGCAGCTGCCGGTTCAGCCGGGCGGGCAGCAGCGCGCTCATCCGCAGGTAGGTGCGCCAGGTATGCTGCTCCTCCGCGGTAAGCCACGCGCCGGTCGTCATGCCTCCACGATAGCGGGTAATCAATGACGTGTCATTTAATGATCATGCGGGCCGTCGGCCGGGTCGCCCGGGAGCGCGTGTTCAGGACCGGAAGGGCGGCCCGAGGGCGGCCGGAACGGCCGGATCGGCGCGGTCGGATGACAGCGGGGACCGGACCACAGCGCAGGGACCGCGTCGACCCGCCTGGCGAGCTCGTAGGCTGCCTGCTCGTAGTTGACCCGCCAGCCGATGAAGTCCGGCCAGGCCTCGGCCGGCTGCCGGCTGAAGGGAAACCCCACCTTTTCCATCCAGCGCACCCCGTCGAGGAAGTCCTCGTAGCTGAGGCTGATTCCTTCCGCCGGGTCCGCCTCCTCGGGCAACTGCACGCCAAGCGCATGCGCGATCCGGGTGAGGCAGTCCTTGCCGCCGCGCAGGCACAGCCTGGCCGGCACGGTCGGCGCCTGGTCCGGCGCGAGCGAGAGCATGAGCGCCGCGGAGTCGAGCACCGCGAGCAGCGACGTCACCCACGACGACATCGGCTGCGGCGAGCGGAACCCGACCAGCGGCAGGTACGTGGTGTGGCTTTCCGCGACGTCGGCGGCCCAGCGTTCCCAGGTGATGTACAGGTCGGGCAGCGTGTCGAGCGTGGACACGCCGGAGCCGAGCGCGTAGTGGGTCCTGGCGAGCAGTTCCGGTCCCCAGCTCGGGACACCGGCCCGCGCGTTGAGCAGCGCCACCTCGGTCTCGCGCCGGTTAAAGGCGGAATACAGCGTCGGCAGGTAGGCGATCTGCAGGGTGACCACGACTAGGCCGGTGAGGGCGGCGATGAAGACGAGCACGGGCGGCGCCCCGCCGACCGTCGCGGCGGTGCCGAGGGTGAACTCCGAGGAACCCGCGTCCTTGAACGCTTCCGTGATGCCGCTCCCGGCGAACGGCCACAGCAGCAGGGTCAAGCCCAGGAAGCCGATACCCAGCCAGGCGAAGAGCTGCGCGATCAGGATGGCCGGCGCCTGGGTGGCCAGTATCCGGTCGCGGGGCCGGTACTCGGCCACATGCTTGGTCATCAGGGAGTACGCCCTGGTCACCGCCCGGCCCACCAGGCGGGGCAGCCAGTTGTGCACCGGGCGCGGGACGACAAGCGTCCCGATCGCGCTTTGCCAGGCGGTGAGTACGAGCAGCGTGCCGCAGGCCGCCGCGACCCACCGGGCAGCGAGCGGTACCACCATGGATTCCCTCCCCCGTCGTCGACAGACGCCTGCCCGCTGGCATGAAAGCGAACCGGGCCACACCCGCATGGGTGTGGCCCGGTCGTTGTTCGCGCGGCAAACCGCCGCCGGTTAAGACTCCACTGGTTAAGACTCCACTGGTTAAGATTCCCGGGCGAAGTCCGCGGCGAGCTTGCTCAGGTCCGGGATGCCGAGGCCGCTACCCGGGTTGTACACGGTGCCGGGGTTGCCGGTGTAGTAGATGTTGTCGTTGCTCGTGCCGGCGGTGTTCAGCGGAGTGAACGGGCTGGCGTGGCTGGTGGCGAAGGTGTAGATCGCCGGGTTCCAGAACCCGACCCGGTGGCCCAGGTACGAGTCGATGACGGCGGTGGACCCGTTCAGCTGCGGCGCCACAAAGCTCGTGCCGCCCCAGCCGCCCTGCAGGGTCGGCTCGCCAACCCCCGCGAACGAGGGCTCGTACAGCAGGTAGCCGCTGTAGGGGTCGGCGTCGGTGGCGACGTCGGGCACGGCGCGGCCGCCGCTGTAGCCGGTGGTCACGCTGGGCGTGGGGTTAACGGTCCACTCGGTCGGTTCGACCAGGTTCGTGTTCGGCAGCGTCACGTAGTCGGTCGGGGTCAGGTACTGCACCGCGTGGTACTCCCCGACGCCGGGCACGCCGTCCTGGTACGACGGCCGCGACTCGATCGTCGAGAAGCCGCCGCCGCTGCCGGTGACCTGCGAGGTCGCCGAGTCAGAGAACGACTCGCCGGTCGCGGTCGCCACCGGCTGCCACAAGTAGTCCCAGCCCCAGGTGCGCTGGGCCGGGACCTGCACGGTTGCGGTGCCGGCGCTCCCGGTCAGCTGACCGCTCCACGGCAGCGTGGTACCACCCGCGGCGGTGATGTACGGGCTGTCCGCCGACGCGGCGACCGACAGGTTGGTCGTGCCCAGGTCGATGCTCGCGGTGTACGCGGCCCAGTCGCCGGACGCGGTGAACGCGGACTGGCCCTGCACCGCCAGCTCGAGGAAGGCCTCGTCGAACGCGGCCTCGTAGCTCGGCGACTCGGTGCCGTCGGCGATCGTGTAAGCGAGGTACGTCTCGGACTCAGCCCAGCTCGCGGAGACCGAGCTTGCGATGTTCTGGCTGGCCGCGTCGAAGTAGGCGTCGGCGAAGCCGTAGTCGGTGTTCGGCGCCTGGTAGACGATCACGTTGGCGCCGGGGGCGAGGCCGCCGGACTGCTCGACGTCAAGGTCGGTCTCGCCGGAGCCCGAGGCGTCGCTCGGCGCGCCGGGGCCGCCGTCGACGTTGTCCACGGTGACCGTGCGACCGGTGGCCGGAATGTCCGCCACGTTCTGCCAGTAGTACTGGGGAGCGGTCGGGTCGAGGGCGGCCAGCGTGACGATGGCGACGGTCTGCCCGGCGCCGTCGGCGCCCTTGTCGTACAGCGGCTTGAGCCCGTAGTTCGAGGCGAAGTTGGAGGGCAGGTTGCAGGCATTAGGCAGCCCGGTCAGCGCGACGCAGGAGTTAGAGCTGCTCGCGCTGCGCTTGAGCACGCTGGTGTCGACGTGCGCGGTCTGGCTGGAGAACGGGCTGTAGTTCGTCAGCCCGAGGATCGAAAGGATGTTACTTGCGATGCGCTCGGGCAGTTCCGGCGCGCCGGTGGTGGCGTGCACCGTCTGTGCGCGAACGGTCTGGCCGCCGTCACGGGCGTGCAGTTCGGGGACGTAGTACTGCTTCTGCGTCACGGATAGCGCCTGGTCGAACTCGCCCGCGGTGCCGTTCGCCACCACGTCGACGTTGTCGGCGTAGGCCGTGGTGCTGATTCCGAACTGCTTGAGGTAGCCCTCCAGGGCCGAGATGACGTCCGGGCTCTGCCCGTACTCCCCGGCGAACTCCTGGACCGACAGGTACTTGCCGACGCCGTGGGTGACGGCGGCCTCGAGCTGGTCCAGGTTCCGCTCGCGCAGGACGAAGGACACGGTTTCCGGCGTGCTCGACGGGGTGGTCCCGAACACCTGCGCGCCAGGCAGCGAGGCCGCGGTCATCCCGGCCTGCACCTTGACGAGCGTGTTCGGCCCTGGGCCGGACGAAGTGCTGGCGGCCGCCGCCGCGACCGGGACCGCGGCTATCACCACCCCCGCTGCTAGCCCGGCCGATAGGCGCAGGCGAACAGAACGTGCCATACTCACTGATCTCCTAACCCGGCGGCTCCAGGCCCGCTCGCCGCCTGTGCGGTCGTGTTCGGATGCGCTGCGCCTTGTGACGCGGCTGTTCATCTGTTGATGATGGGTTTCGTGACGGTTTATCTTCCCACGCTGCTGCACAGTCCCTGAAGGCTTCAATGTAACTTTTGGGACGAATTTGACGCTTTCGCTAGCTCGGCCCGGCCCGGTCCGGCTCGGGTCGGCTCGGTCCGGCTCGGGTCGTGCCGCCAAGCCCCAGCGAATGTGGCCGATGGATCGGCGCACAGGATCCGCGCATATGCCTTTTGTCCGGATACAGGGAAATCGTTCCGTGGGTGCGAGTCCGGGAGGTGAGGGCTGGGGGCCACAGCCCCCGATCTAGTGCAATGCCAGCAACTTAAGAGAGGGCACCTCAAAACCAGGCATACCACCTGGGGGTATCAGGGAAGGAGTGACGTCATGATCACGGGTAGTTACCCGCGAATGGCGCGGTGGACAACCCGCGATCATGGAACAGCCGGCCCCGGCGGCTGCCGCCCGGCACGGACATACCCGGCGAAAACGGGATAATCCGGACCGCATACCCCCTGCCCACTGGCCGGGCACGCGAGGTGAGGAAAACGAGCCCCGGCATTTGAGGTGCGAACCGGGCGCACTGGAGGTACGGCTGTCCTATCACAGCCGGCCTGACCCCGCGCCTTCCCGGCACCCGTGGCGCCAGCCACCGCGAACGTCCTAGCCAGCGAAACTGCCGCCAGGTGTGCCGCCAGAGGTTCCTTAACTTCCTGGCATTTTGCGCCGTGTGCGCGGAAAGGAGTCGCCGTAGTAGGAGGCGATGACTTGAAGTCATAACTGCATGTGAGATGAAGGTTTTGTGGCCCTTCGGCGCCGCCCTGCGGGGGGAGGCGTCAAGCCACCGCATGGTGCCCTAGCTGAAGACTGCGGTGCTGAGCGATGCGGAAAAGGCGGCGCAAGAGCCGTCAGGCGGGGACCGGGAAGGCGAACGCGAGTGAACCACCGCTGAAGCGTCGAGAGTAGAAGACGGCATCAGAACCGGGGCGATAATGCCCGCCCCGGGATGAGCCTGGCAGGTACCCGTTTACGGGCCAGGCGGTGTCCGGCGTGCAGGTGGCGCGAGCCCGGTCTGCGGCTCACGTGCGGAAACACGGGAAGGCCTGCGCTGATACTGCGCCCGCGGATTGCGCGGTGCGCGAGAGGGAGCGCGCCAAGCCGCCGGAACGGCGAGGCGCTGAGTACCGTCGCGGCGCGGGCCGGCGGACCGGCCTGTAGTAGCGGAGAGGCTTGTGTAATGCGGGCGGAGCGAAGGGGCCGGCTCATCTGGACTTGTGAACCCGAGCAACCGGGACTTCGGTCCCGGGAGGAGACGAGTGAGCATGTCAGGGCAGGACGAGAAGCCGTTTGACATACCGAAGACGCTGGTGTGGCAGGCGTGGAAGCGTGTCGCGGGCAATGGCGGTGCCCCGGGGGCGGACGGCGTGACCATCGAGGACTTCAAGGCCGATCTTGGGAACCAGCTGTACAAGATCTGGAACCGGATGTCGTCGGGCACGTACTTCCCGCCGCCGGTGCGGGCGGCAGAGATACCGAAGTCCTCGGGAG